>Ga0310694_10005350_pt1 | contig 12302 bp, 9 predicted proteins | sample 174DNAGHGhighgp2_FD_203884 | JGI IMG/M metagenome (GOLD analysis project Ga0310694, IMG submission 203884) | Sheep rumen microbial communities from Palmerston North, Manawatu-Wanganui, New Zealand - 1742 DNA GHGhigh gp2 (v2) (version 2) | ecosystem: Host-associated > Mammals > Digestive system >...
ACGCAAGAATGGCGACGCCGGCAATGCCCCCATCTTCCCCGTCCTGGGCACCTACGAGGGCATGGACAGCATGTTGTGTCTGCGCTACACATATATGGCCGAAACCAACGACGCCTCGCTGTGTCCAGTCGGTCGCGTGTGGCGCTACCTGCGCACGAAGCACCCCGACATCGAGCTCTACCAGTCTGACGGGAGCCACCCTTCCCTGGCCGGCACCTACGCGGCGGCTTGCGCCTTCTACACCGTTTTCTTCCACCGCGACCCGACGGAAATCACATACCGTTCCACGCTGTCCGACGACGTTGCGTCGGCCATCCGCAATGCTGTCGACTCCATAGTGTATCAGCATCTTGGACAATGGCGACGCCCACAGCCCGTGGCCAGTTTCGAAAGCTATGTCGACGACGGCGACCCCATGTCGGTCATCCTAAACTCCACCTCGCTGCATGCCGACAGTCTGCAATGGCTGTTCGACAACGATGAAACCGTCTGCACAACCAACCCCACGCTGACCCACACCTTCACCGACACTGGCACCCATCTTGTCACACTGATTGCCTTGCGCCACTGCCTCTCGGACACCGCCTCCGCGTCTGTCCACATCGTTGGCGACACCACGTCTACCCCGCCCGACCCCGTGGCCGTTCCCACGACAGACGCCTGCCTCGACTTCGGTGTCTTTCCCAACCCGACAGATGGCATCGTAAATATCACATTACCACAGAACAACCAAGTAGAGAGGCTCGTCGTGACCGACCTCAACGGCCGACAGAAAGAAGCATTCCAAGTCAGAACCGTCGACGGTCCGACAGTCTTGTCGCTCAACGGCTATGAATCTGGTATATATCTTTTGCATATCGTTACCGCAACAGATATTGTTGTCCGTAAACTGATCGTAAGATGAATCCGCAGGCATTTTAACAGGAATTACAAGTAATTGGCCAGGAATTAACCAGAAATTATGTTTTAGAACGTGAATGACCATGAATGGCCATAAATGAATTTTTTTAACGGCGAATTACTCGAATTACGCGAAGGCTACGCAGGATATAATTACGGGCTAATTACTCTAATAAATATAACCGCGTATGCTTTTTCGCCGATGGCGAAATTAATTTACAAGATTTACAAGATTTCTGCCGCGTCAGCGGCAAGGAGATTAAGAACGTGAATTGCCGTAAATGCCTGGATTACTCGAGTCTTTTGTGGATGCGCTCCGCGCAGAAATTTTTCAAAAATCAAATTCAAATTTTTCAAATTGATTAGAACACTAATTGATTAAGACACGGAGGCGAAAGCAACATCATAATTCCGCGTTAGCGGAATAAATCTACAAGATCTACAAGATTTCTGCCGCGTTCGCGGCAAGGAGATTTTCAACGTAAATTGCGGTAAATGCCCGTGAATGATTTTTTTAACGGCGAATTACTCGAATTACGCGAAGGCTACGCAGGATATAATTACATGCTAATTACTCTAATAAATTGTATTACTGCGTATGCTTTTTCGCCGATGGCGAAAATAATTTACAAGATCTACAAGATTTCTGCCGCGTTCGCGGCAAGGAGGATAAGAACGTGAATTGTACTAATATGTTCGGATTACTCGAGTCTTTTGTGGATGCGCTCCGCGCAGAAATTCTTCAAAAATCAAATTCAAATTTTCCAAATTGATTAGAACACTAATTGATTAAGACACGGAGGCGCAAGCAACATCATAATTCCGCGTTAGCGGAATAAATCTACAAGATCTACAAGATTTCTGCCGCGTCAGCGGCAAGGAGATTTTCAACGTAAATTGCCGTAAATGCCCGTGAATGATTTTTTTAACGGCGAATTACTCGAATTACGCGAAGGCTACGCAGGACTAACTTGATTACATGCTAATTACTCTAATAGATATAACCGCGTCAGTATTGCCGCCGTAGGCGGAATAAATCTACAAGATCTACAAGATTTCTGCCGCGTTCGCGGCAAGGAGGATAAGAACGTGAATGTCCGTAAATGTCCGTAAATGCCCGTGAATGACCATAAATGTCAATTACATTTCACTAATTACTTATTCGCCGGCCATAGGCAGGCAGTTTTTTTCGCTCTTTGTTTGCAGAATCCTCTTCGCGTAATTCGTCCAATTCGCCGTTTAAAATTTATTTGGGGAGCTTTGTCATTTTTCGTACTTTTGCAAACCGAAAGAAAGCATTCTGAAGAACAAAAGAATAACAACATCAAATACTTGCAAAGAGGATTAAGGTGCGCAACAAAGAGAAGTCGGAAATACTTAAAATCGGCATACCAGCAGTTTTGGAGAGCCTCCTTGCGGCAGTGGTGACATCGATCGACACACAGATGATATCGCCGCTGGGCAAGGGTGCCGTGTCGTCGGTTGCGCTGACGGCGCAACCCAAGCTGCTTTTCTTCTCCATCTTTTTCGCACTGGGCATAGCCGTATCCATCTTTGTTTCACAAGCCTACGGCAAGAAAGACCGCGCGGAGGCCAATGCCTATTTCCATTGGGTGCTGCGACTGACGATAGCCCTTTCGGTCGTGATGGGCATAGCGCTTTCTGTGTTTGCCACGCCAGTAATGCGGCTGTTCAGCCGTCAGACCGAGACCCTTGCCATGTCGGTCGATTTCTTCCGCATCGTGACGGGTTACATGGTCTTCATGGCCATATCGACAGTCATAAACGCAGCCATGAGAGCCATCGGCAAGACCAACGTCACCCTCGTTGCCGGCGTGCTGTCGGGAGCGGTAGACATACTGCTGAACTACTGCCTGATAGAAGGCCACTGGGGGTTCCCGAGGCTCGAGATAAAGGGCGACGCCATTGCAACCGTGGCCGGCACCGTAGTCTCATGCGCGGTGAGCATAGTGTACCTTGCGCGTCACAGTGATTTCCTGTCGCTGCGAGGCTTCTTCACCGTGTGGCGGCGCGACCGCACGATGGTCCGGAACATCGTAGGCAAATCAAGCCACATAGTGTTCGAGAACCTCTTCACCCGCATCGGCTTCCTGTTGTCGAGCCTCATCGTCTCCTGCCTCTCGGCCGATGCCACCGCCGTCTACTTCACAGCCATGCTACTGATGAACTACACCTTCGCGTTCGGCGACGGCATGCAGAGCACGGTCGTGGCGCTGACGGGACGAAGCGTCGGAGCCAAGCAGTTCGATTTGTTTTGGCGATACGTGCGGTGGGGCCGCAGGGCGGCACTGATACTTGCCGCAGCGCTGAGTGCCATCTACCTGATTGGCGCCCGATGGTTCTACGCCCTCTTTTTCAGCGATGCCGAGTCGGTCGCCACCGGCGTAGAATACACCGTCTGCGTCGCCGTCATCGTCTTCCTGCAACTGACAAGGATTGTCAATATTGCAGCCCTTCGCGGACTCGGCGAAGTGAAGGCACCCAAGAGGATAGCCGCCTTCTGCGTACTGGTGATAAATCCCGGCATCGCCTATCTGCTGACCATAGTCGGCCCTTATGAGGTGTGGGGCATCTGGACGGCGTCGCTGGTCTCGCAGGCGGCATGGTGCCTCATGAGTTATATAAAGTTGAACAACAACGGCCTGCCGACGCAGCGCGCCACAGGGCCACAAAACAAGATAAGATTATGATGCTCAATTTCTCAAACCACCCCTACCGGATATGGAGCGACGCCCAGAAGGAGGCGGCAGCCCGCTACGGCGAGGTGGTCGATATGCCCTTCCCGCAGATAGACCCCTCTGTTTCGACCGGGCAGCTGCGCCAGCTGGTCGACGAATACTCGGCACGAATTGAGGCGACTAATGCCGAAGCGGTGATGGCCGCAGGTGAATTCACATTCCTCTTCATGCTGGTCGACAAGCTGCTGCACGACGGCGTCAACGTCGTCTGCTCATGCTCCACGCGTGAGACAGTGGAGACGCAACAGCCCGACGGCACCAACATCAAAAGCTCTCGTTTCGTTTTCAACTCATTCAGACCCTACGAACACTATGGAAAATAATCTGATGGACCGCGAAGTGCTGTGCATCTTCGACACTCGCCACATACAACGCTACATCTTCCGTTCCGACGCAATGACCGAAACCATCGGCGGCAGCGACCTCATCAACCACATCCTCCAGGACGCCATCCGCCACTCGCTCAGCCACATCGAACCAGCCATCCGCCTCGACGAATGCGACTTTTCGGACGACCCCGACGGTGCAATCCCCTATTTCACAGACAAGAGTATCAAGATACAACAGATTGTATGCACCGCCGGCAATGCCCTGTTGCTTTTCAGGAGCGGAGCCCTGGCGCAGAAAGTCATCCGCAAGGTGTCGCGCTACTATCTGGACCACAGCTACAACCTCGACATGGCAGCGGCAGCCGTCGAATACACCGGCAATTTCGCCGACGACAGCTTCCGCCTGTTCAACAAATTGAACGCCATCAAATCCTCATCCGAGACCCTCGAGCCCATGGGCGCACTCCCCATCGTCGAACGCGAGCCATCGACCGGCGAACCCGTTGTGGGCTACGACGAAACCACCAGAGAGCCCATCTCCGAATCGACACGCATCAAGCGGCACGAAGCCCGCAAACGTGGCTTCATACCTGCCTTCGACGACATAAAGACCACACCCGCAGCCAACGGGAAAGCTTTCCGCGCCGTCATCCACGCCGACGGCAACAACATGGGCATCACCATCAGCCGCGCCCTCCAATCGGCATCCAGCTACGAAGAAGCCATCCGCCTCGAACGACTGTTCAGCCGCTCTATAACCAACACCATCGCCGACGTCATGGACCGCACCGTGGCACAGCTGGAAGAGCTCTACCACACCACGACAGGCGCCACCAGTGGCTTCGAACACGAATTCATGACAGTACACCGCGCCGGCGACGACATCAACTGCGTCTGCAACGCCCGTTGGGCCTTCCCCTTCGTCGAGCTGTTCTACAAAAACCTCGAAAACCGCCACATCAGCCTCCCCTCCATCAGCGTTCCGCTATACGTATGCGCCGGCATATCCATCGTTTCAGACCGCCACGACTTCCATTCGGCCTTCGACCTCGCCGAAGAGTGCTGCGCCAGCGCCAAGAAGAGCGCCAAAAAGGAGAAAAACCTGCGCAACGGCTTCGCCGGCAACTGGATAGATTACAACATAGCCGAAGAGACGAAACAGCAGGAACTGGAATTGCTCAGGGAGCGCTTCTACGTCACCAAAGAGCGAGTCTCCCTCCTCCTGCGTCCCTACAGCCTCGACAGCCAAGCCATCGGCCAGATAGACCACTACAGCAGCCTCATGCGCCAAATAAGACTCCTCAAGCAGCTACACCTCACCGACACACAGCGAGCCGTCCTGCGACAGTCCTATCAGATTGGAACCAAAGAGTTCAACAGCTGGATTGCGCGAACCAAAGCAGCCGGCCTCGACCTCGTAGCCACATTAGGCGACCCACTCTACCGCGACAGCGAAAACAACAAGCACGCCACCTGGTTCGACGCCGTCGAGCTCATGGACTTTATTACGCAATAGGCACGAAAACGAAAACATTAACCTTCCGCTTGCTCTTGCGAGCGAAAAGAACAAAAAAGCAACCACCGTCATGCTCGGAATACTCATAAAAACCATAGGCGAGCTTTCGCTCCCCTCACGCATCGGCCTCAACAGCCAATACAGCTACGACATCCCCATCGACGAACTCGGATTTCCCTACCTCCCCATCCGCCAAATCCTCGTCGAGATGGGACTGCCACCCTTGGATATCCACATCGGATTCGCCCATCCGCAGGGCTATCTCGGCATGATACGCGAAGCCAACAAGATCGAGAGCCAGTTCCCCAACGACAGAGAGTTCGTCCAGGACCTCTACATCAACGAGCGGTTCTATCTGGAAGACAACTGCTCCGTGCGTTCGCTGAAGGAAGGCCAGCTGTTCTGCGCCCCCATCTATGGCCGCCGCGAAGCAGTCGATGCCCTCCAATCCTTTCTGTCAAGCATCGACCACTTAGGCATCCGCTACAAGGACATCACCGGACAGGTGCAGCTGTCGATAAGCCCCCTGGAGAACGAGCACGCCAACATCCTACAGCTAAACGACAAACTGCATTACACCGCCCTTGAATACACCGTGCATCTCCTCACCCCCACATCGATCCACGCGCCATACAACGACGGCGTCAAGACACACCTCCATATCCCAGGCGACGGAATCAGGAACGCCCTCCTGCAGTACTGCGAACAGACAGAACTGACCAGCACACTGAGGCAGATGACCTTCTCCAACGCCTACATCTCCGACGGCCGTCATCGCCTCCTCCCCGTCCCGCTCAGCCTCTCCGTCGTCAAACTCGACCGCGACGAGCTCCGCAGCCGCCTCTCAACAGGCAAAGACCCCCGACGCCTCGAGCAGGACGTAACCCTCTACAACACCTTCACCGACAACTTCGAGTGCCCCACCATGCGCTACACCAAGCCCGAAACCGAGCGCATCGTTTCCTACAACGGCAACATGCACGACGCCCTCCGTCCCGGACAGACCTTTAGCGGACTCGTCTACGGACCCGACCAAGCCCTCCGCCACCTTGCCGCACACATACAGTCCAACCCCCGCATCAGCCTCGGCGCACTGGCCGAAGAAGGATTTGGCGAAGCCTATATCGACCTGTCAGGCATCCATGAAGACAACACCTCCACCGCCACCCTTGCCACCCAATTCGACATCGTCTGCCTTTCGCACACCATCCTCCTCGACGCTACCGGCATGCCCTCGTGCAAGCCACAAGCCCTTCTCGACGAAGTCGAACGGCTCCTGGGCATCCAAGGACAACTCCGCATCACCGCAGCCTACACCGACTTCTGCGACCTCACCGACCTCCCCGTCCACCGCTGCATCCGCGCCGGTTCCGCCATCCGCGTAGCCACCGTCGACGGCAACCCCATCGACATCGCCCCACTCCGCCACACCTTCATAGGCGAAAACCAACACGACGGCTACGGCGAAGTCACGCTCCTCCCTGCCCTGAACCTCTACTACCGACACGCCGAGAAACTCCCGCCACCCAAATACACCATGGATCCACCCATATCCTATCCCAATCTGTCGATGGGTGCCTCCTTGGTCCTCTCCATACTCACACTCAAACTCAAGAAATACGTCAAAGCCCTCGCCGCCCTCGACTGCGAAGAATACCAAGGCAATATCCCTCCCGACATCCCCGTGCCCACCGAGATACTCTATGAAATGAAAAACAATTACAACCCCAACCTCGACATCCGCCTCGTCGAACAATGGTATAAAGAAGGAGTCAAAGAAAATGCATAATATCCCATTACACCTCATCCCGCCCCAAGGCCTCATCCTCGCCTATTTCAGCAACGGCATCCTCTTCGACACCTACACAGTGTCCGAAGGTCGCATCCACTGCCAAGGTCTCAGCCGCTTCGCCGACGACACCATGACCGAATGCCACCTCTTCAACCGCGACACCGAATACCGCGCCATCTTCAGCCAGGCGCAAGGCCAGTGGATAACAGCCACCCTCGACAAGTCGCAGGAGCAACTCATCCACCCCGACCTCCTCTACACCCAGACCGTCCTCGTCAAGAAGGAATACGCCACCCGCAACGGCCTCCCCACGCAGCTCCACATCATCAACCGCTACCAGTATTCCGCCCACGACACACTGCAGCTAACAAACTACCGGATTAGCTACTGAGGGCGTGAAAAGAGTCGGATTGCTGCAGAATAATTGCACATATAGAATATTGAAGTTAGGATATTTGCATAATATTCAAATCATTGTACAACTTCTGCAAGTCGACAGTCTCCGTGTCGGAAAAATTCCGTATATTTGCACATTCAATATCACGCTGGCGGTCTTGAAACAAAAATTAGTTAATAACCGTAGTAACAATGAGATAAAAGAACAAATAGGATCGGAAAACATCCTTGATCAGGCTGAGGATACCAAATTGGCACCTCGAGCGAAGAATCAGCAATCGGGCAAAACACGGAAGTTTGCGCTTCATGGACATAGGGCGTGGACAGAAATCAACAAGAATTAAAACTATGAACGATACGATGTTAACAAATAATGATAATGGAAACCTGGCTACGGACATCCGGCGCGCCGTGCAATCTATCAAGGCTGCCATCCTGAAAAGTCAGGCCAGAGCGGCACAGATGATTAACGGGGAACAGCTGTCGCTTTACTATGGCATCGGTCGCTTTGTGTCCGAACATTCCAGGACAGGCTTCTGGGGAACAGGAGCCATCGACAACATCAGCCGTCAACTCAAGTCAGAACTGCCCGGCCTCAAGGGCTTTTCGCCCGAGAACATCAAACTCATGAGGCGATTCTACGAAGCATGGGAAACGATTGAGGTCAATTCGGTAGACAGGACTACCGAAACAGAGAGAAGCCTTCCCGACAATTCGGTAGACACGACTACCGAATTGCAGTCTGCTCATTCTGAAGACATACAACAACTGCAACTTACCAATGACGATGCCTTTCCTGTTACGGCATTTCTCAACATATCGTTCTCGCACCATGTAGCCATTTTCCGTTACGCCAAAGAGTATGATGAAAGGAAATACTACATCCAGTTGGCATACCAGCAACGCCTGAAGGTGGACGATCTGGAGCAGATGATAAAAGCCAACACCTACAGTCATCGTACAAGCCTGCCAAACAATTTCTTCAAAGCAATTCCCGACAAGACACTCGCCCTGCGCACACTGCAGATGTTCAAAGATTCCTATCTGCTCGACTACATCAATGTGGAGGACATTGACGTCTCCGATCCCATTGATGTGGACGAGAATGTGATAGAGAGCCAAATTGTGATGAATATCAAGAACTTCATCATGACCTTTGGAAAATCCTTCACCTACAAAGGCCATCAGGTACACTACGACAAGTTCGGTCACGACCATTGGATAGACTTGCTCTTCTTCAATCGTGAATTGCAATCTCTCGTGGTCGTGGAACTCAAGAAAGGACAGTTCAAACCATCTTATCTGGGGCAATTGGCCGCCTATCTCAGAATTCTTGACGACGACGAAAGACTGCCCGGCGAGAATCCCTCGGTTGGCATCATTCTTTGCAAGAAAGCCGACAAAGCATATGTCGACTACGTGCTTCAGGACTATCTCAAGCCAATGGGTGTAGCCACCTACCAGCACATGCAGAACCGTCTGCGTGAGCTGCTCCCGCCAGAAGAAGAGATGAAACGCCTGATTTCAGAGAACTAAGCATTGTGGATGGGCTATATAAATACCCGACTGTCGTATAGCCCCATCTTGTTAAACAACCGCGACTTCCTGGCGTACCACCGCGACCACGTGTTTGTGTCGCACCTGCAACAAGCGGACAAGACTGGTACGCAGGCGTCCCCGCCTGCGATGACATATAGCCGGGCGGAATTACAGACAAGCCCTCCCCACTACCATATGGAAGAGTGGCATAATGTGCGTTTTGCCTATATGGTATATTTATAATATTCAGCATTTTGAAGAGTTTCTACAAGCCACGGACCGTAGTATCGGAAAAATTTCGTAAATTTGCACGTTGATACCGCTGCCTGCGGCGGCGGGGAAAATATGAGTAGTTGACTAATAAACAAAGAGATAAAAAAAGAATAACGAGCTGTCTTTCTGCTCCAGACACGAAACCCAGGCAAAAGAAGGTGGATTTAGCGACCTTGACCATAAAAGAACATAACGCATGACCAGACAGGGATTCATAGACTTCAACACCAGACTGTCGCCTGAGAACTCGCGCAAGGCGAGCAGCTACGCTATGGCCATCAGGATTCTGGACGAGGTGCTGCCGCATCAGAGCGTGATTGACCTGCATGGGCAGTCGCTGTATGAAGTTCAAGACCTATTGACCATCGACGGATTGATAGAGCTGGTGCTGGTTGAACAGGCCAAGATGCGACGGGGGGAGAAGAGTATCTTCGACTATGGGCAACCCAACCAGAACAGCTATCCGCGAAAGAACTTCTGCTCAGCTGCCTTGAAGAGCCTGAGGCAGTACGCGCAATACATGCAGGAGGTGACAGAGGCTGACCGCATCGTGGCTGAGGAGGCTGATCCAAAGACTATCTCAAAAAAGCTCATCACCCATTTTGACATCACCAAGGAAGGCGAGGACAAAGTGTCGCAGACGAAACGAAGAAAGGGTCAGGACTATTTCCGCCGCATGATACTGACCAACTATGGCGGCCGCTGCGCCCTCACTGGCATCGACATCCCGCAGCTGTTGCTTGCCAGCCACATCATCCCGTGGTCAGACAAGACGCACAAGCAAGAACGCCTGAACCCCTGCAACGGCATCTGCCTCTCCGCCCTCTACGACAAAGCCTTTGACCAAGGCCTCATCACCGTCTCGCCCGACGACTACAGCGTCGTCCTCTCTTCCGCCCTGCGGGAGAACGAGACGAAGGAGTATTACGACAAGCACTTCGGGTGCATCAAAGGTCAGAAACTAGCGATGCCCGCAGAATACCTGCCCAATCGCGATTTCCTCGCGTACCATCGAGACAAGGTGTTTGTGGGGATATGATTTCAATGGTTATAGATGACATGTTAAAAACAGAATAAACTATATGTCAAATAGATGTCTATATACTGCTACATTCGCTGAGTTCTTGAATCAAGAGCCTCTGGCTGTGTTGGGGGCTCTTCACAATAATTATCATGGAGACTCGCTGACAACTACCGACGAGGCGTGGATGGGTGAAATCACATTGATGCAACAAGTGCTTGAGCCATGGAAGGACGAGGCGGGACAGATTGTTTTTGAATATGATATTCCACGTCTTGGAAAGCGTATCGACGTGGTTCTGCTTGTGCGGGGGATGATATTCTGTCTGGAGTTTAAGGTGGGTAAGAAAGAGGAGTTTCAGGCCGGCATTGAGCAAGTGATGGATTATGCACTTGACCTAAAGAACTTCCACCTTTTCAGTCACGACAGAAAGATTGTACCCATACTGATTCCGACAAGGTATAAGGAGTACACAACGGTGTTTCAACCTTCGGTTTACAACGACGACATCTACAACCCGATGATTACGGGCGATGATCACCTGCAGGAACTGGTAGCGAGGGTGCTCGAGCATGCTGGAGCAGAACGAAGCGACGAGATAATAGACAACTGGCTTATCAGCCCGTATGCACCAACCCCAACAATCATTGAGGCGGCTCGTACGCTGTTTGAAAACCACTCTGTTGAGGACATTACACGTCATGAGGCAGATAAGGTATCGACCGACCGTACCATCAACTATATCCTTGACGTTATTCAGCAAAGCAAAGAAAAGCGGCAGAAGAGCATCTGCTTTGTAACGGGCGTGCCGGGTGCCGGCAAAACGCTGGTAGGGCTTGATGTAGCCATCAAGCAAACCTACAAGGATGGTGAACTGGACAAGGAGAATGGAGCTGTGTACCTGTCTGGAAACGGACCGCTTGTAGCGGTATTGACCGAAGCTTTGGCTCGCGACAACCAGAAGAAATGCTCCGCCAAAGGCGAAAAGAAAAACATGTCGGATTCGCGTCGCGAAGTGAGCGAATTCATACAAATCATCCACCGCTACCGCGACAATATGCTGGCCAAAATAAAGAATCCTGTGGAGAACGGCGTGGTGGAGATCGATCCCGGAAAGGCGGTACGTCTGGAGGCAACCGGATATGGCGAAGTGGAGCACGTAGCCATCTTCGACGAAGCACAACGCAGCTGGACGCACAAGCGTATAGCCGACTACTTGAAGCGCGGCGGAACGTATGGCAACAAACTGAAAGTGCCCAACTTCCCGATGTCGGAAGCGGAGTTTCTGATCTGGTCGCTCGACCAACGCGAGGATTGGGCCGTCATCATTTGTCTAGTGGGTGGCGGACAGGAAATCAATACAGGCGAGGCCGGCATCACGGAATGGATCAACGCCTTGAACAATCGATTCAAGCATTGGAATGTTTTCATCTCCAACAAGCTGACAGAACCGGAATATGCAGAAGGTCGTGTAAACGACTTATTACAGGAAAATGACAAGGTCACTTACTCCGACGAATTGCATCTGGCTGTAAGTTTAAGGTCGTTCCGAGCTGAGACGTTGTCTGCTTTCGTGCATTCGCTGTTGTCATTTGCTCCCGATGCCGCATCACTCTACCAAGATGTAAAGCAGAAAGGATATCCCATTGTGCTGACACGCGACATGGAACAGGCTCGCGCTTGGTTGCGCAAACAGGCACGCGGCAGCCAGCAGACAGGCGTGTTGGTTACTAAGGTGGCTGCACGCTTCAAGCCGCTGGCCGTACATATACTTGGG
>Ga0310694_10005351_pt1 | contig 12301 bp, 11 predicted proteins | sample 174DNAGHGhighgp2_FD_203884 | JGI IMG/M metagenome (GOLD analysis project Ga0310694, IMG submission 203884) | Sheep rumen microbial communities from Palmerston North, Manawatu-Wanganui, New Zealand - 1742 DNA GHGhigh gp2 (v2) (version 2) | ecosystem: Host-associated > Mammals > Digestive system...
GCGGGGCAACGGTTGGAAAGTGTGCAGGGATGGACACCTGCATGAAAACCGGGATCGGCAGCTATGCCCTTGCGCTCGGACCGCTGAAGATCGGCGCGGTCGTAGCCCTGAATGCCTTCGGCGATATCTTCGACTGGAAGACGGGCCGGAAGGTCGCCGGCCTTCTGACGGAGGACAAAGACGGGTTCCGCAGTACCGCAGACTGGATGAAGGAACGCATCCTTCCGAATGACAACAAGTTTGTCGGCAATACAAGCCTCGGCGTCGTGATGACGAATGCCGCCATGAACAAGACGCAGCTGTGCAAGATTGCCGGCATGGCGCACAACGGCTATGCGCGGTCGATCCGTCCGGTACACACCACGGTGGACGGAGACAGCATCTATGCCGTATCGGTCGGCGATGTCGCTGCCGATCAGGACCTCATCGGCACACTTGCCGCGGAGGTCGTAAGCGAGGCCATTCTCCGTGCCGTGTTCAGCGCGGAGAGCGCCTACGGGTTCATCGCGGCGAAAGATCTGCGCTTTGTTGAGAAATAACAGAAGGCCAGCGCCTGCCGGTCCGGCAGGCGCTGGCCTGAACATCATCTCCGGTTTTCGGATGCACGCCGGTACGGCAGCAGCAGGCAGAGGCCGCTGACGGCGAGGGGGATGACGAAGCTGAAGCAGCGGGAGAGCAGCAGGGCACTGCCGATCATCCCCTTCGGAATCAGCCGGGCATAGAACAGGGTGTATCCGTACTCCGTGATGCCGGCGGCACCGGGAAAGGGGAGAGAGGACACCGATATGAAGAGAAGCGCCTGTGTGCAGAAGCAGGGAAACCACTGCAGATCGCCGATGCCCAGCGCACGGCAGCAGAGAAACGGGATCGAGTGATAAAGCAGGAGCTGCACACCGGTGGTGAGCAGCATCCGCCGGAACACGTCCGGGTGCTGTTTCATGAGCCGCGCAACGCGGCGATAGGATGCGAAGAAACGCAGAACACTGCCCCGGGAGGAAGAAAACCGGGGAAAGTGTCTGATCAGGCGGAGCCCGACGGATGCAAAAAAGGCGGACAGCTTTCTGGAAAACAGGATGGAAAACAGGAAGAAGACGAGCAGCAGATTGATGCCGAAACCGAGGAGAAAAAGCCAGGAGAGATGCCCGGGGAGGGAAAAGAGGCTGATCGGTGAGAAGACGGCACCGAAAAGGCCGAATACAACGGAGACCGCCTGATAGCTGAGCAGCGCGCAGAGCAGCGCGAAAGCCCCGTGGGAAAGCGGAATCCCGTCCCGGCCCATATCATAAAGCTGAGCCGGCTGTCCGCCGGTGGAAGAAGGCGTAACCGAGCTGAAGAAGAAACCGGCAAAAGCATAACGGAGAGCCTGAACAGGCCGGATCCGATCGCCGGACAGACGCAGACAGCGGGAGATGTTCCACGCATCGCACACGGCATAGACGGCCATACAGACAAGGCAGAGCAGCAGCAGGCCGCGGTCGGCCTGCCGAAGGAGCGCGGGAAGGTCCTGACCGTTCAGCTCTCTCCGGATGATCCGGATGGCGGCTGCGCCCAGGACAAGCAGCAGCAGAATCCCTGCCCAGAATGACTTTTTCTTCCAGACTGTCAACAAGATGCATCCTTTCTCAGATTCCGGTCTCTCCGTTCCGGGGAATTATATCACAGCATCCCCGGCAAGGGAAGACAGAGAAAAAGCATATTGACGGAAAGAGGGACGCTAAGGTACAATACGAAACATCAATCTGTATGAAAAGGCTGCCGCTGTGTGATGAACTGCCCTGCGAACAGGGAGCGGCTGCCCTGTCATATCAGACTCGGAAAGGAGAACAATGGAAAAACTTCTGACGGTTACCGTCCCGTGCTACAATTCTCAGGCGTACATGGCCCGGGCCGTGGAAAGCCTGCTGAAAGGCGGCGAGCGGCTGGAGCTGCTGATTGTGGACGACGGTTCCACCGATGAGACCCTGCACATCGCGGAGGAATATGCTGCCCGTTATCCCGGTCTGGTCAGGGCGATCCACAGGGAAAACGGCGGCCACGGCCCTGCGGTGATGACCGGCCTGCATGAGGCGCAGGGGCTGTATTTCAAGGTGGTGGATTCGGACGACTGGGTAGAGGAAGAGGCGCTGAAAAAGCTTCTGGACGCGCTGGAGGAGATGAAGCGCTCCGGAAGCTGTGCGGATCTCGTCGTCACCAACTATCTGTACGACCACGGTGAGAACGGAAAACGGAAACTGATCGCCTACCGCAGCACCGTCCCTGCCGGAAGGATAATCACCTGGGATGAGGTCGGCCGCTTTCACCCGGGATCCTATTTTCTGATGCACGCCATCACCTACCGTACCGAGCTTGTGAAAAACAGCGGTCTGACGCTTCCCGAACATACCTTTTATGTGGATAACATCTATGCCTATGTCCCCATGGCGCAGGTGAAGACGCTGTATTATCTGGATGTGGACCTGTACCATTACTGCATCGGCCGGCCGGACCAGTCGGTCAACGAAGCGGTCATGCTGAGCCGCCTGGATCAGCAGCTTCGCATCAACCGCATCATGCTCAGCAGCGTAGACCCGGATCGGATTGAAAACCCGCGGCACAGAGAGTATATCCTGTTCTATCTGGAAGTCATCACCTCGGCAACCTACGCCTTCCTGCTGCAGACCGGAAAGAAGGAGGACGAGCGGCAGGTGATGGATTTCCTCTCTGAGATCAGAGAGAAGTATCCGACGGCGTATCGGTATCTCACCTCCGCGCCTGCGCTGCGGCACCCTGCCCGTGCCGTGACGGCACTTCCGAACAGACTGAGCTTTCCTCTCGTACGCATCGGTTACCGTGCGGCGCAGAAACTGTTCGGTTTTAACTGACTGCAGCATGCCCGCAGCCCGGGAGAAATCCCGGACTGCGGGCATGTTTTTTTCATGGGAGAGGGATACGCGGAAGATACCGGTTACCATACGAAAAAAATATGATAAAAATCTTTGAAAGCTATTTGACAAGATTTTAACACCAAGATATAATGACTTTATTATTTGCAGAACCACAACAGTTTGTGTCTCTTTTTGTTATAAGAAGATCGGTATAATACTTGCATCATACACAGAATCAGAGTATAATGATTCATGTAAAATTCACATTTTCCCGGCGTAAACCGTACGAAAAAAACAGAGAATCCAGTAAATCATACACAAGGGAGGTGTGCCGATGTCGTTTGAAGCAATCAAGGGCATCAGTGAGGCGGAAAACCTGGCGAAAGCGCGCGTCGCGCAAGCGGAGGCGCAGGCAAGGCAGATGCTGGCTGATGCGGAAGCTGCCGGAAAGGCGGCTCTTGAGGCGGCGGGTACCAGAGCGGAAAACGAACTGAAGGAACTGCGTAAGAAGGCGGACAAACAGACTGCCGAAAAGACCGCGGCGCTGGATGCCGAGATCCTTTCGGAGGCAGAGTCGCTTCGAAAAGCGGCCGAGGGAAAGCTCGAGAAGGCTGCTGCGCTGGTCGTGGAAAGGATTACGGGCACTTGACATGGCGATCGTAAAGATGAAAAAACTGAGGCTGATGGTCATCCGTGCTGAAAAAGACCGGCTTCTGCGGGATCTCGAGCGCTTCGGCTGCGTGGAATTCGCCGTGATGGACGACAGGCTGTGCGAGGAAGGGCTGTACCAGGAGAGTGCTGACACCCTGACGCTTCGCAGTACGCAGAATGCCATCCAGAACGCGATTGCCCTTCTGGATCGCTACGCTCCCGAGAAGAAGCCGCTGCTCAGTGCGAAGCCTCAGGTTGAGGTGGATACGCTTCTTGACGCTTCGGTTCTGAAGTCTGCGCAGGAGAAAGCCGCCGAGATCAACGGCCTCGAAGAGAAAATCAAACGGCTTACCGCGGAGGAAAACCGCCAGAACGGCCTGATCGAATCCGTTCGGCCGTGGCTGGACCTGGATCTGCCTCTGAACACGGTCTCTACGGAAAGAAGCGTGATTCTCTGGGGTTCGATTCCGGCCCGGGTGGACCTGAGCGCGGTATCAGCCGCTGTGGAGGAGGCCTCGGACGAGGCCGAGCTTTTCCGCATTTCAGGGGATAAATCCACCAACTACGTGCTGCTTGTCTGCATCCGTGAGGCGCAGCAGGCTGTGCAGGAAAAGCTGCGCCCCTTCGGCTTTACGGCTGTCAGCTTCAACGGAGAAGGGGAGACCGCTGCACGGACTGCCGAGGAGGCCGAAAACCGGCTTGCGGTCCTGGCACAGGAGAAGGAGAGCGTCCGGGACGAGATCGTCCGGCGTGCCGCTTCGCGGGATGAGCTGAAGCTGGCCTCGGATGTCGCCGGTGCAGCCGCCGTGCGCGCGGAGGCCGAAGGCAGACTGATGGGCATGGACAGCACTGTCATCATGCAGGGCTGGGTTCCGGCCGAGAAGGAAAAGGAGCTCGCCTCGCTGCTCGAAAACTACGGCTGTGCCTGGGAGACGGAAGACCCGAGCCCGGATGAGTATCCCGATGTCCCGGTCCAGCTGAAGAACAACCGTGTGACCGATGCGCTGAACATGGTCACAAACATGTATTCACTCCCGGCCTATGACGGGGTTGACCCGAACCCGCTGATGGCGCCCTTCTTCATCCTGTTCTACGGGCTGATGATGGCGGACATGGGATACGGCCTGGTGATGATGATCGCGGCGGTCGTCGCCATGGCGAAGATCAAACCGCGCAGAGGGTCGCTGTCCTTCTGCAGGCTGCTGCTCTACTGCGGCATCTCCACCTTCATCATAGGAGCCCTCACAGGCGGCTTCTTCGGGGATGCGCTTGAGCAGGTCGGCAAAATTCTCGGCAAGCCCGAGGGTTGGGGCGTCCTGCCCAGCGTCTTTACGCCGATGGGTGATACCACCATGATTCTGATCGGCTCGATGGCCCTGGGCATCATCCACCTGAACGCGGGCATGCTCATCAGCGCGGTCGAGAAATGCAAGAAGGGCGATATCGCCTCTGCCGTCTGGGAAGAGGGCGCCCTTTGGGTAACGCTGATCGGCATTATCCTCTTTGCGCTGAATAAGACGGGTGTCGCGCCCCAGATCCCCGAAATCGCCGGGAAGGCTGTGCTGATCGTCGGTGTCGTCATGATCCTGTACGGCGGTACGCGCGGGGCAACCGGCTTCGGAAAGTTTACCAGCATTTTCGGCACGCTTTACAGCACGGTGACCGGCTGGTTCGGCGATATTCTTTCCTATACCCGTATTATGGCGCTGATGCTCGCCGGAAGCGTCATTGCCACCGTTTTCAATACCATCGGCGGCATTGCGAACAACCTGGTGGTGTTTGCCATCATCTTCCTGGTCGGGCACGCGCTGAACTTCGGGCTGAACCTCCTGGGCTGCTATGTGCATGACCTGCGTCTGCAGTGCCTCGAGTTTTTCGGCAAGTTCTACAAGGACGGCGGCCGGGCCTTTGCGCCCCTCGCGGTCAACCCGAAATATTATGATACCGTTGAAAATTAAATTCTACTATAACAAGGGAGGAAATAACTATGTTTGAACATGCTGGTCTCGCGTTCGGTTTATTGGGTGCAGGTCTTGCAGCCTGTCTTGCAGGCGCAGGTTCCGGTATCGGTACCGGCTATGCCGGTCAGGCCGGTGCGGGCCTTGTTACGGAGGACCCCAGCAAATTCGGTAAGGTCATGATCCTGCAGGTCATCCCCGGCACCCAGGGCCTTTACGGGCTGGTCGTCTTCTTCGTGGCGATCATGCGTATGGGCATTCTCAGCGGGTCCTTGCCCGACCTGACCATTGCTCAGGGTCTGCAGTATTTTGCGGCCTGCCTGCCCATCGGCATCGGCGGTCTCGTGACGGCCAAGTACCAGGGCAAGGTCGCCGCCGCTTCGGTGAACCTGCTTGCCAAGAACCCCGACCACTGGTCCAAGGGCATGATCCTCTGCATCACGGTCGAGTTCTATGCCATTCTTTCTCTTCTGGCTTCCATGATGATGCTGCTCCAGATGTGATTCTCTTCAGAATCACATTCCTGAAAAGAACGGAGTATTATCATGAAGGGAACCGAAAAAATCATTGCCCATATTGAGGCCGATGCCCAGGCCCAGGCAGACGCTGTCCTGGGTGAGGCGCGTCAGCGCTGCGAGGCCATCAAAGCGAGGTTTGACGATAAGGCCGCCCGCCTGTACAGCGACAGAATCCGTGAGGGTGTGAAAGCCTGCCAGGACCAGGAGGACAGCGCCCTGCGCATCTCCCGGATGGAGGCGCGCAAGAGCGTTCTTTCCGTCAAGCAGGAGATGGTCGAAAAGAGCTTTGACCTCGCCGTACAGCAGATTGTCGCACTTCCCGATGAAAAGTATACCGCCTTTCTCGCAAATCTGGTGAAGAAGGCCGGGCCTGCGGGCGACGAAGAGATTATTCTGAATGCCGCTGACCGTGCCCGTGTCGGCGAGGCGCTTTTAAAGGCCGTGAACGCGGACGGTGCCAAAATGAAGCTCTCGGACGAGACGCGTGATATCAAAGGCGGCCTGATCCTGCGCCGGGGCAGCATCGAAACCAACTGCAGCGTCGAACTGCTGGTGGAGCTCTGCCGCGGCGAGCTGTCCGCAAAGCTTGCAGACGTTCTGTTTGACTGAGCGTCCGACGAAAGGAGGACCTGACTTGTCTGCACAAAAAGAGGATTATCTGTATCTTTCCTCCCTCCTTCGTGCGCGGGAGAAGAACATGCTCACCCGTGACCGGGCCGAGCGGATGCTGGACGCCCCGGGCTTTGAGGACTGCGCGAAACTGCTGACGGACAGCGGCTACGAGGATATGAGCCAGATGAACATCAAACAGATCGAGGATGCCCTGGCCGCACGGCGCGCCGCGCTCTTCCGCGAACTGGAGGGTCTGGTTCCGGACATGGCCGCGCTGGATCTGTTCCGGATGAAGTATGACTATCACAATATCAAGGTGCTCATCAAGTCCGCCGCCATGGAGCAGGAGGATTCCGCGCTGCTCTCCGAGTCGGGCCGCATTCCCCGTGAGACCCTTCTGCGCTGCTTCCGTGACGACCGTCTGCGGGACCTGCCGGGTGCCATAGGGGCCGCTGCGGAGGAGGCCAGGAATCTGCTGAGCCGCTCAGCCAACCCGCAGCTTTCCGACTTTCTGCTGGACAAGGCGTATTTTGCCGAGCTGAAGGAAAAGGCCGAGGCCCTGAACTCTGACTTCGCCCGCGGCTATGTGTGCCTCCTGGCGGATGCAACGAACCTGCGCAGCGCCGTGCGCATTCTCCGCATGGGGAAGGACATCGGCTACCTGCGCGAGGCCCTGGTCCCCGGCGGCAGCATCAGTGAAGAGCGCCTCATCAGCGGCATCGCCGGTGAGGGGATCACGTCCGTCTTTGCCGGCTCGGCCCTTGCAAAGGCTGCCCAGCTGGGCGCCGATGCGGTATCGGGCGGCTCGCTGACGGGCTTTGAGCTGAACTGCGACAATGCCCTGAACGCCTACCTTGTCGATGCCAAGCGCGCTTCCTTCGGGGAAGAGTGCGTCCTGGCTTACATCGCCGGGCAGGAGAGCGAGCTGACCGCGGTGCGGATGATCCTGACCGGGCGTCTTGCCGGCGTCCCGTCGGACACCATCCGGGAAAGGCTGCGTGATCTGTATGAGTAAACTGAAAATCGCCGTCATCGGCGGAAAAGACACTGTCATCGGCTTCAAGGCCGTCGGTCTCGAGGCCTGCCCGGCCGACAATGCCGCCGAAGCTCGGCAGGCATTGAAAGACCTTACCAAAGAGGGAAGCGAGTACGCGATCATCTATATCGAGGAAAAGCTTTCCCAGCAGCTTCAGCATGAGATAAACCGCTTTAAGGACAGCCCGAGCCCGGCTATCATTCTGATTCCCGGCCGCGAAGGCTCAATGGGGCTTGGACAGAATGCCCTGAAAGAGGCGGTGGAGCGTGCCGTCGGCACCAATATTCTCGGCGACTGACGGCCGCCGCCGTCAGCCATCCCCAACAACAACTGCCAGAGAGGAAGATTGATAAATGAGCGGTAAAATTACCAAGGTATCCGGTCCGCTTGTCGTGGCGGAGGGTCTCGCGGACGCCAACGTATCCGATGTTGTGCGCGTGGGCGACAGCCGCCTGATCGGTGAGATCCTGAATATGACCGGCGACAGAGCTTCCATCCAGGTATATGAAGAGACATCCGGCCTCGGCCCCGGCGCCGCCGTTGTGACCACCGGCATGCCCATGTCCGTGGAGCTCGGCCCCGGCATGCTCGAAAACATCTACGACGGCATTCAGCGGCCCCTGCCCGAGATGCGCGCCCTGACGGGCGACTCCATCACCCGCGGCACCGACGTCCCGGCTCTGAACCGCGAGAAGAAGTGGGACTTCGTCCCGACCGCCGCGGTCGGCGATAAGCTGAGCGCCGGCGACGTCATCGGCACCGTACAGGAGACCAGCGCCATCCTGCACCGCATCATGGTCCCGCCCAAAATGTCCGGCACGCTGAAGTCCGTCCAGGGCGGCAGCTTTACCGTAACCGACACCGTGGCTGTTCTGACCGACGAGAAGGGCGTCGATCACGAGCTCAGCATGATGCAGCGCTGGCCTGTCCGTATCGCCCGTCCGTATGAGCGCAAGTATGTCCCTGCCCGCCCGATGAACAGCGGCCAGCGTATCATCGACACGCTCTTCCCGATCGCCAAGGGCGGCACAGCGGCCGTCCCGGGCCCCTTCGGCTCGGGCAAGACGGTGGTCCAGCACCAGCTGGCCAAGTGGTCCGACGTGGACATCGTCATCTACATCGGCTGCGGCGAGCGCGGCAATGAGATGACCGACGTCCTGATGGAGTTCCCCGAGCTCAAGGACCCGCGCAACGGCGAGCCGCTGATGAAGCGGACCGTGCTGATCGCCAACACCTCGGATATGCCCGTGGCTGCGCGTGAGGCGTCCATCTACACCGGCATTACCATTGCCGAATACTTCCGCGACATGGGCTATGACGTGGCCGTGCTGGCTGACTCTACCTCCCGCTGGGCCGAGGCCCTGCGTGAGATGTCCGGCCGTCTGGAAGAGATGCCCGGCGAGGAGGGCTATCCTGCCTACCTGGCCTCGCGCCTGGCCCAGTTCTACGAGCGCGCCGGCGTGGTCGAGTGCCTCGGCAGCGATGAGCGCCGCGGCTCCGTCACCGCCATCGGTGCGGTGTCGCCTCCGGGCGGCGATATCTCCGAGCCCGTTTCTCAGGCCACCATGCGCATTGTCAAGGTCTTCTGGGCTCTCGACTCGTCCCTGGCCTATGCGCGCCACTTCCCGGCCATCAACTGGCTGACCTCCTACTCGCTGTATATCGACACGCTGAGTCCCTGGTATACCGAGCAGTTCGGCGAGAACTATATGAAGAACCGCGAGCGCGCCATGCGCATTCTGCAGGAGGAGGCCGAGCTGCAGGAGATCGTCCGTCTGGTCGGCCAGGATGCGCTGTCTCCGGATGACCGCCTGACCATGGAGACCGCCAAGATGATCCGTGAGGACTTCCTGCAGCAGAACGCCTTTGTCGACGAAGACGCCTATTCCAGCTACCTCAAGCAGTTCCGTCTGCTGGATCTGGTTCTGAAGTATGACGTTTTCTGCCGCGATGCCCTCAACCGGGGCGCCGACATGAACGGGCTGTTTGCCATTGACGCGCGCGAAAAAATCGGCCGTGCCAAGATGGCCGACCCGAACGCGTTTGAGAAGGCCTATGACGACATCGAAAAACAGATGCAGGCCGAAATTGAAGAAGTGATCGCAGGGGGTGAGGAAGCATGATAAAAGAGTATAAAACCATTAAGGAAATCGCGAGCCCCCTGATGGTCGTAGAGCACGTCGAAGGCGTCACCTATGACGAACTGGGCGAAATCGAGCTTCCCAACGGCGAAGTCCGCCGCTGCAAGGTGCTTGAGGTCGAAGGCGACCGGGCTGTTGTCCAGCTCTTTGAATCGGCCCAGGGCATCAACCTGGCTGAGTCAAAGGTCCGCTTCCTCGGCCATCCGCAGCAGCTCGCCGTGTCCGAGGACATGCTGGGCCGTGTCTTCAACGGCATGGGCATGCCGATTGACGGCGGTCCCGCCATCCTCGCGGAAGAGCACAAGGACATCAACGGCCTGCCCATGAACCCGGCGGCCCGTGCCTACCCGGCCGAGTTTATCCAGACCGGTGTCTCCACCATCGACGGTCTGAACACCCTGGTCCGCGGCCAGAAGCTGCCGATCTTCTCCGGCTCCGGCCTGCCCCACGCACCCCTTGCCGCTCAGATTGCCCGTCAGGCCCGCGTTCTCGGTGACGACGAGACCTTCGCCGTCGTCTTCGCCGCGATCGGCATCACCTTCGAGGAATCCGAATACTTCATCAATGACTTCCGGCGCACCGGTGCCATCGACCGCACGGTCGTCTTCTCGAACCTTGCCAATGACCCCGCTGTCGAACGTATCGCCACCCCGCGTATGGCGCTGACTGCGGCCGAGTACCTGGCCTTCGAGAAGGATATGCAGGTGCTGGTCATCCTGACCGATATCACCAACTACGCCGAGGCGCTGCGCGAGATTTCCGCCGCCAAGAAAGAGGTCCCGGGCCGCCGCGGCTATCCCGGATACCTGTATACGGACCTGGCCACCATGTACGAGCGCGCAGGCCGCCGCCAGGGCAAGAAGGGCTCCATCACCATGATCCCGATCCTGACCATGCCCGAGGACGACAAGACCCACCCCATCCCGGACCTTACCGGCTACATCACCGAGGGTCAGATCATCCTCTCGCGCGAGCTGCACCGCAAGGGTATTGTGCCGCCCGTTGACGTGCTGCCGAGCCTGAGCCGTCTGAAGGACAAGGGCATCGGCGTCGGCAAGACGCGCGAGGACCATGCCGGCACCATGAACCAGCTTTTCGCTGCTTATTCCCGCGGCAAGGACGCCAAGGAGCTCATGACCATCCTCGGCGAGGCGGCCCTTTCCGATGATGACAAGCTCTTTGCCAAGTTTGCCGAAGAATTTGAAAGGGTCTATGTCAGCCAGGGCAACACCACCAACCGCACAATCGAGGAAACCCTCAACATCGGCTGGGATCTTCTGAAGATCCTGCCCCGCCGCGAGCTGAAACGGATCAAGCCTGAGTTCATCGAAAAGTACCTCCCGCAGGACTGAACTTACCGTGAACCCGGAAACGAACAATTGGAGGTGATTCGTTTTGGCAGGTACTGCCGTCACACCCACCAGGATGGTGCTCAACCAGCTGAAAGGCAGACTGAAAACTGCCCGGCGCGGTCATAAGCTGCTGAAGGACAAACGCGACGAACTCATGCGCCAGTTTATGGACGTGGTGAAGGAGAACAAGGTTCTGCGTGAACGCGTTGAAGAGGGTCTCACGGCCGCCTTCTCGTCCCTGCAGGTGGCAAGTGCCATCATGTCGCCCGAGATGCTCGAGCAGGCGCTGCTGTATCCGCGCCAGAGCGTCGAACTGGATATGAGCTTTAAGAACATCATGTCCGTCAACGTCCCGCGCTACAGCTTTACAACGAAGAACAACGATCCGTCGGAAATCTATCCCTACGGTTTCGCCCAGACCTCCGGCGAGCTGGATGATGCGCTGGAACGCATGGCCCGCGTGTTCGAGGATATGCTGAAGCTGGCAGAGGTCGAAAAGACCATGCAGCTGCTGGCCGAAGAGATCGAAAAAACACGCCGCCGCGTCAACGCGCTGGAGTATGTCATGATTCCCGGGCTGGAGACAAACATCAAGTACATCACCATGAAGCTCGAGGAGAATGAAAACTCCACCAAAGTCCGTCTGCTGAAGGTCAAGGACATGGTTCTTCAAAAGGCCCACAACTTCACATAAAAAATCCGCCTCCGCTGAATAACAGCGGAGGCGGATTTTTCAAGTCGGTCAAACCCCGATGCCTGCCAGATGCAGACAGATGTACGCCGTCGGGATCGAAAACAGAAGGCTGTCTGCCCGGTCCATCATGCCGCCGTGCCCGGGGATCAGGTCGCTGAAATCCTTTGTCCCGATCATGCGCTTGAGCAGCGACTCGGCCAGATCGCCGATCTGCCCCAGCGTGGATGCGACCAGCGCCGTGACGACGCAGACCCAGACCGGGATCTCGGGGAAGAGCTTCAGCACCCCGATCAGAAAACCGACCAGCACCGCGGCCGCTGCGCCGAAAACCGCGCCCTCGATCGACTTGTTCGGGCTGACCAGCGGCGCCAGCTTATGCTTCCCGAACTTCGTCCCGCCCAAAAGCGCCGCGGTGTCGCAGGCCCAGGTCGAAAGGGCGCCGATAGCAAGCGACTGGAGCCAGATGTCGCCGACG
>Ga0310694_10005355_pt1 | contig 12298 bp, 11 predicted proteins | sample 174DNAGHGhighgp2_FD_203884 | JGI IMG/M metagenome (GOLD analysis project Ga0310694, IMG submission 203884) | Sheep rumen microbial communities from Palmerston North, Manawatu-Wanganui, New Zealand - 1742 DNA GHGhigh gp2 (v2) (version 2) | ecosystem: Host-associated > Mammals > Digestive system...
CGCGCGCGGTTTCAAGCGAATGCTGGAACGGCGCAATGCGGACCCGTCGTTGGTGTCGTTTTTGGGTTCGTTTATGAATATACTTTTGCGTATATTTGTAATCATTATATCGCTTGCAACCGTCGGGGTTCAGATGACGTCTATTGTTGCGGTTTTGGGTGCCGCGTCGTTGGCGATTGGTATGGCGTTATCTGGGACAATGCAGAATTTTGCCGGCGGAATTATTATTATGTTCCTTAAACCGTTCAAGGTTGGGGATATTATTTCAACGTCCGATGGCAAAACCGGAATCGTAAAAAAGATTATGATTTTCACAACCGAAATTCATACATTTGATAACCAGGTTGTATTATTGCCCAATGGTGCGTTATCCAATAGCCAGATAACAAACCTTTCAGGCAATGAAACACGGCGTGCGGAAATAACGGTTGCGATTTCTTATGGCGACAGTGTTGATGTGGCGCGCAAAGAAATTTTGGCGATAATCAAGGCGGACAAACGTGTTTTGAAAGACCCCGCGCCGGTTGTGTTCGTTTCTGATTTGGGTGACAGCGCGGTTGTTTTGACCGTTTGGTATTGGACGCCCGCCGCCGATATGGTCCCAAGTCGTGGCGATATGTTGGAATTGATTTATAACAAATTGCCGAAAAAGAAAATACACTTCCCGTTCCCACAAATGGACGTGCATGTGAAAAAATAGTCCCCACTTCGCCCGATGGGCTTTGTGGGGTGGGGATTATCCGTCACCGCGAAGCGGTGCCGTGACTGCGCCAGGGCTTTGCCCTGGCTTGGTGTTAGTGCGGGCGCATTCGCGCCCGTGGTTTTTTACCGTCATACCGGCTTTGGGTCGGTATCTTTGCGTGGGTGTGGAGAATTGGTATGCGGTAAAACTGACAGGATACCGCTTTTCAGCGGTATGACGGGATAACAATTGCGTCCTTGTTTTTTGGAAAAAATGGGTTATAATTGGGTGTGCATGTGTGCCCATGGCTCAATTGGATAGAGCAATTGCCTTCTAAGCAATAGGTTGCAGGTTCGAATCCTGCTGGGCACGCCACCCTTCGCAAATGCTTCGGGTGGTAGGTCGTTCGTCTTTGTTTCGCGGCACCGCGATTTTTCCCAAGGTTTTCCACTATCCACTAACCACTTACACTAACACTATCCACTTATCTGTTTTTCTTCCTATATCCCCGGGGGCGTGAATGTGGTAAAATCAAATCAACCAAACAAGGGGGAAAATATGAAACGGTTTATTCAATTTTGTGTTGCGATGTTAATTTCTTTTTTGCCGGGAATTTTCGGTGTGTTCTTTACGCCGCACGGTGATTCAGATTTATGGTATACGGGGCTTGTGACATCGGGGCTTACACCGGGTGGAATATGGTTCGGTATTGCATGGACGATTTTGTATGCGTTGCTTGGGGTCGCGTTGTATTTAATTATTAAAAACGCGCGCCCAGAGTCCAAGAAAATACGCGCATATATTTTGTTCGTTGTGCAAATGATTTTGAATGCAGGTTGGACATATGCGTTCTTTGGTGCGCACATGACGGCGTTCGCATTGATAATATTGTTGGCATTGTTTATTGTGTCGGCATGGATGGCGCGCGTATTCTTTGATATAGACAGACGCACGGTATGGTTTATTGTGCCGTATCTGTTGTGGATGATGTTTGCGTTTTATATGAATGCGTATATTGTGTTGATGAATTAAATCTTAAGGATTTTAAATTCCGCATCGCCAACATTAAGGTAGTGCAGCCCCAGTTCTTCAACGTAATCGGGGCTGTAACTTTTTAATAAATCAATATGGTGGCGGATGGTGTAAAGTTTCTTTTGTTCCGTCGCCAATTCCGTGCGTTCCGCGTTCAGATGCCATATGTTCGTGACAAAATGGGCAACATTTACTTCGCCGAAAAAGATTCGGACGAACGCAAACAGTGCGAACCCCGCAAAGAATACGCCGAATTTGCCACGTATACCGCCACGCCATGCGCGACCGATAAACCCAAATAAATTTTTGATTTTGTCTTTCATACGTGGCATTATATCACAAATGATTACTAATAATCAAATTTTTGCTGCACCGATGGCGGGAATTTCTGATTACCCGTTTCGGCAAATGATACGCGAATTTGCGCCGGGCGTGCCCGTTGTGACGGAAATGATTTCGTGTCATTCGTTGGTGGAACAACATAAAAATTGTCCACGGAATTTTGATAAATATGGTGTCGAAGGTAATGTCGGAACCCAAATTTTTGGTGCCGTGCCGGATTTGATGGCGGATGCCGCACGAATTTTAGAAGATGCGGGCGCGACATGGATTGATATAAATATGGGTTGCCCCGTGCCAAAGGTTGCAACACGTGCGAATGCGGGGGCCTTTTTAATGCGCGACCACGGGTTGGCGGGGCGGATTATTGCGGCGGTGGTGCGTGCGGTTAAAATTCCGGTGTCGGTTAAGACGCGACTTGGGTGGGATAACGAAAATATGGATTGGGTCGATTTGGTGCATGTGGCGGCGGATGCGGGGGCGAAGTTTTTGACACTGCATGGCCGGACGCGGGCCCAGGGTTATACTGGCGTGGCGTTGCACCCGAAAATTAAAGATATGCCGATTCCGATTATTGCAAATGGTGACATTGTGGATGCGGCGGGTGTGCAAAATGCGATTGATAACGGGTATGCTGGCGCGATGATAGGGCGTGCGATGATGGGCCGACCATGGATTTTTGGTGAAATTTTGGGAACAGGGCGAAAACCTAAAAATATCGGGGAATTGGTGATGCGACACTTGGATTTAGTATTGGAATACTATGGTGTGCGTGCCGGTGTGCCAATGTTTAGAAAACACCTTGCGTGGTATTCGGCCGGTATGCCGAATTCAAGTGATTTTCGGGTTAAAATCAATCAGATAACCGATGAAACGGAATTGAAACAAGAAATTTTGCAATTTTGGGGTTGCGTTGCGAAAAGATAGGTATATTATAAAGGGTAATGATAACAAAAAGGTTTGCGCCATGGCAGAAGAATTTACAGATTTACAAATGAATCCAGAAATGACGGCGGGTGAAATGTTGCGAACGGCACGGACAACCGGGCGGCGTAAACGTGAAATTCAAACGATTTCAAAACAACTTTGCATACGTGAAGAGTTCTTGCAGGCATTGGAAGATGGGGATTATACCGTATTGCCGGAAACCGTGTATATATTGGGGTTTGCACGGAATTACGCTATGGAATTGGGATTGAACCCGGATTTGATTGTGGCCAAGATTAAAAAGGAATTGGGAATAATGAAATTGGCCGAAGCGATGGTTGCGCAAAAGACGGAACAGCCAAAGACCGTAATCACGGAAAAGCCCGAGAAAATTGAAAAGAAAAGTGTCGTTGGCGAAAGAAAATCTAAGACTTTGGCATATGTGAAGAAACATTGGATGTGGTTTGCCGGTGGTTTGGTGGCATTGATTGTGATATTTGGTGCCTTGGTTTTGATTTTGCCGACCGCCGAAGAATCAACGCCGGTTCGCCAAATTGTTCAGGTTTCTGCGCCACAGCAAGTGATTGCGACGGAACCAAAATATACATTAGATGTGCGTGAAAAATTTGGAACAGAAAATGCGGACAGTGCGGATATCGTAATTCAGGCGATAAAGGAATCTTGGGTAAAAATTGAAGATGCGCGTGGCAAAACCGTGTTTAGTCGCGTGTTGGTTCCGGGCGATATATACTATGTGCCGGCGGGGAACAAGCACAAGGGAACTTTTGGCAATGCCGGTGCGATAGAGGTTTGGGTCAATAAAGAACTGGTTGGAAAAATAGGTGATGATAATGTCCGTAAAACCGGTGTTGCGTTGGATGCGGAAAAATTGGCCAAGAAAAAATCGGATAAATAGTTTTTCGTTGGTTATTGAAAACAAATAAAAAAGTTCTATATTTAGTGCCATGAGTGGCGTTATAAAAATTCGCGGTGCACGCGAAAATAATCTTAAAAATATCGATTTAGACATACCAAAGAATAAATTGGTGGTCGTGACTGGTGTATCCGGGTCGGGAAAATCGTCACTTGCGTTTAATACAATTTATGCCGAAGGTCAAAGGCGGTATGTTGAATCGCTGTCCAGTTATGCACGGCAATTTTTAGATATGCAAAAAAAACCCGATGTTGATTTAATCGAAGGTTTGGCGCCGGCAATATCGATAGAGCAGAAAACCACATCGAAAAATCCGCGTTCGACCGTTGGAACGGTGACGGAAATATACGATTACCTGCGATTACTTTGGGCGCGAATTGGGGTGCCGTATTCGCCGGTGACGGGGCTTCCCATAAAATCGCAAACGATTGCGGAAATGGTCGATTTGACGATGGATATTCCCGCCGGAACGCGCGCGTTTATTATGGCACCGCTGGTTCGGTCGCGTAAGGGTGAATATAAAAAAGAAATCGCGTTTTTGGTAAAGCAGGGGTATCAGCGTGTAATTATTGACGGGGAACTTTATGATTTGACGGCGGTGCCGCCACTTGATAAGAATAAAAAACATGACATTTTTGTTATTGTTGATCGGATTCAAATGCCGGCGGCGGATGCAACGGATTCGGAACGTGAAGAATTTCGTTCGCGGATTTATTCTTCGTTCGAAGGGTCGTTGCGCCTGGTGCCGGGGTCGGTGATTTTGCGCCGGTTGGATACGAACGAAGATGTTCTTTATTCACAAAATTATGCGTGCCCCGTTAGTGGTTTTGCCGTACCGAAAATTGAACCGCGGTTGTTTTCTTTTAATGCGCCGATTGGTGCGTGCAGTGCGTGCGATGGTTTGGGGGTGCAATTAAATATGTCGCCTGATTTGGTTATTCCCGACCCGTCAAAGTCGATTTTGGACGGGGCGATTGCGCCGTGGTCGCGGGGTGGAATGTTGTCGCAATTTGAACATTTGATAAATGCGTTGCACCGACAATATAAAATTCCACTTGGGAAACCGTGGCATATGCTTAGTGCGGAACACAAAAACATTATTCTATACGGTACGGGTGATACACCGATAAAGATAAATTGGAACGGGTTCGTTTATGAAAAACCGTTCGAAGGTGTGATACCAAATATTGAACGGCGGTGGCGCGAATCTGAATCCGATGCGATGCGGGCGGAATTGGCAAAGTACCAATCGGAAAAACCGTGTCCGGTGTGTCATGGAAAGCGATTAAATGTCCAGGCACTTTGCATAAAAATAAATGGCGCGGATATTATTGATGTTTGTGATATGTCGATCGATGATTCTTATGTGTGGTTTATGGATTTGCCGAATCATCTAAGCAAACAAGAAAACGATATCGCAAAAATGGTTCTGCGCGAAATAACAAGTCGTTTGTTTTTCCTTAAAAATGTCGGACTTGGGTATTTAACAATGTCGCGGATGGCGGGAACACTTTCGGGGGGTGAAGCGCAACGTATCCGTCTTGCGTCACAGATTGGCAGTGGGCTTTCCGGTGTTCTTTATGTCTTGGATGAACCGTCGATTGGTTTGCATCAAAGTGATAATGACAAATTGCTTGAAACACTAAAAATGCTGCGCGATAAAGACAACAGTGTGATTGTTGTTGAACATGACGAAGACGCGATGCGGGCGGCAGATTACCTTATTGATATTGGTCGTGGCGCGGGTGTGAATGGTGGAAATGTTATTGCCGCCGGCACACCGGCCCAGGTTATAAAGAATAAAAATTCCCTTACGGGTCAGTATTTGTCGGGGGCAAAGAAAATTCCAGTTCCAAAAAAACGGCGCGCCGGTAATGGAAAAAAGATTACCATATATGGTGCGCGTGAAAATAATTTGAAAAATATCGATGTTGAATTTCCGCTTGGCAAATTTATTGCGCTAACCGGTGTTTCGGGTTCGGGAAAGTCAACATTGTTGTTGAATACGTTGTATCCGGCATTGATGCGCGCGCTGTATGGGTCAAAAATTGAATCTGGGGCGCATGATATTATTCGCGGTATGGAAAATATAGACAAGGTTGTTGACATCGACCAATCACCCATCGGGCGCAGTCCGCGCAGCAATCCTGCAACATATACCGGTGTGTTTTCGAATATCCGTGATTTCTTTGCCGAATTGCCAGAGGCCAAGGCACGCGGATATGGCCCAGGGCGGTTTTCGTTTAATGTAAAAGGCGGCCGGTGCGAGGCATGTCAGGGTGACGGTCAGATAAAAATTGAAATGAATTTCTTGGCGGATGTGTATGTTGAATGCGACAAATGCCATGGTACGCGATATAACGAAGAAACATTGGCGGTAAAATACAAGGGAAAATCAATTGCGGACGTGTTGGATATGACCGTGGACGAAGCGTATCGGTTCTTTATCAATCATCCACAGATTAGTCGCAAGTTGGAATTGTTAAAACGCGTTGGTTTGGATTATATAAAATTGGGACAAAGTTCACTTGACCTTTCGGGGGGCGAAGCCCAGCGTATAAAACTATCCAAAGAATTATCGGCGCGTGGCACGGGTCAAACGCTTTATATCTTGGATGAACCGACGACGGGACTGCATTTTGAAGATATTAAACAGTTGCTTGGTGTTTTGCATGAATTTGTAGAGCAGGGCAACACCGTAATTGTTATTGAACATAATTTGGAAGTTATTAAAACCGCAGATTGGATTATCGACCTTGGGCCGGTGGGGGGTGCGGGCGGCGGTCGCGTGATTGCAACCGGAACGCCCGAAGATGTGGCGCGTAATCCGGAATCACTCACCGGAAAATATTTGGCAAAGTATCTGGACAAATAAGGTTTAGTAAAATAAAATCTAGTGAAAAAAAAGGAGAACAAAATGTTTGGATTTGGCAAAAAGAAAAAAGAAGAAAATGTAAATCTGGAAGAACCACATGTGCCAAAGGGTATGAAGGAAACCGCCGAACGTATGATGGCGGGTGTGTTCGATATGAATGATATGTTGGCGCAATTGAAACAGATTAAAAAGATGAGTAATTTTAGTGGATTGCTTAAAATGGTGCCGGGTATGTCGAATGCGGTGTCGGCAATCAAAGAAAAAATTAAGGACGGCAGTGTTGATTCGCAAATTAAGATATTAGAGGCAATGACCGCCGCCGAACGCGCGGAACCGGAAAAAATCTTTGCCAATGCCAAGGCACGCATTGCAGAGGCTGCGGGTGTGACCGTGCGTGATGTGGAACACATTATTAAACAATACACAAAAATGAAACAGCAAATGTCGATGATTCAGCGTATGGGCGGGATGGAGGCCGTTATGGAACGTATGAAACAGGGCGGTGGTGAACCAGGTGCGAAATAAAGGACTAAAAATATGTCAGTAGAAATTGAAAATATAAGAAGTAAACCGTTATATAACCCACAGACTGGAAAATTAATCGGATGGGATTTAAGTTGGAATTATGTTGAACCGGAATTGGGTTGTCTTGAAATTACGACCTCGGCATCACATTTTTTTGAAGAACGGTGGTTTAGGGATAGTTACAAGGCAATGTGTCGGTTTCAAAAAAATTTATTAGCCAGACAAAATGAAAATACAAAATAATAAATCCCGCACTCGCCCTGATGACTGCCGTTCGGTGGCGAACGGCGCAGGCGGGCTCTGCGGGATGACAACAAAATGAAAATAACAAATAATAAATCCCGCACTCGCCCTGATGACTGCCGTTCGGTGGCGAACGGCGCAGGCGGGCTCTGCGGGATGACAACAAAATGAAAATAACAAATAATAAAATTGCGAAACATAAATCAAGCGTGGCGTGGTTAACGCGCCAGGCCGCCGACCCCTATGTTGCACGGGCGCGGCGTGATGGTTATCGGGCGCGCGCGGCATATAAACTTATCGAAATAAATGAAAAATATAAATTTTTGAAAAACGGACAAACGGTTGTGGATTTGGGTGCGGCACCGGGGTCTTGGTCGCAATTTATTGCGCGCACATTTCCGCGGACAAAAATCTTTGCGATGGATTTGTTGGAAATAACACCTATCAACAATGTTGAATTTTATCAGGGCGATTTTACGACGGATGCAGCGCTGCGGTGGTTAGAAGAAAAACTAAAATTGGATGATAATGCAAACGGTGTGGTTGATGTTGTTGTGTCGGATATGGCGCCGAATACCGTTGGACATCAAAAGACCGATCATTTGCGGCAAATGGTTTTGTTGGAATATGCGTTCGATTTTGCGTGTCGTGCGTTGCGGCCGGGGGGGACATTTGTTGCAAAATCTTTTACGGGCGGAACGACGAATGAATTGTTGAAACAAATAAAACAGAAATTCGAATCGGTACATCATGTGAAACCGGCGGCATCGCGCAAGGATTCTGTTGAAATGTTTATTGTTGGACTTGGGTTCAAAAATAATGTATAATGTGCGCAAGTAAGAAAAGGAGAGAAAATGCCAGTTGCAAAAAAGAAAACAGCAGCAAAGAAAACAACAATCACAAAAAAATCTGTGAAACGTGCGCCGGCGCGTCGTGCGGTCGTGCGTGAAGTTCCGGTTCAAACACCGCGGCGTCGCATGGTCGGACCGCTTTCGGCGATTGCAAGTTTTTGGCGTCGATATTTTGATTTTGTTGGGCGTTCAACGCGTGCGGAATTTTGGTTTGGATATTTGTTTGCGTATATTGTGAATTTCTGTTTTGCGTATTTTATCGGCGGAACGGTATCTTTGGTGGTTAGTGCGATTTTGTTCATCCCGGTGCTGGCGCTTTCGGTTCGTCGTTTCCGTGATGCGGGGATTTCGGTGTGGCTTTATCTTGTGCCGGTGTTGTTGGTGTATTTGATACCGGTGATTCGCGGTTCGGCATGGTACACGATGATATCATTTGGGTACGTGTCGTCGGGTATGGCGTTGTATGCGTTGTTTTTTATTGTCGATACGATATTCAATATCGTGGTTGCATGCCTACCAAGCAAGAGATAAGTGGTAAGTGTTAGTGGTTATCCGCCTACGCCAATCCGTCTTCGTTGCGCTATGCTGAGACGGTGGGCTACGGCGAGACTGCGCCAGGGCTTTGCCCTGGCTTGGTGTTAGTGAACCGGCGCAATGCGCCGGTTTAGTTATTCGTTTTTTACTTTGTTGATTTTCTGCAATGCATTAAACAAGTGCTGGTGCAAAATTATATTGTAAGCATACTTTACTTGCACTAACCACTTACACTAACACTAATCACTATTTCGGGAAATGGATTGAACGTTGGGTTGCGGCGGATGTTTGCATTGCACCGAAACGCGCGTTCGCCATAAACGTTGTTATGAAATTGTTAACCCCCGGATTATACTGTGCACCATTAAGGACAATGATTACCGGATTTTCACCATCGCAATCAATACTATATTTCGACGGGTCATATCTTTTTCCATAACATTTGCCATCCAATGTAGCGACATAGTTTTGGTCGGCCAATTCGCGACATGTTGGCGCAGGACCAATTTCGCCATTTGCGACCGTTTCCGTTGGGTTCGATAAAATTCCATTACACCAAACACGCACGTATTCGCCGTTTATCAAAACCATTGCGCCGTTTTGTGATGTTTTGCGTGCGCCATAGCAACCGTCATTGGTGACGTAAACATTTGTGTCAAAATCAGAACTTATTCCATTGCCACGTGCAATGTCGTCACGATTCATTGCAATTGCATCCGCGCCACCCGAACTAAGTGCGGCCGCACATATAATCTTTCGCCCACGGCAATTGCCGGTTGTGTCCCAACTGCTGTCCGAATCTGTATCAATGCCGGGTGTGTTCCGTGTATAGCAAAGTGCATCATTGATGGTGCAGATTGTGTCGTGCATCCACCAAAAATCAGTTGTCGCGCCAAACGCGGCACCGCATGCGGTACAACCGATAAATAAAATTGCGAATTGCTTTTTCATTTTTCCTTTCCCCCGTATTATATCAGTTTTTTTTGTTCGGTGCAAGTTATCTATGGTTCGCGACACATCCCCCATTTTTCATTTGCATTTGTTTGGTTATAGAAATCCATATACTTTGGTGCGGATGCGTCGTTTGTCCATGTGCCGCCCATGTCGGTGCATTCGCGCGCAAGCACCGTTGCCATGTCGGTGCGCACAGAATCCATAATCGTGTTCACATCGGCCAAGACCGATATTGGTAATACGGCATTGGGTTGTGCATAGTCGGATGGGCGCATACAATACTGCATCGCATAGTTCACCATTTTTTGATACAAACTGCCCGCGTAATCGCCGCAATCAACACCAACCCGGTGCGGACCGTTTGCGTCGCATTCCCATTCATCGTCGTCTGGACATGCCAGGCATTTGTGTTTGCCATTATATACGTCAAGATAAAATCCGGATTTGCAACTTGTATATTCGCGATTTTTCCAACACATATATGGTTCGTTATCAAACAAAAGTAAATTTGGGTTCGGTATTATCGGTGTGCCGGTATATGAACCCGGTTGAACATAATTGCAATCGGGGTTGTTTGCGTAACTGATATCGCCGGGGGTATAAACACGGCAACCGTATGGATATTCGTGCGTTGTGTCATTATTCGAAACACGGCACAGTTTTTTTGCATAATCTTTTAGGGTCCCCAGGCAATTTTGCGAAATCTTTTGGCTTACGATATTACGCATTTCCGTCACCAATCGTTGAAGTCCGTTCGGGCCGCCACCGTAAAGATTGCTGCATGTTTCCAATTTTTCCGAACATTGTTCTTCGGACAATTCAAGACGCGCACCAAGCAACATTTGTTCTTCGATATTACTGTAATCACGAAGTTGCGATGTTTTCGTGTCATAGCATGTATTCACAACATCCATACATTCGTTTTTAACCTGTTGAATGCGTGACTGTTGACCTTGGTATATTTCGGTTATCGCCTGGCGCAGGTATTCGTCCCAAACCGTATCCGCGATGTCGCGGCATGTTTCAAGTGTGTGTTCGGCGAATTTCCGCTTTGCATTTAATTCGGTCACAAGTTTTGCGTTTATGCTGTTGGTTAAAATGTTGCCGGACAGTGAAATCTGGTCATTCAATTTATAGAAATTTTTTGAATATATTGGGTTGCCGGTTGCGCGTTCAATGTAAAGACCGGTTAAATCCAAACAATGAATATAGTTTGCACCGCATGCCGTGTCCGCGGTTATGTCCGCGCGCACGCCGGCGATGCATTCGTTTATCGCGGTTGAATTGTGCGAATCATAATTTTGAAGTCGTGCCACATTCATTTCCCGATTCGTTTCACGGATTGCGGCGTTTGCACTTATCGATTGTTTTTCAAGCGCGGTTAGTAATATCGAACAATCGTTTTCAATATACATTCCATATGCCGATGCGACCATATTTAGTGTTGTCATCGATGAACATGTTGGCATTACCAATTCGGCGCACTGGGCATGAACGGCGTTGTATAATGGTTCCCCCGTAAGGTTCGCAATGTTTGCGCCGGATACAACATCGGTCGTGTTCCATATTTGGTTTATGTTGCCGGCAATATCCAATGTGCCTGCGGTCGACAGTGAATTTGTTTTCGCCTTTTTTAATACATCGCCGATTGCGGTCAATTTTTTATTTGATGCAGAATTATCGTGTGTGCCGGCAAGTTTTTTTTCGCCGTCACTTGCCGATAGCATCGCTTTGACTTCTTCGGGGGTTTTTAGAATTGCATCGATGTTCAAATCTTTGAAATCTTGCAATTGTGTGGATGTTTGAGTAAGTGCGTTTTCGCGCGATTGCACCGTGTTCAATTTCGAAGAACATATACAGCGACGGTAATGGTCGTCAACCGTTGCACAAAATTGGTCCATACATGAAAAATATGCCGCATAGCAATTATGATATTTTTCGTCAAATGCATTTGTTGGAATTGTCTGCGTTGCCGTCGCGCGTGCGGTTGCCCCGCGGTTCGTTGTGGCGCGCGATGTGATGCGCGCAACCGCCGCGGTTGTTATTGCACCACGTGGGTTTGTTGCGGTGCGCCCAACGCGTGCCACCCCGGTTCGGGCATTCGTTGCGCGATTTGAAACGGCGCGTGTAATAGTTGCGGTACGCGATGCGACATTTTGACCACCCCTGGTGGTTTCATTTGTTTGCACGCGCGATGGTGAATTTTGGGTGCGAACCGCCGCCAACGCCGACATGGCGCATAACGCGCATATTGCAAAAGAAAGTATTTTTCCTTTCATCCCTTTACTAAAATAATGCTAGCAAAAAAATAAAAAATCCCGCAAGTAGTTTTTGAGGATAGCGGTTAGTGTTTCGTACATATTTTCGTTGCAGAATTCTTTGGTTATGATACAATCGTTCGG
>Ga0310694_10005356_pt1 | contig 12297 bp, 7 predicted proteins | sample 174DNAGHGhighgp2_FD_203884 | JGI IMG/M metagenome (GOLD analysis project Ga0310694, IMG submission 203884) | Sheep rumen microbial communities from Palmerston North, Manawatu-Wanganui, New Zealand - 1742 DNA GHGhigh gp2 (v2) (version 2) | ecosystem: Host-associated > Mammals > Digestive system >...
ATTTTCAGAAAGATACAAATTTTTTCTGAAATAACAAAGCCCCAGCTTGTGAAAGTTAGGGCTTTCTTGTTTTTTCTGCTTCTTTTGAATACGAAAAGAGGGCATATCAATTTTGATACACCCTCTAATATAAAAGTTAGAACTAAACCTTATGTTATTGATAAATTGGATTAACTTTAACTACTTCTTTAACCAATTGTGTATCATAGGTAGTCACTTCTTTTCTTTTTATATTAGATGTGTTCTATAAATTCATTTCATTGGATTTTTTGAATTTATTTCGATTCCCATTTCTTTTGTATATGGCAAAATACGGTCGCCCACGCGTTGCACACCCTTTATTAACAGAGCTGTGTGGCCTTTTCGTTGCTGTTTCCATTGCAACATTTTGTCGTATATTTTTCTTCTAAATATCATTTATTTTATTGCTTTGATTATCAGCGTAAAATCACAAACAATATTACTTTTCTCAAAATGTTTGCTTCTTATATTAGATAATCCCAGAAGTTTTCTCTGTTTATGACGTTGTATTTCGCATTGGGATAGGCGTTGGAAAATGCTTTTGGAGCTTTCGGGATTTTTTTGCCTGCTTTCATTTCGTATGCTGATATACTATTGTTGTCTTCTTCCAAAAGATCTATCTCCTGTTGATCGTAGGTTCGCCAGAAATACATGTTAGTGTTTGTCATCGCATTGTGTTTCTTTTTCATTCGTTCGCTGATGATAAAGTTTTCCCATAAAATTCCTCTTTCTTCGTCTGATCTTTCTGCGAATGGACGGAAATCTCTCAATATTGCATTTCGGATTCCATTGTCTTGGAAGTACCATTTGGATGATTTGGTCACTTCTTTGCGGAGATTTTTTGAATAGCCCCCCAATTTATATAAAACAAAAACCTTTTGTAATAGATCGAGGTATCTTTCTGCTGTGTTGCGGCTTATTCCAAGACTTTTACCTAGCTCGTCGATTGAAACTTCGCTTCCCACCTGATATGCTATTAATCGTAATAAATCGTGCATTTTTTGTGCGTTCTTAATTCCGTCGATGGCAAGGATGTCTTTTAATAAATAGGAATCTACAATTTCTGTGAGATAACGTGCTTGCTCGCTAGATGATTCTATGCTGATTAGTTCAGGGTAATTGCCATATACTAAATAATGATCTATATTGGAGATGATTTCAAATGAGGTTTGATGCTCGCTTAGCTCCTTAATGGAAAATGGTGTAAGCATGAAGCGTGTACATCGCCCCACTAATGGCTCTCCCGCTTGGTTTTGTAGGTCAAATGAAGATGATCCGGTTGCAATTATAGACAATCCTGGTATCTCATCAACCAGGAGTTTCAGTTTCATGCCAATGTCAGGAATATGTTGTGCTTCGTCAATGGCTAATAGCTCTATGCCTGCAAACAATCGCTTGTAGTTGCTAATCGATTTATCTGCGATCATGCGTACCGTATCGGAACTTTCACCATTCAGAATAATTTTCTTTCCTTTGAATTCGTTGAATATTTCTTTAAGAAGTAGTGTTTTCCCGACACGTCTTGCTCCGTATATAAGCATCACTTTCTGTGGTTTTATCCTGTCTGTGATTTGCTTTTTGAGTATTCTTTTTATATCCATATTGCTATACCTCTTTGATTCGTCAGCAAATATATAATTTTTTTTGAGCAAATTACAAGAAAACTGTAAATTCGTTCAGTCAGATTGAATGAATTAATGTAAATTCGTTCAGTTGGATTGAATGAATTAATGTAAATTTGTTCAGTCAGATTGAATGAATTAACGAAAAATGACAGAGCACCTGTGGAAAGTGGAAACTGTTAGCAATAACTCATCTTCGTATTTCAAGCATTTCGACAAGTGCCTCTCCATATTTGGATAAGACATACCATCTGGGTAAACATTTTGATGGGTTGCGTGATGGTCGATTGAGTGCTATCAACATATTAACTGGAATTGTTTCGGTCGTATAATTCACTGGAGGAGTATCGCCCATAGCATCGTAGTGATGTAGTGAATATGATATGTTGACCATTTGCTTGCCGTATTCATCTCTCACTATAAAATAGGTAGGGGAAGTGGTGGATGCCGGTATCCAGCATGGCGTTTTGTTTGTATAGACTTGACTGTTGCCATCTACATCCGTATAGCGTATCTCTGGTGTGTATTTATGCACGATGACGGGAGATAGGGTATATGTCTTTTCAGTCAAACAACTATTGTTAAAGTTGTCGTATATTGTTACTTTTACGTTTCGTTCCTCTTTCGCAATTCCTCTTACTTTAAATGACGTAATGCTTATAGGTTTTATATATAATGAGTCAGTGTAAATCCTTGCTCCTTGATAAGGACTAAACTCTCCTTGATCAACGCATATTCGCAGGGAAGCTTTCATGGCATTTTTCTGTTTTAGAAGTAGCGTGTTTCTGTCTGCTCTCTTTATATAGTCAATATTTGTAAAGTATTTTTGAATAATCTTTTCGTCGTTAATCAGTTCTTTTATGGCGAAGTTGAAAGAACCTGAATCCCTGAGAACTTCGAATCTTTTTGACACTTGGACTGACCCTTGTTTCTGTGCTAATCCATTGTGGGAGAACAAAATGAATATGGATAATATGCTGAATAACAATCTTCTCATAACTCGTAATTATTTTTTTCGAAAATATAAAATTATTAGGACTTCCCATTGTAGTACTCCCCATTTATGACAATTGATTAACATAAAACCATTTTATTCTGTGTCGCCCTTTCAGGGCTCTGTCCCCAACTGCCATCATTTCCACACAGGGGCTTACGCCACCTGCCTATGATATGTCGTCTCTTTGGGACTGGCGGCATCACTATAGTTACGGGTAGAGCGTTTTTATTTTATGTGTCAGATTGAAACCACAAATTGGGATTTTAGTCATAGAACTTCCCATTTGACAATTGGTTAACCTGTCATTTTTTTAACCATTTATATCCATTGATACTATAGACTCCTTTGGCTAGTGACAGGTTGCGTATTTCATCCTTGCCCATTAGGATTGTTTGCACGATGCGCCCGTTCATATCACAAATCGTCACTACCTGATTTTTGAGGGAATGGAGTGTGATATACTCTTCCTCTTCATAGATAAGTAGGGCTACTTCTTGCTCCTCCTTGTTGGAGAAGATGATCTCGTCGCTGTTTGTCGTTTGTTCATACCCCTTCGACTCTATCCATCTTTGATAGCTGCCATCCGATTCGTCAGTGATGGGAGCGTAGTTGTATTTTTGTGAATCAAAGCAGAAGGCGAATTGACACGCATCTAACTTCTCCCAGTTGCCGATGCCCGCAATTCCGTTAGCAGTTGGTGAAGCACTGAAATTGGTCAGTGCTTTCGAACTGTTGTTCCTTGGTTGGAAGTAGAAATAACCGTCATTCGTGTTGGAAGAACTGATTTTCCACTGCTGGTCTTCTCGTCCGGTGGAATCGGAGAGGAAGACACCATCGCTACCTGCCGTCAGTGCTTCTCCTTGTGTCGTGGTTAAGATGGCATAGTTGCCAGTTGTGGTGACACGGAAAGAGAGGTTGATCTTGTCATCATCTTCAGTCAGCATGATCTTCCCATCTTTGTTGGAAAGAATCTTGTTGGCATTTTTTGATAGAAGCAGGTAACACTTTCCCTCTTCAAAATGATCCACTCTTCTATATCGATTGATTTTATCAAAGATGGAGAGGTCCCATTCAGAATAGAAGTGGATGATTGGGTAACCAGTTCGCATATCAATAGGTAGCCAGATATGCCATGACTCGCCTACGTTGGCGTCGCTGAAGTAGTCGCCGCCTTTCCAACGGTCTCCCATGAAGATGTAGGCATCATATTTATTAGGTACTTTAAAGACGTAGTTGCTTTGTGAATGGTAACTCTTGTTGTAATCCTTATCCACGCATGGATTGCCCTTGTCATTCCATCCACTGAGGGGCAACTGAGAGTAGGAGGAGTGAGCAGGATTAGGGTCCCAGCCTGTGCAACCTGATGTGATAGCCACGAAGCGTTTATGGTATTTGAAGATGGCCGGAGCCTCATATTGTTTCTGAACAAATATTCGTTCCCACGTGTTGGATAGATCCAGATAATCTTTTGTCAGCAGCGTGCCGTGCATGGTCATGTTCTCTTCTGCCGAACCAAAATGGTAGCCTGCATTGTAATCGGGATCGAATAGGAGTGTTTGGTCGCGCGAACCAGACGGTTGAGCGTCGCCCCTTGGACGCATGGTTTTAAGGAACGTGTAAGGACCAGTGATCTTGTCGCTGTATAAGATGGCCACACGAGAGGCCGCGTAACCCGAACCATTTTCCCAATGTACCCACATGACATATTTGCCTGTGTTGGGACAATACATTACTTTCGGACGTTCCAAGGTGCGTCCGTAGTTCATGTCTTGGTAGTCGTTGCGTAGCGCAGCTTCCGGACATTTATAAGCCATTCCCTCCAGTTTCCAGTTGTATAAGTCTTTTGAAGTATAGCAGACAATACCATTGCTTCTGACGGGAGAGGGACGATAGTTCTCGCCAAACCAGTAGTAGGTACCGTTTTCATAGATGACACAACCACCATGAGCATTGATGTGATTGCCGGCTTCGTCATACCAGTTCATGCCTAAACGAAGAGCAGAGCTACCTATATGAAAAGATTTGTAAGGTTGCTCAGGTTCGCCATCCACACGAATCAGGTGCCAGTAATGTTTTCCGTCCGAACCATCCTTGTCGCTATACACACCTTTGCCATCGCTTGTGCCATCCGTTCCCAAGTATTTACTGTTGGAAACAAATTGGAAGCGAACATATAAGTCCTCGTTGGGTGCATAATCGATTTTGACGCGAGCCGTATTGTTGGAGGATGAGTTGGCAAGGTTGACATTATATTCGCCAGAGGCGTTCAGATAGGTGTTGGAAGCCACGTTTTTAATGGCGTAAGTGTTATTACCTGCAGCTTCGAACACAAACTGTTGAGCGGTGGTGAATTTACGGTTTTTGATTTGAATGTTGTTGTTTTCGTTGGATAAATAGCGGTTGCTGGCATGCATGATGTAGTATTTCTCACCGGTGACAAAAGCAGGGTTGCGTTGGTTATTGTAGTTGGTGAGAGCCGTGTTTAAAGCTTGTGTAGCGGAGATGACCTCTTGCTGAGAAGAAGCATTTTGTAGAGTGATGTCAGCATCATCTATGGCATCTTGCAGTTTTTTGCGTGTGGCGCTGGAGAACTGACCTTCCTTGTCCCCTTCTATGGTGGAGGCTAGTCTGTTTTCAGCTTTGGCAATGATGGTTTGCAATCCATCTGTGACTAGTTGAGAGCCATTTGCCTCGCGGAGATACCAGTAGTGTAGGGTCTCCTTGCCGTTTTTGTCGGAATAGACGCTACTGCCTGGCGCCGTACCATCCGTACCCAAGTACAGATTGTTATCTGCGCATTTGAATTTGACGAAGTCGCCGCCGCTACTCTCTACTGAGAATTTAGCCACGTTGCCCGTGGAGGAGGTGAATTCAGTGTTCCATGTCTCCTTTTTAGCGATATTGGTACCCGTTTTTTTATTCTTAATCAGATAGTAATTGCCCGATTGCACAAATTGAAAGACTTGGTTTTCAGAAGCGTCGAATGTATGAAGATTGGGAGTTCCATCCACAGAAGATAGCGTCATGCCGCTGGAATGGAAGATATAATAAGAGTGTTGAGGCTCAATAGAGAAAGATTGTTGGTGAATAGAAAAGAAAAAAAATAGACCAATAAGTCTGCTAATGTTTATGTGTTTCATGGTATTTAGAGTCAGTGTGTTATGTTATATATGGAATTTGGTTGCTAATATAGAAAGAAATATTGAATTATTCTCTATTTCTTTTTTATCACATTGCAATCCAATTACTTTTTTGGGGGAAGAATAAGTCTGAACATAACTTTCCCCTTTGTGTACTTATTTCTTTATCAATCTTTGTTACCACCCCAAAAGATTTACTTTTCCAAGATTATCGTAATCATGTTTGCCATCAAAGGTTTTTAAAGATATCATAACACAAAACCAATAAAACAAAAAAGAAATAAAACAGGAACCCCGTAGTAAAGTGGAGTTCCTGTATGAAATTAGCACTAAAATTATAGGTCCTCAATACCGACATACCCTAATTCATTGTCAAGGGTAGTACCGCCTATGGTAAAACAAGCTACTTTTGTACTTTTTTTGTCTGCTATAAACCAAACCTTACCAGATTTATCTTTACCTAGAACAACATTTGCATAAGCAGTGATATAATCACCATCTTTCACATCTGGAACATCAGATAATTTTAACGTCTTAGATTTACCCAAAGTTATGTCGCCAGTGGAACCATCTCTTTTTTCATCAGTTGATTGTTCACTAGCTTTGTGATAGCACTCTAACTTTACAACGAAACCACCTCTGTTTGTTAATTTAAGAGCTCCTACGGTTTCAATAACAGATTCATGTAAATTACTCATAATAAATAAAATAATAGGGTATTCCCCGTTAGATAATTTGTTTGTTTCATTTTGACATTCTATTCTTGGGCCCATAATAGTTTTGCCAATAATATACTTGTTAAACGATAATATATAAACATTTAATACAAGTATATTGCAAATATAAATAAATTTAATAATTATTCAAAATAATATTTCTATATTTTATAGTACAATTAAATTATAAGATATGTTGATAAATAATATAATAATCTTTGCTATTATCTATTTAAATATAAGAAAATCAACAGTGTATCAAAAAAATATTAATTCCAAAATGGTTCGATTAATAGTGGAACGTTGACAGAATACCCGTTTGGCGGTTTCTTGTTTCAATTCCAAAATGGTTCGATTAATAGCCTCTGTTAGTTCTCGGTTGAATGTCACGAATGATAAGTTTCAATTCCAAAATGGTTCGATTAATAGCAGGTGTCTTACCGCCTCCTGCATCATCTCGCTGAGTTTCAATTCCAAAATGGTTCGATTAATAGAGACTATGAGTGAAAATGTAGCAAAATCAATTAACGTTTCAATTCCAAAATGGTTCGATTAATAGAATTAAATAGGAACGTAATTGAAACACAGACCTTTAGGTTTCAATTCCACAATGGTTCGATTAATAGTATTCTGCTTGCTGAAGCTTTATTTGACGCTAAAAGGTTTCAATTCCAAAATGGTTCGATTAATAGTGTTAAGCGCAGGAAACCGTTTCGAGCACTTACGATGTTTCAATTCCAAAATGGTTCGATTAATAGCCATCCATAATTAATTATATTTGATATTGACCGTTGTTTCAATTCCAAAATGGTTCGATTAATAGAGGAAAGAATAAAAGAGGATTTAAAGCTACATTTGATGTTTCAATTCCAAAATGGTTCGATTAATAGCGTACACCTACTTTTGTCTTGATGTCAAAAGGAATCGGAAGTTTCAATTCCAAAATGGTTCGATTAATAGCTTATTCCATTCAACTTCATCCGTGAGGTTCTGATCAGTTTCAATTCCAAAATGGTTCGATTAATAGCCAGCAGGAGGCGGACTAAGTGGGGGCGGAAGGTAGTTTCAATTCCAAAATGGTTCGATTAATAGTGATTTGCCAGACAAAAATGTTACATTCCAGCACAGTTTCAATTCCAAAATGGTTCGATTAATAGCTTTTCTCCACAGATGAAGCAGATGGAGGATATGTGTTTCAATTCCAAAATGGTTCGATTAATAGGTTGGGTTCTAACGCCGCTAATGCAGGGTTTGCAAGGTTTCAATTCCAAAATGGTTCGATTAATAGTACAACGCCAAAGACTGATAATATATATATAATGCCGTTTCAATTCCAAAATGGTTCGATTAATAGTCAGATAAAACGATTCAGTTGCCTGAGTATTTAGGGTTTCAATTCCAAAATGGTTCGATTAATAGTGTATATGGAGAAAGACGTTATCGCCAAACACGAAAGTTTCAATTCCAAAATGGTTCGATTAATAGCACCACTTCGGGCGGTGGCAATTACACGCTACCCGAGTTTCAATTCCAAAATGGTTCGATTAATAGTCTATATAAAAACATCAAAAAAACACGTCAAAATTGTTTCAATTCCAAAATGGTTCGATTAATAGACTTGCCACATCCAAATAACTGACCTTTAACTAGTATGTTTCAATTCCAAAATGGTTCGATTAATAGTCCTGCACATAGATATGCCTGGTATTCTGAAGGTTGTTTCAATTCCAAAATGGTTCGATTAATAGAACATAATTACCTGAATTTTAAATAGTTGGTACTGCAGTTTCAATTCCAAAATGGTTCGATTAATAGTCTCCATGCACCTCACTAGGGTTATATTTGTATTGTTTCAATTCCAAAATGGTTCGATTAATAGACAACCAAGCAGCACCAGCAGACTATAATTTTACGGTTTCAATTCCAAAATGGTTCGATTAATAGACTGCCAGGTAACAAAATAACACGCGGCCAGCTGAGTTTCAATTCCAAAATGGTTCGATTAATAGTACCTACGACAGAATTAAGCTGCAGAACATTGTCTTGTTTCAATTCCAAAATGGTTCGATTAATAGAATAAAAAATATTGTTTAATTTAAAATTAAAATTTAGTTTCAATTCCAAAATGGTTCGATTAATAGTTAGGTCCTTATGATAACCAGCAAGCCATAGATAGTTTCAATTCCAAAATGGTTCGATTAATAGTCACCGAAATCTACATCCATCTTCTTTCCGACTATCGTTTCAATTCCAAAATGGTTCGATTAATAGAGTTATATCAGTACGAGCAGAAGTAAAGTAATCAGTTTCAATTCCAAAATGGTTCGATTAATAGCTTGGAGATGATTATATTTTTTCAACTTTTGATAAGTTTCAATTCCAAAATGGTTCGATTAATAGTGAACTTTCCGGCTTTCGTGTACGCATCCTTGACTGTTTCAATTCCAAAATGGTTCGATTAATAGAGGCAATCAACACGCAGTTACAAGCAGAAGGAGGTTTCAATTCCAAAATGGTTCGATTAATAGTTGGATAAAAGCTTTTCTCCTGTAGAAGAACTGTAGTTTCAATTCCAAAATGGTTCGATTAATAGAGATAATGAGGCTAAAAAAATAGTTAACTCTTATCTGTTTCAATTCCAAAATGGTTCGATTAATAGCGTAATTGTAGTTGTTGCATTTGTGAAATAGTCGGTTTCAATTCCAAAATGGTTCGATTAATAGAATTAGAGATTACAAGAAAATAATACTCATTATTGTGTTTCAATTCCAAAATGGTTCGATTAATAGATGTCGTTTCTCATATCCTTGTTTTTTTATATTGTCGGGTTTCAATTCCAAAATGGTTCGATTAATAGTTTCTATTAATGTTAAATTCCTTTGTGTAGTTTCTTCGTTTCAATTCCAAAATGGTTCGATTAATAGGGATTAGGTGCCTTACGGAAATATGATACTCTTTAGTTTCAATTCCAAAATGGTTCGATTAATAGAAAACGATTATAAAATTGTTATGCACGTGCATGAGTTTCAATTCCAAAATGGTTCGATTAATAGTAATAGCGAGGTAAATGATAGCGTGTGCCGTCTATCGTTTCAATTCCAAAATGGTTCGATTAATAGTTAATACGTCTGAGTTTGGTTACGCTCCTCGTTGGGAGTTTCAATTCCAAAATGGTTCGATTAATAGTTAATACGTCTGAGTTTGGTTACGCTCCTCGTTGGGAGTTTCAATTCCAAAATGGTTCGATTAATAGTTACTAAATTCGGAATTTACCGCTGTGGTAAATGTTGTTTCAATTCCAAAATGGTTCGATTAATAGTCACTTCGAAGAATGGTTCGAATATAATGTTAAATGTTTCAATTCCAAAATGGTTCGATTAATAGTTGTACTGTGTTCGCAGTGTCGCGGACGGTGTACAGTTTCAATTCCAAAATGGTTCGATTAATAGTGAAGATGGTAATCCATTTCCTCTTTGATTGTTATGTTTCAATTCCAAAATGGTTCGATTAATAGAAGCGATCGCCAACCAAGTAAAAGTTACCATTAAGTTTCAATTCCAAAATGGTTCGATTAATAGTCACAAAAAAAGAGACAATTGAATCTTTAATCTCCGTTTCAATTCCAAAATGGTTCGATTAATAGAATTTCTTGTTTAGCATTGGAATATTGATAATTTGGTTTCAATTCCAAAATGGTTCGATTAATAGGAAAGGTTCCTAGCGGATGTTGGAGACGCTAGATGGTTGTTTCAATTCCAAAATGGTTCGATTAATAGAACGCTTTGATTTGTTAAACAAAAAGATTAATAAGTAGTTTCAATTCCAAAATGGTTCGATTAATAGAAGAATCGGGGTATGAGTGGAATGCGGATAAGAAGTTTCAATTCCAAAATGGTTCGATTAATAGGTCTTAGAGCAATCAAAAAAGATAACTTCATAAACAGGTTTCAATTCCAAAATGGTTCGATTAATAGTTCTTGACATACTCTAATAGCTTTTCGTTAATAATATGTTTCAATTCCAAAATGGTTCGATTAATAGATATTAATACCATCTGGTATTAAGACTAAAATTCCGTTTCAATTCCAAAATGGTTCGATTAATAGGTATTGATGGTAAAGAACAAAAGGACTTATCTGAGTTTCAATTCCAAAATGGTTCGATTAATAGAGGTTTTAACCAGCCTGCTTCGCATGTTGCGAATTTGTTTCAATTCCAAAATGGTTCGATTAATAGGTAAAAGCAATAATACTACGGCTATAGCTATTATGTTTCAATTCCAAAATGGTTCGATTAATAGATAGTTGATTCGAAACGTGTATTAATACGCTCTCGTTTCAATTCCAAAATGGTTCGATTAATAGTTTTGTTTGAAAACGGATATTTGAAAGATAGTAGGTTTCAATTCCAAAATGGTTCGATTAATAGTAGCCCAATAATGTAAGCTACTTGCTAATTGTTTCAGGTTTCAATTCCAAAATGGTTCGATTAATAGACTTCACTGGCACAACGGGTATTTCTCCCGATGTAATGTTTCAATTCCAAAATGGTTCGATTAATAGTTTTACAAAGGATGACGCTAGTAAACTAATTCATGGTTTCAATTCCAAAATGGTTCGATTAATAGTTTCGTCAATTTTGAGAACAACTACGAAGGTATGTTGTTTCAATTCCAAAATGGTTCGATTAATAGTGACTAGATTCTTAGAGTATGTGGAAAAGCATTATCGTTTCAATTCCAAAATGGTTCGATTAATAGAGCAGTCATCGGTCACGAAAACTTGCTCATTGTGATGTTTCAATTCCAAAATGGTTCGATTAATAGTGTTTACCGCAAAGTTTGCCCAATCTAGATTTATCGTTTCAATTCCAAAATGGTTCGATTAATAGATAATGAGAATCGGGAGACCACCACCATCTCTTAGGTTTCAATTCCAAAATGGTTCGATTAATAGAAGGGTTAAGACCTGCCTCTTTCAGTTTCTGTACCGTTTCAATTCCAAAATGGTTCGATTAATAGGGACAGACTATTCAGTCGCCTACTGCCCTTCCGAAGTTTCAATTCCAAAATGGTTCGATTAATAGATTGAGGCTGATACAAAGAAAAAGAACATTGAGGCGTTTCAATTCCAAAATGGTTCGATTAATAGTCACATCTGTAATGTCGAGAGGACGAGAACTAATGTTTCAATTCCAAAATGGTTCGATTAATAGTGGCAGTTTAGGGGGAAAAGTTCTTAAAATACTCAGTTTCAATTCCAAAATGGTTCGATTAATAGAAAATTTTGAACTGCCGAAGGCCAACCGCTCTGGAGTTTCAATTCCAAAATGGTTCGATTAATAGTATGTTAAAAGTTATAGTTTTAGCCATATAATCTAGTTTCAATTCCAAAATGGTTCGATTAATAGTATTTTACCTCAGCTCTTCCGTTCGCACAGAGAGGGTTTCAATTCCAAAATGGTTCGATTAATAGTTATATCGTATATTAACGGAGAGGGTACTCCTTAGTTTCAATTCCAAAATGGTTCGATTAATAGCCCGTAGTGCCGTTCAGCAACCAAGGATACATGGGTTTCAATTCCAAAATGGTTCGATTAATAGGGCAAAGAAGGAGAAAGAGCTCACGGAGCTTGTAAAGTTTCAATTCCAAAATGGTTCGATTAATAGTTTCAAACTCATGCACTATCAGATTATTCTTCTCCTTAGTTTCAATTCCAAAATGGTTCGATTAATAGTAAGTTACCATTGACTTTAAAGCATCTTCATATTTGTTTCAATTCCAAAATGGTTCGATTAATAG
>Ga0310694_10005358_pt1 | contig 12295 bp, 1 predicted proteins | sample 174DNAGHGhighgp2_FD_203884 | JGI IMG/M metagenome (GOLD analysis project Ga0310694, IMG submission 203884) | Sheep rumen microbial communities from Palmerston North, Manawatu-Wanganui, New Zealand - 1742 DNA GHGhigh gp2 (v2) (version 2) | ecosystem: Host-associated > Mammals > Digestive system >...
AAAGTATTATCGTCTCCATAAGTATCCTTGTTGTTACTCTTAGGATTCAAATACTTACTACCATTAACAACTAAAGTCTTATGACTGATGTTGTATGTCTTCCCGTCCGCATTGAGCTCAATTTTGAACAAATTATCATCGTTAGGACTGTCTGTATTCTCCAAATGAACTCTCTTTCTATGTTCATTACCGCCAGTATATACGGCATCATTTATCGTAAGATATTTGCCGTCTTTATCATGGATGATATAATAAAATTCTCCATTTTTCACAATACGCCATACAAAGTTAGACATATCCTCCTCAGCTGTATGGGTAGTCAGAAAAGGCTTACCGAACTCGTCGTTCAGATTCTGGGTATTGTTATTGGCAGGACAAAGATAATAAAGGGCTGCCCCTGATATAACTTCAGTATCTGAATTATTTACACCACTCTTGATATAATAAACGCCCTCATACCCATCAGCCCACGCACTGGTGGCTCCGATGGTCAGCATGGCCACGGATAGAAGATGTTTTTTCACGTATGTAAACATGTCTGTAAACTTACCGTAAACGTTCATATTGTGTTTCATATCTTTATATGTTGTTTTCAAATTATTTCTTCTATTTATTTCATGAGCAAAACTCATGAACACACTTTCCACCAGCTGTCCTTGGTGCTGCAGAGGGCCTGCACTACGCAGTTCATCGCCTTGCAGAAGGGCACAGTGACTTGTTCTTCCTTGCCTCTGTACTGGTACACCCAGGGGGTGACGAGCAGCAGGCGGCCTTCGGCACAGAGGCCGAGGCGTTCCTCCGAAGGGTGATAACGGTCGGAGAAGCCGTTGTCGTGGACGGTAATCGTGGCAAAACCACGATTCACACTCTCGTTGATGATCTCGCGTTCTTTGGGCGAGATGCAAGCGCTGACAAGGACGGCACCCTGTGCCGCTTCTTCCAAACAGCGCTGTTTCTGTTCCTCATAGCGCTTCGCGTCCTTGCGATGGCACACCACTGGCAAGCAGCGGTGCTCCGTCAGGAGCGCACGGTTGCCGAAGATATCACAGGAGATGAACACCTTTCCGGCGATGGAACCGCCGGACACACTGCCAGCCCCACTGTGGCCGGCGGTTTTAACGCCGGCAATGAGCAGGCGCCCCTCGATGGCGGCCAGCGCCTCGGGCGTGGCCTGATGGGGCGCGCATTCGCGCTGCAGATAGCCGTGCAAGGCACTGGGCGTCAGCGCGGTAGTAATAGCACCGCGTTGCACGGAAAGCCATGCGCGGTGGCTCATGCGCAGCAGGCGGCTGCGCGGGTTGCCCTTGATATAGGCACGCTGCGTCTCCAGCTGCCGTGCATCGATGGGCATCACGTCGCAATAGCCGCCCTCAAAGAGGGGCTGGCGGGCGGTTTCCCCTCCGGCGATGGAACCGCCGGACACACTGAGTGTGGCAGCGGGGTTCGTCCGCTGCATTCCCTGCATTTCCCAGTATTGGCGGTTGCAGCCCACCTTAAACCCAGTGATGATATCACCTAAGGAGCGTACCTTCCCATTCTTGCTAATAATGCGGTCACTAACGACCATCAGGCAATGCAAATGATCGGGCATGATGACATGCTCTTGGACCGTCACCATGGGATAGTGGGCGTGGATGGCGGTGAGCAGCTCGTGCTCCACCATCTGCCCTACCCTCGTCAGCGCGGTGCGCGGTGCATCGGCGCTGCCGTCGGGGGCATCGAGAGAGCCCACCACAGCACCGAAGGGCTGGCCCAGGGTCTCTGCCACATGCATGGTGATGTGGTAGAGGCCGGGCCGCGTGTAGTCATGAGCCGCCGAGCGGCGGGTCATGCGGTGCTGTATGGGGTTTCTCTTTTTCATTTTCTATTCCCAGCGGCAAAACCGCTGGGCACTGTTTTATTTTACTGCAATCTTTGTCTTGTTGACGATATAGACACCAGCATGGTTGACAGGCGTTTCGATGGTCTGACCAGGATTAATATCAAACGAGGCCAGCGTGATGCCTGACAGGTTGGTGATGTTGACATGAGTAGATACCTTCAGTCCAGACATGACGATAATCTTGTGCTTACCGGTTCTGATGGTCAGCTCACCATCGGCCTCCTGCGGTTCGATAGTGCCATCGTCAATATCTGAGAAGACGATATGCTCAACTCTCCTACGGCTGGGCGCCACCTTCTCCTTCTTGCCAGTGAAGTACGGACGGAACGGAACGGCATTCACCGGCGTGCCCTTGACAAGATCATAGCTGCTACCCGTAGCGTTAAGAACGTAGTTGACATTGTAATTACCTGTTGAAGGATTCTCAGGATAAGCACCCAATTCCTTACCCATATAGTTGGGCTTGAAGGTGTAGCCATCTGCGCCCACGCCCTCCATCTCATCATCGCTGACACCGATGGTGACATTCACTGGCGAAGCGAAGGTGATGGTCTGCTTACCTGGGTTCAGGATGGTCACGTCGTTATAACGGTTCTTAGGCGTCCACACACCACTGAGGTCAAACTCAAAGAAGGTAGAGCCTGGGAATCCAATGATATAAGGCGTAGCAGCCTGCGACGACGGATAGCCGTCATAGGTATGACTGTGACTATAATACTCCTGATACTCGTCGGTATTCTTATCCTTACGCTCATCCTTACTGTAGTAGTAGTCCCACAAGAAGGTGTTGGTGTACTCCTTCTTACCTGGGGCAAGACCTAGGCTATTCATATTAGCCGTGAACACAGTAGGATCGGCAGACACCGCACCACCCGTATATTCACGCAGCCAGTACTCATGTCCTGCCGTGTTGTTCTCATAGAAGTGCGTGATCTCACCCTTGTCGGTAGTAGAGACCATCTTGGTAGTGAACGGCAGACTGACACCCTCCCAACCATTCGTACGGTCGGTGAACAGGTCAGGACTACGCTGATACCACATACGGTGGTCACCCTCAAAGGTATAGGAGAACGGAGCGTTGAAGTCCTGTTTATCAACAAGGAAGTGATCGGTATCAACAGTGCGATCGCTCTGCACCAGGTGACCATAGATAACCGACTGCAGGGCAGCAGCCACACGACCATAGTGCTTGTCATCAACCTGGATACGAGTAGCCTCATCGTTGGCATCACTATAAATGTCATACTGATGGTCAGTGAAGTAGGCTGACAGCACACCATGCGTCTTAGAGTTGTTGACCACATCAGGTGCATAGACCACGAGGTTGCGTGTCTCGTCCTTATTAACGATATACGTAAGACCATCATCAACCAGCAACGGTGCATAGAACTTACCAGCTCCATTCAATCCTAACTCATAAGGCTTCGCTTTTTTGTCAGACTCATTGTGAGTGTCTTCATGTCCTGCAAAGTCGATAGCCGTCATGTTAGGATAAGCCACCTTCGTGCCATCCGAAGACTTCTGTGCCAGATAGGCAGCGGGGTTGAAGTGGGTAACACCCATCTCCTTCGAACGGTAGTAAGCCGGTGCACGATAGACGCGGTTGCCCGTCTCGTTGGTGGTTACCCATCCAGTGCTCGACTTCACGATAGCCGTCGGCACCTCCTGGTGAGGATTCACGTAATTGCCTTCACCGTCCTTGGCTGAGTAGCCATAGTTCAGACGCTGACCGAAGAACAGGTAGTCATCGGGCCAGATAGGCAGATAGGTGGTCTGGAGATCATCCTCAGGACCAGTGGTGTAGGCACGGACATCCTCCGAACCAGGTATTTCACCACCAGCATAACGGAAGTCACCGTCGGCGAAGCGGTCCTCCACATACTTAATACCATTGTAGCCTGAAGAGCAGTACTGGATGTTGTTCGCATAACCGCTGGTCTTTCTCTGCAGCTCACCAAGGGCATCGGGCTCATAGTAAGCATACGTCGTAGCACCAGGTGTCTGATGATCGCTGTAGCGCTTGTAGAGGTAGAAGCCGTTCAGGTCGAAGGCCAACTCACCGTTGTAGAAGGCCTTACCAGACATAGCTCGGGCTTTACCTCGATCACCTCCAGAGATAATTACGCCATCGTTTGTAGTCGTTTTATACAGGTCTTTATTGCCCTCATAGAAGTAGCTGTTCACCACCTGAGTAGCTGACTCGTCAGTCGGATGACCAAAGACGGCATAAGGCTTGGTGCCGAGTGCTGTACCATTGGTGGTCTTCACCCAACAGTTCTCCACATAGCCATCACCTGTATCTGCTACACCAGCACTGGTAAACGAGCCCATCACACCGAGGTTATAGACATTACCACAGAGCCTATGGAACAACGAGTTGTCCAGACCGCTGATGGTATGACCATCACCGTGGAAGTTACCCTCGAAGCAAGAATCATTGGCGATAGGCGTCCATTCGTTAGCGACTTCAGGATTGTCGTCACGACTAATGTCACTACGCAAGAAGAACTCCAGGTTCTGGCCAGCCTTCACACCCTTGGTATTGGTTGTTCCATCATAGATGTTGGTGCCGGTTCTCTTACTGTTGTTCAACAGATGGTGATCCTTGAACTTACCTTCGGTTGTGATGATACCGTCTTCGTTGGCCGTCACAACATGACCATCAGCAGGTGTTCCAGTATGCAATAGACTCAAATCATACAGATCCTTGAACAGGTCGAGACCGTTCTGCGAGCTACCGCTGTAGTCGTTAATGTAGATCTTCGCATCACGCTTCAGGCGGGTACGATCGTAGTCGATGTGCAGGTGGTGAGCCTTATCGTCCATGACACCCTTCAGGTCGTGGTAGTTAGCCACACTCACGGGCACGTGGTTCGAATAAGTCTTACCCAGATAGGTCTTCGCATAGTAAGCAATCTGGAAACCATCCTGATACCAGTAGAGTGAATCAGCCATAGGCGTGTAAGGTACACCGTTGGTATGGCTCTCTGCATCAGTCTTGGTTTCGAACAACTCCCATCCACCACCAAGAACCTCGTAAGCACCCGGTGTTATCATCGGCGTACGCATGATGACGCTGGTACCCGGCAGCACAATGTTGGGCTTTTGGATATCCTCAATGGTAGGCACACCGCTCTTGAACGTGATATGGATGTTCACCACGTGACGCTCACTGACGGGCGTAATGTGCAGACCACTCTCGTCACTCTCCTCGTAATCGTACTTGTAGATGACGGTGATTATCTTCTCCGTAGAGAGGTCGTTGATGTCAGAATTGCGGCTCACATACAGCGTACTGGTCTCCATCGGCGACTTGCCGTGGATAGTAAAGTCCTGCTGATAGTTCTTCAGAGAAGAATACGAATCACTGATGACCACACCTAAACGGACACTATCACCGTCTTGATATACATGTCCCGTTTCACCTGTGGCACCAGTAACACCTGTAGCAGACGTGACAGACGCACCTTCCGTCTTCTCGCCAATCTTATAGGCTTCTCGACAGTAATAGTAAGTCTTGTCACTTCCAGCATGTGCAAATTTAAGCGTGTCGATATTGGTTTTCTCATCACTCGTCAGCTTGCTAAGCACATCAAAGCTGATGGTAGAACCAGCGGCGTATGGCGTTTCAACATGCAGGAAATCATGTTTAACAACATAGATTGTTGTATCCTTTGTCGAAGCCTCCACAGCGATGGCAGCATAGTGACGCTGCTCGTTAGGCAGGCTCTCGTACTGTTGACGGGTATATTCAACACCCTTGGTGCGCATAATACCATTATGCGTAGTTTCATCTGTTGTGCCATTATACGTTGCCGTGTAATCGATTGGTGTCTTCAGAGAATAGGTCGCCTTGTTACCTGTGACAGGATTCCTGATCTCATCTTCAGTTGTATAGTCGCCATCATACTGGTACTTATGGCCCACCTTACCGCTATACAGCGGATCGACGAGCAGGTCGAGGGCATCGTAATTGAACACGAAGTTCTTTCGGTCTTCCTCCGACAGCGAGCTCCAAGCCTCCAGGGCACGGTAGTTCTTGTTCTTAGCGAAATAGTTACCACCATAAAGACCGGCATTCGTACAGATGTAGGCAGGTATCACCAAATCGTCAATATCATCTGCCAGACTTGGGTACAATGTCTTATAGGCATTCTTCTCTGCCTTCGACATCACTTGGTTCACAAAGATATAGTCAGAGACGGAGAGCTGGAGTGTACCCGTGCTGACGAATGCCGAGTCAGTGTAGCCAGTAATGGTCGTTGACAAGGCAGCACCCGGATAGTAATGTTGAGTTCCATCATCAGATAAGTACTCCTTCGTTATCACGTAGGCAGGCTTAAACTCTGCCGAATCGCTAAGGGCTGTATCATTATTCAAGGTTGACCTAGCAGACTGGTACGTGGTATATAAGGTCTTAGGTATAATATCATTGACAGCATAATCCTTGCGTCCATAAATACCACTTTCAATCGGATAGAAGGTAGGACTATCCTCATAGCCGTTACCACCCTCCTGTTTCTTATAGAAGACATAGTTTCCTTCGCCGTCAAGTTCATCATTAACCCTTGCATACCACTGATCCCACACATCGGGGTTGTCCACCTTATAGGTCAACAGGTATCCCTTGCTATGGCTCATGTTGTTGGATGAACGGAACGCCTCGGTAAAGGCCACGTTCTTCTTCTGATGAAGATGGAAGACGGAATCAGTCTTCAGAGCAGTATACTCATCTGGCAGAAGCACCTTACCGGCAGGTATCGTGTCGTTGCCAATCTTACAGCTGTCAACAACGACATAGGTCTTCGGCACAAAGAGTTGCTTCTCATGAGCCGTCAGTTTACTCCAATCCCAATAGCTAATAGGTGTGTTAAGCTGATATTCAGTATCGCTGATAACCAGTTTCCTGTCACCAGTCAGTGGTACGTTGTCCGATGGACTCGTATAAGATGAGTAGTAGGCGTAAAGGTTGGGCTGTACATCCTGCAGCGTCATAGCACCATTGGATGCCGCATTGATGGTGATAGGAATTTCTACAGTCTCACTAAAGGCATTGGGTGAGCCAGTATAAGCTGAGATATACTGGTCATAGACATACACTTGACCTGCAACATACCAGTAATGGGCGGGAACACCGTCAGGAGCCCTATAACCACTATGGTATTTACCTCCGATGTTGTAACAGTCGTCGATAATGGTCTGCGAACTGTGGATGAAGTTACCCGACGTCTCATATTCCTTCTTGTTTGACTCTGTCTCGTCATAGGTATAGTCCCACTGCGTGGCGGCACCTCTGTTCAGATCTGTCAACGTGGTAGAGACAGCACCTGACACAGACCGCACACCATGCTCATTTTTGGCATAGACGAAGCCACCACCGATACCGGGCTGCACATTGATGAGGTCCAACTCAACCACACCAGTGATGGGGCCCCAGTCCTTCGTATCAACGGTCTTGCCGGTACTCTTCTCAGTGGTCAGTTCCAGATACACACCAGAGGCCAAAGCAATCTGGTTGTGACAGTTACCGTTGTTACGCTTACGGTTATTGATATTATCAGCCTTCCATTTCTCGAAAGTCGTTACTCCATCAGCAGCCAATCCAGGATTCTGAGTGAGATCAGCCTGCGTGGTACGAGGATCGGTCATCTTCACATCGCTGGTCAGAGCACCCAGATGGTTCACCACACTATAAATACCGAAGTAGTTACCATGCAATTTATCGGTGGAAACAGGTTCATCGGCCTTGACCATCTTGTTCAACGACACCTCACGCACACGGTTGATGGTATAGTTGGTGTAATCTACCGTCTCAGGCACACGGTCCTGAGCGCCCTTCATCACCATACGGCTTCCAAATACGCCACAGAAGTCAGCACGCTGGATGGTGTTCATAATACGACCAGCATAGGTCGATACCACACCGTTCTCTTCCCATATCGCGGGGTTGGGCACCTTGTTGCCGATAGAACCGATAATGACATCCTTACCATCTGCTTTTATCGAAGTGCCATCAGATTTGAGGAACAGTGCCACCAACTCATCATGGCCAACTTTGGCACCAATAGAGTAAGTCGTTCCCTCGTTGTCTGTACAAGAGACCAAACACTTGTACTTACGCTCATAGTAGTCCTGCTCGCGTTTGGGCAACTCCCTGTATTTGGAAATAGTCAGCTCAGGAGCCAGATGGTATTTATCCGTACCGTAGTTGGTGATATTCAACTCACGATAACCACCCACGAACGTCAGGTTACCATCACCATAGAGACCACCGGTATGACCGGTACCAATGGTAATGAAGTCACGGTTATACACATCGTGGATAGAGGCTGTGGCATTACCATAGACCGTCGTATCATTGGCATACATCGAGCTGCTACCTTGGGCAATGTTACCACCTGCGAAGACAGCATTATGGATAATGATGCCTCGCTCTTTATATTTGCCTTCGACCACCTTACCTACATCAACATAGTTCCATGCTGAAGGCCATGTGTCGCCATTCTTGGCTCCCAGCGTATTCAGATAGCCTGTCGGGATATAAGAACCCTTGGCATAGGTGCTATCATTATATTTGATACCACCGTCAGCTTTCACCTGCAGCCAAGGCTCCACCAGCACCTTACAGTCCTCGGTAAAGATACGCTCGTATTTATCTTTTCCTCCTACTGTTCCCACTTTAACAGAGTCAAAATCCTCTCCATTGTGCTTGTAGTAATAGCCCTGATAGATACTTTCGCCATAGCGTTCGCCTTCTTTCTTACCGACACGCACGTTGTCTCCTTCCATATAGGCACTATAGACAGTACCTTCATCGCAGCCGCCAAAGACGTTACCATAGCCGTAGGCCATACCTGCATCGGTACCTATCTCACCGCCAAGGATGTCCACGTCGGTCTGACCGAAGACAAAGCCCTTACACTTCATGTCGAGCGTGGCCACCAGGTCCTTGTCCATATACAAGGTACCGTCGCCGCCCCAACTGTCCTTACCGCGGCCTCCACCGAAGACGTTGCGCAGCACGTTGCCGTTAAACATCTTCACATTAGTCTTACCTGCCTTGTAGATACGTGCTTTACCGTTCACCACACCTTGTGAAGTATAAGTATCCCTATACCTGATGGTGCCGCGACCAATAGGTCCTACCTCACCACCGCCATAGAGGCTGCCGCGTACGGTGCCTCCATAGAGCGTCACATTGGTGGTATCCACATAGCTGTTCACCACATAGCCACCACCGAAGATATTGCCAGCCAACTCAATGGCATTGGGGGTCTGGTCGTCGAGTTCCTCCACATATTCATATTTCGGACTGTCAACGGTACCCGTGTTCTTGTAGCGATAACCCACGTAACCGTTGTTCATCACCACATTGGTAGTGCCCCATACTGAGCCACCCTCACCGGCACCATAGACATTGCGGGTGATGGCAGGATTGCCGGTATAGAAGTCTGAGACATCGGTCTTACCAATAATAACATTGGCCAGACCAGGAATGTCAGTAGCATCGGGGTCATGGATATCGGCACTCACCAGTTTGCCAGCTACCTCCTTGGTGTGCTTACCCACATGGCCCTGATAGCCGCCACCATAGACGTTACGGACCATACCGCCCTCGACATAGACATTAGTAGTGGCTACGAAGTCGTTGGTAGGATAGGTATCCTTCACCAAGTCGAACTCATCATACACATGACCACCCTGACCGCCGCCGTAGATATCTCTATCAACGGTACCGCCCAGCAGTTCAATATAGGTAGATCCTGCCACGATGGCATCGGAACCCATACCACCGCCGTAGGCATAGCCGGTAACGGTGCTACCCTTCTTCAGATGGACATTGGTGTTATGGTATTCCCAGGTGTCTCTCAGATCACCACCGACCAACTTCCAGATATTGTCCTGATACGCAGGCATCGGATCGGGCAAGTTGACGCGACTGGCCACATATTTCCTGAAGTTCACCAAATATTGTCCATATTGACCAACCATTTCTGTTATTCGTGAGTCGTCTGGTTCTATAGATGGCGTAAAACTATAGGCATATTTGTTACGCAACCAACGTATGAGGGAGTGGAAATTGAAGGCATTACCATCTCGTCCGCCACCAAAGACCTTATAGGCCTTGGCTTTGTCGTTCATATAGACATTGGTACGTCCGGTGACGGTACTGGCACCATAGCCGGCACCATAGATGGTGGCCTGATAGCCATTGGCCTGATTAACCGGTGCACACACATTGACATAGGTGTCGCAGACGATGCGGCTGTTCTCGTTGCCGCCATAGATGGCATCATCAACGATGGCCTTCTCGCCCTGATAGTCGATGATACTGACATAGGTATCACAGTAACGGGCTGCAAGACTCGGGTCACTACTGATATCCGCATTACTATAGCCCTGACCGCCACCGAAGATGGCATTCACACGGGCAGCGGACTCCTCAGGTACGTTCACACGGGCACAACCGATAAGGGCTTCCCTGTTACTGCCGCCATAGATATTGTGGAAGCGGCCGGCAAACAGGTCGAGCTGTGTTCTGCCACAGCCGACATAGTCGCCCGAGGCTCCCACACCGGCAAAAGCACCGCCGGCGTAGATATCGGTATTGATATAACGGGTGTCGTCGGTCGTCTCAGTATCATCAAGCAGCACATAGCTCTCGCTCTGCATGGCATTGTTCATCGTAGGATGATTGGGATAACCCTCACTGCTTCCAAAGATGAAGTTCACCACATTGTCGGAGTTGTTGAGCGGCTGGAAATGGACGAACGAGTTGTTGCTGATATGCGAGAAAGAGAAACCGCTGCCTTCACGTGGCGCACCTGGGCCTTTCCAATCAGGGATACCAGCTTCTCCTCTGGAATAGGTATAGTCTCTGAAGATGGGGTCTGCATAGTCATAGCCACCATAGGAGCCACCGAAGATGGAGTCCACACGGCCTTGCAGATACCTGACATACGTGCCTGCCTCAAGCAGGGTTGCATCGGTAGAACGTGTGGTCTGCGAAGAGAAGTCCTTCTTGCCACGGATGGTACCACCAAAGTCATTACCAGCATACACATTATCGCGAACCCACGGGAAGCCATCCTGGAAGGTGCCGTCCATCTTGCGCTGACGACCAACATACACTTCGGTATGGCCCAGGATGTCGGCATTACTAGCACCACCAAAGGCATCATAGATACGACCATTGCCCAGATAGACATACGAGTCACCACAGACATTGCCTTCGTTACCTGCACCATACATATACTCTGTCTCGGCCAGGACCTTACCCTCTTCTTCTTCCGAGTAGCCAGCATTGTCACCGTTCAGGCTGACGGTAGTGCTGTAGGCGGCATCGTAGTCGTATTGGTAGTTACCTTCTCCGTCAAGGATGGGATCACCAACACCGTTCATTTTCTTTTTACCGACAACACCCAACTCACCGCCACCGAAAATCTGGAAGCAGTAGCCCTCGTTCAGGTTCACGGTGGTACTGCCCCACACCTCGGTCTCTTCACCATAGCCGGCACCAAACATCGACATGGCGACAGCCATCACGTCGTCGCCCTGTGTCTCCTTGAGCACACCGGAACGTCGCGCGCCACTGATGGCATATGGGTTACTGGGATTTGCCTCAGCAAACAGCTCGTCTCTTTTGATAACATCCTTGTTGATGTTGACAATCACATTACCGTTCACGTGACCACTCTCATAGCAGCCACCATAGACATTACCATCCAGCAGACGGCGGTCTTCATCGTAGGCAGTCGTTGTAGAGTCAATGGCAATGAAATCGTTCTGATCCGTACTCCACATAGCTGTGTTCCAATCCAACTTATTGCCAATGGTTGTCAGCTCATAGTAGGGATCTTCTTCCGTTGGCACTTCATCACCAACAGCCACGAACTCGGTGCTGCGCAGGTTGGTTGTGTAGTAGGTATTTCCTGCTGTCAGGGTACCGCTTTTGATGGGTGTGAACACGTCGTTCCAACGCATGGGTCGGATATGCATACCGTTGAAATGCAGACGCAGACGGTCCTTGATTTGTCCGCCTTCGGTGTAGTCAAGACGTTCAGCCTTGGTGCCGATGACACCACCATCGTATTCGGCATTCAGCGGAACATCATTTTCGTCGTACACTGTATGGACATAGGCTTTATTACAGCCACCCACCACCTTATTAAATATATTAATAGGTGTACTGAAGTCCATATCGTTGATGCCCTCATAGGTCATACTACCCACATTACCACCACAGTAAAGGGAGCCAATCCACGAGGAATAGGGTTCATAGTTGGCTGGATCGCCATTAGCCTCACTGTCAAAGACGATGGCTGGCTTCAAGTCCATAGCAGCACCCTCCATATAGTTGGAGAATACAGACTTATCATCTAAGTGCATTGAGCTGTAAAATTTGCCACCCTC
>Ga0310694_10005362_pt1 | contig 12289 bp, 10 predicted proteins | sample 174DNAGHGhighgp2_FD_203884 | JGI IMG/M metagenome (GOLD analysis project Ga0310694, IMG submission 203884) | Sheep rumen microbial communities from Palmerston North, Manawatu-Wanganui, New Zealand - 1742 DNA GHGhigh gp2 (v2) (version 2) | ecosystem: Host-associated > Mammals > Digestive system...
TGTCACCGAGGCAAAATCAACTTCGCCACCCGAATACTTCGCCACAAGCCCTTCGATTATACTTGTCCGCGAGTAGTGGCACGAATCGTTATAATTGATTGGTTTTAAACAGTTTTGCTCTGTATCGAACTGCCGGTAGGCATAGCCGCCTTCGTCGACAACGCTGCCCGAAAGCGTGTTTTCAATGTTCCACCGGCCCGACTTTGAAACCCAATTGATTTTCGACCGTGCGAAAAACAGGTTTCCCGCGTCGCATTTGGCATTGTTGTAGGTGTTTGTGAAGAATCCGCTGTGGTGCGCAAAATGTGCCGAGAGCGAGTATCCGAGCCGTTTGTCGGAGGTTGTTCCGTAGTGCGCGACTTGCGCGTGGCAGGCCGGCTCCGACTCAAACCCCACGCTGATTTTTGTTCCTTGCCAATCGGTTGGCGACAGGGTGAGAATGTCCATCAATCCGCCGTTGGAGTTGCGCCCGTAGAGCGTGCCCTGAGGACCGCGCAGAACATCGATACGGCGGATATCGAGAAAATCGAAATCGAAGGCGTTTTTGTTCATAACAGGCACATTGTCAACCACAAGGCCCATGGCCGGCTGGTCGATGCGCGAGCCGAAACCGCGAATGTAAATGGTGGATGTGATGTGTGAGCCGTACTTTGGCTGATAAAAATTCGGCACCGAAACCGACATGTCCTTTGCCGAGTTGATGCCGAGATTCTCTATCTCTCTCATATTGAACGTCGAAGAAGCCACCGAGTGAGTCTCTTCCGCGTTTTTTATCGAAGCCGAAACAGTCACCGCATCGAGGTTGACAACCGTGTCGGCCAGATTGCCCGTCAAAAAGAGTATGAGCGATAGAAATTTCATGCCGCAAAATTACCTCAACCTCAAGGCTCGTCAACTCACAATAATGATAGTTTTCGGATTTTTGTTTTTCTTATCTTTGCACAACTAAAAAAATGGAGCACAGAATTGCCATAGTTGACGCCAACTCGCTGAGCAACATTGCTTTGCAGTCTATTCTAATCGACATTATTCCCCGTGTCGAAGTTCAGATTTTCACATCGGTTCAGGCGCTGCAAGACAACATGTCCGACGAGATTGTCCACTTTTTTGTGGGGTTCAACATTGTGTTCAACAACATGGATTTTTTTGCTCCGCTCAAGCGCAAAACCATTGTGCTGTGCGAGGGCGACGGCAAAATAATGCAGGACTACGGATTCCGAACCCTCAACATATCGCAGCCCGAAAACCTTCTGTTGAAAGAGCTTTTGTCGATGCACCAGATGGGGCACCCTCACGGCCACTCCAACCTTGAAATGCCCAAACACGAAGGCGAAGAAATCCAACCACAGCTGTCGGTACGCGAACAAGAGGTTCTCAGATATGTGGTTTTAGGTTATTTCAACAAGGAAATTGCTGACAAACTGAACATTACAATGGCAACCGTGGCGTTTCACCGCAACAATATATCCATAAAACTCGGCTCTCGCTCGCTTGGGCATCTCACAATCTATGCGGTCATGCACGGCATTGTCAAAATTGACGAGCTGACCGAGGAAAGAAGTTAAGAGCCGATGGAGTCGATGACCGATTATTTTGAAAACCAGCACAGCAGCGGGGCAAGCCGTTTCAGCAGAATGGAAATCCACTCGTGCCCCGAGCTCATTGAGCGTGTCGGCCAGCTGGGGTTTCTGCCGTTGCTCGACAGCGGTATCAGCGGTTTCTGCGCCGAGGGGCTGATGGCCGAGGAGTGCCGTTTTGTGCAGTTCGACGACGGCAGCTGGGAGTGGCCGCTCTGGACGTGGAAAAGCTCGGTGATAAAGAACGGCGGTTGCGTTTATGGCAAGTTTTTCGCCGGAAAGGCTGGGTTTATCAGTCTTGACTGGTGGCCCGACTTCTACAACTGGCGGCGCAGCCAGACACCCGTTTTGGAAGAAGGCGGCATTGAGGAAGCCATTGTGGCCACCCTACAGATGAACGGCAGCATGATAACACGCGAGCTCAGAGCGGCCTGCGGGTTCACCGGACCGAAAATGCGCAGCAAGTTCGACGCCTTTGTCACCCGCCTGCAAATGGCCTGCTACATTGTTACCGAAGATTTTGTCTATCCCACCGACAAGCACGGACACGAGTACGGCTTCGGCTGGGCGCTGCTCACCACACCCGAGCGGCAGCTGGGCCGCACCGCCTGCCAATGCAACCGCACGCCCCAAGAATCGCTCGACCGACTCACGGCACACTTCCACAACATACTGCCCGAAGCAACGGAAAAACAGATTCTTAAACTACTGAAGTGATGCCAGGCGGAACTACTCAAATATACATACCCGACCCATATAGAAATTGGTCTGACATATTTGATAACTTAGAACCTATTGAAATATCACTACCATGAATAAATACCAAATAATAAATAATATTCAGTTTTATAAAGAACAAATTGATTCTATTGCTTCGGAAGAATTACTAAACAATAGAGTTTCTTCCAACCTTAAGAACTTTGTTAATACATTCGTATTACGCTTGATTAATTCAAATTTTGATTTAAGCGAAATAGGGGCATTTAGTAAAATGATGGATTATAATTTCACTATTAATAATCCGTCAATAATAAATACTAGTCTTAATAATATATATGCAAGTGCTTCCTATATTTATTGCGATATCAATTTTCATGTTAACCAATTTAAATTTGATGAGATAATAGATAAACTGTTTTTATATGTTAATTCTATTAATAATCATTTAAACCATACATTATTATCTTTTTGCAAACAAGTTTTGTGTTTTCACAAAAAGAACAATTCATTACAAAAAGATGTCAACTTATTAGATTTTATTTATTTAAATAATGAAATAGCATTATTCTTAATTCTATTTAATAATACGGATTGCTATTTTGATGTGTATAAACTGTTATCAAAATTTCAATCTGACGATGAATTTGTACCTTTTACTATAAAGCAACAATTGTCGTTATCAATAAAATAAGACCAAACTGATAAGATAAAATGTGTTAACCAATACTATAAATGCCTTACCGTTTCTACGTATTGTTCTTACATTTTCTCGAGCAAATCGCTAACAATTAATCATATACAATATAAAACCTGCTAACATATACGACCCATAAAGGCTATACGTTAAAGGAATGAAAGGCCAAAACATGCAACAAAGGGGGCAATTTTAACACTGCTGCCTGCGGCATTATATAACGTGGCGTAACGTAGAGACGCGGCGCGCCATGTGTAACCTTTTCACCTACCGCAACGTCATATAACCGTGAAAAGTTTTAAATTTGGCAAATGACAACTTTGCGGACAGATAGCACCCACAGCGGCATAACCATTGAATACGCCGACGGCAGCGGCTTTGTGCACGGCGGAAGCGGCCCGCTCACCGTTTACAGCGACGAATTCAAATCCGTCAAAGACGTTCCGCCAGCCAACTTCCTTGAGCAGTTCGGCAAAGACCTGAAAAATACAGAAGTCTCTGACCTGTCGCAGATTAAATGGATATTCGACGGAAAGAAGGTGACGCAGCAGCAACTCACTGATGCTATCAAGGAAACTATTGATAAATGGAAAGTGCCTGAAGATGTTTTGAATAAGTGGGGCTATTCAAAATATCAATCAGATGTGTTCAAAACAGAAGTGTTGTATAAAGACGAGATATATAAAGAAATATTCAAATCATATTAGTATGAAGTTAATTTCAAAAACGATAGAAAAAGGAATGACAGGATTATATAGTGGTCATGGCGAAATAATAAAAGCATTTGATGGAAGTTATTCTTTTGTGAATGGTGACATTAAATTTGAAAGTATAAATTCAAATGTGGATTATGCTCTGCAACCTATAGATAAATCTATAGTTAAGGTAGAAAACGGAATCCTATATTTATATTGGAATGGGGAATTCCAGAAAATGTCTTGTATGAATATAGATGATTCAATTGTTGTGTACAACAATAATTATTATGTTACTTATTGTAGGGTAAATGATATAATAAAAGTTTTATGCGTTGATAAAGATGATGAATATTTATTTGATATTCCGTCCAATGATAGTTTAAGATGTAAGAAATTAGTTTCAAAAGTAATCGTTTTTGGTGGTGTATCTGACAAAGCTTTACTTTTCTACACCAAAACCGGGCAACGCCTATGGGAATACAAAGAAGAAGACGAGAATCTGAAAATCAACGGCCGCTGCATTCCCGTTGTCGACGATGTGGTGGTGGTGATAAGCCAAGATTGTGGTGTGCCGGGAAAGGTCCAAGGCTTCAATATTCATTCGGGCGAAAAACTATGGGAAATACCAGACGCAGAAGATATATGTCCAAATACATTTTTCGTTGGCGAAGATAAGATGTTGTATGGATGTTACACAGAGCAGATAGACTATGACGAGGAGTCAAGGCTCATGCTGACGATTATAAATCCGATTAATGGTGAAATAGAGAACATAGAAGCGGGTAAAGCCTGTCGCGTTATGGGATGGCTTGTCACCATGCATGGCCGTCAGCTATACTACACCGACAACCGCCGCGGTAACGAGATAGGCGTGATAGATGTCGACAAGCGCGAGCTCATTGAGCGCGTGTCGCTCAATATCAAGAAGAAAGTAACCATTGGAGCCCCCGTGGTAACCGACGATAAGGTGTATGTGTTTATTCAGGATTTGCAGGAACTTAGAGTGTTTGAAAAATAAATGAACTACCGCCTTCTGCACATATTGCTCTTACTCATGCTCACGCAAGGTGCTGTGGAATTCAAATCCGTCAAAGATGTTCCTCCAACCAACTTCCTTGAGCAGTTCGGCAAAGACTTTAGAAATACTGCATGGCCCGCTGAGAATGGTGGCCTTACAATGTTAAATCGGGTGCACCACTTGTGAGATGCGGCGCGCCGCGTTTGTGCAGGCGGCGAGGGTGGGCATTGTAGCGGTGTGGAAAAGTCCGTGTATGTGAGGTTGGGCTAAAAATGGTACCCTTCGTTTTGATTTTTGTGCCAATTATATAATTTTGTATAAAAATTAAAAAAACAGGAAAATGTCAGAATCGGCTTTCGCACAATTGTCAGGTCAGATTGATATGCTTTCTTACACAGAACGGGTTATGCTGCTCGATAAGATTGTGAGCACTCTGCGCAGTCCGTTCACCGCGACTGTGCAAAAGAAAAAAGCCGAAACCGAAGCGGCTTTCGGGTTGTGGAAAGACCGCGACATCACGGTTGAAACTATCCGACAAAAAGCGTGGGGGCGCTAACGATGGAATATCTCTGCGACACCTGCATACTAATTGATTATCTGCGAGGCAAACAAGAAGCATACAACCGTCTTTCTGCCGACCGCAGCAAAGGTTTAGGAATGTCATCTGTCACATTTATGGAACTGATGGTGGGCGCATTGAATAAGCGCGAGGTGTCAGTAATAAAAAAAGCCTTTTCCGATTTTGAGATTGTTGACATTTCAAGACCAATATCGATAAAAGCCCGATTATTAATTGAAAAATACGCCAAAAGCCACGGACTTCTCATTCCTGATGCCCTTATTGCTGCTACAGCGTTGGAGTTAGGCGTGCCACTGTGCACCGCCAATGTGGGCGATTTCCGTTTCATTCCCGACATCGCGTTGGTTTAAATACCATACATTTTGTCGTTTGTTGAGACAATGCCGTCAGCACACGAAACATAAACGCAAAACACCGCAGGGCTGTCAGGGTTGGCGGCCTTACAGGGTTAAAATCGGGTGCACAAAAACGTAGAAACGCAGCGCGCCACGTCTCTACAACCGCCCGCTGGCGGGCATTCGTGCGGCGCAGAAAAATCAGCAAAAATCAGTTAGTTCCGCATCATCTGCGTTCAAAATGAATTTATATTTTTGCGGCAAATTTCGGATACGGAAACAAAGAATTAAAAATTTAAATAAACAACAGAGTGTCAGATAGTTGGTAGAGGCTCTAAACCTCTCAACTCTTACCTCTCAACTTTCAAAGATTATGTCGAAGAATTTTGTAACAATTGACGGCAACGAGGCTGCAGCGCACGTTGCGTACGAGTTCACAGAGATTGCCGCCATCTACCCCATCACACCGTCGTCACCTATGGCGGAGCACACCGACGCGTGGTCGGCAAAAGGACGCAAAAACATTTTCGGTCAGCAGGTTACGCTGATTGAAATGCAGTCGGAGGCGGGTGCCATTGGTGCCGTCCACGGAGCGGCGCAGACGGGCTCGCTGGCCACAAGTTTCACATCGAGCCAAGGCCTTATGCTTATGATTCCGGTGCTGCACCGCATTGCAGGCGAGCGTCTGCCGGTGGTTCTGCACGTGGCCGCACGCACGGTGGGAACGCACGCAATGAGCATCTTCGGCGACCATTCCGACGTTATGGGCTGCCGCAACACAGGTTTCGCTATGCTCTGCACGGGCAGCGTTCAGGAGGTTATCGACCTTGCCGGAGTGGCTCACCTGGCCGCCGTCAAGGGGCAGACACCATTTATGCACTTCTTCGACGGATTCCGCACGTCGCACGAGATTAACACCGTGGAAATGATTGACACAAAGGCTCTTGCCGATATGCTCGACCGCGACGCCCTGCAAGCCTTCCGCTCGCACGCGCTCAATCCGGAGCACCCGCTTATGCGCGGAACGGTGCAGAACCCCGACGTCTTCTTTCAAGTGCGCGAGGCCTGCAACCCTTACTACGACGCGCTTCCGCAGATTGTTGAAGATTATTTCGAAAAGATAGGCGCACTGACAGGCCGCCATTATCACCTGTTCGACTACTACGGCGCACCCGACGCCGACCGCGTCATTGTTGCAATGGGCAGCGTTTCGGGCGCAGTGAAAGAGGCCGTTGACAGTCTGAACGCCAAGGGCGAGAAGACCGGCTTTGTGCAGGTTCACCTTTACCGTCCGTTCAGCGCCGAGCATCTGCTCAAGGCACTGCCGCAGAGTGTTAAGAGCATTGCCGTGCTCGACCGCTGCAAAGAGCCCGGAAGCGCCGGCGAGCCGCTGTTTGAGGACGTCTGCTCGGTCATCCTGAACAGCGATAGAAAAATCAAGGTTGTGGGCGGCCGATACGGACTATCGTCGAAAGACACCGACCCGGGACAGATTCTGGCCGTGTTTGCCAATCTATCTGAAAATGAGCCGAAAAACGGCTTCACCATCGGCATAACCGACGACGTTACGCACCTGTCGCTGCCAACACTGCCGTTCGACAATCCGGGCGGCGACACCTTCAGTTGCAAGTTCTGGGGCCTGGGCGGCGACGGAACGGTGGGCGCCAACAAAAACACCGTCCACATTGTGAGCGAGTGCGCCGGACTCTACGGTCAGGCTTACTTTGAGTATGACGCCAAAAAGTCGTTCGGTGTGACCAAATCGCACCTGCGCTTCGGCAAAAACCCCATCGAGAGTTCGTACTACGTGAAGAGCGCCGATTTTGTGGCCTGCCACAATCAGAGTTACATCGGCAAATACGATATTGTGTCGGAAGTGAAGCCTGGCGGCACGTTCCTTCTGAACTGCACCAAAACCGACGCCGAACTTGAAGCGTGGCTTCCGGCTGACGTTAAACGGACGCTGGCACTCAACAAGATACGCTTCTGCGTGATTGACGCCACCGACATTGCAATGAATATCGGTCTGGGAAGCCACACCAACACGGTACTTCAGGCCGCCTTCTTCGCCTGCACGGGCATCATCAAGGCCGACGTGGCGCTCGAGGCTATGAAAGCCGCCGCCCGTAAGACCTATTTTGCTAAAGGCGAGGAAGTTGTGAACAAGAACGTTGCCGCCATCGACAAGGGTGCCGCCGGCGTTCGCGAAATTAAGGTTCCGGCTGCGTGGGCATCGGCTAAAGAAGTGGAAACCAACGCTGTTGACAACCGTCCGGCCGTGGTGCGCAACCTGCTCGAGCCCATCAACGCGCAGAAGGGCGACGACCTGCCTGTGAGCGCTTTCGCCGATAACATCGACGGCACTCTGGAAATGGGCCTGACCGCCTACGAGAAGCGCGGCATTGCCGTGAAGGTGCCCGTCTGGAACACCGACAAGTGCATTCAGTGCAACCGCTGCTCGCTCGTCTGCCCGCACGCCGTCATCCGTCCATATCTGCTGAACGAGGCCGAAAAAGCCGCCGCACCCAAAGGGTTCAAAACGGTTGTGGCCAACGGAAAGGCGAAGGCTATGGGGCTTCATTTCGCCTTGAGCATATCGGCGCTCGACTGCACAAGTTGCGGCAGTTGCGTGCAGAGTTGCCCGGCCAATGCGCTTGAAATGCAGCCGGCAGTGTTCAGCCAACAAGACCGCGACTGCTTCGATTACGGATTGACAATCAGTCAGAAAGGCGATATTTTTGAACCATACTCGATAAAGGGAAGCCAATTCCGTCAGCCGCTGCTCGAATTCTCGGCAGCCTGCGCGGGTTGCGGCGAAACGCCATACGCAAAACTGCTCACCCAACTGTTCGGCGACCGCGTGTTCTGGGCCAACGCCACCGGTTGCTCGCAGGCGTGGGGCTCGGCAATGCCCGGAATCCCTTACACAGTGAACCACCGCGGTTTCGGCCCGGCCTGGACCAACAGTCTGTTCGAAAACAATGCCGAACTCTGTTTGGGAATGTATCTATCTGTCAAACAGCGCCGTGCATTGCTCAAAGAGAAGATTGAGGCTATGGCCGCAAGCGCCAACGGCAGTCTGAAAGAGGCTTGCCAACAGTGGCTCGACACATTCAACGATATTGACAAATCGCGCGAAGCAACTGATACACTGATAGATAATCTGCAAAAGAACACCGACGCAAAAGCAGCCGACATTCTGGCTCAGAAAGACGTTCTGTCGAAGAAGACATTCTGGATGTTCGGCGGCGACGGCTGGGCCTACGACATTGGCTTCGGCGGCCTTGACCACGTGATTGCCGGCGGCGAGAATATCAACGTATTTATCATTGACACAGAGATTTACTCGAACACGGGCGGACAGAGCAGCAAGGCAACGCCGATGGGCGCTGTGGCAAAATTCGCCGCTTCGGGCAAGAAGAGCCGCAAGAAGGATTTGGGCGCCATAATGATGACCTACGGCAACGTGTATGTGGCGCAGGTGGCTATGGGTGCCGACCCGAACCAACTGATTAAGGCCGTGAAAGAGGCCGAGGAGTACGACGGACCGTCGATTGTGATTGCCTACACGCCTTGCGCGTCGCACGGAATCTGCATTGGTATGCACCGCGTTCAGGAGGAGATGAAACGTGCCGTTGAGAGCGGCTACTGGCTGCTCTACCGCTACGACCCGCGCCGCGAGCACCCGTTCCAACTCGACTCGAAAGCGCCCACAATGCCATACAAGGAGTTCCTGGCCGGCGAGGTGCGCTACAACTCGCTCACCCGCAGCTTCCCCGACAACGCCGACAAACTCTTCGAGCAAGGCAGCCACGATGCCGAGGAGAGGTATAAGCGCTATTCGGAGATGTGATTTTAAGGAAGTTAGAGATTAGGCGTTACGGGATAAATAGTTGTTTGCAAGGGGAAAAAGCAGACTTATGAAACTCGGCATAAAACATCTTTTTGTCTTGTTGGCGGCGGTTTTGTTCGCATTGCCGCAGAATGCTTATTCGCAAGATGCTGGCGGAGAAGAGGTTGACTATATCCAAATGCAGGTGGATAGCATTCTTTCGCTGATAACACCAAATACTCCGGACACCACCAAGGCAAGATTGTACAATGATATAGGAAATATTTCCGACAATGTGGACACCGCTTTAAAATACTCTTTGCTCTCGTTGGATTTGTGCAAGGAAACTGACACTAAACTGTTGGCATTCAATTGTTATTATATAGGACGTTCATATTATTATCAAGGGAAATCAAGGGAGGCGATAGATTTTTTTTTAAAGTCAACGTCCTATTTTGAAAAATTGAATAGGAAAGTAAAAACTGGGCTTAATTACACTGCGATTGCCAAATGTTACCATGAACTAAACATAAAGGACAGCATATTTTATTATTTCGACAAGGCTCTGACTACATTTCAAGAGATACAAGACACAACGTGTATTGCGTATGTTTACGAATCTTTGGGGTTGGTCAACTACGATTTTGGTTTTTTCGACGAAGCAGTGAAGTATTACCAAAAGGCCATTTATTTGGATTCTATCTGCAAAGATTTCATTAGTGTTGCTGATCATTATCGATTCATGGGTAATGCAGTGAATGAAAAAGATTACAACACTGCCGTACTGTATTTGAAAAAATCAATTTTCATTTTCGACACTATCTCCAACCTCCAAACATGCAACAGCATGTATATTTCTATAAATAGACTTGCAGAGGTTTATATGGATATGGCACAGAAATACGGCAGCATGCAATACGCCGACAGTTGTCTTGCATATATGAAAAAAATAGGAAATGTTTTCTTGAATGAAGGGCGCGAAGATTTGCATTATAGAAAAATGTTGCTCTATTCAAGATACCTTTCCTTTGTAGGCAAATACAAGGAGGCGTTGGATGTTTTGCTCGATGCCGGACAATATTTTGGCGAGGACGAAAACGATGTCCGCAACGAAGAATACTACGAAAATCTTTCTAAGGCTTACGAAAATATCGGCGACTACAAGAACGCACTAGACTGTTATAAAAAAAAATATGAATACGAAAAAAACTATTCCAACGATAGCACCCTCAACGTCATAGCTAACTTTAAGACCGAGCAAGAGATGAAAATCCACAAGGCGGAGTCGGAGGCAAAGCAAAGCCGTATGCGAGTAATCATCTTCTCGCTCATTGTCGGATTGTTTCTAGTTTCGCTTTTGGTGTTCTATATTTTCAGAGTGCTGAAAATCAAAAAGAAAGCCAATGCCGAGCTATCTGTTAAAAACAATCTTCTGGCCGAGCAGAAAGAGGAGATTGAGGCACAGCGCGACACCATAAAGGCGCAAAGCGACGAGATTCAGGACAGCATCAACTACGCCCAGCGCATCCAACGCTCACTGCTCACTCCCGACGAAACCATTGCACATATCTTCCCCGACCATTTCCTGCTCTACAAACCGCGCAACATGGTGAGCGGCGATTATTATTGGATTGGCCAGTTCGGCGACAATAAAGTCTGCATAGTGGCCGACTGCACAGGGCACGGCGTGCCGGGCGGATTTTTGAGCGTGCTGGGAATGTCGAATCTGAATCATATTGTGGGTCAGGATATTAGACCCGACGCCATATTAAACCACCTGCGCGAATCGATAATAACCAACCTACGGCAAGAGAACGACGAGCCGACAGACCCCAGCGATGTGGCGGCCATACTCGAATCGCTTGACCGCAGCCGCGACGGAATGGACGCTGCCGCCTACGTTGTGAACGAAAAACAGATGAAACTGTCGTTTGCGGGAGCCAACAATCCGCTTATTCTCATTCGCGGCAACGAGATGCAGGTGCTCAAAGCCGACCGCATGCCAGTCGGCATCTACACTCGCATGGTGCCTTTCAATTGCACCACCATCGACATCCAGCGCGGCGACTGCTTTTATACCTTCTCCGACGGCTTCCAAGACCAATTCGGCTACAATTCTGACCGGAAGTTTATGAGCAAGCGCCTTCGCGAGCTGCTGCTCGAAATCCACGAGCGCCCAATGGCCGAGCAGAAAGAGATTCTGAACCTTACCTACGAGGAGTGGCGCGGCCCAGCCAGCAATCAGACCGACGATGTGCTGATTTTTGGCGTGCGGATTTAGATGGCCTACAAGATGGCATTGCCAAAAAAACGGCAGCCGATTCTTCAACAATCAGTTGCCGTTACGCTATTATGCGCTGATGCGTACTACTTCTTCTTTTTTGTAGTTATTATGTAGACGTGCGCATTCGGGTCATCAGCGTACTCTTTCACTTTGGTGTCTTTAGAGTATTCTTTGAGAGCCTTACCCTTTAGCACTGTCATTGATTCTATTTGACTGTGGCTAATGGCTTCCATTTCGGCTTCAGTAGATTCCTTCCCATCAATTATATAGATTACTTTAAATTTTTTTGTAGTAGTGATAACCATTACACCATTTTTGCCCTTCTCGCCATATTCTTTGGCTTCGTCAGAATTCGGCTCATAGACTCTAATCTCAATAACATCTGTGTTCATAGGCGGCGTGGTCGATTCAACACCGTCTACAATCATTAATGGGGTGCCGGCACTACCATCTGTCCGACGGAAGCTAATAGGCTGTGGCTGTGGTTTTGATACGGAGGCGTCTGTCGTTTTAATTTTGTGAAGAACAATAACCGGTGTGTTTTGATAGGC
>Ga0310694_10005364_pt1 | contig 12288 bp, 8 predicted proteins | sample 174DNAGHGhighgp2_FD_203884 | JGI IMG/M metagenome (GOLD analysis project Ga0310694, IMG submission 203884) | Sheep rumen microbial communities from Palmerston North, Manawatu-Wanganui, New Zealand - 1742 DNA GHGhigh gp2 (v2) (version 2) | ecosystem: Host-associated > Mammals > Digestive system >...
GGACGACCGCAGGCCCCATATCGGGCAAACGGGCGGCGAAATCGCACAGCCGGTCAGAAAGGGCCGCAAGGTCCAGGCTTTCCACGTCCGGGTCCTTAAGGCCTGTCAGGCGCAGCGCCCACTCCCCGGCGCTGACAGGCGACAGGCCGGACAGGGTCTTGAGCAGCGCCTTTTTCAGGGGCCCCTTTTCTGCACGGAGCCTTTCAAGGACCTCCTCCCTGTCAAGGGAATCCGGGCAGAGCTTGTCCTGCGCGGGCGGCGGCACGAAGGGCAGGCCCGGCAGCAGCTGCCGCACCCGGCTCATGTCCGCGCTGACGTGGCGAATGCAATCGATGATCCTGCCGTTCTTGGTCAGCGTCAGGTTGGTGTGCCTGCCCATCAGCTCGATCCACAGCTCGCAGGGCCCGCTTTCGCCCAGCTCGTCCCGGTTGTCCACCGTGATGATCACCAGGCGGTCGCCGTTTTGCTGCCTGACGCTCTCCACACGGCCGCCCAGCAGGTACTTGCGCATGAGCATGCAGAACATGGGCGCGTCCGGCGGGTTGGTAAAGCTCTCCCTGGTCAGGTGAAGGCGCGTCATGGAGGGGCTCACGCCGATCAGCAGGCGGTGGTTCTCGCCACCCGCCCTGATCTGGAGCACGATCATTTCCTTTTCCGGCTGGCCGACGCGGTCCACGCGCCCGCCCAGCAATATCTGAAGCTCCCTGACCGCGTAGGTCAGGGTCAGTCCGTCCAGGGGCATAGTGACTCCTTATTTTATCAGTACATCCTCGGGTAAAGCGTCCCGTCCGCAAGCATGAGCAGGACCGAAAAATGCCCGTCCCAGGCGGCGCCCGGGTTCAGGTACAGGACGCCGTTTTTGTACTCGTTGAAGGGCACGTGGGTGTGGCCGAAGACGCATACGTCCGCCCCCACCTCGTGCGCCCTGTCTTCCAGCAGGCTCATGGTCGATTTGACCTGGTAGCGGTGGCCGTGGCACAAAAGGAAGCGCTTTTTGAACAGCTCAAAGCACAGCTCCCCCGCCGCGGGGAACAGGTCGCAGTTGCCCAGCACCTGGTAGATGTCCGGCAGGCCGCTCCTGTAGGGCTCCAGGTCGCGGCAGCCGTCCCCCGCGTGAAGGACCGCGTCCGCCTCGCCCATGCTCCGGGCCTTCATCAGCAGGTTGCTCAGATTGTGGCCGTGGGAGTCCGACAATACGAGTATGCGATGCCTGATCTCCATCAGAGGGTGTCCAGTCCTTCCCGCATCAGCTCAAGGGCCCTCGCCCTGTGGGAGATCCTGTTTTTGTCCTCCTGGGACATCTGGGCGAAGGTCTCCCCCGTCTCATACAGGAAATGGGGGTCGTAGCCAAAGCCGCCCGTCCCCCTGGCCTCCTCTGTGATGACGCCGGGGCACTCGCCGCGGCGCACAAAGGACCAGCCGCCCGGCAGGCAGAGCGCCATCGCGCATACAAAGCGGGCCGGCCAGGGCTGCGGCACGCCCTGAAGCTTGCTGATGAGCTTTTTGTTGTTGGCCGCGTCGTCGCCGTGGACCCCCGCATAGCGGGCGGAATATACGCCGGGCTCGCCCAGGAGGGCGTCCACGGACAGGCCGGAATCGTCCCCCAGCGCGGCGTAGCCGGTCTTCTGCGCGATGGTCCGGGCCTTGATCAGGGCGTTTTCCTCAAAGGTCGCGCCGTTTTCGTCGATGTCCCCGTCAAAGCCGGCCTCCGCCATGGACATGACGCGGAAGCGGTCGCCCAGCATGGTCCTGATCTCGCTCACCTTGTGGCTGTTGTTGCTGGCGATGACGACCGTGCGCTTTTCGGCCAGCCTGAGCCGGTCCCTGAGCGCGTCTTTTTGAAGCAAATGCAGCTCGCCTATGCCCTTTTGCCCAAGCTCGAGCAGCCGCTCAAGCTCCGCCCTGGTGAAGGCGCTGCCCTCGCCCGTGCCCTGCAGCTCTATGAAGCCGCCCGCTTCGTTCATGCACAGGTTCATATCGGTCCCGGCATGGCTGTCCTCCTGATAGTCCAGGTCCAGGCAGGGGATGCCGTCCACGATGCCGGCACTGACCGCCGCCACCTGATGGATGATGGGCGACTCGCGCAGCTTCCCCTCGCGCATCAGCCGGTCCACCGCCAGGCACAGCGCCGTATAGCCGCCCGTGATGGCCGCGGTGCGGGTGCCGCCGTCGGCGGTCAGCACGTCGCAGTCGATGGTGACGGTCCTGTCGCCTAAGTACCTGCGGTCCACCGCCTGGCGCAGCGCCCGGCCGATCAGGCGGCTGATCTCCACGCCCCGGCCGTCCTTTTTGATCCCGTCGCGCTGCTTGCGCCGGCCCGTAGAGGCGGGCAGCATCGCGTATTCCGCCGTCAGCCACCCCTCGCCCCTGCCCTTCAGGAAGGGCGGGACGCCGTCCTCCACGGAGGCGGTGCAGATGACCCTGGTGCCGCCGGTCCTGATCAGGCAGCTGCCATAGGCGGTCGGCACAAAGTCCGTTATGATCTCATGGGCGCGCAGGGCGTCCTCTGACCTGTTTTCCGATCTGATCATGGTTCCTCGCGGTCCTTTCTCCCGAAGGCTTGAAGCTTTGGGAAGCGCTGAATCGATCAGCGGTCCCTTTTAAAAAAAAGCGCTTTTCCTTATGCCGCCGGCCCTGACCGGGAGGCTCCCGCGTACCCGACGCGGGCCGGCGCACAAAGGCCATTTAGTATAACATAATTTCGCTCATTTTACAACCTCCGGATGTATTCATTTATACATGTATATCGTGTATATTATGCAGGTATCGGTGATTGGGAGCGCCGGTCCATTTCCTGCACTTTCTGCGTATTTTGAGTATATTTATGATGATCATGCTTGACACGCCCCCTGATATGCTGTATATTTATTCACATCCCGGCTGACGGGATGGAGGGAGGACCGTAAAAGGTGAAGCGGGTTTTTATCGACGGCAGCGCCGGCACCACAGGGCTCAGGATCAGGCAGCGGCTGTCAGAGCGCAGGGACATCGCGCTCACCGTGCTGCCGGAGGAACTGAGGAAGGACGAAAGCGCCCGCCGTGACATGCTCAACAGCGTGGACATCGCGTTTTTATGCCTGCCGGACGACGCGGCCAGGCAGGCGGTACAGCTGATCCAAAGCCCGTCGGTCACGGTCATCGACACCTCCACCGCGCACCGAACGAAAGACGACTGGGCCTACGGCATGCCGGAGCTGCCCGGGCAGCGGGACCTGATCAGGCGCTCGCGGCGCATCGCGAACCCCGGCTGCCACGCCTCCGGCTTTATCGCGCTCATCGCCCCCCTCACCGCCGCGGGGCTGATCGGTGCGGACGAGGCGCTCCACTGCTTCAGCCTGACCGGCTATTCGGGCGGCGGCAAAAAAATGATCGCCGAATATGAAGCGCCTGACAGGGACGTCCTGCTGGAGGCCCCGCGCATCTACGGCCTGAGCCAGGCCCACAAGCATCTGCCGGAAATGGCGAAGTACGCGGGGCTCGTTTCTCCGCCCGCCTTCTGCCCGGTGGTAGCGCCCTATTACGCGGGCATGGCGGTCACGGTGACGCTTTCGGGCGCCCAGCTGAAGGGCAGTCCGGACGACATCAGGGCCGTCTACCGCGCGGCATACCCGGACGGCCTCATCCGCTATGTGGACTCGGCGGACCGAAACGGCTTTATATCCGCCGGCGCGATGAGCGGGCGGGACGACATGCTGGTCACTGTTTGCGGCTGCGGCGAGCGCGTCCAGTTGACCGCCCTGTTCGACAACCTGGGCAAGGGCGCGTCCGGCGCGGCCATACAGAATATGAACCTGGTCCTGGGCCTTGACGAGCGCCTGGGCCTCAACTGTGAAGGAGCGGCATCAGTATGAAGATGATCGACGGCGGCGTCTGCGCCGCGAAGGGCTTTAAAGCAGGCGGCGTGCACTGCGGCATCCGCAAGAACAGAGAAAAAAAGGACCTGGCGATGATCCTGAGCGAAACGCGCGCCGCGGCCGCCGCCGTGTACACGACCAACCTGGTCAAGGGCGCGCCCATCGCCATCACAAAGGAAAACCTCAGGGACGGCTATGCCCGGGATGTGATCTGCAACAGCGGCAACGCCAACACCTGCAACGCGGACGGTCCCGCCGTGGCGCGCAAAATGTGCGACCTGGCCGCCGACGCCCTCAAGATCGATCCCGGCGATATGATCATCGCCTCCACCGGCGTCATCGGCCAGCCCCTCAACGTGGACGCCATTGCGGACGGCATCGGCCCGCTGCTTCAAAGCCTGCGCAGGGACGGCAGCGCCGACGCCGCCGAGGGCATCATGACCACCGACACCGTGCGCAAGGAGATCGCCGTACAGTTCGACATCGGCGGCGTCCCCTGCGTGATCGGCGGCATCGCCAAGGGCAGCGGCATGATCCACCCCAACATGGCGACGATGCTGGTTTTCATCACCAGCGACGTGGCCATTGCCCCCGATATGCTGCAGAAGGCGCTTTCGACCGATATCGCCTCCACCTTCAACATGCTCTCCATCGACGGCGACACCTCCACCAACGACATGTGCGCCTGTATGGCCAACGGCATGGCGGGCAACCGCATGATCACCGGGGAGGGCGAGGACTTTGCTGCCTTCATGCAGGCGCTCAACACCGTGACCGTACACCTGTGCCGCGCCATCGCCGCCGACGGCGAGGGCGCCACCAAGCTGCTGGAGTGCCGTGTCAGCGGCGCGGACAGCCTTATGACGGCCCGCACAGTCGCCAAGTCCGTGGTCTGCTCCAGCCTCCTCAAGGCGGCCATGTTCGGCGCGGACGCCAACTGGGGCCGCGTCCTGTGCGCCATCGGCTACAGCGGCGCCCACGTGGACGTCAACCGCGTGGACGTGGCGTTCCAAAGCGCCGCGGGCCTGATCGGCGTGTGCAGGGACGGCGCGGGCCTCCCCTTCTCGGAGGATGAGGCCAAGAAGATCCTCTCCGAAAAGGAGATCGACATCCTGGTCAGCCTGAACGCGGGCCCCTGCGAGGCCACCGCCTGGGGCTGCGACCTGACGTACGATTACGTCAGGATCAACGGCGATTACAGGACCTGATCAAAAAAGGAGCATATACATGGTCGAAGGCTTTACCAATGCGGAGCGCGCCGAGGTGCTGACCCAGGCGCTCCCCTACATCAAGCGCTACACCGGGCGGATCGTCGTGGTCAAGTACGGCGGCAACGCCATGGTCAACGAACAGCTCAAGCAGCAGGTCATGGAGGACATCGTCCTATTGTGGCTGATTGGCGTGCGCATCGTGCTGGTGCACGGCGGCGGGCCCGAGATCAGCGACCTGATGCGCAGGCTGGGCAAGCAGGCCGAGTTTGTGGACGGCCTGCGCGTCACGGACCGGGAGACCGTGGACATCGTACAGATGGTGCTGGCCGGCAAGGTCAACAAGACCCTGGTCAACCTGCTGGAAATGAACGGCGGCAAGGCCATCGGCATATCCGGCATGGACGGCCGGCTGATCGAGGCCCGGGTCCGGGACGAGCGGCTGGGCTTTGTGGGCGACGTGGTCCGCATCCACGAGCAGCCGGTGCTGGACCTGCTGGAAAAGGGCTACATCCCCGTCATATCGACCATCGGCTGCGACCGCTCCGGCAACGCCTACAACATCAACGGCGATACCGCCGCCGCCCACATCGCCGGCGCGCTGCACGCCGAAAGGCTGATCATGATGACGGACATCGCCGGGATCCTGAGGGACAGGAACGACCTGAACACTCTGATCCCCGAACTGTCCTACAGGGAGGCCGAGGCCCTGACCCGGGACGGCACCCTGTCCGGCGGGATGATCCCCAAGGTGGAGTGCTGCCTGACGGCCATCAGGGCCGGCGTCCGCAACGCCGTCATCATGGACGGCCGCGTCCCGCACTCCATCCTGATGGAGCTTTTGACCAACGAGGGCGCGGGCACATGGATCAGGGGGGACAGCATATGAACCTTAAGGAAATGGACAGTGCCTTCATCGCGGGCACCTACGCGCGCTTTCCCGTAGAGATCGTCAAAGGACAGGGCGCCATCCTGACCGCGTCGGACGGCCGCGAATATATCGACATGGGCTCCGGCATCGCCGTCAACACCTTCGGCGCGGCGGACCCCGTCTGGGCCCGGGCCGTGGCCGACCAGGCCGCGACGCTCCAGCACACGTCGAACCTCTATTACACGGTGCCCTGCGTCCGCCTGGCGCAGCTGCTCACGAGCCGCACGGGGCTCAAAAAGGTCTTTTTCTCCAACTCCGGGGCGGAGTCCAACGAGTGCGCCATCAAGGCGGCCCGCAAGTACGGCGCCGACCGGCTCGGGTATGAGCTGCCCGTCATCGTGACGCTCAAAAACAGCTTCCACGGCCGCACCCTGGGCACCCTGGCCGCCACCGGCCAGGATCACTACCACGAGCAGTTCCGGCCGCTGCCGGAAGGGTTCGTGCACGTCGCGGCCGGGGACACCGCGGGCCTGATCGACGCCTTTAAGCGGCACACCGTCTGCGCCCTTATGATCGAGTGCATCCAGGGCGAGGGCGGCGTGGTCCCCCTGGACCCCGCCTGGGCCAGGGAGGCCCAGCAGATCGTCAGGGACAATAACGCCCTGCTTTTGATCGACGAGGTGCAGACCGGCAACGGGCGCACCGGGCAGCTGTACGCCTACATGGCCCTGGGCCTTGAGCCGGACGTGGTCAGCACCGCCAAGGGCCTGGCCGGCGGCCTCCCCCTGGGCGCAACGATGCTGGGCGAGCGCGTCATGGACATTTTCGCCCCCGGCGACCACGGCTCCACCTTCGGCGGCAACCCCGTCTGCTGCGCCGCCGCCGTCAGTATCATGGAGCGGCTCACGGACGATCTGCTTTTGAGCGTGCGGCAGAAGGGCGCGTTCCTTCGCGAGGAGCTCCTCAAAATGCAGGGCGTCACCGCCGTCAGCGGCATGGGCCTGATGCTGGGCGTCAGCACCGTCCGCCCCGCCAGGGAGGTCGTCAAAAACGCCATGGACCTGGGCGTCCTTTGCCTGACGGCCAAGGACAGGGTCCGCCTGCTGCCCCCGCTCAACATCACGGAGGAGCAGCTCAAAAAGGCGCTTCAGATCATCCAAACGGCTGTTGGCCCCTAAAGGGGCCGCAAGGGGGATTCCATCCCCCTTGCGGGAACCCCCTGGCAGCTTCGCCTGTCGGTCCTTCGTCCCTCCCGGGCGGCGAAGCTGTAAGGTAAGAAATCGCTGACGCGATTTCTGTCCTCGCGCCGCGCATGTCGTAAGGTATCGCGCACGCACCGCGGGCGCAAGCGCCTCGCGCACCGCGCACGACAGGCTGCGGATTTCAATCAAGGGTGTTCCCCCTTGATAATCCCCTCTGCACGTCCTCTGCGTCACTCCATCCCAACGCCCCTTCGGGGTTTCGGCCTGCGGCCTCATCCGCCGCATAAAGCGGCGGACTTATGGGATTGCGCGACGTAGAGGACAGTCTGGGGCTGCGTTCTGTGTTTTAAGTGTGCGCTCCGCGGGTGTAAACACCCGCGATCGCCTCCGTTTAGTTTTTTGGCGGCTTCGCCGCTTGGCCGCTGGTGCGGCTTTTTGGGCTGCCTCAGTCCGGGCGGTACCAGCAGTATCTTCTCAGATTGTCTGTCGGGCGGATGATCAGCTCGTACCGGCCCTGATCGATCAGATAATAGTCGAAGGCGGCGCCTTGTGATGTTTTGTGGTGCGGCGCTTCGGCGGGCGGGGCGTAGAGCAGGGCCACGCTGACGCCGCCGCTGGTGGTCCGGCAGTTGTCAAAGTAGTCCTGATGGGCCAAAATATAATCGCTGATGGCCTGAGCGTAGCGGGGGTGGTCGCCTGAGTGGATGACCAGCGGGTGATCCAGCACCTTCGCCGTCTCGGGGTCGCTCTCTGCCGTGAAGCCGTAATCCCTGAGGGTGCCGATATAGATCATCACATGGCGGTAGCGGCCGCGGGTGATCAGCAGATCGCCTGCCCGGAGCGATTTTGTGAGCTCTTGGGGCCCGGGCAGCGTATCGGCGTCCTTGCCCATGGACCGGCCGCCGTTATAAAGCGCGTTCTCCCTGTATTTGCGATACAAAAGGATATCACTGATGTCCGGCAGCTCGGGCAGGCCCGCCTGCCTGCGCACCCACATGATGAAGCCGGTGCAGTCCAGCCCGTACACATAGCTCTGCCCCGCCTCAAAGTGATCGGTATCCTCCCAGCACCTGCGCCTGGCGAACTCTGGATACCGGGACATGAGCAGCCGTCCCGGCTTGCCGCCGAAAAAATAGGGCATCCCCGTATCGAACAGCGACGTGACACAGGCGCCCGTCCGCTCGTTATAGCGGCGCTGGAAGACATTGTCCTTTTCCAGCAATGAAAAAGCGGCGTCGAGCAGCGGGGACCGCTCGACGTCCGCCAGGGCGCGCGCCTGAAGCATAAGAACAGCCGCCAGGGCGATGCACAGCGCGCGCTTCATTGCTTATCTTCTTTTTCGGGGCGCTTTTTGAACAGACGCCTGAGCCGCCGGCCCAGGGCCTGCATGATCCCCTTTTTGTCCATGTGGCCGATCCTGCGCATGAGCCGCCGCATAAGCAAAAGCGCCGCCAGGCCCAGCACGAGCACCGCGCCGGTCATCGCCCAGTGGGTCATGCTCATGGACCGCACGGTCAGAAGGAACACGCGGTCCAGGAAAGCGATCACCGCGGCAAAGGCCAGGCTCATCACCGTGACCACCGCGCAGCGCAGCGCGTTCATCGGCCGCGAGACAAAGTACAGTTGCGTCAGGCCCACCACGCCCACCGCGATCACGGCGATGGTGGAGCAATCCTCCGGGCTCACCTTAAACAGGCCCAGGCCGGCAGCCAGCAGCGCGGCAAACGCCGCGGCGACGCCGCCCGGCAGCGCCTGCAGGAGGATCGAGCGGAGGAAGTCGCCCCTGATGCGCTCCTTATTGGCCTCCAGCGCCAGGAAAAAGCCCGGCACGCCGATGGTCAGCGTGCTGATCAGCGTCAGCTGGATGGGCTGGAAGGGGTAACGGCTCAGCAGGATCAGCGTGAACAGGCTCAGGATCGCCGAGAAGATGGTCTTGTACAGGAACAGCGTGGAGGTGCGCCTGATGTTGCCCACCACGCGCCGGCCCTCCGCCACCGTATCGGGCAGGGAGGCAAAATCGCCGTCCATCAGCGTCAGCTGCGCCACCTGCCTTGCCGCGTCCGCCCCGGCGCCCATGGCAATGGAGCAGTCCGCCGCCTTCATCGCGGGGATATCGTTGATGCCGTCGCCGGTCATGGCCACCGAATGGCCCGCGTCCTTCAGGGCCTGGACCAGCAGGCGCTTCCTGTCCGGCGTCACGCGCCCGAAGACCGCGTATTCGTCCGCCGCCCGGATCACGTCCTCGTCGCTTTTGAGGGCGTGGACGTCCACCATCCGCTCCGCCCCGGGCACGCCCGCCTGGCGCGCGATGCGCGAGACCGTCCGGGGATCGTCGCCGCTGATGACCTTGAGGTCAACGCCCTGGGCGCTGAAATACGCAAGCGTTTCATGCACATTTTTGCGTATCTCGTCCTTAAGGCACACAAAGCCCAGCAGCCGCGCGACGGGCGGGCAGTTATCGCCCTGCAGGGCGCCGTCCGCCTGGGCCAGGGCCAGTACCCGTAAGCCCTCCCCGGACAGCGCTCCCGTTTCCTTCAGGCGCTCGTCGCCCTCGTCCAGCACGTAATCTGGCGCGCCCAGCACCAGCGTCAGCCCGTCGTCAAACGAAGCGGCGGACTTTTTGCGCTTGGAGGAAAAGGGCAATACCGCCGCCGGCTCCTCCTGATGGGGCGGGAAGGCCGCCCGCAGGGCGTTCAGGGTCGGCGCGTCGTCGTCAAAGGCGCCGCAGAACCGGCTCAGGGCCCCGGCGATCTCCGCTTCAGGCGCCTCCATGGGCACGATGCGCTCCACCGTCATCCGTCCGGTGGTCAGGGTGCCCGTCTTGTCCAGGCACAGGGTGTCGGCCCGCGCAAGGGTCTCGATGCCATACAGCTCGCTGACCAGCGTCTGCTTTTTGCCCAGGCGCACCACGCCCACCGCCAGCGCCACAGAGCACAGCAGGATCAGCCCCTCCGGGATCATGCCCACCATGGCCGCGACCACGCCGGGCACCGCCTCCTCAAAGGGGAGCTTGAGGATATAGCGCTGCTTGAGCATCATAAGCACGCCCATGGGCAGCAGCACGACCGATATATTGTGCACCAGACGGTTCAGGTCCTGCATGAGGACCGACTTGGGCCGCCTGATATGGCGGGCGGCTGCCGTCAGGGAGTTGACATAGGACTCCCTGCCCACCCGCACCAGCTGCGCGGTGAGCCGCCCCTCCGTGACATAGCTGCCGGACAGCAGCCAGTCGTTTTCCGCTTTGCGCACCGCGTCGCTCTCGCCGGTCAGGAGGGACTCGTCCGCGCTGCCCGCGCCGGACAGCACCAGCGCATCTGCCGGTACCTGGCAGCCCGCCCGGAGGATCACCACGTCCCCGCGCACCAGCTGCTCGGGCGGCACCTGCCGTTCCTGCCCGTCCCTCATGACGTGAGCCGGGGCGGTGTTCATCAGCTTGAGCCGCTGCACCGTGCGCCGGGCGCGCAGCTCCTGCACGGTGCCGATCAGGGTGTTGGACAGCACCACGCCCAGGAACAGCATGTTGCGGTAGCTGCCCACCAGCGCCAGGCACACGCCCAGGAATATGTTGAGCAGGTTAAAAAACGTGAAGATGTTTTCAAACAGGATGCGCCCGGCGCTGCGGCCGGTATCCTGGGGGGGCTGGTTGCCCGCGCCCGCGCGCATCAGCTCCTCCGCCCGTTCGGACGTGAGGCCCGTCTCCTGCGTGCGCGTAAAGCCCTCCGGTATCCCCTCGGGGATGCCGGGGCCTTCTGTGCGCTTAAGTCCCTTGTCCGCCATTTTTCAGCTGTTCTTCGCCCGGGCGGCGTCCTTGGCCCGCTGCTCATGGGACAGCTGGCGCTTGCGCATGCGCAGGGACTTGGGCGTGATCTCCAGGAGCTCGTCGTCGTCGATGAACTCCAGGCACTCCTCCAGCGTCAGCGGGTGCACCGACACCAGGCGCAGGCTGTCCTCGGAGGCCGAGGCGTTGCGCATGTTGGTGACGTGCTTCTGCTTGCAGACGTTGACCACGATATCGCCGGGGCGCGAGTTCTGCCCGCAGATCATGCCGGAATACACGGGCGTCTGGGACGAGATGAACAGCGTGCCGCGGTCCTGGGCGTAAAACAGGCCGTACTGCGTGGCCTCGCCCGTCTCAAAGCAGACCAGCGCGCCCACGTTGCGGTGCGGGATGTCGCCCTTATAGGGCTCGTAATGGTCGTACACGGCGGACATGACGCCCTCGCCGCGGGTATCGGTCATGAACTCGGAACGGTAGCCGAAAAGGCCGCGGCTGGGGACCAGGAACTCAAGGCGCACCCTGTCCGTGCCGCTCATATGCTCCAGCGTGCCGTGACGGCGGCCCATTTTTTCGATGACGGCGCCGGCGTAGGCCTGGGGCACGTCCGCCACCATGCGCTCGATGGGCTCGCAGCGCTTGCCGTCGATCGTGCGGTACAGCACCTCGGGCTTGCTGACCTGGAACTCATAGCCCTCGCGGCGCATGGTCTCGATCAGGATGGACAGGTGCAATTCGCCCCTGCCCCAAACCTCAAAGGCATCCGGCGTCTCGCCGTCCCGGACCCTTAAGGACACGTCCGTCTCCAGCTCCCTGTACAGCCGCGCCCGCAGATGGCGGCTGGTGACATAGGTGCCCTCGCGGCCGGCGAAGGGCGAATCGTTGACCGAGAAGGTCATGGTGACCGTGGGCTCCGTGATGGCCACGAAGGGCAGAGGCTCCACGCACGCGGGGTCGCAGACCGTATCGCCGATGGAGATGTCCTGCAGACCCGTCAGGGCCACGATGTCGCCCATCGCGACCGTCTGGGCCGGCACCCGCTTGAGCCCGTCAAAGACGGACAGGGCGGTCAGCCGCCAGGGCGGCGTCAGGGCCGCCTCGTTCTGCTCGTTGCAGCGGACGACCATCATGCCGTCCGTCAGCTTGCCGCGGGCGATGCGGCCCACGCCGATGCGGCCCACGTAATCGTTATAGTCGATGGTGGAGATCAGTACCTGCGCCGGGCCCTCGTCATCGCCCTCGGGCGCGGGGATATACTTGAGGATGGTGTCGAACAGGGGCTTTAAGTCCGTCCCCGGCACGGACAGGTCCGTGGTCGCGGTGCCCTTGCGGGCGGACACGTACAGGATCGGCCGGTCCAGGGTCTCCGGGTCCG
>Ga0310694_10005365_pt1 | contig 12287 bp, 3 predicted proteins | sample 174DNAGHGhighgp2_FD_203884 | JGI IMG/M metagenome (GOLD analysis project Ga0310694, IMG submission 203884) | Sheep rumen microbial communities from Palmerston North, Manawatu-Wanganui, New Zealand - 1742 DNA GHGhigh gp2 (v2) (version 2) | ecosystem: Host-associated > Mammals > Digestive system >...
GGCGAAGGAGCAACTTGCGGTTCGGGCTTCGGTTCGGGCTTCGGCTGCGGTTTGGGCTCCTCATAAACAACAGGAGGAAGCGTCTTCTCCTCTATCGGCTTGTCTGCTTCGTTCTCCTCTACACGTCCCCAGGGCTCACGCATAAAGTCGGCATACTGCTCATTCACACGCTTGCGGAACGCATCGAACTCAGCCTGTTTGTCCGACTTGAACTTCTCGAACTTGGCGTTCTGCTGACGACGGAATTCATCAAAACTGCTTTGCGCGCGCGTGTGGGCGAACGCAAATAATACTAAAAGGAGAATAAGAATTCGTTTCATACAAATGTTTTTTGTGCTGTTTTACATCCGTTCAGGCATTTCGATTCCCAGAAGCCCCATCGCCGAGCAAAGGACCTTGGCCACGTTCTTTGCCAACAGCAGACGCAGAGACCGCTTGCCGGCATCCGGCTCGTTCAAAATAGACAAATCATGGTAGAACGAGTTGAAATCGCACGCCAGATCGTACGCATAATTACAGATGACCGCCGGAGAGAAATTGTCGCCGGCATTCCGGACTACAGACGGATACTCGCTAAGACGCTGAATAAGAGCCTGTTCCTTGTCCTCGATATTTCTGCATTTCGATATTTCGTCCTTCTGCAAACCGGCTGCCTCCGCTTTGCGCAGCACAGACCGGATTCGCGCGTATGTGTATTGAATAAAAGGCCCTGTATTGCCGTTGAAGTCAATCGACTCGGCGGGATTGAACAGCATGTTCTTCCGCGGGTCAACTTTCAGGATGAAGTACTTGAGTGCGCCGAGTCCCACCTTGCGCGCTATCTCGTCCGCCTCCTGCTCTGTGATGCCTTGCAGCGTGTTCACCTTGTCCTTGCTGATCTCCCGCGCGTCGTCAATCATCTTGTCCATCAGCTCGTCGGCATCCACCACCGTCCCTTCACGGCTTTTCATCTTGCCGTTGGGCAACTCGACCATGCCGTACGAGAAATGCACCAGCTCCTTGCCGAACGGAAAGCCCAGACGGTCCAACAGAATCGACAGCACTTTGAAGTGGTATTCCTGTTCGTTACCCACCACATACACCATCTTGTCGATGGGGTAATCCTGAAAACGCAGTTTGGCTGTTCCTATGTCCTGCGTCATATAAACCGATGTGCCGTCCGAGCGCAGCAGCAGCTTCTCGTCCAGACCGTCTTTGGTCAGATCCGCCCAAACGGAGCCGTCCTCGCGGCGGTAGAACGCACCCGACGCCAAACCTTTCTCTACTTCCGATTTGCCTTCCAGATAGGTGTTCGACTCGTAGTAAATCTTGTCGAACGACACACCCATCCGGCGGTATGTCTCGTCAAAGCCGGCATACACCCACTCGTTCATCTTGGCCCACAGCGCACGCACGTCGGGGTCGTTGGCTTCCCATTTGCGCAGCATCTCTTGCGCTTCGAGCATCAGTGGCGCCTCGCGTTTGGCGCTCTCCTCGTCTTTGCCGGCGGACATCAGCTCGCTCACCTGCTTCTTGTATTCCTTGTCGAAACGGACATAGTAATCGCCAATCAGGTGGTCACCTTTCTTGCCGGACGACTCAGGCGTCTCGCCGTTGCCGAACTTGAGCCACGCCAGCATCGATTTGCAGATATGGATTCCGCGGTCGTTGACGATATTGGTCTTCACAACCTTCCAGCCGTTGGCCTCCTGGATGCGTGCAATCGAGTAACCGAGCAGGTTGTTGCGCACATGCCCCAAGTGCAAGGGTTTGTTCGTGTTCGGAGACGAGTACTCCACCATCATCAGCGGGTGTACGATCTGGTCATTTACCCTCTGGTCATTGCGGCCGAACGCAGCGTCCGCATCGATGGCTTGGAGCTGCTCTATCCAGAAGCCGTCGCCAATACTCAGGTTCAAAAAGCCCTGCACGGCATTGAATCGGGCGATTAGCTCCGGGTCGTTGGCACGCATCCACTCGCCTATCTCCTGTGCAACGGCCTGAGGCGCTTTGCGAGCAAGCTTGACAAACGGAAACACAACCAGCGTGCAGTTGCCCTCGAACTCCGGACGGGTCTTTTGTATCTGTATCTGGCCCTCACTCGCCTCCACACCATATAAGGCCTTCACAGCCTGCTTGGCAAGTTTAGCTATGTTTTGTTCTAATTCCATAATTCTCAACTCTCAATTCTCAATTCTCAATTCTCAATTCCCAACTCTCAATTCTCAATTCTCAATTCTCAATTCCCAACTCTCAATTCTCAATTCTCAATTCTCAATTCTCAATTCCCTAAATTTTCGGATATTTTCTGAACCACGACGACACTTTGAGCCGTACGACGCCGAGCAAGGCTTCCGAGAAGATGCCGCCGCTCATTTTGCTCGTGCCTAACACGCGGTTGACGAACACAATCGGTACTTCGATTATTTTCGCCCCGCACTTGTACGCGGTGAACTTCATCTCTATCTGGAACGCATAGCCCTTGAAACGAATCTTGTCCAGCTCGATGGTCTCTAACAGATGCCGGCGGTAGCATACGAAGCCGGCGGTCGTGTCGTGGATGCCGACGCCCAGCACAAAACGTACGTACTTGGACGCAAAATAGCTCATCAGCACACGACCCATAGGCCAGTTCACCACGTTCACACCCGTCACGTAACGGCTTCCGATGGCGAGGTCGGCGCCCTGATTAGCACACGCGTCATACAGCTTGAGCAGGTCTTGGGGATTATGACTGAAATCGGCGTCCATCTCGAATATGTATTCCGCCCGGTGCTCGATCGCCCATCGGAAACCGGCTATATAGGCTGTTCCGAGACCCAATTTGCCCGAACGCTCAACCAGATGCAAACGCTCCGTATAACGGCTTGCCATCAGTTGCTTCACAATAGAAGCCGTTCCGTCCGGCGAACCGTCGTCGATAACCAGTACATGAAAATCCAGAGGCAGTTCCATTACGGCAGTAATGATTGCCTCTATGTTTTCCTTTTCGTTGTAAGTGGGTATAATTACTAATCGTTCCATAATTCTCAATTCTCAATTCTCAACTCTCAATTCTCAAAATTTGACTTGTCAAATAATCGTTCGAGGCCTTGCCGAGATAAGAACTCTCAATTCTCAATTCTCAATTCTCAATTCTCAATTCGAATGATATTATCATTCAGCACATACACCGGACTGGGTGTAGTCCGTTCCAGCGCTTTGAGGAATATCTCCTCGCCGGGAATAATATCTATTTTCGCAAGGCTCTGTTTGACCGTGTCGTACGCTAGCTGCGGGTCGTTGTTCTCCAGCGACAGATGGCACAGCCACACGTTGCGCAGACCCGGATGCCAGTTCTGCTCGATCAGAGCGCCGCACACGGCGTTCGACTGGTGACCGCGGTCACTCAAAATACGCTCCTTCAGATAAGTGGGATAAGGACCGTTCAGCAGCATATGCTCGTCGTGGTTCGCCTCTATTACAAGGTGGTTCGCCGTGCGGATATACTCGCCCATCTCCTCGTTCACGCTGCCGCAGTCCGTCATCAGCACGAACCGTTGACCCTGATAATCAATGCAATAACCCAGACAATCCGTCGAATCATGCTCGATCCCGAACGTGTTAATCGTCATACCGCCCAGCTCCCATTCCTTGCCTTTGACAAAGAAACGCCGGCTCGAACGAAGCTTCTCCCGCACACCGTAGTTATGGTCGATGCCCGCATGGATCTCCGCCGTCGAATAAATAGGCAGTTTGACCCGTTCGCCCAACGTACCGACTGCACGGATATGGTCCGCATGGTCATGCGTAATCAGCACACCCATGATGTTCTGAAAGTCCAACCCCATCTCGCGCAGGTGTTTCTGGATGGAACGCGCAGAGATGCCCGCATCAATCAGGACTCCCCGTTGACGTGTACCCAAGTAATAGCAGTTTCCGCTGCTACCGCTCGCAAAGCATCTGAATATGAGTTCATTCTCTTCCATCCAAAAATCCCATTCTTATCCAAAATACAAAATCGGCTGCAAAGATACAAAAAAAATTGCACATATGCAAATTTTAAGGGACTTTTTTTCAAAAAATCGTGTTAACACGATGGTTTTAGCCGATTAGCGGGACACTCATGCTTGCATGAAGTGGGCTGTTAGGCGGCTAAAACCGTAAGGGCAAAGCCCTTTTGAAAAAAGTTCCTTAAAATCTGCATACGCACCGCAGGGTGCGACTGTATTTTCGGAGGGAACCCGCCCATCCTATGGATGGGAAGGGGCGTGCCGACGGTACAAAAAAAAAATCCACATGTGCAAGATTTTAAGACACTTTTTTTGTAAATTTGCCAAATTCGCCCAATTCGCCGTTTATCCTTTTCGCCCAATTCGCCGTTTTTAAAATTGTCTTTAATTGTCTTTAATTGTTGACCTACTATTAATCTTTTTTGAACCATTTTGGACCGTTTTGGACCCGGAGCGTCCTTCCATTAAATTGGAAGGAGCGGCTTCCGCCTAGAAAGGTAATTGTCTCTAATTGTTGCGCCGCATTCGCTTAATTCGCCCAATTCGCCGACTATTTTGGCTAAAAATTTTACCTTCATAGGAACACATTGTTCATTATTGACTTATCTTTGCACTCGATTTCAACGAACATACGTTGAATTTGAACATCCCACATTCCTCCTGACAAGCACGGGATAAACATATGTGATTCGTATGTGATTCGTATGTGATTCGTATGTTAGTCTGCTGACCACACCGTAACCTCACCGTAACCACACCGTACTATCAAGCACCGTGCGGCAACCGTCAAATACCACCTCTTTTTTCAAAGAAAAACCGATAAAGCAAAAAAAATGTCATAATAATTTGCATATGTGCAATTTTTGTTGTAACTTTGCGCCGGATTTGAAAAAATGCTTATCATATGTGTGTATTAGACATACATTCGTGCACGCTATTATAAGGTAGTAAAACACAATTACTAACTAATTATTTTTACAAATGAAAAAACATTTACTCCTTCCGGCAATCATGGTATTGCTGATGATGGTTATTTCTGCAACGCGTATGCATGCGAAAGAGATTTACACCAACTACAAAGACGGTGTGCTGACGTTCTTTTGGGACGACGAGCGTGCCACTCGCGACGGCATAAACGAGTTGTACGAGCAGGTGCCCGATTTCATGTCAACATTTACGCGTTACACGGCTTACCACTCGGACGTAACCAAAGGTGTTATTGACGAGTCGATGAAAGAGGCGCCTTTAACATCCGCTCTGGCCATGTTCTTGGGGGGAGAGGACAAGGGAGATCCCATTTTATTGGACCATATGACCGAAGTAGAGGGCTTGGAGAATCTGCCGGCAGAGAATCTGACCAATATGAGTGGGATGTTCTACGGGTGTACTGAGCTGACGGAAGTGTCCTTCGGCGAACTGAACACAAGCAAAGTAACGGATATTAGTATGACGTTTGCTATGTGCAGCAAGTTGAAGTCAGTGGATTTGAGCGGTCTGAACACAAGCAATGTAAGATTTATGCAAGCTATGTTCTGCGAATGCGAGAACCTGGAAACGATTACCTTCGGTGAGAACTTCAGCACGGAGAATGTGGAGAACATGCTTGATATGTTTTATGACTGCAAGAAACTCACTTCGCTGGATTTGAGCAGTTTCAATACCAAGAAGGTGACTGAAATGACAAGAATGTTTTTCGGATGCAGGAATCTGGAAGCAATTGACTTCGGCGAACACTTCATCACGCCGAATGTAACTGATATGGGTAAGATGTTCTCGCGCTGCGAGAGTTTGACCTATTTGGACTTAAGCAGTTTCAATACGGGAAAAGTGGAATTTATGAATGAAATGTTCTACAACTGCAAGAAACTGGAAACGATTGAATTTAGCGAAAACTTCAGCACGGTGAATGTGGAGTCTATGAAGAGCATGTTTGAAGGATGTTCCAAACTCATTTCGCTGGATTTGAGAAGTTTCAGAAGCGACAGGCTGACGAAAATGCAGAATATGTTCATGGATTGTAGCAACTTGGAAGACATTAAGTTCGGTAAGAATTTCAATGCGGAAGATGTAACGGCTTTGACATTTCTGTTCAAAAACTGCAGTAATCTTCAATATCTGGATTTAAGAAATTTTACCTTTTATAAGGCAACAAGGATGGATTACATGTTTTCCGGATGCGAAGATCTTCTATCCGTTCAATTCAGTTCGAAATTTGTTACGGAAGCGACAACACGCCTGGATTACATGTTCGAGGGGTGCGCAAGCCTGCAGAGTCTGGACCTGACCAAATTTGACCTGACAAATGTGACAAATACATCATCTATGTTCAGAGGTTGCACAGGGCTCAGCACAATCTATTGCAACGAGAACTGGGAGCTCACCTATTCTATTCCGAATGCCATCGATATGTTCCTTGGGTGCGAACATCTGGTGGGCGAGAACGGAACTATATGTACTGGGGGGCCGTTGAGTAACCCTCTTCACTACGCACGCCCGGACGGAGGTGTCGGAGGCGAAGGATTCTTTACCACAAAGCATGGCTCGGAAGCTTTGATAGACGGTATTTATTATTATTTGGATGACGTGTCGCTCGCCGCTACCGTACTTCCTTTGCCGCTCGAAGAGGAATACGGGGGCGACATCGTTATTCCCGCAAAAGTGAATAACGGCGTGGACTATGATGTAACAGCCATCGGAGAAGCTGCGTTTTCAAATAGTGAAGGTGTAACCTCAATTGTTATCCCGGAAGGCGTAACGTCCATCGGCGGGTATGCGTTTGCCAATACAGGTATTACCACCGTTACTATCCCATCCAGCGTGAACACGATAGGTGATTGTCCGCTCGGCGGATGCAGCAAACTGACGGAAATCAAAGTCGCAGCCACCAGTCCTTTCTTCCGCTCGAAGGACGGCGTGCTGTTTGACCATGACTTCCAAGCACTCATACAATATCCCGCGGGAAAAGAAGGTAACTACGAAATCCCGGACGGTGTCCTGCAGATTAAAGTGTATGCGTTCGAAAAAGCGGAAAAACTGACCGGTGTCATACTGCCCGCCACGATTACCGAAATAGAAGGCGGTGCATTCTTCTACTGCACGGGATTGCAATATATGGTAGCGAAGATGAACTCGCCGGTGCCGGTAGGAACTTACGCCTTCAATAATGTCCCGGACGGAATACCCGTCTATGTAGAGGCTTCCAGCCTGGAAGACTACAAGGCGGACGATAAATGGAAAGACATGAACCTGCAGCCGGGTATTTTCGAACAGACCATAGACGGCATCCATTACCGCTTGGACATTTTTGCACAGACTGCTACCGTCCTTCCTTTGCCCGAAGACGGACATTACAGCGGAAATGTCTTTATTCCCGCGCAAGTGGAGTTGTTGGGCTTCGATTGCTCCGTTAACAAAATAGAAGACAAGGCGTTCGCCAACTGCGACGAACTACAATTCTTGCGTATCGAAACAGCTGCTTTGCCCGACTTGGGAGCAGACGTGTTCGACGGTACAGCCATCGACGAGAAGTTGCTAAGCGTTCCCGATGCACTCGTCGCAAGCTATGAGGCTTCATCCGACTGGAACGGATTCGGACAAATAATGGGGGATTACACAAAGGTAGAAGTTCTTTTAGGTGGTGGCAGCACACTCACCTATATGATTTACGCGCAGGACATGGCGGCAAGGCTGACGGAAGTGTCAACGGATTTTGCCGGAGAGTTGGGATTGCCAAATACAGTGGAGCATTTCTCTGCTTCGTTCACCCTGAAATATATTGACGATGCCTTCATCGGTTGCGGCGAGTTAACTTCGCTCACGATTCCGGAAACGGTAACGGAAATCAGTTTATACGGTTTCTCGGGCAACAACAAACTGACCGAAGTGAACGTGGATGAGGCCAATGCCGACTATTCCTCCGAGGACGGCGTGCTCTTCGACAAACCCAAAGAGCAGCTTATATTCTATCCGCGCGGCAAGAAAGGTGTTTATACCATTCCTCAAAGCGTAGAGATGATCGGAGAAGCTGCTTTCGCCGGTTGTACCTGGCTGGAAGGAATCATTATTTCCGAAAACGTCCTTAGCATCGAACCTGAGGCATTCTCCGAATGTACCGGCTTGAAGTACATTGCCTGTCTCACTCCCGCTGTGCCGGGGCTCGGATCCGACGTCTTCTACGATGTGCCGAAGGATATTCCGGTGTATGTACTCGAAGACCTGATTGACGACTACAAATCAGAAGACGGATGGAAGGAATTTACCGATATCCGGAAACCGCCCGTTCCGGAAGTTGTTATTGGCGGCATCAACTATCGCTTGGATATGTTAGCCAAAACGGCTACCGTTATTCCTTTGCCTCTCGACGAGAAATACGAGGGCGACATCGTTATTCCCGCGAAAGTGGAATACGAGAAAGAGGAATATAATGTAACCGCAATCGAGCACGTTTACTATAGTGAAGGTCTCACGTCAGTTGTTATTCCGGAAAGCGTAACGTCCATCGGCGATTTTGCGTTTGATGGCACGGGGCTGACGAACGTTACTATCCCTGCAAGCGTGAACCACATCGGCGAAGGAGCATTCTCCGGTTGTTCCAAACTGACGGAAATCAAGGTCGCTGAAACCAGTACGTACTTCAGTTCGAAGGACGGCGTGCTCTTCGACCATGCCGGAGAAACGCTACTGCAATATCCGGCTGGAAAAGAAGGAGTCTATATCATCCCGTACGGCGTAGAAAAGATTGTCTCTAATGCGTTCGCAGGAGCTGCAAAACTGACCGGCGTCACACTGCCATACACGATTGCCGAATTAGAAGACCATATATTCTATTTCTGCGAAGGATTGCAATTTGTAATAGCGACTATGAGCACACCGGTGGGACATGAAGATGCTTTAAAGGACGACGTGCCGGCGGATATTCCTGTATTTGTACCGGAATCGAGTCTCGAAGACTACAAGGCGCACATCGCATGGAAAGATTTGAACCTCAAGCCGATCATAGACGGCTATTATGAAAAAGACGGCGTCTGGTATTACATGGACATGAATGAATATCCGTTCCATACCGCTGTAGCACCTTCGATGGCCGACCCCTACGAAGGAAAAATCACAATCCCGGCTAACGTGGATTACGAAGGACTGCCTTTTGCCGTTACCGCTATTGATTATTATGCGTTCGGAGATAATAATGTGACCGAAGTAATCCTTCCGGAGGGACTATTATCTATAGATGACTATGCTTTCTACCAAACGTCTATTACCTCTATTATCATTCCTTCCACCGTCAAATATATGGGAGAAAATGCCTTTTCTGGTTCTAAATTGACTTCGGTTACTATCCCCGCGGGATTAAATATGTATAAAGGAATGCCTTTTGTCAATTGCTCGGATTTAACCGCCATTCATGTGGAAGAAGGAAACACCCTCTTCAGCGACAAGGACGGAGTATTGTTTGCCGAAGGCGGAACCCAACTGGTCCAATATCCCGCCGCGAAAAAAGGTACGGACTATGTCGTGCCGGACGGAGTGACGAAGCTTCTTTATGGTTGTTTCGCCCTTAACACAGACCTCAGGGCAGTGGAGTTACCCGCTTCTTTGACGGATATGGAAAATTCAGTATTTTTTAATTCACGAATCCAGTACGTAACCTGCCATGCCGTAGAACCGCCCGTTTGCGATATAGACGCGCTCTATGGAACATCCATAACGGAAATCTTTGTGCCCGAAGAGAGCGTGGAGAAATACAAACTTGCGGATGTATGGAAAGATTATCCCATCAAAGCCATCGGCTCCGGCTATCTTTCCACGCCGGAAGTCAAAGATATCGCGCAGAGAAAAGCAACCGTTACCTGGACCGGAAACGGAGACAGTTACGACCTGCGTTACCGCGAGATTGAGTCGTCAACCGACTTCGAGGACGGAACAATGAACGGATGGACTACGATTGATGCCGACGGAGACGGACACAGCTGGGATATTTTCTACTCGATGCCCATCGGCTATATTAACATAGCCTCCGCTTCGTATTTGAATACAGAAGGAGCTCTTACGCCGGACAACTACCTCGTTTCGCCTAAAGTACAACTCGGCGGTTCTATTTCGTTCTATGCTGCCGGACGGGACAATATGGATTTTGCTGAGCATTTCGGCGTGGCGGTTTCCACCGGTAGCAACGATGACCCGGCGGATTTCACAACCATCGAGGAATGGACCATTGAAGAAGGCAAAAAGTACAAATTGTACTCCGTCAATCTCAGTGCTTATGCCGGACAGGAAGGATACATCGCAATACGGCACTTCGACTGCACCGACCAATTCTTCTTGGACATAGACGACATCGAGATTCTGACCTCTGCGCCGGAATGGACCGAAGTGAATGACATCAGCGCAAACCAATACACAATCAGCGGTCTGCAACCGGAGTCCGATTATATGGTACAGGTACGCGCCAAGTTCGGCGAATCGTACTCCGAATGGATGACTACATCATTCAAGACGCTTGCCCCGACCGACCAGTCGAAGGCGGATGACGTAAAAGAACTGATTGACGCCATCGGTACCGTTACCTATCCGGACAGCAAAGATGCGATTGACAAGGCACGGATTGCCTATGACGCGCTCACAACCGAGCAACAGGCACTCGTGACCAACTATACGACACTCGAAGATGCCGAAACCGCGTTCGCCGAACTGAAGAAAGCAGCAGACGACAAAGCCGCAGCCGACGCCGTCGATGAACTGATAGGCAAAATCGGCGAAGTGGAATACACCGCTGTCTGCAAAGGCAAGATTGATGCCGCACGGACTGCATACGACGCACTGACCACCGACCAGAAAGCACTCGTAGCCAACCTGCCGGTTCTCGAAGCAGCTGAGAAAGCATATGCCGACCTCAAAGCCAAAGCGGAAGCCGACCAGAAAGCTGCAGATGCCGTAATAGACAAGATTAACGAAATAGGCGAAGTGGCATACACCGATGCTTGCAAGACAAAGATTGACGCCGCACGTGACGCCTTCAACGCCCTGACAGACGACCAGAAAGCACTCGTGCTCAACCATAGCACCCTCACCGCGTCCGAGAGCTTGTACGAACTGCTCAAAGCCTCTGCCGAAGCGGCCAACGACCAGGCTATGGCGGACATCGTAATCGGAAAGATTAACGACATCGGTACCGTTGCATACACCACGGACAGCAAGGCGCTTATCGACGCCGCACGGGCTGCGTACGACGCCCTGACCGCTGAGCAGAAAGCACTCGTGTCCAACTATGCCGCTCTCGAAGCAGCTGAGAAAGCATATGCCGACCTCAAAGCCAAAGCTGAAGCCGACAAGAAAGCCGCAGACGAAGTAATCGGCAAGATTGACGAAATAGGCGAAGTGGCATACACCGATGCATGCAAGACAAAGATTGACGCCGCACGCGAGGCTTACAACACCCTGACAGACGACCAGAAAGCACTCGTAGCCAACCTGCCGGTTCTCGAAGCAGCTGAGAAAGCATATGCCGACCTCAAAGCCGCTGCCGACAAAGCAGCCGAGGACAAAGCCGCTGCCGATGACGTAATAGGCAAGATTGACGCGATCGGCGAGGTTAGCTATCCGTTCAGCCAGGATGCGATTGAAACCGCACGCGCTGCATACGACGCCCTCACCAACGACCAGAAGAAACTCGTGGACAACATTGCCACCCTGACCGCCGCGGAGACCCTCTTCGCCGAACTCAAAGCCGAAGCGGACAAAGAGTCCGCCGACCTCGCGATTGCCAAGAAAGAGCTCAGCGACCTTGTCATGGAAATGCAAGTACTGAAGATGTTCTGCGAACTGCAAGGAAAGGCTGAACAGGCAGAGCAACTCGGTAACGCGATTGCCACGGCGACACTCATTCTGAACAACGACCATGCGGCTCTCGCACAAGTGCAACTGGTAATCAACAGCACGAAGACCACACTCGACGAGGTCAAGAACACCCTCTTTGCCGAAGCCAAGGATGCACTCAACGTGGCGTTGGATGCCCTGCTGGTGGAAGGCGACAGCGAAGCATGCAAGCAGATTATTGAGGACGCCAAGGATGCTGTCAACGCGCAGACCATGGACGAAGAGAAGTCGATTGCCGAGAACATAGCTGCGCTGCAGGCTGCCGGACAAGCAATCTACGACAAAGCGAAAGCCGACCTCGAAGCGCAACGCAAAGCCGAAGAGACGCCGACAGGACTGGAAGATGTACAAAGGGACGATGTACAATGTACAAAGGTAATGAAGAACGGCGTGCTCTACATCATCCGTGACGGCAAGACATTCAACGTCAACGGCCAACAAATA
>Ga0310694_10005366_pt1 | contig 12286 bp, 12 predicted proteins | sample 174DNAGHGhighgp2_FD_203884 | JGI IMG/M metagenome (GOLD analysis project Ga0310694, IMG submission 203884) | Sheep rumen microbial communities from Palmerston North, Manawatu-Wanganui, New Zealand - 1742 DNA GHGhigh gp2 (v2) (version 2) | ecosystem: Host-associated > Mammals > Digestive system...
ACTGATGTCTGTCAATGCAGGCTTGGACCTCTTCTTTCCATTCACCGGAATAACCCTCGAGAGCCTGCTGACGTTCCATCTCTATTACCTGATCTGTGGCCTTCTTCACATAAGACGATATCGCGATGGCAACCGCAATGGTCGATATCACCGCGAGCGATGAGATGATGATGCATACTACCGCGTATATGCTTTTGGTGTAGATGCATTTCGCGATGATCGCAAGGACGAGACTCACAAAGAAACCGAAAACGCCAAAGAGGATCAGTGAACCGAGGGAATCCGCGGCGCCTGTGTTATGGCTCAGACTTGCCATGACCAACATTATTACGAATACCGGGATCATGATAATGCTTAATACCACTATCACATTGGATAGTACGCAAAGAATCAGAGATGTTGTCTTGTTCTTGTCTTTCATCCGTTATCCTTTTCACCGGTGTTTTACTCTTGCAAATATATTAACAGACCTGTGAACTTTATAATAAAGCTCGCCGCAAATGATTGTATCTGCCCTGCACTAATGCTTTAATGGTTCTATAAACATGGAAGGAGATAATACAATGGCAGATGATAAAAACGAACTGAACCTTAATAATCTCGAGGAAGTTACAGGCGGTACATCACCTCTTAAGCTTGGTGCCACACCGGCAATGACTTTCCGCCAGGCTCACGCCATTATCAATAACGCAGCATCAAACGTAAAGAACGAGAAGGGCGACCCGATGGAAGGCGTCAACATCAACACGGAAGCTATGGAGTGTCCCAAGTGCCATTCGATCGCCGTCAAGTTCGATCAGGTCGGCGGTGCATACATGTGCCAGGACTGCGGCAACATCGTAACCATCCAGAACTAAAGCGAAAACAAAAACTTAAAACACCAAAAGAACGGGCGGTTAATTATCGTCCGTTCTTTGTCTCTTTACGAGTTCTGCGAAGAAACCGTCCTTCGCGATAAGCTCATCATAAGTGCCCTCTTCGGCGATAACTCCGCCGTCAATGACAAGGATCCTGTCGCAGTGCTTGATCGTGCTAAGGCGGTGCGCGATGACGATCCTCGTGCAGCCCATCTTATCAAGTGCTTCGGACACCTGCTTCTGCGTCTTGTTGTCAAGAGCGCTTGTGGCTTCGTCGAAGATCAAAAGCATCGGAGACGGTGCGATGGCGCGTGCGATCATGAGACGCTGGCGCTGTCCGCCGGAGATGCCGCCCTGACCTTCCGAGATAAGGGTGTGCATGCCCATAGGCATTGCCCTGATGTCATCTGCGATGCCCGCTTTCTCTGCTGCCGCCCACGCATCATCGAGCGTAAGCTGCGGCGCACTGATAACGATGTTGGAATATATGTCGCCCTGGAACAATCCCGCATCCTGCATGACCGTTCCTATCTTGCGGCGAAGCGAAGATATGTCGAGACCTGAGATGTCTTTGCCGTCGTAGTAGATGACGCCTTTCTCGGGCTTCTCGAAACCAAGCAGCAGCCTTACCAGCGTCGACTTTCCGCAGCCGGTACTGCCTACAATAGCGACATAATCTCCTGACTTGATCTTCAGCGAGATGTCGTTAAGGACATAAGGCGTGTCGTCCGTATATCTGAAGGATACATGAGCAAGTTCGACTCCTCCCGAGATCTCGGTGATGATCTCCTTGCCGGAAGATACTTCGGGTTCAGTTTTGAGGAAGGGTTCCGCGAGTTCCATGATAGGCTGTATCTGCGCTGCCGACAGTGCGATGCCGGACACCGACATAAACGCACCCATCAGCATTCCGTATGCCGTGGTGAACGCGAAGTACGACGACGGATCGATGTTGCTCTGCATTGCCATGTAGTAGAGCACGATGGTTCCCGTAAGGCTGATCGCAGTCGAGATGACCGAGTTGATCTTGATGAACATCGGCGGGTTGTATGTAAGTTCAGCGCACTTCGAATACTGGTCGAGCCACTTGGCGAAGACTCTCTTCTCAGAGCCAGACAGCCTTATCTTCTGGATGCCTGTTATAAGACCGTACGACAGACCGGATTCTTTTGCAGCCTGATCCATGAGTTTCCTGTTTATCCTGATCTGCATCAAGGTCGATACGATCGAGAACACGACGGTGACAACGACTATCGTGATCGAAGGCACGACGAGCGCAGGTGCGAAATTGAATATCTGTCCGATATAGATAAGCGAAGTAAGAGACGTAAGACCTGTGTTCATGACCATGCCCATGATGAGCGTGCACAGACTGTTGACCGACATCGAACGGCTCTTCAATTCGCCAGGCGAATACTTGCGAAAGAAGTTTGCAGGAAGCGACATGAGACGCATCATCATCGACGCCTGAACGCCCAGCGAAGTCTTGATGTCGAGCCTGCTCTGGATGAGACCCTTGATACTTGTCATGAGCTGCGATGACAGCGCGACGCAGATCATGGATATCGCGATCGAGATCAGCACGTCTTTCCTTCCGGAAGACAGCACCGGACCTGTCAGCATCTTGGTAAGTCTCGGCATCAAAAGTCCGATCGCAGACAGCGCGAAAGTCGATATTATGATCATCACGATATCGCTTATCGAGATGCAGTTCTTCATGTAGATGAGAAGGTCGGGAATGCCGAGTTTCTTCTGCGGCAGCGGTCTGTAGAAACAGATCGCATCGGTGCTGAACTGCGCCGCGGTCTTGCGGTTTATCTTGACCGACTGTCCGTTGATGGGATCGATATATCTGTATCCGGATATCATTCCTGGCAGGAGCGCTACGGGCTTGCCGCCGTCTTTGGTGAACGCGAGGATCGGTCCGAAGGCATTCTTATACCAGCCCTCATCAAGCTCGACCGCCCTGCTCATCAGGCCGTACGGTCTCATGCAATAATCGAGCTGCCCGGCAGGATCCGTAATCGATTCCGGAACATCGACGGGCTTGTAGTGCAGGGACTTCAAGATGTCATCGATAGCGCCCTTGGTGACGATACGATCGTCACTAAGTCTTTCTGCCGTGCGCCGGCCCATGACGATACCCGCTACCTTAACGAACGAGTCCTCCAGGAGCTCCTGCTCGGCTTTGCGCCTCTCTTCGATCTGATTCTCAAAGAATCCCACTTACTCTCTCCTTTTATTCATTCGATACGAGTTCCGAATAGATCCCGCCCCGTGCCATTAATTCTTCGTGCGTGCCGCGCTCTGCAACATCGCCGTGGTCAAGCACGATGATCTCGTCGCAGTCCCTTACCGTCGACAATCTGTGTGCGACTACTATGCAGGTGATTCCGCGTGCCTTGATCGCGTTGATGACCTCGTACTCCGTTTTCGCGTCAAGTGCGCTCGTCGCCTCATCTAGGATGATGATGGAAGGATCCTGAGCGAGCACGCGTGCTATCTCCATACGCTGCCTCTGTCCGCCGGAGATGTTCTTGCCTCCGCTTAAGAGCTTGTGCTGATATCCTCCCGGCATTCTCGTGATGTCGTCGTGCAGCTGAGCATCCCTCGCCGCCAAGATGACCTCAAAATCAAGTATGGTGTCATCCCACATCTTGATGTTGTTACTTATCGTATCTTCAAAGATGATGATGTCCTGATCCACTACGGCAAGAGAACCCGTCATTACTTCGCGCGGGTACTCAGGCCTTGCGTGTCCGTCGAAAAGGATCTCACCGCTCCACGGCTGGTAAAGGCCTGATATGAGTTTGCTGATCGTGGACTTGCCGCTTCCGGAAGCACCTACTATCGCAACTCTGTCTCCGGTCTTAAGACTCATCGAGAAGTCTTTTATAATTGGCGCTTCGAGCCTTGAATAACCGAATGTCACGTTCTTCAGTTCGACATTGCCCTTAAGCTTTGCCATCTCGGTAATGGTCGGCTTAACGTCTATCGCGGGATCGTCAGGATATTCCATGACGTCTTCTACACGCTCCATCTGTGTGCGCATCTCCTGTATCGTCTGGCCTGCGCTGATGAGCGTCATCGCAGGCGACATGAACGAGCCTAAGAATCCCTGGAACATAAGCACGGAACCAAGTGTGAAATTGCCATCCATAGTAAGATAGATGCCTGCGATGAGGACTGCGTAGTTGGCAACGGTTGAGAAGAACGCGGGAATGACTCCGATGAACTGCTGGTCCTTCGCGGCCTTTACGTTCTGCGTATTGACCGACGCCTGGTAGCCTGCCCACTTCTGGAAGAAACCGCTCTCCGCGCCGCTCGCCTTTATCGTCTCGATCATCTCGATGCCGCTTGCCGTCGTAGCCTCAAGCTTGGCGCTGTCACGCATCTGAACACGCGTGATGTTGATCCTGCGGTTTGAGATGATGCGCGACATGACGATGTTTATTATGAGCGTCGACAGACCTATCAAGGTCAAAAGCGGACTCTGCTTGATCATGAGTACGAAATAGAAGACCATCATCGCGGTATTGAGTATGAGCGGTGCGAACGTGCCGACAAGCGTACCCGCGATCGAAGCGTTCATTCCCATGCGGGACTGGATGTCACCTGCAAGGCGCTGCGAGAAGAACTCCATCGGGAGCCTTAAGACCTTCCACATGTATGACGAACTGCCGATGACGGACATCTTGCCGTTGATCCTCAGCGAGTATATCGTCTGCGCCCACATGACAGTAATGTTGATGACCGCAAGGAACACCATGAGCCCGATAAACGGATACAGCCATTCACGGTTGATCCCGGTCAGCAGGCGGTCTATGAAGATCCTCGAGGTAACCGAATTCGCGATGCCGAACAGATAGCTTATCGCGGTGGTGAGCATTACGAAAACAACCGCCGCGCCTGCTCCTACAAGCCTCTTCCTCGCAAAAGATATCGTGCTCTTGCGCTTACCGCCCGGCTTGAAATCCTCTGACGGAGTCGGCGTTATTACGACACCCGTAAACGCCTTGTCGAACTCGTCCCAGGTGATCTTGACCGTTCCTCTTGCAGGGTCGTTGATGTACACATGCTTTCCCCTGAAACCGTTAAGCACCACGAAATGGTTCATGTTCCAGTGGATTATGCACGGGAAGGTACCTTCTGCCTTAAGCATCTCGGGGCTTATGCGGTGCGCCTTTACCGTGAAGCCGTAGTGCTCTGCGGCAAGGTAGATGTTTTTCGCTTTCGAGCCGTCGCGGGAGACACCGCAGTCGAGCCTTACCTGCTCCAGGGGTACCCACAGGTTGTAATAAGCCATGATCATGGCGAGCGCCGCAGCACCGCACTCCAAAGCCTCCAGCTGCATTACGACCGGAACTTTGGCTACTCCTTTTGTCAGCGGTTGCTTAACTGCGGCCATGTCTTACTTGCTCTCTAAAAGGAAATCTATCGGCCTTACGACTTCCACCACGACCGTACCCGAGTACGTTCCGTCGGGAAGCTGTGCCTCAGTTATTCCGTATGTCCTGCCGTATTCATCGACATCTGTCGAAGCAATGGCATATTCGTTTGACTGGATCTTTACCGTCATGTCGGAAGTGATATTTCCGCCGTCTTCAAGTACGACAGTCGCGGTGTGGGATTTGACTATGATCTTTGCATCGGCCGTCGTCTCGAGCGTGCCTGTCGCAGACCACAGGAGAAGTCCTCCGAGGAGGAGTATGACCACGCCTAAGACTGCCCAGATGCCGGGGTTGGTAACGCGGAGATACTCGGTGAGCTTCTCCGGCGATGATATCCTTTCCAACGTCTTCTCGCGGAAAAGGCTCTTCTGCTTATTGTTATCCTGTTCCAAGAGACTCCCCTCCGTTTCTTTACTGCCGTATCACTGTCCCATTATCTTCGCAGTGTTGCCGTCAAGCTCGGCAAGAGTCTTTAAGATGAATTCCCTCGGCTGATCGAGGTCGTCTTCGACCCACTTTGTAAGGATCGCAAGGCAGCCCTGCGAACGGTACCAAGTCTGGTATACGAGTTTCTTGTCAGTGAGCTTTGCACCCTTGCGCTCGGATTCTATCTTGCCCATGAGACCATCCAATATCTTCTCGAACTTGGCGCGGAGCTGTCCGGGCGAGTTCTCCGAGAAGACCATCTTGAATATGTTCGCATTCTTCTCGACATAGCTCGTGAGCTTGTCGAAGAAATCCTGTGATCTCAAGTCCTGGAGTTCGAGCACGAGCATACCCCACTCGATGAGGATGTCCTGTTCCATCTTGTCGTAGAGATCGTAGATGTCGAGATAGTGCTTGTAGAAAGTCGCGCGGTTGATGTCCGCAATATCGGTTATCTCCCGGACAGTGACCTTGTGAAGTTCCTTCTCTGTCAGAAGGCCTGTCATTGCATCGTAGATAACCTTCTTGGTCTTAAGTGTCCTGCGGTCAGTCTTCTTCTCCTCCATCACTTTACCGCCCTTTCGCAAAGGTTTATTGATATATAACATAATACCACGATGAATATCGTGAAACCCAAGGTTATAAAAATGTTGTTATATTCGTTACACGGAAGAAATAAACGCGGAGGTTCAAAGTGCCATCCGCGTTATTATTCTTGCTGTAAAAAGCCGTTTGAGATAATCCCTTTAATTATTGAATGACGTGAGTTCCCAGGTCGTCGGCAGATACTTGCCTTCGCCGTCTATCTCTGTGAAGTTTCCTATGGTTCCGCCCTGATACTGCATGAATGTTTTCGAGGCAGCAGTGACACCGAAAGTATTTTCCATGCATATAACATTGTCAGCACCGCACAAGTAGATGTAGCTGCCACCGGTACCGCCAAGGAGCTTGAACGCACCGATATCCAGATCGGGATAGAAAACGATGACGTCAGTGAACTTGGTATAGTTCGAGCCGTCGTTAAAACCTATCAGGAGTTCTTCGATACCGTCCCCGTCCAGGTCTTTGATAAGATATCCCACTTCGTTATTCGGATCCATGAGCTCAGGTGCGACACTATACTGATGATCCTTATTGTAATCAGGACCGTCCTTATAGATGGCATTCTTGTAGAACGTGAGCGGCTCGACATACCAGATCACCGGGCTTCTGTTGCATCCGGTAACGCAAGGTATCATCGCGATCAGAAATGATAGAGTGAGAATGGTAGTTATAGTTTTCCTCAAATTGTCTTCCCCTTTTCCAAAAATCCATCCTACAACATTATACACATCTGTGATGTCATTGGAAAAGGAGATCAGATTGTTGTTCTATTTATCTTTAGATCTGACTTCTGCTGATGCAAAAGGTGAGAATACAAGTTTATAGACCAGTGCGTATATGCAATACGTGATCAATACTCCAAAACACACATCAGTTAAGAAATGCGCATTCATGTGGATCCTGTTATATCCCATAATGATGATCCAAAGCACCGCGAACGCATATCCCGCATACTTAAACCATTCTTTTTTATTCTTAAGTACACTTGCAATCAACGGCAGAGTAAACATGATCGTCGCTTTGGTCATGTGACCGCTTGGCCAGCTTCGGAAATCACTCTCGTCTTTTAAGTACGGTACCATCTCCCACCAATTCCTGTATTCACTCTTCGGATCATCCAAAGTGATCAGGTATCTGTATCTCGGACGGCAGCCGACTAATTTGAGCCATTCGTTAACATACTCACTGAACATACCTGCAATGAGGATTACGGCGCCTATAGCTATCAGCAGTTCTGAATGCTCATCATCAATAATCTGATACGCGATGAAAGCTACAGCCACGGCAATCGCTATCCAGGTGAGATATGCAAGTATCAGAGGAAGAACGCTGCTCTCTGCGGCAATATATCCATACGCTTTGCGAAGATACTTGCCGCTGGTATCCAGGAAACTGTATACCGTCCAATATAATGAGAAGCAGAGGATTCCCCATGCCAGTATGGTGTATTTCTTTCCTTTCTTTCTCAGGCCTTTGAAGATGCAGACGCCTGCCACCGGGTATAAGAAATGCGAGAGCAGGTTTCCGTAATGTTGGAAGAAATCTCCGATATCGGTCTTATTGGTCAAAGTCTCGGAAATGCTGAGATCGCCAAAACTTCCCACAGCAATACCGATTACGAGCACTGCGCAAACAATGAAGAAACACATCCTGGGCATTCCGAGAATCTTCTTATCAGTCATATTCGTTCCTCCGCCTTAGTCGGTTGTCGATTGCACTGTCAGCCTGCGACCTGTTCCATCTCTTCCCGGTTGAGTTCTCTGGCGTCCATTATCATTTCCTCCTTTATGCCGCTTCTTCCCACTCATCCGCATTCAGGCAGATACCGTTTGCTTCGGTATCGACCGGAATGTAGCCGTCAGAGCCTTCTTCATCACGCATTTCGCGGAGCACCTCGATGAGTGCGATATTATCGATCGGTGCTTCCGTCTCAGGGAATACCGGTGTCTTGCCCTCGAAAACGCTTCCCTCGAGTGTCGCGCTGTAGTTGGATGTAACAACGCGGTATATCTCCTCCGTGCCCTCGATATCCACAGGCGTTCCATCGTCTAAAGTAATGCTTACGATCTCAAACTCGGGCTCTTCCTCGGTGCCGTACTTGTTGTACTCATAGGTAAGACCGGTAACCTGGTCGCCGTAGTTGCTGGTGGCAAGTGCATTTTCGAGCTGCTGCGCCAGTTCGGAGCCTGACAGGTCATATACGAGCCAGGTGTTGTTGAACGGGTTCAGCGCGTAGATGTCACCGACTGTTACTTCGCGTGTCTCGCCTTCCGGGACGATCATGTCATATCTGTAGCCGCCCCTGTTGTAGAATGCGATGATAACACCATCTTCTTCCATAGCCTTTATCATCAGTGAAGTAACGAAATTACCTCCGGTAGTGGAGACGCCGTCAATATAGCCTTTCTTCTCGACGGATGTGTCGATGTAGCCGAGCACTTCGCTGAGGCCTTCGCTTATCTCGTCCCAGCCCGTCTTGGTTACCGCAAGGACATCGTCGTCCAAAAGATCGGCATTCTCAGGCGTGTCGTAGAGGAGTTCAGGCTCTTCCGTAATGCAGGTATAATTCTGATCTTCGACGGTAACATTGCCGTCTTCATCTATTACGATGACTGCGCTGGAATACCCCTGTGCCTGGCAGTCACCCTGGATATAGGGAACGCCGCTCGAAGCCACGCCGTAGATGCCCATATGCTTATGTCCGCCCGTTACGAGCTGGACTTCATCCGTAGTAAAAGCATCAGCGATATACTCAGGCGTCTCATGCGCCATTACTATCGTGACATCAGGCTGCTCGAACTCGTTGATCTCGCGCACCCTCTCAACAAATGCATCAAGGTCCTCCTTAATGACATAAGGAGATATCTTGTTCACCATGATCGAACCGGAGTAATCCGGAGCATATCCGATAAGGCAGATCCTGTAGCCAGCTTTCTCGACGATGACATAATCCTGTGTGAAAGAGGTGCGTTCGTCAGTATCTGCATAGCAGAGGTCAGCGCAGAGGACCGGGATGTCCGGATCGCCCTCGAAAGATCCTACCTTATATGCGGGCAGCGTTCCGTCCGCATCAGTAGCATATTCTTCCACATCCCAGTCGAACTCGTGGTTGCCGAGAGCGACCGCGTCATAACCCATAATGTCCAACGCCGCGCGCATGACCGCACCGTCCGTCAGGTTTGATATCGGTGCACCCTGATATATATCACCTCCGTCTAGGAGCAGCACATCATCGTAATCTCCGGAAGATCTCGCATCGTTTACGACCTGTGCGATATATGCCAGGCGGTACTCGAAAGACGCCTCATCCATGGAACTCGTATCGGCAATATATCCGTGGATGTCACTGGTCTCGAAAACAGCTATCTTCGCACCTTTGCCCTTTGTCTGAGACTCGGCAACTGATTCGGAAGCAGCAGGTTCAGATACGGGAATCGTACTCTCTTCCACTGGTTCGGCTGCCGTGCATGCAGCAGTCATCAGCATCGTTGTTGACAGTAATGCCGTCAGGAGTTTCTTTCTCATATGCAATCACCTCTCGTAGTTATATACAATCCATTGTTACACATTTATGTGATTAACATGTTGACATTGTATGAACTGTCTGTTGTTACTTTTCCCTTATGATCAGCTGCCTTCTTTTATCTTCTTTATGATCTCGTCCCACTGAATATCATCAGGGAGCGGACCGGCGACCGCCTCCTGAACATTCACACAGTCATTACAATAACCGCCGTTATTTGCTATAGTGCTTGCCGGGAAATTACCCTTGCACAATTTGCACTGAGAGATCGATAGTCCTTTGCCGCCAGTAACCTGTTCCATCTCTTCCCGATTGAGTTCTCTGTCGTCCATTCCCGTTTCCTCCTTTATGCAATGCTGAGTTTTCATATATGTATAATATCGTTCCTATGTTTTGATTCTGTTGTGGAATTGTTAATCCACGGGAAATAAACAGCGGAACAAGTTCCGCTGTTAGTATGCTTCACTGATGAAATCCTATTTTTGTTGTTTTCTATCAACCGATACGCAAAAAAATGTATGCACCGAGCTTTTCATACCGTAAAAGTACGCCTCCGGTTCGCCACCAGATATGATTTCAAGCTCATCCATATCCAGCTCTTTAATTGCCTTCTTCTCATTGTTCATAGTGTAAGCCTTCATTGTCTTTAACTCCGCGAGTTTTTTCTTTGATGGCTACATTATCCATTGAGACAGAGGGCAATCCAATCAGTAATGTGATACCGTTTCGTTGATTAAGCGACAGTGTGCCGCCGCAGTGTTGCCAAACATGAAAAAGGGCCCGGTTCTCACCAAGTCCTTAGTACTAAATATCTAAATTTTATCTGTCAGATCATCCGATGACAAAACCGTTCATCACCGTCATCGCAACACTTGCGATGCTTATCAGCATTCCTATCGCATTTAGTATCATTCCGACAGTTGTCTTCTTTTTCCCTTTCTGTTGTACCGCAGTGAGCAGTCCGGTTGTCGCTATAGACAGACTCGGAACAAAACCATTACCAACGATCACGAAACTGCTCATATTTGTTTCAATGAACATGGTCAGTGCAAACAGAACTGCCATATAAACTGCCGCTATGATCAGGGCCGCGGTGTACTTCCTTCGGATGACACCCACTATCAACACTAAGATTGCTCCAACAACAAGGACTGCCACATTGGCAATCTCTATTATCGTTGTTCCGAATGGTATGCCGACAAACAGCAATCCGCTTATTACCGCAAGAACTCCGAATATGATTCCCTGTATGAATGTTTTCATGACCGGTTTATTGGCATCCATCACTTCTCTCCTTTTTCGTTTGTTGTTCATATCACCGGTTGTGAATCCTGACTTATTATTCTCTGATAAACCGCCGATCGGCATCGTATTCATCACTGACAAACCGCTCAACCGTCATGTGCAGATCATACTTATCGCGCAGTTCGGCAAGCTGCTTCATCATAGGTGATGCATGATGCTCATCTATTGCAGCCTGATCCTTCCACGAGTCAATAAGCAATACTGTCTCCGGATCATCTAGCGGAACAAAATACTGGTATCTCAGATTGCCTTCCTCCTTACGGATGGCATCCGCAATTCCGGTGCTTTCCATCTCGAGAGCAAAAGCTCTGGCGCTGCCATTCTGACCTTTGTAATACAAATTGACTGTAATCATAATTCACCACTAATCCTTTTCCCTTAAGATTACGCGGCTGATCAGCCGCAGGTAACTCTTGAATTATAACATTATTTGACCGCTATTCCCGAGCAATAAGACAGCCGGCTCTTGCGAACCGGCTGCCGGTGGTTAGGTTATGGCTTTGCTTATCAGAAGCCTATCATCCGTTTGTACCATTTTTCGATAATGGTTAAGGGGTGACAACGGATTTCCGTTATCACCCCTTGAGTTGAGGTAAGAAGTCTGCAGCCAATAGCTGTAATGTTTTTATGGTAATGAAGATTTGCTCCATTGACTATCACCCGTTCGTACCATTTTTCAATCAAACTGTTCCGGAATTAATACAGTATAAAAAACACCCTTTAGTCTTGTTTTCTCTTTATTAGCGCGACTAATTCCCCATTATCTTTACTTCTTTTGCTCATGAATCCAGTTTATCAATTCACTACTCAATTATCTCGCCGCCCCACTCGACCAGAACGAATCCGTCTCGGTCTTCAATGGAAGGATTCATATCTTCGAGTACCTGCGGTTCAATATCAACGAAGCAGTCTGAGGCGTACCAAAGCATGTTCACTCTCACCACAACATCAGGCTCAGGGGTAACATCCAGTTTGGCAGCATCGGTATATGCCGTAGTCTGGAATGTGATTACATTGTACGGGTTATCCTTCATCAGCGGCAGCCAATACGCCTCGAAATCTTTCTTCTCGGTCTCATTCAGTCCCAGTTCAAGCAGGACTTCATCCAAGAACTCCTTCGT
>Ga0310694_10005370_pt1 | contig 12281 bp, 10 predicted proteins | sample 174DNAGHGhighgp2_FD_203884 | JGI IMG/M metagenome (GOLD analysis project Ga0310694, IMG submission 203884) | Sheep rumen microbial communities from Palmerston North, Manawatu-Wanganui, New Zealand - 1742 DNA GHGhigh gp2 (v2) (version 2) | ecosystem: Host-associated > Mammals > Digestive system...
TTTTATTTTTAATCCCGCGCAAGACATTTGCAAAGTTGCGGTGATTGAACGGCACCACGAGACCGGCAAGGTTGGCCTCGGACTTTTGGGCGGCTACGGAATTCAACGCGGCGCGATTGCCGTTTCCGTCGCGCACGATTCGCATAACATAATCGCGGCGGGCGTCAGCAACGAAGAAATTTTTTGCGCGGTCGAAGCTCTGATAAAAATGGAAGGCGGCATGGTTCTTGTTAAGGACGGAAAAATTATTTCGCTGATTCCGTTGCTTATCGGCGGCTTGATGAGCGACCTCAGCGGCGAAGAACTCAAAGAGAAACTCGACGCGCTCCACGAGAAAGCCCACGCCGAACTCGGAATCAGCGCGAACGTCGAACCCGTCATGACTTTAACATTTATGTCGTTGCCCGTCATCCCCGAATTAAAATTGACGGCGCGCGGGCTTTTCGACTACGCAACGTTCGACTTCATTCCGATTGAAGCTTGAAAAAAATCTTGACGAAAGCCGCGCGTTAAAATATACTTGCCGCTAAATAGTGATTAGTGATTGGTGGTTAGTGATTAGAAAAATCTTTTCCCTAACCACTAAATACTAACCACTAACCACTAATCTGGAGGTTGAGTAAAATTGTTTTTCGCTAAAAAGAAATTCAAATTGGCGTCGATGATTGCTTGCGGGATTTTGGCAAGCGCGTTGTTCACGGGTTGCGGCGGCGGCGAGCAAGGTGCTTCCGGCGGCGGCGACAAAAAAGCTACGGGCGACGAAATTGTTATCGGCGCGAACTTCGAGCTGACAGGCAACCACGCGCAATACGGCGCGAACGCCAACAACGGACTCAAGCTTGCGGTTAAGGAAGCAAACGACGCGGGCGGCGTCAACGGCAAAAAAATTAAAATCGTCGAAGCCGACGCAAAATCCGAGGCGGCTGAATCCGTCAACGCGGCGACCAAATTAATTTCCGACGACAAAGTTATCGCGATTGTCGGCCCCGCCGTCACAGCCAACGTCATCGCCGAATCGCAGGTTGCCACTGACAACGGAATCCCCGTTATCGGCCCCGCCGCGACCAATCCCGACGTCACTGTCGAGAACGGAAAAGTTAAGCCGTACATTTTCCGCGCGTGCTTCATCGACCCGCAACAAAGCGAGGTTATGGCGCAGTTCGCCGCGAAAGATTTAAACGCAAAGACGGCTGTCCTTTACATTGACTCCAGCTCCGATTATTCCAAGAGCCTCGGCAAAATCTTCAAAGAAAAATTCGAGGCGGACGGCGGCAAAGTCGTCATGGAAGAAGCTTTCCTTTCCAAAGACCAAGACTTCAAAGCCGCGCTGACGAAAATTCAGACGGCCAACGCCGATGTAATTTTTGTTCCCGCTTACTATGAAGAAGTCGGCAAAATCATCAAGCAGGCTCGTGAGCTCGGAATAACTTCCGCAATCCTCGGCACCGACGGCTGGGACGATACCAAAGTTGTCGAAATCGCCGGCAAGGAAGCCCTCAACAATACTTATTTCTGCACGCATTATTTTGACGGCGACGCGGAAGTCCAGCCCTTCATCGAAGCTTACAAAAAAGAATACAACACCGACCCGAACGTCTTCGCGGCTCTGGGCTACGACGCGGGCAAAATGCTCATCAACTCCCTTGAACGCGGCGGCGACGACTCCAAAAAAATTCGCGACAACATCGAAAGCATAAAAGATTTGCCGGTCGGCACGGGCAAAATCACAATGGACGCAGCCACGCACAACCCGATTAAAGGCATCGTCGTCATCGAAACCAAAGACGGCGTTCGTTCATTGCGCACGAAGATTGCCCCCGAAGGTTGAAAAATTTTTCGTGACAATATCTAAGCAAAAAATTAAAATCTCCTCGAAAATTTTCGGGGAGGTTTTTTTGTGGCTGAAAAATTTTTTGCTTTTGAAGTGAGCAAAGTTTCAATCGCGTTCGGCTTGCGCTACGGTCTGGGCGACAGCGTCGTTGCCCGAAAAGTTTTCGACGCGTTGACGGAAATTGAGCCGGACTGCGCCGCAGATATTTTTTTATTTGGAGGAACGTCACCGCGCCTTCGCCGAAGCTTTTTTCTCCGACAGCAAAAGGTTAAATCGAATCTTGAGCGCGAAAAATTTTACGAGCAAAACGTCGGCCGTTACGATTTGTCCGTTTGAGTCGTCGGCACGCATTGCATTGTTTTTGACGGCGCGAACGTCAAACACATGAAAATTTTCGCGCCAAAACTTTTTCAGACGGCTCTGGCGATTCAAGAGTACAACAGAAAAAATATTTTGAATTTTATCTTGCGGCGGCGCGTTGCCGATTCACGACGAGAAAATAAATCTTCCGCTCGCGCCCGACTTTAAATCAAAGTTCGACGCTCTCAAGCTCGGCAAATACAAGAGGCTCCCTGCATGTTGAGCCACACGCCGCAAAATGTCTTTGACGTCACCTGCAACTACTTGAAAAATAAGGTGTGACAATGTCGCGATAAAATGTTAAAATCCTTCTTGAAAATTTTCGAGGAGGTTTTTTTATGGACTTTGTGCATCAACTCGTTCAACAGTTGATAAACGGAGTGAGCTTGGGCAGCATTTACGCGCTGATTGCCCTCGGCTACACAATGATTTACGGCATCATAAAGTTGATAAATTTCGCGCACGGCGACGTTTACATGGTCGGCGCGTATATCGGCTTCGCGGCGGTCACGATTGGCGGCCTGTCGATTTTGCCTGCACTTTTAATTTCCATGGTGTTGACGGCTCTGCTTGGAATGCTCGTCGAAAGAATTGCTTACAAGCCGTTGCGTCACGCGCCGCGCATTTCACTTTTGATAACGGCAATCGGCGTGTCGTTCTTTTTGGAATATACGAGCATGTATTTCGTTACGCCGACGCCGCGCACTTTCCCCGAAGCCATGCCGAATATTTCTTTCAACGTGGCGGGCTTCATCATCAACGGACAACAGCTTTTGATTCTGAGCATAACGATAATTTTAATGGCGATTTTGACTTACATTGTCCAAAAGACGAAACTGGGCAAGGCGATGCGCGCCGCCAGCTTCGACACGGAAACCGCACAGCTCATGGGCGTCGACTCGGACAAAGTTATTTCCATGACGTTTTGTATCGGCTCGGCTCTTGCGGCAGCGGCGGGCGTCCTCGTCGGCGTTTATTACAACACGATTGACCCGCTCATGGGAATCATGCCAGGCTTGAAAGCGTTCGTGGCGGCGGTGCTCGGAGGTATCGGAATTTTGCCGGGCGCGGTCGTCGGAGGAATTGTTTTGGGCGTGGTCGAGGCTTTAGTCGCGGGTTTCATTTCGTCGACGTTCAGAGACGCGGCGGCCTTCGCGATTTTGATTTTGGTTTTGCTGATTAAACCGAGCGGACTTTTTGGTAAGAACACGAACGAAAAAGTTTAAGCTGTTAGCTGTTAGCTGTTAGCTGTTAGCTGTTAGAAAAATCTAAAGGCTTTCAACGGAAAGGAAAATCTATGAACGCAGCAAGGAAAAGAGATTTGGTTATGCTTGTCTTCGCGCTGGTGCTTTACGGCGTCTTGCAGACGATGATAAGCACAAAAATAATCGGCTCGTTTTGGGAGCTGAACATAATTTTAGTTTGCGTGAATATAATTTTGTCGGTGAGCTTGAATTTAATCAACGGCTACACTGGACAATTTTCATTGGGGCACGCGGGCTTCATGGCGGTCGGCGCGTACGTCGGAGTCGTGGCGACGGTCAAGTTTGGTTTGCCGCTGATTGTCGCGCTGATTCTCGGAGCAATCGCAGCGGGCTGTCTCGGATTTTTAATCGGGCTTCCGACGCTCAGACTTCGCGGCGATTATCTTGCAATCGCGACGCTCGGCTTGGGTGAAATTATCCGAATCGTCATCATGAACATTGATTACGTCGGGGGCGCGGCGGGCTTCAAAGGCATTCCGCATTTAACGAACTTCACGTGGGTTTTCTTCGTTATGCTCGTGACTTTATTTTTTATAAAAAATTTCGTGAACTCGTCACACGGGCGGGCGTGCATTGCCATTCGCGAAAACGAAATCGCCGCAGAGGCTATGGGCGTCAACACGACAAAATATAAAGTTATGGCGTTCACGTTGGGCGCGGCGTTCGCGGGCGTGGCGGGCGGTCTCTTCGCGCACCAATTTTATTTAATCAGCCCGACGTCGTTTACGTTCTTGTCGTCGTTCAACTATTTGATAATGGTCGTTATGGGCGGCATGGGCTCAATCACCGGCTCAATCGCGGGCGCGTTCGTGGTCACGTTCATCTCGGCGGCGTTGGCGTCCTTCCCCGAAGTCCGCATGATAATTTACGCGCTGACTTTGATTTTGATGATGTTTTATCGTCCGCAAGGTTTGTTCGGCTACATGGAAATTACGAACGTCGGCCCGATTAAAAAATTTTTGGATAAAGTTTCCGGCACAAAGGAGGCGTCAACATGAGCCGCTTTAAAAGCGGCGGAACAGCTGACGCGTTTAACGTTAAGAAAATTTTTAGTCCGTCGCCGCGCTTCAAATAAAATTAAGGAGGCAACAACATGACACAAGCAAAGTTAGAGGCAATCGCCCTAATCGCGAGCATTCCCGACGACAAAGCGTCGGTGGTCTTAAAAATTTTGGAAGACGTCTGCGAACTTCTAAACGTCGATTCAAATCGTCAAGAGCGATTACTTGAGCGTGTGGAAGAAAAACTTGCACTCATGGAAGAAATTGAAAATATCGTCGGCGAGCAAGCGTGACGCTTGACCCAACGGTCGCGCTTGAGCTTTGAAAAATTTTCAGCTCATCGCCGCGTTTAAACGTTGCGCATTGCCGGCTCATAATTTTTAAAGCAGATAAAAATTTTTACGGAAAGGATTTTTTTATGGCTGAAAAACATTTGCTCGAAACCGTCGACGTGTCGGAAGTCTTCGGCGGACTGAAGGCGGTCTCGGACTTCAACATTTACATCGACAAGGGCGAACTTATCGGGCTTATCGGGCCGAACGGCGCGGGCAAGACGACGGCTTTTAATTTGATAACGGGCGTGTACAAACCGACGACGGGGGAAATCACTTTCGACGGCAAATCGCTTGTCGGCCTCAAGCCTTACGAAATCACTCAACGCGGCATTGCCCGCACCTTCCAAAATATTCGGCTCTTCAGCGAACTGAGCGTCCTCGACAACGTAAAAATCGCTTATCATTGCCACGTTAAGTACGGCTTGATTGAAACTGTCTTGCGCATGGGTCGCTACTTTGGCGAAGAAAAATCTATCGAAGACGACGCGCTAAATCTGCTGAAAATTTTTAAACTCGACGGGCACGCTTACGAGGTCGCAAAAAATCTTCCCTACGGTGCACAGCGTCGATTGGAGATTGCCCGCGCCCTTGCCGCCAAGCCGAAACTTTTGCTCCTGGACGAGCCCGCCGCCGGCATGAACCCGCAAGAGACGCAGGAGCTTATGGAAATGATTCGCTGGATTAGAAAACAATTCGGCTTGACTGTCCTTTTAATCGAACACGACATGAGCTTGGTCATGGGCATTTGCGAGCGCATTTACGTCCTCGAATACGGAATGATTATTGCTGACGGCACGCCCGCCGAAATTCAAAACGACCCAGAAGTCATTCGCGCATATCTCGGAGCGGAGGCAATTAATTAAATGGCGTACAAAACTTTACTCTTCGGCACTGATGATTTGTTTGAAAAATTAAAACCTTTTTACGTAAAAGAAATGGAGCGCGGCACTTTGGATATAATCGCCGCCGCTGTCTTGGAAAACGGAGGAATTCGTTTCGTTACCAACGAGGTTGAACGAGTGGGAATTAATTCAATCGACATCGACCTAGCGATAATTTCTTCCAATCAAAATTTTTATGAACGAATGAAACAACTTGAAGCAATGGGAATCCCGCGCGACAGAATCATCGACGGACGAGTTTTTTACTTGCCCGATTTGGACTTTCCGCGCTTATTAAAAGAAGGTGTCGCTTATGGAAGCATAGGAAATAATTTTAGTGAAGCTTGTATATATCCGCGTATTATCAAATATGAGGATAATGAATTTACTGTAAAAATTGGACGACAAAGTTTCATGGGCACGGTTTCTGTTGAATTAGGTCTTTTTAAAGACGGTTCATTATTTGTCGGCAATTTTTCATCTATCGCACATGGTGTAAGTTTTGAATTGGATCCAAATTTTCGTCATAACTTCCGAATTGTAAGTCAATATGACTTAGCTAAATTTTTTACGAATATTCCCTTCAATATATGTTACTCGCGCGGGTCGCAAATAAAAATTGGCTCGGACGTTTGGATAGGACAACGTTGTATTTTAAAGTGCACTAATTCTAACAAGCCGCTGATTATCGGGGATGGGGCTGTTATCGCCTCGGACAGCGTCGTTGTTAAAAGCGTTCCGCCCTATGCGATTGTCGGAGGCAACCCCGCGCAAATCATCAAGTATCGTTTCCCGCCGCACGTCATCGAAGCTTTGTTAAGAATCAAATGGTGGGATTGGAGCCTCGACAAAATCCACGACAACTTCAAATATTTTAACGACATTGAAAAATTTATTTCACTTCACGACAAGGAGGCTTGATTCATGTTAAGGAAAATTTTTTCCGCGTGGCTACTTGTCTTAACTTTTCTGTTCGCGCAAATTGCTTCGGCGGCGGACGTCGACACGGCAAAAAATCTTTCGGAAAAATATTACGCCAACGCAAAAGAAATCGCAAAAAAATATGTGGAGCTTAGGACTTACAGCGACCACGGCACACATCACGCGGCACTTGTCGCGAAAAAATCTTTGGAGGCGGCCGACGCTCTCGACGCGGCGAATTTCGGCAACGTGTGGTATTCGTCGATTGACAGGGGCGAGCTGGAGGTTGCGGCCTTCATGCACGATACCGGCATGGACGGCGGACAATTCAAAACTTACACGGACGGCAACGCCCTGCGAAAAGACCACTCGTTGAACTCGGCGATTCACGTATTGGAAAACCGCGCGGCGATTGCGGCAATGGGCGTCAACGTCGACGCGGTTGCTCTCGATTGCATGGGGCACAGCAAAAGTTGTTCGGGCGTTCGCGACTTGACGAGCTGGGAACAGTGGACGGATTGCTTCAACCGCATTGATGAAGCCGTCGAACTTTACAATAAAAAATTCCCCGCCGCGAAAATTTATTTCGATAAATCGACGTGGACGACCGGTGAAAAATTTTTAACGCCTTCGGAAAAAAATTCCAAACGGCTCGTCGAAGTTTACAAATTCAATCGCGAGACTTTGGCGCAAAGTGCTGCGGTCATTGCGGCGTTGAGACTCGGCGACGCCAACCGCGAGGCCGCTCAATTTCCCTACACGCAGACGGGCGACACAATCGAGGTCGATTTTAATTCTTACGTCACGCCCGCAAAAACTTGGCGCGAAGAAATTTCCAAAGCAAAAATTTTTATGGTCGACGAAAACGGAAATCGGACTTCGCTTTTAACTCAAGGCGTCGACACGAACGGCTTCGGACGCATGTACATGGCGGGCGAAGGCAATCTTTCCATGAGTTGCGAATTTAATCCTAAGACGAAAAACGCCCGCGAAGTCTTCAAAATTTTTTACGGCAAAAGTTTTCCGCTGTCAACGCAAGAATGTATCGAAGAGCGGCTCGGCGAACTCGACACGATGAAAAAATTTCCCGTCGAAGCTCACATAAAAATTTTGGGCGATTATTCCAAAGTCGACAAGAAAAAAATTTCTCGCGCGTACGAAAAATATTGCCGCGACGCAACGCGCAAGCACCAATTCCCCGTGACTTTTGAATTTGCCAAGGAGTGATTTTTTATGGCGTTGAGAGCTGTAATTTTCGGCACGAAAGAAGCTTCAACAAAGTATAAGCCGTTTTATGACGCGGCAGTTAGGCGCAAGTTTTTTGAAATTGTTGAGCAGATTGTGTTCGACCCTAATGCCAATTGTTTCGTCTATAATGTCGGTCAAAAATTTACCTTCGACATTGCAATAATTTCTCCTAAGAAAGATTTATATGCTCAAATGAAACTTCTTGAAGCTCAAGGCGTTCCGCGCGAAAAAATTATCGACGGACGAGTTTTTACCGTTCCAAAATTGGACTTCCCGCGCTTTTTGAAAGAGAAAGTCGCATACAGCGTTCTGGAAAATAATGTTTTCGCCGCGCCTTACCCGATGATTTATCCGCAAATTTATAAGACAAAAGACGAAGCTATAAATTTTTCCATGGGCGCAAAAAGTTACATAAGATTAAGAACCCAGCTCGCGGGTGTCGGCGACGTGAGCATGGGAAAATTTTGTCTCTTCGCTACGGATATTTTTTTCAGCCTCGGACAAAACCGTAGCCACAATTATCGCAACGTGGGAATATTTTCTTCGGGTCTCCTGGATTGGAAAATGCCGAAAGAATTTCTTCCGCCGCATGGCACGTGCAAAATTTTAATCGGTAATGACGTTTGGTGCGGACGAAATTCCACTTTCAAGTGTTCCAACCCGAACAAGCCGCTGATTATCGGGGACGGCGCAGTCATTGCCTCGGACAGCGTGGTTGTAAAAAACGTTCCGCCCTATGCAATCGTCGGCGGCAATCCCGCAAAAATTATCAAGTTCAGATTTTCCGAAGACGTCATAGAATCTTTGTTAAGAATCAAATGGTGGGATTGGGACATCGACAAAATCCACGACAACTTCAAATATTTTAATGACATTGAAAAATTTATTTCACTTCACGACAAATAAGGAGGTTTGCTTATGGCAATGCTTGAAGTCAAAGACATCAACGTTTACTACGGCGCGATTCACGCGATAAAAGGAATAAGTCTTGCCGTAGAGGAAGGCGAAATCGTCACGCTGATTGGCGCGAACGGCGCGGGCAAATCCACGACGCTTAGGACAATTTCGGGACTGCTCAAGCCCAAGAGCGGCGAAATAAATTTTCTCAACAAAAATATCGCGGGAATGCCGGCGCACAAAATCGTTCACGAAGGAATTTCTCAAGTGCCCGAAGGCCGAAGAATTTTCGCGGAAATGACGGTGCTGGAAAATTTGGAGCTGGGAGCCTACACGCGCACGGACAAAGACGAAATCCAAAACGATTTAAAAAGGGTCTTCGGACGTTTCCCGCGCCTGGAGGAAAGAAAAGCTCAACTGGCAGGAACACTTTCCGGCGGCGAACAACAAATGCTGGCAATGGGTCGCGCGCTGATGAGTCGTCCAAAACTTTTGCTCCTCGACGAACCGAGCATGGGTCTTGCGCCGCTTTTAATCAAAGAAATTTTTTCAATCATCGTCGACATAAACAAAACGGGCACGACGGTTTTGCTTGTCGAACAGAACGCGAACATGGCACTTTCAATCGCGAACCGCGCGTACGTTTTGGAGACGGGGCGAATCACAATCAGCGGCAACGCAAAAGAATTGGCAGCCAGCGAAGACATCCGCAAAGCCTACCTCGGAGGATAAATTTAAAGTCAAGGTGAGACTTATGGAAAATCTAAAATTAATTGAAGACTTGCGACGAAGTTTAATGGAGCTGCGCGAGCGCGGCAATCTGTTAAAACAAAATCTCGGCGACATCAACGAAGTTATCGACGGAAACAAATTTGCGAAGTCTGCGAACTTGAAGATATGGACTGACAATATTTCCGCGTGGCTGAAAAAATCTGTCGAATGCGCAGAGTTGTATGTTGACATTTTCAAAGAAGCGTTGCCCGAAAAAATTTCCGACGTTGAAAAAAATTTGGACGCGGAAGAAAAACGAATTCGCGAAGAAAGCGTTTTCGGGCAGGCGTCGAAATTTTTACTGTTCGTCACGAATGCTCCCGACCTCAGAAAAATTTTGAACGAGCATCAAGCCGCGCTGAAAAAATTATTGTTAAGGAAGCGGCAAAACTCAACGTTAAAAGCCGCCCTTGAACCTTACGCGAAATTTTTTAACGCGACGGAAGAGACGAACATCGGCAAAAAATTTTCGACCGGCAAAGAGCTGAGCAAACATTTCGGCGACGAATTCATTGCACGCGGGCTTTTCGGGAACGAATTGACTTTGATAAGCCCCGAAGAATTGTCGGAAGAAAAACCCGTAAAAAGACGCAGAAGGAGAGTTGCTCCGCCCGAAACGAATTCGTCCGCCGCGAAGCCGTCGCCCAAAAAGAAAGCCGACGTTGCAAAAATTCTCGCGGATAAAGGCGCGCTGTTGACTGAAGACGACCTCGCCGAGTTGGAAAAAATTTTCCACATAGAAAAGAGAGAGCGCAACAAAGAATTTTCCAACGTCCTCTTTAAGCGCGACTTCAATAACCCCGAAATCCTCAAGCCGATTTTGCGTTTCATTTCGGGGGGCGGCATTCTTGCCTGGCCGGCTTTTTGCCCCAAGAACATGCCCAAAAAAATCATGGAGAGCATCGCGCAGCTCCTGTTCGTCAAAGGTTACATTCAAAAATATTCTTTCGGCGACAGGGAAGGCTTTTACGGCTTCACGAGAAAATTTTTTGAGTTCGTGAAAACCGAAAGCGGAAAAAAATTCGTCGACGCGCGGCGCAACAAAGATGAACTCGAAAGATTTTGCTTTATCGTGGAGAAAGTGAAATACGCGCTCGCCAGGACGGTTTATTGCCACTTTTTTGCGCTTGAAGTTGAACACGAAAATAATTTTGTCGACTTGGGTCTTTCTCACGGCGCGTTCAAGCTGGAGTTCGCCGGTGATACAGGGCACGATTTGATTTTCGGTTGCTTCTGGGAAAAGCCCGAAGAGAGCGAAAAATTTTTGAGGGAACAAAAAAATTTTTTCAAAGCGGAAAATAATTTCCGTCGCGTGTTCATGGCGGGAATTAATCTTCAGCACGCGCAAAAAATGTTCGACGCGTTCAAAGAAATTTTCGCGGACAATTTCCCGAAAGACGCCGCGGTTTATTTTTACGACTTCGCGGCCGACGAATTTTATCGCGAGGACACGTTGGAAAAAATTTCTGCGGAAAATATTTGGAATCCTCCGCAGCCGCCCGAAGACCCCAAGCCCGAAAAAATTTTTGACGAACCCGAAAAAATTTCCGACGAACCCGAAAAAATTTCTCTTCCGCAAAAATCTGCGGCTCCTTTGTTGGACGCCGATGTTAAGGAAAAAATTTTGGGCGACGTGAAAAGTTTGCTCCTCAATAAAAAATTTTACTGCGCGACGGCTTACCTTAAAGCGAAAAGTCTGGCGGTCAAAGAGTCGGAGACGCTTTATCGGCAACTGGCCTTCGCGCTGGACGAACCGCTTTTGAACGAAGGCTACAGTGCCGCATCGGTTTCCATTTTGGCGACGCAGGACGACGACGACTTCAACGAGGCGTTGATAACTGCCGCCGCCATTCGCGCATTTTTTTACAACGATTTTGGCGTAGATTATGGCGTTCCGGCTTTGCACGCGCTGACGAAAAGTTTTGCTCTGCTCAATTCAAACGCGGCTCTCGCGGAACTTATCGACGATCTTAAAAATTTTAAAACCGACGTGATGAAGGGCGTCGACTTTTACGCCGATTATCGCACGAAGGACAGATTGGCTGCCGAAAAAAATCTCGCCAAAGTCATTCAAAGTGCAGAAAATTATTCCGTGCTGTTCGAGGGACGGTTCACCGATAAGGCGTACAACAAATCTTTCATAAAGCTGAAAAAATTTCTCTTCGCCCGCGACGGCGACCTCGGACAAATTTTCAAAGCGATAAAAGACAAAAACGAAGCTCGCTCGGAAGACACGCTTAACATCATCAAAGATTTTTTGGCGGAAGTTTTCCTCAAGAGGGATGCCGAATTTACGCCCGTGAACATCGACTCCGAAAAGCTCAGTCAATTTATAGACGAGAAGTGGAACGAAGTTTGCGAGAAAAAAAGTGCCGGTAGATTGACGGGCGAATTGGAAAACAGTATCACGAACACTTTGGAGCGCGCCGCCGAAATTATGTGCGCGTGGGTGAAATGCGCGGAAGTTTTAGGCATGAGCGGAGAAGACAGCGGCAATATTGCTTACAAAAAAATTCGTTCGCGGCTGTTGGATAAAATTAAAATCGCACGTGAAAATTTTTTAGCGACATTGGAAACAAAAACGCTTGAGGCGGCGGGAAATAGCGTCGTCCTCGAAACGCTGGAAGAAATTTCTGCGCGGCTCGAAGGCTCTTACAACCGGCTTAATCATAAATATTTTTACGTGGATTTTTTGCGCGGCGATAAGATTGCGCTGGAAGAAAATTATTTGCCGAACTTCAACTTGAATATTTCTGACGGCACGCGGGAAA
>Ga0310694_10005374_pt1 | contig 12274 bp, 10 predicted proteins | sample 174DNAGHGhighgp2_FD_203884 | JGI IMG/M metagenome (GOLD analysis project Ga0310694, IMG submission 203884) | Sheep rumen microbial communities from Palmerston North, Manawatu-Wanganui, New Zealand - 1742 DNA GHGhigh gp2 (v2) (version 2) | ecosystem: Host-associated > Mammals > Digestive system...
AAAAGAGGAGAAACACTGCTTTTCCTGATTGAAACGGAAGGCCTGCGCGTGGTTCATCTGGGAGATCTGGGCGACGATCTCAGCGAAGAAGCGGCCAGAGGCCTGGCAAAGCCGGACATTCTGATGATCCCCGTCGGAGGCTTTTTCACCATCGACGCCAAGAAGGCCAGCCGGATCGCGGAAAAGCTGGAGGCAAGGATCATCCTGCCGATGCACTACAAAACAGAATATAACGCGGAATGGCCGATCAGCGGACCGGAGGCGTTCCTGAGCCTGTACGGAAGCGATGAGATCGGCCGCGGCGGGGAAGCGCTGCGCGTCACCCGCGGTGATCTGATGTGCCACCCCCGCGTCGTTCTGCTTTAAAGCGTATCCTTTTTCCGGGCCGGAACAAAGACGCGGTTCAGCCAGTAACGGAGGCGGGCATTGGGCGGCAGCGCGCCGGCGATCATGGAGGCCGTATCACGGATCAGCTGTGTATCGGAAGCTGCCGGCTGTACACCCGCGTAACGCATCAGGGACAGACTTTCACCCACAGGAAGAAGATCAGCGGAAAATACACCGCTTTCATCCACCCGGCGTGCGAAGGCCAGGGGAGATTCACCGCTGCGGCGGATGAATCCCGCGGCCGTCAGCAGCCGGGCTGTTTCATGTATCCAGACCATGTAACGGGATTCTTCATCGCGGGAGCGGCGGTCCAGAACAGCCGGTGAAGTCAGGATAATTCTCAGCGCCAGAGCGATCACCAGAATCAGGAGCAGCCAGAGAAGCCAGTGCGAAGCATGATCCGCGGATGATACGGGCGGCTGTGAAGGTTCGGGCGATTCCGGGGCGGAAGAGGGCTCCTGGGAGGGCTCATTTTCCGGCTGATCTGATGGTGAATCAGAAGGGGCCGGGGAGGGCGTCTGCTCATCGGGCGGCGGAGTCTCAGACGGATCCGGCTCATCGGAAGGAGCTGCTTCCGGTGATGGCGTCGGCGTTGGAGACGGCGTCGCGGTGGGTGTGGTTTCGGGATCCGAGGGCGGATCCGACGGGTTTTCTCCTCCGCGCGAATTGCCGGATTCCCTGACTGGGGTGGCATCAAAGGTCAGCCAGCCGAAGCCGCGAAAATAGACTTCGGTCCAGGCATGGGCGTTCATGCCGGTCACAACCGCCTGACCGGTTTCATCCGGTACGGCAACATAGCCTTCCACGTACCGGGCCGGCAGACCGACCATCCGGCACAGAACCGTCATGGCGGAGGCAAAATAGGTACAATAGCCTTCCTTTGTGGTCAAAAGAAACCGGGTGACAAAATCCAGATTGACCGGGTGCTCTTCCACGTCGAGCGTATAGCGGCAGCTGCGCCGCAGCCAGTTCTGCAGGGCAAGGGCCTGATCGTAAGGCGTATGGGAAGCGGCGACGACATCGGCGGCCAGGGTCCATACCGGCGCTTCCAGATGATCCGGAAGCGAAGTGTAGGTTCTGACGGCGGAATCATACCCGGGATCGTCAAAATCCGCGCAGACCGCAATCAGTGTTCCGAGCCCGGGATCCCCCGCCTGATACAGGGGAGCTGAAACCGAATAGGTATCGGAGGCCTGCAGATTCCGCGTGATGAAGATTTCCGAGGCGTTGGAGAAATAAGGCACCAGCTCTCCGCCGGGCTTGATGTCACGGATCCGCTGGGGGACGAAGAGCGTTGAAGCGCTGTCTGACAGCATGCGGACGGAAACGTCCCGGGGTTCGCTCATGGAGTTCTGCACCGCTGAAACGGGCAGCAGCTGATCAAACAGCAGCGTCCGCTCCTGATCATAGCGGCGGCTCTGCCAGAGATAACGACGGCCGCCGGTGGTATTCCGCCAGGCGTGACCGTCGTACCAGTCCATCACAACGCCCCGAAGATAGGCTGTGCGGGGAGAGGATACCTGCATGACGACATGATCGTCCGGATCCGGCTTGCCCCCGAGCTGACCGGTACCCTGCGGATAATATCCCTCTGACGCCAGGGAAAATACATCCCTGGGCTCCGTAAAAAACAGCCTGTCCATGACTGACTGACGCCATTCGTCCGCTTTCTCCTTCAGCGGGGCGTAGCTTACGGATCCGCCCAGCAGCCCGGCGATCAGGTAGGCCAGAAGCACGAGCACCGCCGCGCAGGGAAGCACACGGGCTCTGGAGGTTTCCGCAAAGCGCTCCGTCATGATCAGAACCAGCAGAACCGCCAGCGCGGGCAGGAACCAGGGGAGCAGATGAGGTGAGTCGGTGAGCCAGATCATCATCAGCACACCGGTGCACAGCGCCATGACGGGCATGATCAGCAGGGACAGCGCCGGAAGAAGGAAAACACAGCTGATGAGAGATAACAGGACGGAGACGAACACCGTCATGGACCGGCCGATCAGGGGCAGCGCGGATTCAATGCCGGAAAAGCGCAGGCTGAGGCCGCGAAGCAGATCCGTGATGACCGTCAGGCCGCCGCCGGAAAAAAGCCAGACACACAGGCCGGCTTCGATCAGCAGCGCTCCGACGAAGGCTGTTTTCCGGGAAAAGGACAGCGCCTCAAAAACCAGAACGACCGCCAGCATGCAGACCGCGGCGAGGGAAACGGACCAGGACGGCAGCAGAAAGCCCAGAACCGGACCGATCAGGCCGGCGGAAAGCAGCAGTGACATCACGAAATGCATCAGATGCTGCCTGAGTTTATCCGTCACGGGGCTTCCTCCTTTCCGAAAACATGATCCCGGGAAAATCATTCGGGCCGGGGATTACGAGGGTGCGGGTGTCACATAGGATACTTCAATTCCGGTATGCCGGAGGCGCGCGATCAGGGGAAGAAGGGCAGGATCATCCGGTACGAAGGTGATCAGATACAGGCGCATATCCGGCCCCATACGATGCATCCGGATCATGATATCCACCATGGCTGGATTCAGGCGTGCCGAAATAACCGCCACGCAGCCGACCTTTCTGAGCCGCCGGCTTTCGAGGGAAAGGACGCGCTCAAAGCGGTCCGCTGCGGAAAAATCAAGCTGCGCCAGATTTTCCATCGCCAAAGGGAGCCCCATGCTTTTATCGATATCCAGGGGATGATTTCCCTGAAGAGGAAGGTGAATGCCGTGCTCTGTCCGGTATTCGGCGGTAAAAACCGAAGCAGCCGTCTCGATCAGGGAATCACGGAGATCCGCCTCCGCCTGGGGATGATCCCAGGAGGGCGGGGACGAACAGTCCAGCAGGATGAGCACGTCCTGAAGGATCGGCTCATCAAATTTCCTGACAATGAGCTCTCCTTTCCGGAGTGAAAGCTTCCAGTGAATTTTCTTCATGGCATCCCCGGGCTGGTAGGCACGGATATCAGAGGGCGCATTCAGATCCTCCGTTGCCTGGGCGACCACGTCGCTTCCCGGATCACCGGGCGCCAGCGTCAAAGGCTCTGTATCAAAAGTCAGGGGCAGCACTGTCAAAGAGAACAGACTTTGGTCCGGAATAATTGTTTTTTCGAACAGAGAGAAAAGATCTTCGACCGTCACAGACCGGATGCCGATCGTAAAGGCGCCGACATGGGAGGCGCGGACGGGGAGATTCAGGACCTGGCGCCGGCCCGGAAGATCCTTGAGGCGGATTTCTTTTTCCGAATGCGAGAAAGGAATGACAAGATCCAGCAGAACAGGAGCCACCGGAAGGCGGCCGCGATGGCGGACGGACAGGGTCAGATTGACCTGATCCCCGCGGTGAATGAGGCTGTCGGGACGGCCGACGGAAACGGAAAGCGTGCCCGATGCCCACAGGACGCTGATAAAGTCGGTTATCAGCACCAGAATCAGCAAAATCGTCAGCACCAGAAACACGGAGCTCCCGGTGCTCAGCGTGACCAGGCTGAAGCAGGTCAGCAGCGTGAGAAAAAAGCTCAGGTGTGTTTTCATAGCCGGACCGGAACCACCGTCTTCTGAAGGATGGACAGAAGGTATTCCTCGGCGGAGCTGCCTTTCATCCGGGCATCCGGAGAGAGCACCATTCTGTGGGCGAGGACAGGAAGGAACATGTGCTGCACATCCTCGGGAAGCACAAAATTGCGGTCATCCAGCAGGGCACAGGCCTGCGCTCCGCGGATCAGCGCAATGGCCGCGCGGGTTGAGGCGCCGAGAGAGAAGGCGGGATCATTCCGTGTCGCCGCGGCGAGGGTGGCAACATAGGAACGGATTTCGGGAGAACAATAGACCTTGGTGACCTCCTCCTGAAGGGCAAGAATATCCCCGGCACTGCAGACGGGTTCAATGGAAGCCATGGGATGCACCGTACCGGAGTAACGCTCCAGCACGTCCATTTCCTGCTCAATGGTGGGATAACCGATGGATATGCGCAGGAAAAAACGGTCGACCTGCGCTTCCGGAAGCGGATAGGTTCCGACAAATTCCCCGGGATTCTGGGTGGCGAGAACGATGAAGGGCTGGGGCAGCGGATGGGTAATTCCGTCAACCGTGACCTGATGCTCCTCCATTACCTCGAGCAGGGCGGACTGGGTTTTGGGACTGGTGCGGTTGATTTCATCCGCCAGGACGATCTGGCTCATCACCGCGCCTTCCCGGTATTCCATTTCACCGGTTTTAAAGTTGACCAGCGTAAAGCCGGTGACATCCGAAGGCATCAGATCCGGCGTGAACTGAATGCGGCGGAAGGAGCAGTCCAGCGACTTGGCAAGCGCACTGGCGAGCGTGGTTTTGCCGACGCCGGGAACATCCTCGATCAGGACATGGCCTTTGCAGAGCAGGGCGATAAGCGCGTATTCAATGGCTTCCTCCTTGCCGACAATGGCTTTCCCGATATTCTGCTGAAGGGTCATGATCATGCGCCCGGGCTGCAGCATAGGCGGACATCCTCCTTACGGATCGTTGGTGCTTCTGATTATACCCGCAATTGATGAAAACCGCAAGCTGTGGTATGATACGCTGGTATGGAACACAAAAAGGGGAAGGAAGGAACCACTTTTGATGCACTGGGATATCCGGTATACGGAGGAAACAGGATCCACGAACGAGGATGTCGCCGCATGGGGCCGGGCCGGGGAGAAGGCAGGAGCCGTTCTTTATACAGGAAAGCAGACGCGGGGCCGCGGGAGAATGTCGAGAAGCTGGTTTTCTCCCGCGGACAAGGGACTTTATTTCAGCGTTCTTCTGCGTCCGCGGATTCCGCTGAAGGATGCCGGGCTGCTTTCCTTCTGTGCGGCCAACGCCATGGTGGACGCACTCCGGGAATGCGGAGCGGAGGCGTGGGCCAAATGGCCCAACGATGTGGTGATTCAGGGGAAGAAAGTCTGCGGCATCCTGTCCGTCTGTGAAGCGGAGGAGGACGCGCTGCGCTTTGCCGTGATCGGATGCGGCGTCAATCTGCTGCAGGGATCCTATCCGGAGGAGCTTGCGGACAGAGCGGCATGCCTCGGGGAATTCGGCCTTTTCCCCGAACGGGAAGAAGTGCTTAACCGCTTTCTCAGCCATCTGGACAGGGAGGCCTCCGACCTGGAGGAGCACGGCTTTGAGGGCGTCAGGGAACGACTGGAGGCCCGCTGCATTACCATCGGCAGAAGGGTGCAGGTCAGCGGCGCACAATGCTGCGAAGGAACCGCGGAGTGCATCGGCGATCACGGAGAGCTGACGGTGCGGCTGGCGGATGGAAAGAAGGAGAGCGTTGTCTGCGGCGACGTCTCGGTCCGGGGAGTGATGGGCTATGTGTAACGGCATCGGCTTTGATCTGTGCGAGACGGCCAGAATGGAAAAGCTGCTTGAAAACGACCGCTTTCTGGACCGCTTTTTTACGGAGCGGGAGAAAAGCTATATCCGGGGGAAAGGATCGGGGCGTCAGGCGGAGACCGCTGCCGGCATTTTTGCCGCGAAGGAGGCCTTCTCCAAGGCTCTCGGAACCGGCATCAGCTTCGAGCTGAAGGAGGCTGAGGTTCTGCACGATGAACGGGGCATGCCCTATCTTCATCTGTTGGGCAGCCTTCATGAAAGAACGGCGGGGGACTCCTTTCTGATCAGCATTTCTCACGACGGCGGCATCGCAGGCGCCGTATGCCTGCGCCAGAGGCGCGAAGACACGGAAGTCAAACCTTGAAACCGGGAGGTACAGAAATATGGAAAACCAAAATACAGGAACCAGAATATTCGCACACAGAGGCGCTTCGGAATACGCGCCGGAAAACACCCTGGAGGCTTTTCAGACCGCGGTTCGCATGAAGGCGGACGGCGTTGAGCTTGATGTTCAGAAAAGCCGGGACGGGGAGCTTGTGGTTGCCCATGACGAACGGCTGGAAAGAGTGTCGGACGGAACGGGCTTCCTTGCCGACAAAACGCTGAAGGAGCTGAAAAGCCTGCATTTTAACCGGACGATGCCCGGGTTCGGCGATTGCCGCATCCCGACGCTGAAAGAGGTTTTTGACCTTCTGCGCGGCACGGGACTGATGATCAATATCGAGCTGAAGAACAGTCTGATCGCATATCCGGGAATGGAAGAGGAAGTGATTGCGCTGGCCGCGAAGGAGTTTTCTCTCGACCGGATTATCTTCTCCTCATTCAGCCACGCGAGCATGGTGCACGTCAAGGAAACAGACCGGAGTCTGATATGCGGACTGCTGTATTCCGCATCGATGGTCAGGCCGTGGGAATACGCGAAAGCCCTTGGTATGGATGCCATTCATCCGGATTTTTCGGAGGTCATCACTCCCGGAGGAAACTGTGAGGCGGCTCACCGTGAGGGAATCCTTGTGCATACCTGGACCGTAAACGATGAGGCCTATATGGACCGGGTTCTGGAGGAGGGCGCGGATATCCTGATCACCAACCGGCCGGATACGGCGGCAGAAAGAAGAGACCGGATGAAAAGGATGGCCGGAAAGCGGTAATTCACTTGTCAACCGCCCGGAAAAACACTATAATGAGATCATGGGAAGTTTGGAGCCGAAAGGCACGGACAGATTGAAGAAAGGCGGAAAGATCTTATGACAATTCGGGAAAACTATGAGCAGTGGTTAAAGGATTTTGCCGGGGATGAGGAAACCATCCGCGATCTTGAATCTATCGGGAACGATGAAAAGGAAATGGAAGACCGGTTTTATACCGAACTGAGCTTCGGCACGGCCGGCATGCGCGGCGTGCTCGGTGCGGGAATGAACCGGATGAACAAGTACAATGTCCGCAGGGCGACGAAGGGACTGGCCCAGTACCTGCTTGAGAAGCCGGAGGAGGCCCGCCGCGGCGTTGTGATCGCCTATGACAGCCGGCGCTGCAGCGCCGAGTTCGCCAAGGACACCGCGCTTGTGCTGTGCGCGGAAGGCGTTCCCGCGTACCTGTTTGATGCGCTTCGTCCCGTCCCCGTGCTGAGCTACGCCGTGCGTCATCTGCACGCCATCGCAGGCGTCGTGATCACCGCGAGCCATAACCCGCCCCAGTACAATGGATACAAGGTTTACGGAGAAGACGGCGCTCAGGTGGGGCCGGAAGCCGCTGAAGGCATCACCCGCAGGATCCGTGCAACGAAATATACCGACTGCGTTCTGATGGATGAAAAGGAGGCTCTGGACAAGGGCCTGCTGAAGATCATCGGCAACAAGGAGGTTGACGATGACTATATCGCGCAGATCAAGACCCTGAGTATCAATCCTGAGCTGCTGAAGACAGAAGGATCCAAGCTGAATATCGTCTATACCCCTCTCCACGGGAGCGGCAATGTGCCTGTCAGACGGGTGCTGAAGGAAATCGGCCTGACCAATGTGGCCGTTGTCAAGGAGCAGGAAATGCCGGATCCCAATTTCAGCACGATCAAGGTGCCGAATCCCGAGGATCCGGGCGCGTATACCCTGGCGTTCAAGCTGGCCGGCGAAGTCGGCGCCAGCGTGATCTTTGCCACCGATCCGGACTGTGACCGCCTGGGCGTGGCCGTGAAGGACGGACAGGGCGAATGGCACCTGCTCAGCGGCAACCAGATCGGCTGCGTTCTTCTGCACTATATTCTGAGCAGCCTGAAAAAAGCGGGCAAGCTGCCGAAGGACGGCGCCGCCGTGAAGAGCATCGTTTCCACCAGCCTGGCCAACCGCATCTGCGAAAGCTTCGGCGTCAGCATGTTTGAGACGCTGACCGGCTTCAAATTTATCGGCGAAAAGATTCAGCAGTTCATGGACAAGGGGGATCACACCTTCCTGTTCGGCTTCGAGGAGAGCTACGGCTTCCTGTCCAGCACGTTTGTACGGGACAAGGACGGCGTCAATGCCAGCCTGCTGATCAGCGAGGTTGCCTGCGCGTGCATGGCGGAAGGCATCACCCTGTATGATTACGTGCAGCGCATCTTCAGGGAATACGGATACTATGTTGAAAAGGTGATTTCCACCACGCTGCCCGGCAAGGACGGCCTGACCCGGATGAAGGAAATCATGGCCGGCCTGCGGGCACAGCCGCCGAAGGAGATCGCCGGGCTGAAGGTGACCGCCGTCCGCGATTATCTGAAGGGCATCCGCACTGAAAACGGCCGCGAGGAGCCCACCGGCCTGCCCGTATCCGACGTGCTGTATTTCGAACTTGAAAAGGGCTGCTGGGTATGCGTACGCCCCTCGGGCACGGAGCCGAAGATCAAGCTGTATGTCAATTCCAATGACCGGGAACAGGCCAAAGCTGAGGCGCTGAACAGCGAGCTGTGCGAAGCCAGCAAGGCACTGATGGCCTGAGAAACGGCCGCATGAGCATTTTTCACGGAAGGCAGGAGGATTTGTCATGTTTGGCAAGATGATGAACAATTATTACTACGGCAAAAGCGGCAAGGGAGATTACCGGAAGGAAGATCTTCCTCAGACCCGTATGCAGCTGTTCTGGGATACGCTGCGCACGCGGGCGAGCGGGCTGTGCCGTCTGAATCTTCTTTACATGCTGATCTTCCTGCCGGCCATGATCGTGATGGTCTCCTCATTCTCCAACGTCTATTCCGGGCTGACCTCCTACATGATGGTCAAGGAGGGCACCTACGCCTCCTACGTGGAGCAGCTGACCGAAGCCGGCGCTGAGGTTCCCATCACGGAGGAACAGTTTAACGAACTGGCAGCCGCGGATGTGAACCTGGCGGATTATCTCGACAGCTCCGTTTTCCGCATGCTGTTATGGCTGATTCCCTGTCTGGCGATTACCGGTCCCTTTACCGCGGGGCTGAGCTATGTCACCCGAAACTGGGCGAGGGATGAGCATGCCTTCATCTGGAGCGATTTCAGGGACGCCGTCAAGGAAAACTGGAAGCACGGCCTGGTGCTGTCGGCGATCACCTCCGTCCTTCCGCTGGCTGTTTACGTGGGATACCGCTTCTACGGACGCATGGCCGCCAACAACGTGATCATGGTGATTCCGCAGGTGTTGGTTGTGCTGATCGCGATTATCTGGGCGCTGTGCATTACCTATATGCATCCGCTGTCGGTGACCTATGATCTGAAAATGAAGGGCATTCTCCGCAACGGTTTTCTGCTCGGTATTGCCCGTCTTCCTTTCAGCGTCGGCATCCGGCTGCTGCACTGCGTGCCGCTCCTTCTGACGGTGATCGCGGTATGGTTCTTCGGGCTCAATCCCATGATCGCGCTGCTGATTCTCTGCGGATACTATGTTCTGATCGGATTCAGCCTTTCGCGCTTTATTACGGCCAGCTATACCAACGCTGTCTTTGATCGGTTCATCAACCCCAAGATAGAAGGCGCCAAGGTAAACCAGGGTCTGCGCACGGATGACGATGACGACGATGAAGAGGACGAGGAGGAGGAAACCTCCGAAGAAACAAAGGAAGCGGAAAGCTGAGCATGTACGAAGGTTTTGCGGAAATCTACGATGAACTGATGAACGATGTCAATTATGAAAGCTGGGCGGATTATTATACCCGCCTGCTTTCCATTTATGGCGTCCGGGAAGGAAAAATATGCGAATGCGCCTGCGGCACCGGCGGTCTGACGTTGCCGCTTGTGCGCCGCGGCTTTCAGATGACCGGGGTGGATCTGAGCCGTGAAATGCTGTGGCAGGCGGCTCAGAAAGCCAGAAAAAACGGGATTGCCATGCCTTTTGTACAGCAGGACATGAAAGCGCTGAACCTTCACCGTCCGATGGACGCGGTGATTGCCACCTGCGACGGTGTCAACTATCTGCTGAAGGAGGAGGATCTGATCAGCTTCTTCCGCAGCGCCAGACGTTCGATCCGCCCGGGCGGGGCGCTGATTTTCGATGTGTCCACCCCCCACAAGCTGCGGGATATTCTGTGCGCCGGGCTTTTCTGTGAAGACCGGGAGAACATTACCTATATCTGGCAGAACACCTGGCACGAAAGAAGGCAGTGCGTCGATCTGGATCTCTGCTTTTTCATCCGGGAAAAGGACGGAAGATACCGCCGGATGGAGGAACATCAGCAGCAGCGCGCCTGGGATATGAACACGCTGAAGGAAGCGCTGTGGAGCGCAGGCTTCCAGTCGGTCTGCATTTACGGAAACACGACCCTCAACGCGGCCAGGGAAGACGATCAGCGGTGGCATATCGCGGCGGCCAATCCCATGGCATAAAGAAAAAAAGACAGGACGGCGGATATCCATGATACCGGAAACCAACAGGGATGAAATGCTTCAGATTGACCTGTGCAACGGACAGGTCAGGGTGCTTTTGTGTGAAACCACGCAGACGGTTCAGCGCTGCGCGGATCTGCACAGCACCACACCGGTCTGCACAGCGGCGCTGGGAAGACTGATGACAGGCACCCAGATGCTCAGCATCATGATGAAGGGCGAAGGGGAGAGCGTCACCGTCAGCCTGCACGGGGACGGCCCCATGGGCAGCCTTGTGGCAGTGGCATGCCAGGGCAAGGTCAGAGCCTGCGCGGACAATACGCAGGTTCAGCTGCCCCTGCGCGAAGACGGCAAGCTGGACGTGGGCGGCGCCGTCGGACACCATGGCCGGATGAGCGTGATCAAGGATCTGGGCATGAAAAAGAATTACATCGGACAGACGGAGCTTGTCAGCGGTGAAATCGCCATGGATTTTGCCCAGTATTTCACCGTGTCTGAACAGCAGCCCAGCCTCGTGGCGCTGGGAGTGCTGGTGAACGGAGACGCGGTGCTGAAGGCGGGCGGGCTGCTGATACAGCCGCTGCCGGGATGCCCGGATGAGATTATCGATCAGCTGGAACTGAGAAGCCCCATGTTTGCCGATATCAGCCGGGAACTGACCTTTGCTTCGCCGGAGCAGCTCTGCGAAGACTGGTTCCGCGGACTGGAGCCGAAGATCCTTGAAAGATCCCCGCTGGCCTATGAATGCACCTGCAGCCGGGAACGCATGGAGGGGGCACTGATTTCCATCGGCCGCAGGGATCTTCAGAGCCTGATTGACGAGGATCAGGGCGCGGAGCTTGTATGCCATTTCTGCCTGAAACGCTATCGTTTCACGACGGATGAGCTGCGGGAAATGCTGAAGAAAGCCGAAGAGAAGGCTGAAGAGGAAGGGGAGAATGAGCCGTGAGCATGCCCATTATCAACTTTGACGAACACTTTGCGGATTTCATGTCCGAATGGATGAAAGAACATCAGGATCAGTATGAGAACTTTGATGCGATGGAGGAGGATATTCCGCGCATCTATGTCGCTTTTCTGAACAAGCGTGCCGGATGGCTGGGCAACGTAACGCCCGGATCGTATTTTACGCAGTTTGAGGATCCGAAGGTTCTGGTGGACTGGATGCGCCAGTACTGCGAGGAAAATGTTCCCGTGCCGGATCTGCTGCTGGAACAGATCGCGGCTGTGGGGCGTCCGTGCGAAAAAAGGCTGCTGGAGCTGCTGAAGGAGGAAGACGCGCCGGAGGAAGCCCTGATGACGGCCATCGGTCTTCTGCGCCAGATGGAGAGCCCGCTGCCCAAGATGCTCTACATCCGGTGGCAGCTGGACCGGGACGCAAAGGATGAGCTGAAGGACAACGCCCTTGAAAGCCTGACGGAAATGGGCGAAAGCGTTGTTCAGCCGATCCTTCAGGTGCTTGGGGATGCCAACGAGGCCGGGCAGGAAGCGCTGCTGGAGGTTCTGAGCCATTTTCCGGGACATGAGCAGACATTTGCCCTTGCGCTCCGCCTCTTCCGTGAACGCAAGGAAAAGAGAGCCCTGTTCGCGGGATATCTGGCCCGCCTGGGAGATGACCGTGCGCTGCCGGCGCTTGCGGAAGCAGCCCGGGAGCCCAATCTGCCGTATCTGACTTTTATTGAGATCCGCAACGCCATTGAAGCCCTTGGAGGAGATTGTCCGGAACGCGAA
>Ga0310694_10005376_pt1 | contig 12271 bp, 8 predicted proteins | sample 174DNAGHGhighgp2_FD_203884 | JGI IMG/M metagenome (GOLD analysis project Ga0310694, IMG submission 203884) | Sheep rumen microbial communities from Palmerston North, Manawatu-Wanganui, New Zealand - 1742 DNA GHGhigh gp2 (v2) (version 2) | ecosystem: Host-associated > Mammals > Digestive system >...
CAAAATCGTAGGTCTCCTTCCGGTAGCAGGCGGCGGCCAGGTCCCGGGTGGCGTAGATGGTGCTGCCGTCGCTCTTTAAGATGATGCAGGGGGGCATGTTCCACTCGGAAAGGTCCACGATGGTGGCTCCCTTGTCCAGCTTGCTGATGCCCTTCTCCCGAAGCTCGTCGATGACGGGCTCCATCTTGTCCTCGTAGAAGGACTCGCCCGCCCAGCTGTCGAATTGGACGCCCATGCGCTCGTAGGTCTTCTTGACCTCCCGGATGGTGGCGTCCTTCATCTGCTTCCAGAGGGACACGGCCTCCTCGTCGCCGATCTCGATCCGGTGGAACCAGGCGCGGGCCTCCTCGTCCATCTCGGGATGGTCCTCGGCCTCCTTATGATAGCGGACGTACAGGTCCACCAGCTCCCGGATGCCGTACTGGTCCACAGGCTTGACGCCCCATTTCTTATAGGCCACGATCATCTTGCCGAACTGGGTGCCCCAGTCCCCCAGGTGGTTCACGCCCACCGGCTCGTACCCCAGGTGCTTATAGATGCGGTAGAGGGCGTTGCCGATGGCGGTGCTGGGCAGATGGTGGAAGCCGAAGGGCTTGGCGATGTTGATGGAGGAATAGTCCAGCACCACGTGCCGGCCCTGTCCCTCGTCGGAACCGCCGTAGTCTTTCCCCGCGTCCAGGACCTTCGTGAGCACGTTCTGGGCCTGCTGCCCCTTCTCGATGAAGAAGTTGAGGTAGGGCCCCACGGCCTCCGCCTTCTCGATGCCCGCAGGCAGGACCAGCTTCTCCTTCAGCTCCCCGGCGATGGCGGCGGGGGCCTTCCGAAGGACCTTGGAGAGCTTGAAGCAGGGGAAGGCGATATCGCCCATGCTGGGGTTCTTGGGGGTCTCCAGCAAGCCCAAAAGCTCCTCCAGGGGCAGGTCAACGCACCCCTTCAGGGCGGCGGCCACAGCGTTCGTATAGTTCATAGGGTTCTCCTTCCTATGTGGCTCGGATTCATAACTTAAATAGTATAGCAGATTCTTTTCCAAAAGAAAACAGAGGATTTCAAAAAATCCTCCGTGATTCTTTCCTAAAACAGCTCTTATCCCTCGTGTATCTCGACGGACAGGTACTTGTTCCGCCGGGCCGCGTCCTTGAACACCCGGACAAAATGCTCCCCGCAGGGGGACGAGGCCCCGGTGAGGATGAGGCGGGTGGGCGCGCCCACGTCCGTCAAACAGTCGTGAAGGGCGTCCAGATTCCGGCCGAAATAGGGTGGGAGATGGAGCTCCTCCGAAAGGTAGTCGTAGACCGCGTCAGGGGTGCCGAGCCGGGCAAAGTCGCACAAAACAAGCATGGTTCATTCCTCCCCGTAGAGCAAGGTGAAGCTTTCGTAGTGGTCGTCGGTGTAGTAGATGAGGCCGTCGTTGGAATAGATGATGCGCTTGGCGCCCCGGGAGCGCTTCCCCACGGTGTCGATGTCGCATTCGTAGTAACTGCGGCCCTTCTTCTTGGGCAGGAGCCCCTCGTAGTTGCCGAAATAGTCCCCGCCGATGGCCGCGCCGGTGCGGTAGTACTCCACCTCGCCCCCGTCCCAGCCCAGCTTCTGGGCCTCCTTCTTGGTGATGAAGTGGGGCGGCAGCTCGCCGTAGAGGTGCAGGTACAGGGCCACCCGGTCCTTGTCGTCGTAGTCCTCCCCGTACTGTACCGGGCTCTCCGTCGGTGCGGGGGTGGGCTGCTCGGTGGGCTTGGGGGCGTCCGTGGCCCTATGCTCCGCCGTGGGCGCGGGGGTCTCCGGCTGGGGGGCCGCCGTCAGCAGCACCAGACTGTCGTCCATGGGCGCTTCCGTCGGTGCGGCGGTGGCCGGGGGGTCCGTCAGCTGGACGAACTCCGTCTGGGCCGGGCGAGGCGCGCAGCCAGCGGCCAGGACCAGCAGCAGTATGAGCCATAGGGACAAAACCTTCTTCATGCCCCTAGTATACACCCCGGGACCCCATTGTGCAACGGGCAGAATGGATGTATACTATAGACAAGAATGAAACGAGGGGAGGGGACGAGCATGCGCAAAACCATCGCGTTGCTGCTGGTATTGCTGCTCCTCACGCCTATGGGCTGCGAAGCCCAGCCGAAACCCCTTTCTCGCACGGACTACCTGCTGGACACGGTGGTGACCCTGACCCTCTACGACGCCAGGGAGGCGGATCTGGACGCGGCCTTTAAGGAGATACGGCGGCTCAGCGACCTCTTGGACGCCTACGATCCCTTCAGCGACCTTGGATGGCTCCAGGCCGCCGCGGGGCTGAAGCCCGTGGCCGTATCTCCCGAGACCATGGAGCTGCTGCTCTTCGCCAAGGAGATGTATGAGCGCACGGGCGGGTATCTGGACGCCACGGTGGGCCCCCTCATCGACCTGTGGGATATTCGGAACGGGGGCCACTACCCTACGGCGGAGGAATTGTCCGCCGCCCGGGGGCTCCTGGGCATGGACGAACTCGTCCTGGACGAGGCCCAGGGCACCGCGTATCTTCCTCGCCCCGGCATGCGCCTCGATTTGGGGGCCTTCGCCAAGGGCTATATCGCGGATAAGGTCAAGGCCCTGCTGCTGGACAGAGGCGTCAAGAGCGGCGTCCTGGACCTGGGCCGGAACATCCTGCTGATCGGCGAGAAGCCGGACGGCGCGCCCTTCTCCATCGGCGTTCAAAGTCCCATGAACGCCGGGGACCTGCTGCGGGTGCTCTCGCTTCGAGATAAGAGCCTGGTCACCTCCGGCACCTACGAGCGCTATTTCGAGCACGAGGGTCGCCGCTACCATCACGTGCTGGACCCCTTCACCGGCTTCCCGGCGGATCGGGACCTGCTGGCCGTCACCATCCTTTCGGGCAGCTCCCTCTGGGGCGACGCCCTGTCCACCGCCTGTCTGCTCCTGGGGGTGGAGGACGGCCTGAAGCTCATCGACGCCGTCCCCCAGGCGGAGGCCCTCTTCGTCCGCGCCGACGGCACGGTGGTCACGTCCTCCGGCTTCCCTCAAAAATGAACCAAAACCACAACGGCCCTTTCGCCATCGCGAAAGGGCCGCTTCGCTTATCACAGATATTTCAGCCGATCAGGGGCCTGTGGATGCTGACGATCTCCCCGTCCCGAATGTACACCCGCGGCACCCGGAGGGTGACCAGGCAGGTGATCTCGTAGCCGATGGTCTCGACCAGGTCCGCCACGTCGTCCGCCGTGATCTCGTCGCTTCCGTCCCGCCCGAAGATGGTGACCACGTCGCCCAGTTGGGCCTCGGGGACCCCGGTCACGTCGACCATGAACTGGTCCATGCACACCCGGCCGATGATGGGGCAGCGCTTCCCGTGGATCAGCACCTCCCCTCGGTTGCTGAGGAGCCGGTTCACCCCGTCCGCGTAGCCGGCGCATACGGTGGCCACCCGGGTCCCGGGCTGGGCCACGTAGGTGCAGCCGTAGCTCACGGGGGTGGGCTCCTGGACGGTCTTCATAAAGCTGATATGGGATTTGAGGGCCATGACCCCCCTGATCCCGCCGATGCGGCTCAGGTCCACCTCGTTGGAGGGCTTGAGCCCGTAGAGGATGATGCCCTCCCGGACCATGTCGAACGTATCCGGCATCTCGATGAGCCCCGCGCTGTTGCTGATATGCTTCAGCGGGATCTCAATGTCCCGGCGTTCCATGGCCTCCGTGAAGGCTTTGAACCGCTTCGTCTGCTCGATGGCGTAGCTCTTGTCGGCGTAGTCCGCCTTGGCGTAATGGCTGAACACCCCCACGAGTTTCCCGCCGGGCAGCCGGGTCAACGTTTCGATCTCGTTCAGGGACTGCTCCGTGCAGGCAAAGCCGATGCGGCCCATGCCCGTATCCAGGCAGACGTGGTAGGGGATGGCCTTCCCGTGGGCGGCTCCATAGGCGCAGAGAGCCTTGCCGTAAGCGAAGGAGGGCACCGCCGCTTCGATGGCGTATTTCAGGATGGCGTCAAAATCGCTCTGGGGCGTGGGGGCCAGCAGGAAGATGGGCGTCTCTATGCCCGCCTGCCGCAGCTCCACGGCCTCGTCCGTCATGGCCACGGCGAACCGGTCCGCCTTGCCCTCCAACAGCTTCGCCGCCGCCACGGCCCCGTGACCGTAGGCGTTGGCCTTGATCACCGCAGCGAGGAGCACCTGGTCCGGCAGATGGCGTCGGGCCGCCATAAAGTTGTGGAGCATGGCGTCGAGATCGATCTCACACCAGGTCCTCAGCGAGTCGTAAACCGTCATATCCAAAACCTCAGCTATGTATTCTCCGATACTGTATCACCCCGGCTTCGGATTGACAAGGCCCAATGAATGTGATACCGTACAAAAATAAGCGAAAACGAGAGAGTATTTGTCGGAATGGTCTTCTCATCCCTAACTTTTTTATGTATGTTCCTGCCTGTGGTGGTGGGCCTCCACAGCCTGGTGAAGAACGGCACGGCGCGCAACGCCATATTGCTGGCGGCATCGCTCCTGTTCTACGCCTGGGGGGAGCCGGTGTGGATCGTGGCCATGCTGTTCGCCACCGCCGTGAACTACGTCTGCGCCCGGATCATCGTGGGCGCGAAAACGGAGGGGGGCAGGAAGCTGGCTCTGGCGGTGGGCATCCTCATCAGCCTGGCGGCCCTGGTGTACTTCAAGTACGCGGCCTTCCTGGTGAACAACTTCTGCGGCCTCGCGGGCCTTTCCTATCGGATGGCCCAGCCCAAGCTCCCCATCGGCATCTCCTTCTATACCTTCCAGATCATCACCTATACCGTGGACGTGTACCGGGGCAAGGCGCCGCTGCAGAGGAACCCCCTGTGGCTGCTGCTCTACGTATCCCTGTTCCCTCAGCTCATCGCCGGGCCCATCGTCCGCTACATGGACGTGGCTGCCGCCATCGAGGATCGGAACGTGACGGCCAAGGCCATGGGGGAGGGTTTCTTCCGCTTCTCGCTGGGCCTCGGGAAGAAGGTGCTGCTGGCCAACCTCTGCGGGGAGGTGCTGGAAACGCTGCCGGCGGCGGCGGACATGTCCTTCTTCTCCGGCTGGCTGGCGGCGGCGCTGTTCCTCCTGCAGCTGTATTTCGACTTTTCCGGGTATTCGGAGATGGCCATCGGCCTCGGGCGGATGCTGGGGTTCCGGTTCCTGGAGAACTTCGACGCTCCCCTGGTCTCCAAGAGCGTCACCGAGTTCTGGCGGCGCTGGCATATGTCCCTGGGCACCTTCTTCCGGGAGTACGTGTACATCCCCCTGGGCGGCAACCGGGTGAGCAAAGGCCGCTGGATCCTCAATATGGCGGTGGTCTGGGGCCTCACGGGCATTTGGCACGGGGCCAACTGGAACTTCCTCCTCTGGGGCCTCTACTGGGGCTTCTTCATGGTGCTGGAAAGGACCGTCCTGGAGGGAGTGCTGGCGCGGACGCCGAGCTTCGTCAAGCATATCATCACGGTGATCCTGGCGGTGGTGGGCTTCGTGTTCTTCCGGAACGAATCCTTCCCGGAGATCGCCCAGCAGCTTAGGGCCATGTTCGCCCCCTGGCGGGTGCCTCTGTCCGATCCCTACGCCGTGTATGCGGTGAAGAACGATCCTCTGCTGCTGCTTGCCAGCGTGATCTGCTGCCTGCCCCTGCGGAAGACGGTGGAGGCCTGGTTCAAGCGCCGCCGGGAGGCGGGGCGGCGGAACGCCTTCCGGCCCTACGTCAAGGCGTTGCTGGCCTTGGGCATCACGGCCCTGTCGGTCATGTTCCTGGTAGGCCAGAGCTTCAACCCGTTCCTGTATTTCCGGTTCTGAGGGAGGCGGCGGATGGCTAAGAAGAGAAAAAAACGGAAGAGCCTGATCCTGACGGCGGCGGCCTGCCTGGTGCTGCTACTGCTGCTGGCGGCCGCTGCCTACGAGCTGCTGCTGCCCGCCGGCCCCGTGTTCTCCGAGCGGGAGAACCGGATGCTGGCGGAGCGGCCTGTTTTCTCCTGGAAGGCCTTCTTTGACGGCAGCTTTGCGGACGATCTGGAGAAGTATCTGGCTGACCGCTTCCCCGGCCGCATGGGGTTCATCGACTTCACCCGACAGCTTCGACAGGTGGGGAGCCTGGCCACCTGGGAGGACTATGCCCGGGTCGCTGAAAACAACGTGGAGATGATGGAGGAGCAGGAGGACGTGGCGGAGGAGCTGCCCATGGTCACGCCTCGGCCCACCCGGACCCCGGCGCCCACGTCGGCGCCCACCGACACGCCTGCGGCGACCGAGGCGCCGGTGATGGCGGAGACGCCGATCCCCACCGAGACGCCGATCCCCACCCCCACGCCTCGCCCCACCAAGGCGCCGGTGGATCTGGATTCCTTTCCCAAAGACCTGCGAGTATATCTGATCGACGGGACAAAGAAATCGTCTGCCATATCCCGACCCAAGGAGCAGCTATACGCCCAGAGCAGCCTGTTCAACGCGTACGCTTCCCTTCTGCCGGAGGGCGGCATCTTCGCCCTGACTATCGTACCCAACAGCATGCGGGCGTCTCGGGTGCTGAGCTATGCCGATCCTCAGGGCATGACCTCTGAGATCGAACCCTTTCTTCATGCTGTGACGGCGGACAACGTTTCCGCCTTCTCCACGCCGGATCTGCTTTCGGAGCCTTTGATCCACGGGGAATACGTGTTCTTCCGCTCGGACATGCACTGGACCCCCTACGGGGCCTATCTGGTGGTCTCTGAGATGCTGGCGGAAGCAGGGGAGACCCTGCCTCCCTACGACGCCTTCCCCAAGAAGCAGGAGTATCCCTTCCTGGGGACCCTCTATCGGGACACCCATAAGAAGGAGATGGAGGAGAATCCGGACACCCTGGACATCCTGACGCCCCTCCATCCGGTGCGGGTGCGTCGGTACACCACCCCCAAAAAGTTCGAAGAGGTGCCCTTCATCGAAGAGAACGCCAGTCCCCGGGATCGGTACACGGTGTATCTGGGCGGGCCCAAGGGGAACTGGACCGTGGTGGAGCGCACGGACGTCTCGGAGGAGGAGATACAGCAGACCTGCCTGGTGATTGCCGATTCCTACGGCCTGTGCACCATGCCCTTCTTCGCCCAGGCCTACGACCGGGCCATCCTCTACGATTCCAGATACTTCGATAAGGGTATGATGGGTGGCGTATCCGATCTGATCGAAAGCTGGGGCGTGCAGGATATCTACCTGGTGGCGGGGGAAGGGAACGTGTATGAAAAGCGTTTCCTGGCCGCCTGCAGTCAGCAGTATTGATACACCAACGAACAGCCCCCTCCGGCCGGAGGGGGCTGTTTTCGTATACCTTCGCTTACAGGCTGAAATCCGGGGCGTTGTCCCGCTGGTAGGAGCACCAGTTGCCGTTTTCGATGAGCTCCTCCCGGGCAAGGAGCAGCAGGAGCGATTCGTCCTGACCGTAGATGGAGAGCCTATCCAAAATCTTCTGGTAGAAGGCGGCCATCTTCACGTGGTCCTCCACCCCCCGGGACAGGGACAGCTTCCCGTAGTAGTTGGAGATGAACAGGGTGGCGGCGGAGATGCTCCCCAGCACCAGCTTCAGCAGCGTCCGATAGGCTTCCGCCTCCGGGATGGCGCCCAGGCGCGGGATCAGCCCGCCGTACAGCACCTCGAACACCAGGGCCAGGAGGTACAGCACGATGCTGACCAACAGGGCCGCGCCCACCACCCGGCCGCTGATGCGGAGCTTGGTCCGGGCCTTCTTCTGGGCCTTTCGATGATAGTTGAACTGATCCTCCGGCCAGCAGGCCCGGATGTCGTGGCTCGCCTTCGGCGCCTCGCCTACGCAGAGGACGGTGATGGCCATGGCGATCCAGGGGGTCTCCTCCTGCTGGCTCCAGGGCAAGAGGGTGATGGCCTCCCGCCGGACCCCGGCGTAGCGCAGGAAGCCCTGGGCCCGCAGGCTCTCGGCCAGCACCCGGTACTCAAGGTACCGCCGGTGGCAGCTGGATCGGTGGGCGAACCGGGTCAGCACCCACGCAAGCAGCAGCGCAAGACCGCACACCAATATGAGCCAGTGCAGATTCGCCTCGTCGTACAGCAGGAAGGAGGCGGCGATCAGGGTGCTGAGCACAGCCAGCAGGACCAGGATCCGTCGGTAAACCTTGGCGAACCGCAGGCTCAGCCGGTCCGCCCGCTGATAGACGGCTTCGATCCGATCCAAGAGGGGATCCTCCTCCCGGCGCTCCGGCAGCAGGGGATAGGCGTCGGCCGCGTCGGTCCGGGCGGCCAGGGCGTTGAATTCCTCCGTCCGGTCCATGAGCGTCCGCCAGGTATCTCCGTCCCCCAGCCGCTTCACCTTGCCCGGTACGCCCACCGTGTGCTCCCCCCGGGGCGTGAAAAGATGGATCACCGCCGTGGAGGAGAAGAGGGGGGCGCTGTGGATGGGGTGATAGCTGCCCTGAAGGGCGAACCCCACGGCCTCGGCGGTGCCGCAGCCAGTTTTGGCGCCGGGGCCCCCGTCCCACAGGGCCAGGAGCACGTGGCAGTGGGTGGCCACGTAGATGCCGGCCTGGCGGTAGTAAAAGTTCCGGTCGGGAGCTTGGGGTATGGCTTCCGTGGCCGGGGTCACGAAGCGCTGCTCCGCCTTAGATAAAAGGCTCCGGAAGCTATCGAGGGCCGCCCCGGTGAAGTCCTGCTCATACTCCGCCTCGGGGAAGGGCAGGGCCGCCACCAGGGGGATGCCCAGGCTGAGGGCGGCTTCGGCGCAGAGCTGATCGGCTCCCTCGGCCAGGCTGTTGAGCATGACAATAGGGCTGTGGGGATAGCTCTCCCGCAGCCGTTCCAGCTCCCGCTTCACCCCCGCCATGAGGGCGGGCCTGTCCTCCGGCCGGATGGCCCGATGGCCCGTGACCCCTACCGTCAGGGGGATGCGCTCAGTTTCCATATACCGCCATGCCGCCCCGCTCCACCAGAGCCGGGATGTTGCGGATGGCGTCTCGATCGTAGTCCTTGATCTCCTCGGACAGCTGGTCGTAGGGCACCAGATAGGGGGAGGTCTTCTTCTCGGCGTTCCGTTCGCCCAGCTTCCAGCCCCGGCTCAGGCGCTCCTGCATCCAGGCCTCGTGCTCCAGCTCGGCCATGAACTCCACCAGCTCCGGCGGGAACTCCTTCACGGCCCCCTTTCGACCCTTGGGCCCCAGGCGGTAGCCCACCTGCTCCAGCCGGTCGCAGATGTTCTGGGCCTGCCGGAGGTTGCTGTACTTCAAGTCGTCGGGCAGCTGGGAGAAATCGGGGTAGTCTAGCGGCCGCTCCGGGTGATCCTGGAGCTGCTTCTCGCAGTAGCGGGCGTGGATGGCGATGGCCAAAAGCTCGATGTCCTTCAGCAGCGGCCGGGCGTTCACCTTTTCAAGCTGGGGCCTGAAGGGCTCGAAGCTGTCGAGGCTCTCCGCGTCCACGTCGAAGCCCAGGGGGAAGATGGCGTCCAGATCCAGCAGGCCCCGCAGAAGCTCTATCTTCTCCCGGCAGAACTTCTCGGGCAGATGGCCGTGCCTCGTCACGTAGGTGGCGGAAAGGTACCCGTCCTTGATGGACAGATGCACCGTGTCCGCCAGGGTGAAGGTCCGGGTCAGGATGCCGTGGGCCTCCCGGTTCCACTCCTGAAGCTCGTCGCAGAGGATCAGCAAAAAGGCGATGGGGTTCTTCCGGGCGGCCATGGGCCCCAGATTGAAGGGCTTCTTCTGCAGCACGTTCCGATAGTAGTTGTGCAGCAGGATGGCCGTGGCGCTGTCCAGGATGGGCCAGTAGAACCGCTCCGGGTGGTCGCCGGACATCTGGATGGCGTAGCCGTACCACTTGAGGATGATCATGGCGCTGTAATAGCCGTGATCGATGAACCCGGAGGCGGCCATGTCGTCCACGAACCGGTCCACGGCCTTCTTGGTCTCCATGAGATCCGTGCCCAGGGTCTGGTGCACATGGTGGGCCAAGAGGTCGTTGGGGGTCAAGAGATCGATATAGGAGCAGCTCTCGTAGGCGTCGTAGTAGGCCCGGGTGAAGGGGCGCTTGGGCACCACCTCCCGGATATGGTTCAGCTCCGAGAAGTTCTCGAACTTGATCTGGGCCTTGACCCGGACCTCGTCCCCGTCCGCGTCCGCCACCATGCGGATGAACCGGTTGATCTGATGGCCCACGATCTCTACCGGGTAGCCCACGTCGTGGAACAGGGACGCCACGCCCCAGCGGAAGAAGAACTCCTCGTGGGGGGTCTGATAAGCGTAGATGTAGTTCTTCTCGGGCACGGCGCTGTCGAAGGCCTTCCGATAGACGTCGCTCTGGGCGTAGATGGACAGGCCCGTCAAAAACACGTTCACCGCGTGGATGAAGTGGTCCCGCTGCTTGTCGATGAGGGTGGCGGCGGTGGCCTCGTAGTGTCGCAGGATGTCCACAAGGTCGATGAACGGGTCGTTCTTCCCCGGCAGGGTGATGCGATAGCTGTCGAAGAAGGCCCGGTAGACGGCGAAAGCGGTCTCCGGGGTCTCGCCGGACAGGAAGGTCGACACGGCGCCCCGCAGGAAGGACTTGTAGCTGTGGCCCTCCTGCAGGTCGGCGGCAAGGCTCAGCTGATCGAAAAACCGGTCCACGAAGGGGGAAAGATTGCTCATATTTCTGCTCCTTTCGTTGCTTAGATACAATTATATCCGTTTCCGCGCCCAAAGGGAAGGGGGATCATTGGATTTCCAGCCGGAAACCGTACCCCTCGCCCAGGGAGGAGATGGCCTGCGGCATATCGCTGGACAGCGCAACGTGCCTCAGATTTTCCAGTCCCAGCAGGCAGCTCACGTCGGTGAGCTGCCGGTTCCAGGCGACGGACAACGTCTCCAGCTCAGGGTGCGCCTCGATGAAGGATTGGAACTGCTCGTCGGTGATGCCGCAGTTGTCGGCTCTCAACTCCAGCACGGGCTTGCCCGCCAGCTTTTCGACCCACAGCCGGGCGGGCACGTCATGGAGCTCCAGACAGCCGAAACCGGGCACGTTTTCCAGGAAAGCAAGGGCGTCCGCGGGCAGGCTGTTGCTGTTCATCACGTTCAAGGCAAGCGACACGCCCGGCTGCCAATCTCTCGTCATGGCATAGGAGAAGTCCACCTGAGCAAGGGGCGAGAAGTCCCGGATGTTGGTCCCCGCCACCCGTACCTGGCACAGGTGCTTGAGCCCCTCGATGCCCTCGAGAGAGGTGATCTTCGTGTTGCACACTTCCAGCATCTCCAGGTCGTAGAGGTTCTGCACCCCCTGAAGGGAGGTTACAGGGCAGCGCTCAAAGTTGATCTCTTTGAGCCCCTGGAGGGTGAAAGCCGCGGACACGTCCGTCAGGTTCGGGCTGAACTCCACCTTCAGCCATTTCAGGTTTTCCAGGGTCTGGATGCCTTCGAGACTGGTCAAAGGCTGCCACCACAGATTCAGATCCTCCAGGCCCGTCAGCACGCTGAGCTTGGAGAAGTCCGTGATCCGGGTCCCGGGCCTGTCGATCCGCTTCTGCTCGCCCGTGGCCCGATCCTCGACGAAGGCGGGCACGTTCTGCTGCCCCCAATCGGACCAGAAGTTCGTGGTATCGTCGTTCACCAGCTCGTCGCCGATGATGGTGAGCTTCTTCACGTGCTTCAACAGGGAGGGGGGCAGGGTCTCCAGCTCGTCCAGGCTCAGCAGCTGCACCTGCACGTCGCTGGGATCCCAGCCGCCGTCGGGATAGACGATCTCGCATTTGGTGAACCGCTTGTCCTCCACCAGCCCCTTGGCCTGCTCGCCCACCTGGGGCGGCACCTCCAGCGTATATCCCTTCAGCCGGAACAGGGGGCTGAGATCCGTGATCTGGTCCATGCCCACGAAGCGGAAGTTGTACCGTCGGTTTTCGTTGATGCCGTTGAGGCAGGTGAGGTCCGTCAGCACGTCCTCTTCCAAATATTCCAAGGCCAGTGAGGTGAAGGTGATTTTGCTAAGATCGGGCAGGGTGAACACGCCCTTGAGTTCCAGACGGTCGAACCGCTTCCCCTCGACGCCGGACCAGTCCGTGAGCCTCGGGCAGCCCTCCACCGTCAGGATGCTGTCCGCCTTGCCGAAGCCGGTCAAATTTTCGATGCCGTCGAAGGAGGTGAAGTAGGGGCAGTCCTGTATCCAGAGCTTCCCGCTGAATTTCAGCTCCCGGATGCCGGTCAGGTCCCGGTTGAGGCAGTCGCACAGGTCCAGCTCCCCGGTCACGTTGGGTAGGGTGGAGAGGTCCACCAGACCCCCGTTGTAGATCATCAGCTGGCGGATGGTTTTTCCCTCCAGATAGGGTGCCAC
>Ga0310694_10005378_pt1 | contig 12265 bp, 7 predicted proteins | sample 174DNAGHGhighgp2_FD_203884 | JGI IMG/M metagenome (GOLD analysis project Ga0310694, IMG submission 203884) | Sheep rumen microbial communities from Palmerston North, Manawatu-Wanganui, New Zealand - 1742 DNA GHGhigh gp2 (v2) (version 2) | ecosystem: Host-associated > Mammals > Digestive system >...
GCCTCATCTTCAACCATGTGAGCCACCAACTGCGTCGCGACAAGATCACGTTTACCAAGGGCGGGCACGCCACCGTTGGCAAATAATTGTCGGAGAGAGGAAAAAAGTAAGAAATTGTAACGTTTATATCGAAAAATATGCGTAATTTTGCACGCGAATAATCAACCTTCGGTCGAGGAGCAATCCAACGCTGAACATTATTAATTAAAAAAGCAAGTTTTTATGCAGAAAAGATTGTTCTTTCTGGTGGCTATGCTGTTGACGCTTTCGCTAACAGTCATGGCACAAATCACAACTTCAAGTATGGCAGGCAAGGTGACCGTAGAAGCAACGGGCGAAGAGGTCATTGGTGCCACGGTGCAGGTTGTGCACGAGCCTTCTGGCACTCGCTACAACGCAGTGACCAACGCCAACGGGCGCTTTGCCATACAGGGTATGCGCACGGGTGGCCCCTATTCTGTGACCGTGAGCTACATAGGCTTCCAAACCAAGACGCTCAAGGGCATTGTGCTACAGCTGGGTGAGACTTACAACCTGGCCGTGTGGATTACTGAGGATGCCAACGAGCTGAGCGAGATTGTCATCAGCGGCAAGGCCACCAAGTTCACGGCCGAGAAGACTGGTGCGTCGACCAATATCAGCAATGCCCAGCTGTCGACCATGCCCAACATCGACCGCAGCATAGCCGACATAGCCAAGCTCTCGCCATACGCCAACGGCATGAGCTTTGCCGGCAGCGACGGCCGCTCTACCAACTTCACCATCGACGGTGCCAACTTCAACAATAACTTCGGACTCACCGACAAGCTGCCAGGCGGCGGCAACCCCATCTCGCTCGACGCTATTGAGGAGGTGCAGGTGGTGGTGGCTCCCTTCGACGTGCGCCAGACCAACTTCATCGGCGGTGGCATCAACGCCATCACCAAGTCGGGAACCAACACGTTCAAGGGCACGGCATACTCCTACTACCGTGACCAGGGTCTGCGAGGCAACCGCATAGACCAAGAAGACCTGGGCACCCGCCCCGACGAGCAGAAGACCATCTACGGCCTCACCTTCGGTGGCCCCATCGTCAAGGACAAGCTCTTCTTCTTCGTCAGCTACGAGGGCGAGGCATCGCCTGGCCAGGCTGTGCGCTACCGCGCTGCCGACGACCTCATGGGCGAGGAGGGCGGCACGGGCTTAGTGTCGCGCACGAAGATGTCCGACATGCAGCGTGTGTCCGACTTCGTTCGCTCGAAGTACGGCTACGACCCTGGCTCCTACACCGACTACCCCGCCGACGAGTCGAACTACCGCATCCTGGGCCGCTTAGACTGGAATATCACCGATGCCCATCACCTCTCGCTGCGCTATAACCACACCAAGAACCTCACCTGGTTTGGCCCCAACGGCAACTCCTCAGACACTGGCTACCGCCTGAACGGTACCTACCGCGTGGGCAACCAGTCGATGGCCTTCGCCAACTCCATGTACTCCATGGAGAACAAGGTGCAGTCTGTGGCTGCCGACCTGCACAGCCGCTTCGGAGAGAAGATTTCCAATCAGCTGCTCTTCACCTACACCAACATCCGTGACATGCGCAGCACCAACTCCTCAGAGTTCCCCTTCATCGACATCATGGCCGGCCAGGATGCCGACGGCAACCAAATTATGGAACCCTACATGTCGCTGGGCTATGAGCTGTTTACCTACAACAACGGCGTGAAGAACAAGATAACCAACATTACCGACAACTTCACACTCTATCTGGCCAGCCACAAGATTACCGCCGGACTGAGCTTTGAGCACCAGGTAGCCAACAACGCCTACATGCGCAATGGTACGGGCTACTACCGCTACAATAGCGTCGACGACTTCATCAACCAGGCTCGCCCCGAGTCGTTTGCCTTGACCTACGGCTTCAACGGCGTGAAAAACCCCAACGCCCAGGTGAGGTTCAACCAGTTTGGCTTCTATGCCCAGGATGAGTGGAACATCACCGACAGGTTTAAGCTCACCTATGGCATTCGCTTCGACAACTTGAGCTATAACAGCAGCGACCTGCAGCGCAACGATGCCATCTATGACCTCACCTTCCGCGACGGGCTGAAGATAGACACTGGCAAGTGGCCTAACAGCAACATGCAGATCTCGCCCCGCTTAGGCTTCACATACGATGTCTTCGGCAACAAGGTGCTCAAGGTGCGGGGCGGTACTGGCATCTTCACTGGCCGTCTGCCCCTGGTGTTCCTCACCAACATGCCTACCAATGCCAACATGGTCCAGAACTCGGTGACCTATACCACAAGCTACAAGAACGGACAGCCCTCTGGCCAGTACAACGAGAACCTCGACAAGTTTGTTGGTGGCATAATGACCAACGTCGACGAGATGGTGAGCAAGCTCGGCCTGCCCACCACCATCGAGAAGCATGTGGCCAGCAACAAAATCTCGGGCGTGGCCAGCGACTTCAAGATGCCTCAGGTGTGGAAGTCTTCGATAGCCGTCGACTGGCAGATTCCCACCCCATTCCCCTTCACAGCTACGGCCGAGTTCATGTACACCAAGAACATCAACGCCGTCACCATCGACAACATCAACATCAAGAACCCTGACGGATGGGAGCGCTTCAACGGTGCCGACAACCGTCTCATCTATCCCGCTGACTACCGCGTGACAGGCAAATCCAACGCCGTGCTGCTGAAGAACACCTCCAAGGGCTATGGCTACAGCTTCAACCTCACCTTCAACCTCACGCCCGTGGAGAACCTTAACATCATGGCCGCCTATACCCACACAGAGCAGAAGGAAGTGTCGGGCATGCCCGGCAGCGACCCCATCTCTACCTGGCAGAACCTGAACACCATCGATGGTCCTAACTTCGCCACGGTGCAGCGCTCGCAGTATGTGATTCCCGACAAGGTCATCGCCTCGGTGGGCTACTACATCCCCTTCACCCACAAGAAGCTCGTGCGTGGCACCCACCTCAACCTGTTCTACAGCGCCTATTCCGACCACGGGTTGAGCTACACCTACACCAACGACATGAATGGCGACGGCATCAGCAACGACCTGATGTATATCCCTGCTAACGACAGCGAGATAAAGCTGGGCTCCCTCAAGGACGGCCAGTTCGTGGACAACCCCGAGATGCGCGCTGCCTTCTGGAACTACGTCAACAACGACAAATACCTCAAGAAGCACAAGGGCCAGTATGCCGAGGCTTACTCCGCACACACTCCCTGGGTGCAGCGCTTCGACTTCCGCATAGCCGAGGACTTCTGCTTCAAGGCGGGCAAGATAGACCACAAGTTCCAGGTGAGTCTCGACTTCCTCAACGTGGGCAACATGATAAACTCGTCGTGGGGCGTGTCGCATATCTCCACCTCTACTGGCAACAACACCTACGCCAAGATTCTCAAGTATGAGGGTCGCGACAGCAGCAACTCCCCCGTGTTCTCTATGGCTAAGAATGGTGGCGAGTATGCCACCCAGCCCTACGAGACCTACAAGAACTACGAAGACTGCTGGAAGCTGCAGGTGGGCATCAAGTACTTCTTCAATTAAGCAAAGCTTGGCTTCAACATTATAGCCTAAAAAAAACCGAAAGATTTTGTTCTTTCGGTTTTTTTATGTATATTTGCAGCCATAAGACGGAAGTGCTGCGACTGAACAGCTGGTACGACTGTCAAGTCGCACCAAAAACGAAAAAGGAGACAAATGATTATAGCCAATCCAATTTACGATATAGTCTTCAAGTATCTTCTTGAAGATGACCGGGTGGCGCGCACCATCCTCTCGGCGCTGCTCAAGCAGGACGTGGTGGCACTGAAGACGCGTCGCAACGAGTATTCCAATATTGGGCGCGACAGCCTATCGGTATTTCGTATTGATTTTGCCGCAACCATACGCAATAGCGATGGAACACAGAAACTCATCCTGATTGAAATCCAGAAGACTTGGCTGGAGACGGAGACGCTACGCTTCCGCCAGTACCTTGGTGCCCAATATGCCAATGTGGAGAACATGCTCCCTGAAAACAAGGGAGCTTACGCCATTCCCATGGTTACCGTCTATCTGCTTGGGCATAAGGTTGGCAGCATAGAGGAACCCGTGCTTTACGTCAGGCGACAAGCTTACGACTACGACGAGCACTTGGTGACGAAGGGATTGCCAGACCCCTTTGTTGACAGTCTGACGCATGAAAGCATAATTGTACAGATTCCTCGTCTTCGCGGACAGATAAGCAACCGACTTGATAAGGTGCTGAGCATTTTCGACCAGTCGCGCCAAGAGCCAGCCAACAAGCAGACACTCGACATCGATGAAGATGCTTATGCAGGCGATGACGACATGCTTCGTATTGTGGACCGATTAAAGGCGGCTGCGAATGATTCCAAAATGCGACATGACATGAATGTCGAGGATGAGTACTTCTCTGTCATAGAAGACCGTGACACAGAAATAATGATGAAGAATAAAGAGCTGGCAGAGAAAAATGCTCAGCTCAAGGAGAAGGATGGCCAGCTCAAGGAGAAGGATGGCCAGCTCAAGGAGCGCGACACTCAACTCAAGGAGAAGGAAGGTCAGCTCAAGGAGCGCGACACTCAGCTCAAGGAGAAGGAAGGTCAGCTCAAGGAGAAGGATGGCCAGCTCAAGGAGCGCGACACTCAGCTCAAGGAGAAGGAAGGTCAGCTCAAGGAGCGCGACACTCAGCTCAAGGAGAAGGATGGCCAGCTCAAGGAGCGCGACACTCAGCTCAAGGAGAAGGAAGGTCAGCTCAAGGAGAAGGAAGGTCAGCTCAAGGAACGCGACACTCAGCTCAAGGAGCGCGACACTCAGCTCAAGGAGAAGGAAGGTCAGCTCAAGGAGCGCGACACTCAGCTCAAGGAGCGCGACACTCAGCTCAAGGAGAAGGATGGCCAGCTCAAGGAGCGCGACACTCTGTTAGAAAAGCAAAGGTCAATGATACGGACATCCGTATGCATGCTATCTAAGGCGGGTATGTCCAGTGAGAGCATAGCTGTGAGCCTCAACATGGATTTAGACTTGGTGGAACAGCTGATTGCCGACAACTAATACCACCTGTCACACTTAGGCCAAACCCAGCAATTCGCCTGTCCATCGCCATTTTATACGAAACATATATCTAACCTGCTCTTTTATTACCAATAACCAAAACATTATTACAATGAAGAAAAACATCATGACTATTTGTGCCCTGTTTATGGGCCTGTTGGCTTTCCAGTCGTGCGACCTTTTGGGTTGGGAAGACGACCATGTCGTAGACAAGCGTATCGACCGTGTTGTGCCAGAGGACGTGCGCGACAAGATGGAAGACTGGATGCCCATCTACGATGGCATTTTGCCGCCAGTGGTCGAGGGAGTATATGCCATCAACCCCATGACTACAATCCACTGCGAGGACTATCCCGGCGGAGGTTATAGCCCAGGCAGGGTTATGAGCTATCCCCACCATGTCAGGTTCTACAATCAGAACCGTTTGCTCAACACCATCGACATGGAGGAGCAGGAGGGGCTGTCCTACTCTTCTGGGACAGGATGCTTCATCAGCGGCTCCGGCAACAATTTCACCGTCTATTTTAACACTGTCGGCCAGAGTCATGGCATAGATACAAAGACGGCACTGGTCATCTCTGGCACCAAGACCGAGGGCGGCATCTCCGACATCTACTATGCCTTCGTGATGGTAGACAAGGGCGACGATCCCTCCAACCTCCTCATGGCTGAAGGAGTCTACCGCGTGTTCAACGATGGCGACGGACTGGCCGAAGCCACCTCGTGGCCCACATCAGTCGAAATCTTAGAGAGCGGCAGGGCCGGCAGCCTGGACGAACTCAACCAGAAGTTGTTCCACAGCACCACGCAACAGAGGTAGTCGCCTTTGCTGGCGCGTACACTATGCTGGCCTTTGAGGGCCAGCAGGTGATTATCGAAAGACTCCACGGCACATTCACTGAAATGTGCCGTGGAGTCTTTCTTTAGTCCTGCCAAGTGTCCTTTCATCGCATGGTACGTATGCGGAAGGTGCGTGTCTGTGAGGTGTCCTCGCGGTTGTTCTGTAGCACAGCCACACGTATCACGGCCTCGCCGTCGCGAAGGCGGTTGTCGGCCTTCACCATTGCAGTGTAGCGAATGGTCTGGTAGGGCGGTATGCTTTCAATGAGCACGTTCTCAGAGACATGTATGTGCTTGTTGCCCGTAATCTCCGCTACGTCGGGCTGCACTCGGAACGCAGGATTAGCCGAGTTGTTGAATATCTCAAACACCATGCGTGCCTCCTCGCCGCGGGTGAGCGTATAGTCTTGGGAGGAGTCCACCAGTCGGGCGTTGCGTATCACGAGGCTGGCATGGCTACTGCTGGCATAGCCTTGGGCTGGCGGCCCTATGCTGATGCGGTCGTCGCCACTGTTGGTGGGGTCGAAGCCGCTGTCATCGTAGCGACCGCGGTCGTCGTAGCCGGCTTGCTGCCTGGCGTGGCGCTGCTCCATGCGCTCCTGGTAGTTGCGCTGGGCCTGGTTATCGGCAGTGCGACCTATGGCAGCGCCGGCCACTGCGCCGCCGGCCAGTCCTACCAGCGTGCCGACGCTGCTGCCTCGCCAGCCACCTGTAAGCCCGCCTACGGCGGAACCGATTATCGACCCGAAGCGGGCACCGACAACGGCGCCGGTGGCTTCGTAGGTGCCACAGCTACTCAGCAGCGTCGAGGCTACGACTATGGCCATAACAGTATTCATTGTCTTCATAGTTCTCAATGTCTTTATTATTAAACTCGATGCAAAGATAACGCTTTTTCCGAGATTGCCAATAGGGAATTTCCCGAAAATTGTGTAGGAAATACCCTAAAGCCCATGTTTGCAACCGAGTTGCAAACGACTTTACGTAATTTTGCAGCCAAGACAGAATATTATAAAAGACAACACTCATGCAAACACCCAACCATCACCATCACTCCAGCCATGACAGCCACGAGTGTCATGCTGACCAGCACCATAGTCACCACCACAGCCATGGGCATCACCACCACGTGCATGTGCCGCAGCAACATCGGCAGCGATTCGTCTTTGCCATAGTGCTCAACTTGCTGTTCGTAGCCGTTGAGGCTTGTGTAGGCCTCGTTGAGGGGTCAATGTCGCTACTGAGCGATGCCGGCCACAATCTGAGCGACGTGTTCGCGCTACTGCTGGTGCTCGTCGCCTTTCGCCTGGCGCGCGTCCACAGGTCTGGGCACTTCACCTACGGGCTGAAAAAGTCTACCGTGCTCATATCACTACTCAACGCCATCATCCTGCTCATGGCCGTAGGGGCCATCTACATTGAGAGTGCCCACAAACTCGTCGAACCAGAAGAGGTCGACGGAGTGGCCGTCAGCTGGACTGCCTTTGTGGGCATCGTCATCAACGGTGCCACGGCACTGCTGCTCATGCGTGGGCAGAAAGACGACCTCAACGTGCGTGGAGCCTTCCTTCACATGCTGGCCGACACACTGGTGAGCGTGGGCGTGGTGGTCTCCGGCCTTATCATCACGTTTACCGGACTGAACATAGTAGACCCTATCGTGAGCATAGTCATCGCCACGGTCATCCTCGTGCAGACCTGGGGTCTGCTGCGTGAGAGCGTCGTGCTGAGCCTCGACGGAACGCCGGAGGGCATCGACACCGAGCAGGTAACCCAGCTGATGAGGCAGACTCCCCACGTGGCCGATGTGCATCATGTCCACATCTGGGCCATATCCACCACAGCCAACGCCCTCACTGCCCATGTGGCCATCGACGATGTGGCCCAGCTCGAAGCCGTGAAGCATGAGCTGAAGGAGCGCCTCGCCCACAATCACATCAGCCATTCTACGATTGAGTTTGAGACAGGTAGCTGCCACTGCCACGACGACGACTGCTGCGCCGAGCCTCAAGAGGAATAGTTGGTCCATCGGTTTCCTGACAAGAGACTGCCGCGACTCAAGACTTTGGCTGTCGGTCGTCTACACCATACCCGGCAGTGTTGCATCCGGGGAGCATGCCTAACAGGCTGCTGCCGTACTTACAAATCAAAGCGAGGGAGTGGCCGTCACGGTCACTCCCTGTCTCGGTTAAAGTCTAGGTCACCAAAACAATTCGCTATTTTCTACTTATCAAGAACTGGCCGCTACGGCAGGTCTTTTGGCTATTTCTCGAAAAGCACTGACTTTTGCGCGAAAAGCACTGACTATTTTTCAAAAAGCACTGACTATTTTTCAAAAAGCACTGACTATTTTCAGAAAAGAGCCACGCTTTTGAAACCATCTGGCTGACAGCGGCTTATAAAGATGCCATGCGCATGGCTCCCCACACTCTGCTGCCGCCAGTGTGCCTGGCGGTTTTGCCGCCAGGATGCCTACTGGCCTATCTGTCCTTTCCAGCTGAGGTACCAGTTGCGCTGGTCGGTGAGGTCCTTGCGTATCTCAGCCTGCATGGCAGCCTGGTTTTGTCGTCCCTTGCGGCCATAGACCTTCTCGGCGAGGAAGGCCCCAGGATTGGGTTGCCTGAGCGCGAAACGCATGATGTCGTAGTAGCGCGTGCCCTCGAAGGCCAGCTCAAGCGCGCACTCGTTGAGTAGCAGGCTGTCGACAAAGGCTCGCTGTATGGGCTTTAACTCGTCCTCGGTCAGGAGTGTGTCCTCTGGCAGGCGGTAGTACTCGTTCATGGGTGTCCATCCGGAGCCGTGGGTGTGTATGCCCATGGTGTTGTGGTTGTCCTGGAAGCGCTGTGTGACCATCTCGTTGACAGTTACCACGCCGTAGAGCATCTCTGGCATGTCGAGCTGTGCTATCCACACCGAGTCGGAAGTAGAGCAGTAGGGTGTGACATAGTCCTGCACGACGCGGTTGTTGAGGCCCGTGGAGAGTATCTGGAAGGCAGCGCGCGGGAATCCAGCGCCATTGAGTGCCTCGGCCAGGCGGAGGTAGAGCATCATCTTGCGGTAGATGCGCACATGCTGCAGCGACGCATACTTGCTGATGTAGGATGTCTCTATGCGCTCACCCGTGAGGCGGTTGAAGGTGAAGCCCTCATCGTAGTTCTGGTATAGGCGCAGGTCGCCCGACATGTGTCGGTTGAGGCCGTCGGGGGCGTAGAACACTGTGGTTCCGTTGGTGCTGACGCAGCAGTGCACCTGCGACTCCGACAGGTTGAACATGCCCGTCGAGGGCACTATGCTCACGTTGTAGTCGTTGTCCTGTCGCGAGTAGAAGAGGTTGCGCAGCTCGCTGTAGTTGCCCTCTGCGGGTATGGAGTCGCCGGCTATGACGGTTATCAGCTCGCTGTTGGTGCCATAGTTCAGGTTGTTGATGCTCGACGATGTTGCTCCCCTGATGGAGTTCCACGTGGTGGAGCCTGGTGTCCAGGTGTAGTAGTTGATGCCTAAGGGGAAGGCGGAGTTAAGTCCGTTGCGCTCGTTGATGTACTTGTAGTAGCGCAGCGCAGCCTCGCGGTAGGCAGCCTGGTTTCCTGTTACGCTGGCAAGCCACAGGTTGAGGTCGCCCAGTACGATGTTGAGCGGGAAGAAGAGCAGTCTTGAGGGCACGCCGCGTATGGTGCCATAGCCTGGATACTCGTTGCCCCAGCGCACTGCCAGCGGCGTGAGGTCGTTGATGAAGTACTGGCACACGGCCTGCAGGTCGTAGTGCGGATAGGGCAGCTCGGCTTCAAGCTTGGTGAGTATAGGCTCGGTGACGAAGGGCACACTGCCGTAGTTGAGCACGAGCTGCAGGTAGGTCCATGCGCGTATGGCCTTGACGGCTGCGTACTCGCGCATGAAGATGTATTCGTTGCGGTTGTTCTTGAGCGCTGTGTCGGCCTTGGCTATGAAGTAGTTGCAGTTGTTGATGACGGCGTAGTAGTCGCGCGGCTGGTTGTAGCGGTTGTCGTCGCCCACGTTGAACAGCGCCACGTCGCGCAGGTCGGCACTGGCGTAGTTGGTGATGTCGACCAGGTCGCCCCTGACCTCGCCGAGCAGTATGGTCCTGTCGGCAATGGCCTGTAGCTTGGTGAGTATGCCTGTGACGCTGTAGATGGTGTCGGTGGCGTTGACCAGACGCTCCGACTCGGCGAAGATGACGTGCTCTGACTGCTGGTCGAAGAAGTCGGCGCATGAGGTGAGCATCCCACTGGCCACTGTGAGGGGGAGCACTGCGAGCAGCTTGGCTGCATATTTGACTATACGGTTTTTCATACTTCTAAGTTTAAAGTTTAATCTTGATACCTGCGACGAATGAACGGCTCTGGCTGAGCTGCCCCAGGTCTATGCCCTGTCCTATGACGCTTGAGGTCATGGTGAACTCCGGGTCGCTGCCGAGGTACTTGGTGAAGGTGAAAAGATTGTTGGCCTGTACCCAGAACTGCAGTCCCTGTATATACTCGCTGTTGAGTGGCAGGTCGTAGCTGAGCGTGGCGCTCTTGAGGCGCAGGTAGCTGCCATCCTCTATCCACCGGTCGCTGAATCGCGAGTTGCCCAAGGGGTCCTGGAAGGTTATCTGGGGAATGTCGGTCTGCTGTCCCTCCACCTGCCAGCGGCGCACGAGTGCTGTGGTCTGGTTCATAAACCTTGAGCCTCCCTCAAGCTGCGAGCGCTGGTAGTTGTACACGTCGTTGCCAAGCGAGTAGTTGCACCTCAGGTCGAGCTTGAAGTGCTTGTAGCTGATGGTGGTGAAGATGTTGCCATAGATGTCGGGGTTGGGGTCGCCGATGACCTGACGGTCGGCGGAGGTTATCTGGTGGTCGCCGTTGAGGTCGGCAAAGCGCATGTCGCCAGCCTTGTAGTAGCGGCGGTCTATGCCGTTGTCGCCCAGCACGTAGAGCGCAGCCTGCTCAGCCTCGGCAGCGGTGGCGAAGACGCCCTCTGTCTTGTAGCCGTAGAAGAGGTTGGCGGCCTGCCCCACCTGCGTGCGTATGGTGGCTCCATATACCTCGGTGTCGATGTACTCCTGGCCTGAGGGCAGGGCGGTAATCTCGTTCTTGTAGTGTCCCACGCTGGCTCCCAGCTCCCACTGCACGTTGCGCAGGGCCAGCAGCTTCACTGCGGCCGACACGTCGAAGCCAATGTTCTTGAGCTTGCCGTCGTTGGTCCAGTTCTGGTTGAGTCCACTGAGGAATCCGAGCGACTGGCGGGTGAGCAGGTTGTCGGTGTTGGAGCGGAAGAAGTTGAAGCTCAGGCTGAGCCGGTTGCTGAGCAGGTTGGCCTCCAGTCCGAGGTTGATGCGTCGGGTGGTCTCCCACTGTATCTTGGTGTTGCCAATGCCGTCGAAGCTCACTCCGGCAATGGTGTGCAGGAATTGCGATGCGCTGAAGTAGCTTCGTGCGGCGTAGTAGTCTATATCGTCGTTGCCGCTCACGTCGTAGCCGGCCGAGAGTCTGAGGTAGTCGATGGCCTTGACCTTGGCCATCCAAGGCTCGTTGCTGATGACCCATGCTGCCTGCACGCCAGGGAAGACGCCCCACGCTGCGTTGAGCATGTGCAGGTCGCCGCCGTCGCGTCCGAAGCGCGATGACCCCTCCACCGTGAGGTTGGCCTGCAGGAAGTAGCGGCTCTTGAAGTTGTAGGCCGCCTGGACATACCAGGCCAGCGAGTTCCAGTTGTCGCTGACGCCAGAGTCGTCGGCATTGGTGAGGCTGGAGCGCATGAATGGCGTCTTGTCATTGTCGGTGTTGTAGCCCAGGAGCGAGGTCATGGAGTAGCTCTCCCAGTTGATGCGTGCGCCGCCGAAGAGGCTGATGTCGTGGGCACCGTAGCGGTTGTTCCACTCCAGCCGGGTGTCGCTCATCACTGAGTTCTGCTTGGAGGCCAGCGAGCGCACCTCATTGTCGCGGTAGGCTCCGATGCTTCCCACGTAGTAGCTTGGCGTGCCGTTGACTGGGATGTAGTAGGTCTCGTTGGTGTTGACCAGGTTGTAGCTGAAGTGCTCGCTCAGTGCGAGGTGGCTGTTGAAGCGGATGCGTGGCGTGACGGTGAGGTTGAGCATGGAGTTTTCGAAGCGGTTCTTGTTCTCTGCCTCGCCATACTCGTTGATGGCCACGGGGTTGCCGAGCCGCCAGTTGTAGTTCTTGTAGTTGGCCAGTGCCTCGGCGAGGTACGACTCCTGCTCAATGTCGTAGTGGGTTTCCGAGAGCCGTCCCAGGCCGTAGCTGTAGGGGCTGAGGAAGGGGCTCTTGGCGTAGGCCAGGAATCCAGGCGCGGTCGGCGTTCCCTCGTCGTAGCTCTCGGGTGCTCCATCGTTGCGTATGTTGCGCGT
>Ga0310694_10005379_pt1 | contig 12264 bp, 10 predicted proteins | sample 174DNAGHGhighgp2_FD_203884 | JGI IMG/M metagenome (GOLD analysis project Ga0310694, IMG submission 203884) | Sheep rumen microbial communities from Palmerston North, Manawatu-Wanganui, New Zealand - 1742 DNA GHGhigh gp2 (v2) (version 2) | ecosystem: Host-associated > Mammals > Digestive system...
CGATTCCGTAACTGAGCAAAGCGAAAAACTTCGCAGACTTAACAAAGTAAAAAGTCGTATCTATTTGCCGGAAATTTGTCTTACGCGGACATTTTACGAAAAATACATAGCACCTGTTGATGAGAATAAAATTTATGAAGAAAGCTGGAAATTTACCTCAGATTATCTGATATTGATTGACTTTGATACGATTCATCTTGATTGGCCAAAATATGAAAACATGCGCTATAAATCCGAATCTAAATACGGCGTTTATAACAATGCTTTTGAACGTTGGCTGGATATGTACAGAAATTTTAAGATTGATTGGGTTTGAATAAAAGTTTGCAGGAAGTTTTGACGCCGCGTCGAATTCGTTGCTAAAATAAGCGCGATAAATTCAAAAGGAAGAATGACAATGAACACAAACTTATTCCAACTCGGCGAAGACTCTCCCCTTGGCCGAATCAAAACTTATTTTGACGCCCTGCAAAATTCTGCAGACGAATATCTTTTTGCAATGGACACGAGCACAGGGCAAGTCATGTTGTCGAAAAATTTTGTGCGCGACTTCAACTTCCCCGACGCTGTTGTCGAAGATTTTGCCGCGCTCCTTACGCCGTTTGTTTGGCACGACGACCGCGAAATTTTGGAATCGGCTTTTGCAGAGCTTGATTCGGCAAACCCCGGAGTCGAAATTTTTGGTGAGTTCCGTCTGCTCAATCGCAACGGCGAATATGGCTGGGTCAGCTTGCGCATGACGGCGGGCGCGGACGAATTCGGGCAACCTGAACTTGTCGCGGGCGTGATTGCTCGCATGGACTTGAAAGTTAAAGCCGACCACATAACGGGCTTGCTCAATCGCAATGCTTTTTATTCCGACCTGCGCAAAGAATTAAACAGCTCGCCCGACGCACGCGGCGCAGTGATTTTTGTCGGGCTGGACAACTTCCAACTTATCAGCGAAACTTACGGCTACGAATTCGGCGACAACGCCCTTAAACAACTTGCACAGGACATCACGAACATTTTGCCTCCGGACATTCGCCTTTACAAACTTGATAACGACATGTTCGCTTTTTACGTCTCGGACGTTTACCCCGAAGAGATTGAAATTATTTTCTCCAGCATTCAGCTTTGCATGCGCGAGATTCGCAACATTGAAGATACAATTTTCTGCACGGCGTCGGGCGGCGCGGCGTTCTATCCCGACGACGCGGACGACGTGATTAACTTGACGCGCTACGCTGAAGTCGCTCTTGAGTTCGCTCGCCAAAAAGGTAAAGACCAAGTTGCCTTCTTCGACAGCGAATACTACGACCGTTGGCGTTACGATATCGGCATGCAAAACCTCATGCAGAATTCAATCGCGCGCGGCTGCGAAGATTTCTTCCTTTGCTATCAGCCGCAAGTCGACGCACATACCGGAAAACTCGTCGGCGCGGAAGCTCTCTTGCGCTGGTACGACCGCGACGGCTCTGTTGTCGCGCCCATGCAGTTCATTCCTCTTCTTGAACGTTCGCGCATGATTATTCCCGTCGGCCACTGGATTATCGAAAACGCAGCAAAGACCGCTAAGCGTTGGCAAGAATTTATGCCCGGATTTGAAGTCAGCGTGAACATTTCTCTTTATCAACTGGAAGAGCAAATGTTCTACGAATTTGTCAAAGACTGCTTTGAACGCTACGAAGTCGACCCGCGCACTTTGGTTTTCGAGTTGACAGAGAGCAACAAAGTTTACGACTGGGATTACGTCAACAAACAGTTTAACGCTTTCCACGAACTCGGAATTAAAATCGCAATGGACGATTTCGGCATGGGCTACGCGAACCTCGCCTTCATGAAAAATTTCCGTTGCAACCAAATAAAAATCGACCGCATGTTCGTCGACAACATCGTCAACAGCGAATACGACCGCCAGATTGTCAAGCACGTTATCATGATGTGCCACGCCGTCGGCATGGAAGTCGTCGTCGAGGGCGTCGAGGACGAAGCGACTTACATTTTCCTGCGCGACGTGTGCAACGCGGACGTCATTCAAGGTTTTTACTTCGGCTACCCCGAAACCGAAGATGTTTTCGTCAAACGCTTTGAGAAGTAAAATTTTGGAGGGTTTATCATGAAGTTCAAAAGTTTGGCGGCTCTCCTCTGCGGCGCGATGCTTTTGAGTTCGTCGTTGTGTTTGGCGGCGGTGGACGGCGGACAAATTATGCTCGGAAAAATTTTCCCCGGCATGAGCGAAACCGCTTTGATTGACGCTTTCGGTCAGCCCGTTCATCGTGACGGCAACGATTGGACGTATCAAACTTTTAAAGTCGAAATCGAACGCGGCGTCGTTGAACAAATTTCCACTCGCTCCGATACGATTACCACTCCAAATGGCGTGCGCGTCGGGCAGGCGGCCGAGGCTTTGAATTCTACTTTTGGCAAAGCGGATAAAGTTGACTACGACAGCGACGGCGTCGAGTACGAATACTACAGCACCGACCGCGCGAAAAAAATTGAATTCAAAGTTGTCAACGGCGTTATCGCGAAAATTACTTGCAAGATTAACGATTAACGATAAAAAATTTTTGGCGGTTGAGCCGCCGATTTTTTTTGCACGAAAAAGGAGCCTGCCATTTTTGACAAGCTCCGGATTTTTTTTATAAAGAAAGATTTTTTAATCGAGCAAATCGCAACTCGTGAAGAGCAATCGGCGTCGAGATAAAATTGTTCGTGCCGTAGAGTTCGGAATATTTTTCGCGGCAATGGAGAACGCGCTTGATGTAGTCGCGGGTTTCGGCGTAGGGAATTTTATCCGCGTCAGAAAAATTTTCGCCCCAATGGTTTTGTTCAATCCATTTGTGAACGTTTCCGCGCCCCGCGTTGTACGCCGCCAAAGCCAAAACGTCATTGCCTTTGAATTCGTCTTTAAGCTCGGCAAGATACCACGTGCCGTATCGAATATTCGTTTCGGGGTCGCGCAAATTTTTTATATCGTGGGAAGCCTCTTCGGGTGCCTCGCCCAGTTGATAAGCTATCCAAGCTGCGGTCTCCGGCATGATTTGCATAAGTCCAACTGCGCCGCTGTGTGAGTGCGCGTCCTCGGAAAAATTGCTTTCGACTTTCATTACGGCCACGGTCAAAAATTTGTCGACTTTCCAGCGCGAAGAATAATTTTCCACTGTCGAACGATAAGGGAACGGATACAAAAATTTTTTCTGAATCGTCGGTACGCTCACCAAAAAATACGCCGCAACCAACGCCGTGAAGATTGCAAAAATTTTTTTTAGCATCAATTCACCTCCGCAGTCTTCCATGAATTTTAAATGATTAATCTTCCGCTGTCAAATTTTCTTCCTTTCAAAAGCCACGTTTGCGCTTGAGTGATTTTTACGTCGATAAGGTCGCCCGCTCGTTCGTTGCCGTGTTCAAACAGAACAATTTTATTAGAGCGCGTCCGCCCCGTGAAAATTTTTTCGTCAGTCTTGCTTGCGCCTTCGACCAAAACTTCAACTATCGAATCAACCAGCGCGAAATTTTTTTCCAAGCTGATTTCGTTTTGAACTTTCATCAGCTCATCAAGGCGGCGGTGTTTTGTCTCGTCGTCAATTTGATTTTCAAAAGTCGCGGCGGGCGTTCCGCTCCGTTTGGAGTAAATGAACGTGAAGGCCGCGTCGAATTTTACCGCGCGCAAAAAATCCAGCGTCTCTGAAAAATCTTCGTCGGTCTCGCCGGGGAAACCGACAATCAAATCCGTCGTCAAGCTCACGTCGGGAATGGCGGCGCGAATTTTTTCCACGAGCCGCAAATATTTTTCGACGGTGTAAACGCGGTTCATGCGCTTTAAAATTTTGTCGGAGCCGTATTGAACGGGCAAATGGATATGTTCGCAAATATTTTTTCCGTTCGCGATTGCCGCGATGAGTTCGTCGGATAAGTCTTTCGGGTGGCTCGTCATAAATCTCAAACGTTCGACGCCCGAAATTTTATCGACGGCCGTCAACAGTTCAGCAAAAGTCATTCCGCCCGAATAAGAGTTGACGTTTTGTCCGAGCAAAGTAATTTCTTTGAAACCTTCGGCGACGGCTTGCTTGACTTCGGAAAAAATTTCTTCGGGCTTGCGAGAGCGTTCGCGGCCGCGCACGTAAGGCACAATGCAATAAGTGCAGAAATTGTTGCAGCCGTACATTATCGGCACGAAGGTCGAGAATTGCCCGCCGCGCAACGGAAAAACTTCTGCGGGAATTTCTCCGCTGACGTTCGACGTGTCGACGAAATGTTTTCGTTCGCGCTCCAAACTTTGAACGACGCGGGCGACCTCCGAGCTTTGACCGGTGCCCAAAACAAAATCGACATGCGGTGCGCGTTTGATTAAATTTTCTCCTTCCTTTTGCGCCATGCAACCCGCCACGCCTAAAATCAACGAAGGCTTTTGCCGCTTGAGAGTTTTGAATCTGCCGATTTGCCCGAAGACTTTATCTTCCGCCGTGGCACGCACGCAACACGTGTTGATTAAAATTAAATCCGCCGCGTCGGGGTCGTCAGTCATGCTGTAGCCGATTTTTTTTAAAAGCCCTGCCATTCGCTCCGATTCGGCCACGTTCATTTGGCAACCATAAGTTAAAAGTTTAAGTTTCTTTTCCATATCGCGCATTGTATCATACTTGAAAAAAATTTTTATCACTTCTTGCTTGAATTATTTTTTTCCACCGAATTTTCTAAGCTCCAGCCACAACGGCCCCGCAATGAAGATTGACGAATAGCAACCGCTCATGAAGCCGACGATAAGCGCGAAGGCAAAATCTTTTGTCGTCTCACCGCCGAAGAAGAACAGCGCAAAAGTCGTAAACAAGCAAGTAAAGACCGTGTACAAAGAGCGCGTCAAAGTTTGATAAATTGAACGATTGACGAGTTCGACGACGTTTCCTCCGCGCCTGAAGTGCAATTTCAAATTCTCGCGTATCCTGTCGAAAATAACAATCGTGTCGTTGATTGAATAGCCGACGATCGTCAGCAGAGCCGCAACGAACGACGAATCGACTTGACGCTGCGTGAACGAGAAAAACGCAAGAACAATTAAAATGTCGTGGACGAGAGCCGCGACCGCCGCGATACCGAATCGAAATTCAAAACGATAAGCGACGTACAAAATTATCAGCACCCAAGAAATCACGAGAGCCAAGACCGCGTTTAAAATTAATTCGCCGCCGATGACCGCGCCGACTTTTTCTTCGCGCAGGACTTCATAGCCGCCGACTTTTTCGCGAATCGCCGACATAACTTCTTTGCGTTGCGTCTCTTCCAAATCAACCGTGCGAATCATTACGTCCGTCGAAGTGGCAACGTCCGAAGTTTCGCCCGAAAGCTGAATCGTCGCGCCGTCCAGCCCGAACGGTTTCAAACTCTCGCGCACTTGAGCAATTCCGACGGGTTGAGAAAATTTTAAATCCATAATCGTGCCGCCCGTAAAGTCAATCCCGAAATTAAAGCCGCGTGTCGCCATGGAAATTAATCCGGGGACAATCACGAGCAGGGAAATGACAAACCACATCTTCCCACGACCGGCAATGTCAAAGCCAGGCATTATTTCTTCATCTCCTCCAATTAAAATCTAAGGGAAGTTTTGAGCTTTGTCAAGTCAATGTCCGTTTTAACTTCGGGGTGCTTGCGCAAAAAAAATTGTTCGGCGTCATCTGCGGCGACGAAATTTATCAGCCGCCCGACTTTTACAAAACATTTGCGAACAACTTTATCGACGTGCGGGTCGTTAATCGTCAAGCACGCTTTTGAAACGACGGGTTCTCTGCCGCGGTTCGCGATAAAATTCAAATGCAGTTCGACTTGCGGCTCGTCTTCTCCGCTTGAATAATAAACGCCCAAAGTTTTGTCGGCATAAGGATTCAAAACGTTGAAGAGAATATCCATGAGCATAGACAAATCCATTTTCTTTGGGTTGAATTCGATTTCGACGCTCGGAATGTTTTCCAAAGTCTGCGGCTCGTGATTAACGTAGCTGTGAACATTTTTTGCGGACGATTGCCCGATTAAAACTTTCACGACGCCGGGCACGTCGGCAAAAATTTCTTGCAGTTCGTTGACGTTGCCGCCGCTGAAATAAATTTTCTTAGTGTACAAGTTCAATCCTCCCAAGTTCAGAAAAAGCAACGTGACGTTGCATCCAATGGTCGCGCCGAAGCGTTGAAAAATTTTTCAGTTGCTCGCCGCGCTCTAACCTGTAATTTCAATGCGTCCCAACTCTGAAAAATAATTTGAATCGTGCGGCCGCTTTAAAATCGGCGGAACAGCGGTCGCGTTCAGCCGAAAAAAATTTTTAGCAACTCGCCGCGCTCTAACCTGTAATTTCAATGCGTCCCAACTCTGAAAAATAATTTGAATCGTGTGTGATGATAATAAGCGTGCGATTTTTTTTCTGCGCGTCGTCGATTAGGTTTGCGATTAACCTTTCCGCGTGAATTTTATCAAGGCCGGCAGTCGGCTCGTCGAGGATTAAAATTTCGGCGTCCTGCGCGACTGCCAAGGCAACCAGCAAACGATTTCGCTCGCCGCCCGAAAGATTTTCGCCGTCCTCGCCAATCGGCGCGTCGAGGTTAAATTTTCCTAACATGCAGATTTTCAGCGCGGAAAAAATTTTTTCGTCAGAAATATTTTCTCGGAGCATTTTAAAATTTTCGCGAATCGAGGCGGAAAAAATATAATTCGCGAACGTCGACGCAGAAATTTTTCCGCCGATTGAAATCGTTCCTTCGTCGGGCGGAAAAAGTTTCAGCAAAAGATAAAGCAAAGTCGTTTTGCCCGCGCCGCTCTCGCCGACGACGGCAATTTTTTCGCCGCGCTCAATCGTCAAAGAAAAATTTTCAAAAATTTTTTTGCCCGCGTAGCCGAAGCTCAAATTTTTTATTTCGACGGCTTTATCAGTCGGCAAAATCTTCGCGGGAAAAATTTTTTCGTCTGGGATTTTCACGGCGCGAATTTTTTTCCACGTTTGAACGGCTGGCGGCATTTGCGAAAAAATTTCGAGCGTCGCCAAAAAAATTAAAGTCCAAACCGTCAAAGCGATTGTATCAACAACGGCGGCAAGTTTCAACAGCATAAAAAAAAATCCCGCCGCGCTCAAAATTTTAAACGCCGTGTCGAAATTAATTTGTCGCGCAGTGAGTTTGAGATTTTCCGCGCCGAAATTTTCTGCGGCCGTGTCTAAAATTTTTTCGGCGGGCGTCGTCCCAAAAATTTTCAATTCGTCGCGGCCGTCGTTCAAGTCCAAAATTTTTTCGCGGTAGTCGGAGTCGTCAGCTTGCTTGAAGTCAATCGGAATTAAATTCGCAAAAAAAATTATCGGCAACATTAGCGCAAAAAAATTCAGCGGCTCAAATAAAAAATACGTCAGCAAAATCGTCACGAGCGCGGCCGTCGACAGCGGCAAGACCACGCGCGGCAAAAAATCTTTGAGCAAATCGGCGGAGACTGTCAGCGCGTGGAGAAGTTCTCCTTCGTGCGAGCGTCCGGATTTGAGCGGGAAAATTTTTGCGGCGCGTAAAAAAAGTTCTTCGCGTAAATCGTCCAAGAGTTTGAAAATTATTTTGTGCGATAAAAATCTGTCAGCATAACGGAGGGCGGCGCGTGAAATTCCTGCCGTGCGGACGAGCGTTATCCCGACGGACAGCGCGCTAAGCGGCGGGTGCAACGCGGCGGACGCAATCAGCCACGCGGCGGACGCCATAAGCAAAATTTCGCTCAACGCGGCGGAAACGTTCGCGACAATCGCCGGCAAAAATTTTTTTAAGCGCATGAAATCACCTTCCGAGCCAAAAATTATACGCGCGAATATTTTTCAGAGGTGCTCTTCCAATTTTAAAATTATGTCGCGCAGTTCGGCTGCCCGCTCAAATTCCAAAGCCCGCGACGCTTCCCGCATTTGTGCCGTCAAACTCTTTACCAAATTTTTCTTCTGCGCAGGCGACAATTTTTTTATCAGCTCGCTCGTCGACTTAGGCTTTTTGTCCGATTTTTTCAGCGGCAGTTCAATCAGCGGGGCTATCGGTTTTTCAATCGTGCGCGGCGTCACGTGAAATTTTTCGTTGTACTCTTCTTGAATTTTTCTGCGCCGTGAAGTTTCGTCCATTGCCCGCCGCATTGAGTCTGTAATTTTTTCTGCGTAGAGAATTACTTTGCCGTGAACGTTGCGCGCCGCCCGCCCGATTGTTTGAATCAGCGACGTGTCCGAACGCAAAAAGCCTTCTTTGTCCGCGTCGAGGATTGCGATTAATGAAACTTCCGGCATGTCCAATCCTTCGCGCAAAAGATTTATCCCGACGAGCACATCAAATTTTCCTGCGCGCAAGTCGTGAATTATTTCTGCCCGCTCCAAAGTCACAACGTCCGAATGCAAATACTTCACGCGAATTTTTACGCCGCTCAAATAATCTGTCAGCTCCTCGGCAAATTTTTTTGTCAGCGTCGTGATTAAAATTCTCTCGTTCGCCGCGACGCGCAAATTTATTTCCGAAATTAAATCGTCGATTTGATTTTCAATCGGGCGCACTTCGACGAGCGGGTCAAGCAAACCCGTCGGCCTGATGATTTGTTCGACCGTGTTTTGCGATTCGGAAAGTTCATATTCGGCGGGCGTGGCGGAGACAAAAATTATTTGCGAAATTTTTTCGTTGAACTCGTCGAAAGTCAGCGGGCGATTGTCGCGCGCGCTCGGCAAGCGGAATCCGTTTTCTATCAGCGAAGATTTTCTCGACCTGTCGCCCGCGTACATTGCTCGCAGTTGCGGGAGCGTCACGTGCGATTCGTCCACGACCGTCAAAAATTTTTTCGGGAAGTAATCAATCAGCGTGAACGGCGGCTCGCCCGGTGCCCGTTCCGTCAAATGCCGCGAATAATTTTCTATCCCCGAACAGTAGCCCATCTCTTGAATCATTTCCAAATCAAAGCGCGTCCGCTGTTCGATTCGTTGCGCCTCGATTAATTTTCCTTGCGCCGTGAAAGTTTCGACTTGTTGCATCATTTCCGCGCGAATATTTTTTTCTGCGCGCTCCAAATTTTCAACGTCGGTCACGTAATGCGACGCGGGGAAAATAAAAATTTCGTCGCGCCGCCCGATAATTTTCCCCGTCAAAATTTCAAACTCGGAAATTTTTTCTACCTCGTCGCCGAAAAGTTCAATGCGCAAAGCTCGTCCGTTGTAGCCGGCGGGCGTGACTTCGATGACGTCGCCGCGCACGCGAAATTTTCCGCGCTCAATAATCATGTCGTTGCGTTCGTAGCGAATTTCAATCAGCCGCCGCAAAATTTTTTCGCGCGAAATATTTTGTCCAACTTTCAAATGCAAAAGAAGTTTATGATAATCTTCGGGCGAACCCAAGCCGTAAATGCAAGAGACGCTCGCCACGATAATCACGTCGCTCCGCTCAAAAAGAGAGCACGTCGCCGAATGCCTCATCTGGTCAATCTCGTCGTTAATCGACGCGTCCTTCTCAATGTAAGTGTCGGTTGCGGCGATGTAAGCTTCGGGCTGATAATAATCGTAGTAGCTGACGAAGTAGCCGACGTAGTTGTCGGGAAAAAAACTTTTGAACTCGGCGGCAAGTTGCGCTGCCAAAGTTTTGTTGTGGGCGATAACGAGCGTCGGCAATTGAATTTTTTCTATGACTTTTGCGATTGTAAAAGTTTTTCCGGTGCCCGTCGCGCCCAAAAGAACTTGAGCGGGCAGTCCGTCGTCGAGACCTTCCGCGAGTGACTCAATCGCTTGAGGCTGGTCGCCCGTCGGTTGAAATTTTGAAACGACTTTAAATTTTTTCTTCAGCAAAATATTTCCCTCCATATCAGCCTTTAGCTTTCAGGTTTTTCAGGTCGTCCCATTTTACTTCACTTAAAAAATATTTTATCATATGTTGTCCACCGTTCGTAGGAATTGCGGAGAAAATTTGATAGTCTACTTGCCGCAGGAGGTCAAGCCATGAAAAAATTTTTTATGCTGATAATTTGCGTGGCGTTCGTGAATTTGTTCGGGGCGTGCGGCGCAGAAAAATCAATTAGGAATGAGGAATCAGAAATGAGGAATTTTGTTTTAAGTGAGAGCGTTGAACTGAACAGCGGATACAAAATGCCGCAGCTCGGTTTGGGCACGTGGACGTTCGACGACGACACGGCAGAAGACTGCGTTTATTTCGCGCTGAAGGTCGGCTATCGTCTGATTGACACGGCAAGATATTATGGCAACGAAGTCGGCGTCGGCAGAGGAATTCGGCGCGCGATTGACGACGGCATTGCTAAGCGCGAAGAAATTTTTGTCACGTCGAAGATTATGCCGGGCAATTACAATTCTCCCGACGCGGCGATTGATAGTTCGCTGAAAAGTCTGGGCTTGAGTTACATCGACTTGATGTTGATTCATCAGCCAGGCTACAACGACGAGGAAGTTTATCGGGCGTTGGAGCGCGGCGTCAAAGCCGGCAAGATTCGTTCAATCGGCATTTCAAATTATTACACGCCGCGAGACTTCGACAGGATAAAAAATATCGCGACGATTGCTCCAGCCGTCGTGCAAAACGAAAATCATCCGTACTATCAAAACGAAGAGCTTCAAGCTTACGTTAAAAAATTCGGCACGGTCGTCGAGAGCTGGTATCCTTTCGGCGGACGCGGCAACACTCAAAAAATTTTTTCCGCCGAAATGATTCAGAGCCTTGCGAAAAAATATTCTAAGACGCCCGCGCAAATTATTCTCCGTTGGCAAATGCAAGCGGGCTACGTCGTGATTCCCGGTTCGTCGAACAAAAAACACATTGCGGAAAATTTTGACGTGTTCGACTTTCAATTAACGGCGGAAGATATGGAGCTTATGCGCGGCTTGAATAAAAATCGTCGCTTTGAAAATTGGTAAAAAAAATTCCGCGATACTTTTATCACGGAAAAATTTTTTTGTCGTTTTAAGGATTACACCGCTTGCAGGGAACGTATCCGGCGTTAATCGCCTCTTCGCGGGTGTTCATGAAAACTTTGTTCGCGGGGTTCATTTTGTTGACCATTGAGCAATCAGCATAATGAAATTTTTTTGTCTTTGCGTTGCCGACGTAACTGGACGCGAGCACCGTCGCGAAAGCGGCCGTCATAAAAATAATCGTGACGACGGCGGCGAAAAATTTTTTCATGGCAAGCCCTCCTCAATGGTGGCGAATGACTTCAAACCTCCACAGCGCGACTTTTTCTTCAGGACGAATGCCGGCTTTGCGTTTTGAAATGGCAATTTGTTCCTCAACGGTGTCGACGCCTTCCAAATCGGGCAAGAGCAGTCCGCGCCGCTCGCCGTTCTCGACAATCACGCCGTAACGTTTGACGTCCAAATCTTTCACATCGAAAACTCTTTCCGGCTCGCCCAAAACGTCAACGCTGTATTCGATTGCGTCAAGTTCGTCGATTGTGACCGGCTCGAAGCGCGGGTCTTTGGAGCAAGCGGAAATTGCGTTCTGCAAAATTTCTTCGGCAAGATTTTTTTGCGTCGCGACAATCGTGCCGATACAGCCGCGCAAATTTCCGTCCTTGTGCAAGCTGACGAAGGCTCCTGCGCGACGGTTGAGAAGTTCGGCGGGCAAATTGTCGGGCAAGCTTGCGGGTTCGTGCGTCTTAACGAAAGTTTCCAGACTGTAGCGCGCAAGCTTAACGAAAGCATCTTCGGAGGCCTTGCGCCGTTCAGCCTCTTGCGTTTTGAATTTGGCAAGTTGATAAGCAAAATTTCTGTTCGCGTCCTCGCCGCCGATGTCAAACCAAACAATTCCGTAGCCGACGCCGAACGTGCCCTCGTAAGATAATTTTTCTGCGCGAACGGATTTTTTGTCGAGCGCGCCCGCCATAATCCAAAACGAACGCAAGCCACATTCCGCCGCGCGATTGCAAATTTTGTTGTCCATCGTCAAAAGCTTCAAAAAATCTGCGCTGCCTAAATTTTCCATGACTTGCGAATCGAATTGCGGCCCCTCTTCGGCGAAACCGTAAGGACCGTCGGCTTTGAGCTTGTGCGACAAATCGCCGCTCGCCAAGAAAAATGTTTTGCGTCCGAGGTTTTCGGCGACTTGAGAAATAATTTGACCGAATTTGTAATGAGCGGCCGCCGACATTCCCGATAAGCCGATTCGCAAAAATTTTACGCGGTTGAAGTCAAGCCCCGCCAGCTGTAAAAATCTTAGCGGAATCATCGTGCCGTGGTCGAGCGAAGGATTTCTTTCGCCGAGTGTGCCCGCCGACACGCCTTGCGCCATTGCGTCCGCCGAAAGTTTT
>Ga0310694_10005380_pt1 | contig 12263 bp, 13 predicted proteins | sample 174DNAGHGhighgp2_FD_203884 | JGI IMG/M metagenome (GOLD analysis project Ga0310694, IMG submission 203884) | Sheep rumen microbial communities from Palmerston North, Manawatu-Wanganui, New Zealand - 1742 DNA GHGhigh gp2 (v2) (version 2) | ecosystem: Host-associated > Mammals > Digestive system...
ATATTATAGAAAAGATAAATAGAAGAGGATATCCTATGACTATTGATTCTTTAAAAACAAATATATATGATGTTTCAGGAATGAGAGTAATTTGTAATTATATTAATGATATATATCAAATTATTGCCTTATTATCTAAACAAAAGGACATAAAGGTTAGATTAAAAAAAGATTATATTATATCTCCTAAACCATCAGGATATAGAAGTGTTCATATAGTATTTGATATATCTATATATTTTGGTTCAGAGCCTATAATTATTCCTGTTGAGATACAATTTAGAACTATCGCAATGGATATGTGGGCATCACTTGAACATGAATTAAGATATAAATCTAATAATGAATTCACTGAATATGATAAAAAATGTCTTAAACAATATTCAGATGACTTATATGAGGTTGATTTGAATATGCAAAAGATTTATATAAAGAAGACAACAGGAGATAGAGACGATGATTGATTATGATTTACTTGTAGAAAAATACCATAAATTAGGTATTACAGACCTACCTACAAGAGATATGATTAAAACTGAAGAAGAAATTGAAGGAATTAGAGAGGCCGGAAGAATTAATACACTTGTATTAGATGAGGTTTCAAAGCATATTCGTGCTGGAATATCTACAGATGATATTAATGATATAGTTCATAAAAAGACTTTAGAATTAGGAGGCATTCCTGCCCCACTTAATTATGAAGGATTCCCTAAAAGTGTATGTACATCAGTTAATGATGCAGTATGTCATGGAATACCTAGTAAAAACCAAATATTAAAAAATGGTGATATTATAAATGTTGATTGTACAACTATTTATAAAGGATATTATGGTGATGCATCTAGAATGTTTTTAATAGGTGCTTGTAGTGATGTTGCAAAAGATATTTGTAAGGTTACAAAAGAAGCCTTAGATTTATGCTTAAAAGAAATTAAACCATATTCTAGATTAAGAGATATTGGCTATATAATTGAAAAATATTGTAAGGCACATGGCTATTCAGTAGTACATGAAATAGGAGGCCATGGAGTTGGTAAAGATTTCCATGAGGATCCTTTTGTATATCATTTTGGTAAAAAGGGTACTGGTATGGTATTATTCCCAGGTATGGTATTTACAATTGAACCAATGGTAAATGAAGGCTCAAGAAGAGTATTTTTAGATGCTTCAAATGATTGGACTATTTATACTGATGATGGTGGCCTATCAGCACAATGGGAATACACTTTAGTAATGACAGAAACTGGTCTTGAAATATTATCATATTAATTATTAAAATGAAAGTAATCAAAAATGGTTATTTTCATTTTTTTTATTTTGTGATAAAATTAACCTACAAACAATCTATTTAAAATTTGAATAAAGGGAGTGAAATTATGACTATACATGAGCTTTTATTAAACAAAATCCAATTAGATGAATATATTGATTGCCTAACTGATGAATATGATTTTTCAATTAGATATAATTATATTAATGACGCTATTGAAGAAATTAATGATACAGGAGCCTTAGGTAATAGAATAGATATTTTATATAACCCAGGTGAAAAATCAACATCTGCATTATATGATTTTTTAGATAGATTAAATAATGCTAAAAAAATATATTCTGAATTAAAACGACATGGCCTAGATGATTCACATGAAATGTCAAAAGAATTATATGATTATGCTAATATATTAATTTATAATAAAAAATATAAATATTTATATGAATTATTAGATTCAGCATCTAATTTAAAGCATATAGAAAGTCAAATATTGCTTGGTAAGATGCTAGCATATGGCTTATACGATACTAAAAAATCAATTTCAGGTGCCCTAGATTACCTAACTAAGGCAGCTAATAATGATAGTGCAGAGGCTGCATATGAAATAGTTAAATTGTATGATTATGATAATGATTATGTTGATTCAAAAATGGCTGAGAATTATTGTAAGATTGCATCTAGCCTTGGAAGTGAGAAGGCAACAACTAGATTAAATTATTCTTTTGAATATATTTCTAAAAGAAAAAGAATTGAAGAAAGAATTAAAAATGGAGATCCTAAGGCAATATATGATTTAGTCCTATATTTATATGAAAAGGATGATAAGTCTTATATTGAGATATTAGATGATGCAGCTGATAATAAAAATGTATATTGTATGTTATTTAAAGCAAAGCTTTTATATCAACAAAAGGAAAAGGATGAAGCTAATATATTACTTGAAGAATGTATTGATGCTAAATTCTTTGATGCATATAAGTTTTATGCTGATATAAATACTGATACAGATTTCTATAATTTTGAATCAAATAAAAATACTGCACCTGCATCAAGTCATATCAAGCAATATGACTTATATAGAGAAGCATATCTAGGTGGAATAGAGGAATGTAAAATATATGTAGCTAAGGCCTATTATTTTGGTTACCCTATTTATATTGATAAGCCAAAGGCATTCTTATTATTTAAAGAATTATCTAACAATAATAATTATGAGGCAATGTATTATTTAGCTAAAATGTATGAAAACGCAGACTCAGTTGAAATGGATATGAATCTGGCAGTTAAATTATTGACAGAATCAGCAAATCATGGCAATTTAGATGCTATGAATGAGCTAATTCAAATCTATTCAATTGACAAAGATTTTATCAATCCAGAGCTTGTAAAGAAGTATAAAGAGTTAAGAGAAATCTAAAACATAAAAATTTGTAAAAATAATTGTTGATTTCATTTTGTTGTTTTGATATAATAATCGAGTAAACTAATCTTTAGGTCTGGAGGGATAAAAGATGCGTGATTTAGTTAAATTAGTTTGTTCTGAATGTAAGAACGAAAATTATTATACAGATAAGAACAAGAAGACTACTCCTGAAAGAATGGAGATTAAGAAGTATTGTCCAACTTGTCGTAAGCATACTATCCACAAAGAAAAGAAGTAGTATCTATAATAATAACATTTAAAGCCCAAATTTGGGCTTTTTTGTTTTTTATTTTTTTGTTATAATTATTTTAATTTACGAGGAGATTTTAATATGATTAGACTTGCAAACGAATTAGATATAGATGATATTATAAAATTATTAGATGAAATAAGAGAAATTCATCATAATATAAGACCAGATTTATTTAAAGATAGTGGTTATAAATATAATAAGGATGAATTGATAAATATTATTAATGATAAGAATACACCTATTTTTGTTTATGTAGAAAATAATAAATTATTGGGTTATGCTTTTTTAAAGATAATAGATAATAAAAATAGTAATGTATTAACTCCTATTAAAACAATTTATATAGATGATTTATGTGTTACATCTTCATATAGAGGAAATAATATAGGTCATAAATTATATGATTATGTAATTAATTATGCTAAAGAAATTAATTGTTATAATGTCACATTAAATGTATGGTGTGGAAATGATAAGGCAATTAAATTTTATGAATCTTTAGGATTAAAGCCTCAAAAGATTGGAATGGAGATGATTATAAAATGAAAGTAGAAGTAATTACAACTGGAGGATATCAAACTAATAGTTATATTATTTCTAATTCAAAGGGAGAATGTGTAATTGTTGATCCAGGATTACAATATTTAAATGCATCAAAAATAATAAAAGAAAAATATAAGCCTATAGCAATCCTTTTAACTCATGCTCATATGGATCATATTGATGGAATAACTTATTTTATAGATTTACCTATATATTTATATAAGGATGAGGTAGGTGTATTTAATGACGATAATAATAATCTATATGAAATGATAGGAAGAGTATCTCCATATCATACTTCTGATTTTGATTGTAGATTAGTTAGTGATTTAGATATAATAGAAATATCAGATTTTAAATTTAAGGTTATACATACTCCAGGACATACAATAGGTTCTTGTTGTTATTTAATTGATGACGATCTATTTTGTGGTGATACATTATTTAATTTATCTTGTGGAAGATGTGATTTTCCAACAGGAGATGAAAAATTATTAAATAAATCATTACATAGATTAATGGATATGTTTTCTGATGATATTAAATGTTATCCAGGCCATAATAATGTTACAACTATAGGTTATGAAAGATTATACAATCCGTTTATTAAAAAATGAATATAATTTTAAAAAATCATAAATTTTAAAATTTATAATAAAAAACTAATGTTTTTATAAAAAATAATTTACAAATATTCATATTTGTTATAAAATAAATTCATAAATCCTAAGATGAGAAGAATGGTAATAATTTATTTTAAGCGAATCCTGTAAGGTGAAAGAGGATAATGATTATACCGGACAACAGCTCGGAGGATTAGGGAAGAACAGAGTAGAACCCTACGTATAGCTGCGTTAAAGTAATTGAGTGCTGTATATTTATTTATACAGAATTAAGGTGGTACCGCGATAATTCGTCCTTAGATTATTCTAAGGGCTTTTTTTATGGAGGAGATTATGAAAAGATTATTTTTAAAAGAGGATTATAAGCCATTATTGACTGTTAAGGAAACTGAAAAGGCAATTAAATTTGTTCGTGATAGCTTTGAAAAGGATTTATGTAAGAAATTAAATCTAACAAGAGTATCTGCCCCACTATTTGTATTTCCTTCAACAGGATTAAATGATAATTTAAATGGATATGAAAGAAGAGTATCATTTGATGTTAAAAATATATCTGAAGAGGTTGAGGTTGTACAATCCCTTGCAAAATGGAAAAGAAATGCATTAGGTAAATATGGATTTTTACCTGGCGAGGGTCTTTATACAAATATGAATGCAATAAGAAGAGATGAAGACTTAGATACAATGCATTCGTGCTATGTTGACCAATGGGATTGGGAAAAGGTAATTACAAAAGAGGATAGAACAAGAGGCTATTTAAAGAAAACTGTTAAGCAAATTTATACAGTTTTAAAGGCTTTAGCTAAAAGAGTTGAAAAAGAATATCCACAAATAAAGCATGACTTACCAGAAGATATTTATTTTATTACAACTAAAGAATTAGAAGCAATGTATCCTGATAAAACACCAAATGAAAGAGAATATGAAATCTGTAAAGAGAAAAAGGCAGTATTCTTAATGCAAATTGGTTCTAAATTAAAATCAGGCATGCCTCATGATGGTAGAGCATCAGATTATGATGACTGGAAATTAAATGGTGATATATTATTATATTATGATGTATTAGATATCGCATTTGAAGTTTCTTCAATGGGTATTAGAGTTGATGCTGATTCATTATATAAGCAAATGAAAGAAAAAAATGAATTAGATAAAATTAATGATAAATATCATCAAGATGTATTAAATAATAAGCTACCACTTACAATTGGTGGTGGTATTGGTCAATCAAGATTATGTATGTTCATGTTAAAGAAAGCACATATAGGTGAGGTACAAGCATCTATTTGGCCAGAAGAAGATATTAAAGCATTAGAAAAATGTAATATTCATTTATTATAATTAGAGACATCGGAAGAAAAAAATTCCGATGTTTTTATTTTTTGGCACTTTTTTCTTGACAGTGCCAAAAGTGAGTTATATAATATAATTGCACTTGGGAATAAAGAGTGCAAAAACCTATGTGAGGTGAGATAATGCTAACAGATAGACAAAAGCTGATTTTAAAAGCAATAATTGAAGAATATGTAACTTCTAATGAGCCAGTTGGTTCAAAAATGCTAACAGAGAAGCCATATTTAGCATTCTCTTCAGCAACGCTTCGTTATGAAATGCAGCACCTTGAAGAAACAGGTTATTTAAAAAAGACTCATACTTCAAGTGGTCGTGTTCCATCTGAACAAGGCTATAGATATTATGTAGATCATCTAATTATTAGAGATGATGATGTAGTTGAATATTATAAGTATGTTGATGAAATCTTGGATAATCAATATTATTCAAAGGAAGAATGTATTAAAAAGATTACAAACTTCTTAAGTGAATTGACAGGCTATTATACAGCTATTATTACATCGCCTAATGATTTAGCTAAGGTATTAAAAATGGAAATAGTACCTTTATCAAATGATGAAGCATTATTATTAATAGTTACATCATCAGGAAGTGTTCAGACTCAACGTATTGTTATTCCTAAGGGATATAAGATGGATGATTTATTAAGAATCATTCAAATGTTTGATAATGCGATGTATGGTCATTCAATTTATGAAATAAGAGATATTTTGGAAAACGAAGCATCTAAGCCAAGAATTAGACAAATGGTTGATTTTAGAGATGATATATTAAATTTCTTAATTAAAACATTTGCAGCATTCTTAAAAGGTGATTCAACTGATTCAGGTTTATCAAAGCTATTGAATCAACCAGAATTCCAAGACCATGAAACAATGCAAAAAATTATAAAGGCTATTGATGGTGAAATTATGAGAGCGTTCATAGCTGGTGAAGAATCAGGTATGAAAATTCATATAGGTAGAGAAAACCTATGTGACGGGCTTGAGGAATGCTCAATTATAACAATGCCTTTTACAGTAAATGAAAATGAAGCTGGTTCATTAATTATGGTTGGACCAACTAGAATGAATTACCGTGCTACAGTACCTCTACTTGAGTATGTAGCAAAGAGTATGAAAAAATTAAATAAGAGGTAGGTGTTTAATTTGGCAGAAGAAATAAAAGATGAAGCATTAGACGAAGAAGTAGCAACTGATTCAGTAAAGGATGCGAAAGAAGAAAAGAAAGATAAAAAGGAAGCCAAAAAGGAAAAAAAGACCAAAGAACAAGAAAAAATTGAAAAGCTAGAGCTTGATATTGCGAAACTTAAGGAAGAAAATGCAAAGCTTAAAAATGAATATTTAAAAGCTTATGCAGATAGTCAAAATTTCCAAAAGCGAATCAATGATCAGGCGATAAAGGATAGAAAATATGCATCACAAAGTGTTATTGGTGCATTAATAAATCCAATTGATATGCTAGTTCAAATAGTCAATATGCCTGCTCCGTCACCTGAGATTCAAAATTATGTTATTGGATTCCAGATGATTACAAATCAGCTTACAGATATTTTAAAGCAAGAAGGATTAGCTCCAATTGAAGCAAAGGTTGGTTTAGAGTTTGATCCTAAATGTATGCAAGCTGTTGAAACTTCAGCAGATTTAACTGTTGAAGATAATATTATAACTAAGGTTATGCAACCTGGTTATATGTATAAAGATAGAGTATTAAGACCAGCAATGGTAGTTGTTAATAAAAAGCCTGTTGAGGCAAAAGATGAAGGAAAAGAGGAAAAATAATTATGACAAATAAAGTAATTGGTATCGATTTAGGTACAACAAATTCATGTGTTTGTGTTATGGAAGGTAAGGATTCAAAAGTTATTCCTAACGCAGAAGGTGTTAGAACTACTCCATCAGTAGTAGCATTTAAGGGTGATGAAATCCAAGTTGGTGATGTTGCAAAGCGTCAAGCTATTACAAACCCTAATACAGTATCATCAATTAAAAGACATATGGGTGATTCATCATATAAGGTAGATATTAATGGTAAGAAATATACACCACAAGAAATATCTGCAATGATTTTACAAAACTTAAAGAAGACTGCAGAAGCTTATTTAGGTGATACAGTTTCTAAGGCAGTAATTACTGTTCCAGCATACTTTAATGACGCACAACGTCAAGCTACAAAGGATGCAGGTAAGATTGCAGGCTTAGATGTATTAAGAATTATTAATGAGCCAACTGCTGCAGCATTAGCATATGGTATTGATAAGACTGATAAAGAACAAAAGGTATTAGTATTCGACCTAGGTGGTGGTACATTCGATGTATCTATCCTAGATTTAGCTGATGGTACATTTGAAGTATTATCAACTGCAGGCGATAACATGCTTGGTGGTGATGACTTCGATAAGGCTATTATGGATTGGTTAATTTCTGAATTCAAGACTGAATCAGGTGTTGATCTATCAAATGATAAGATGGCTTTACAAAGATTAAAGGATGCATCAGAAAAGGCAAAGAAGGACTTATCAGGAGTTACATCTGTTGAAATCCAATTACCATTCATTTCAATGTCAGCTGCAGGTCCTCTACACTTAAATAGAACATTAACTCGTACTAAATTTGATGAATTAACTCGTCATTTAGTTGATAGATGCTTAGGACCAGTTAGAAGAGCATTATCAGATGCTAAATTAACTCCAAAGGAATTAGACCAAGTATTATTAGTAGGTGGTTCAACTCGTATCCCTGCTGTTCAAGAATTAGTAAAGAGAGAATTAGGTAAGGAACCTAATAAGAGCGTTAACCCAGATGAAGTTGTAGCAATGGGTGCTGCAATTCAAGGTGGTGTATTAACTGGTGAAGTTAAAGACGTATTATTACTAGATGTTACACCATTATCTTTAGGTATTGAAACACTTGGTGGTGTATTTACTAGATTAATTGATAGAAATACAACTATTCCATGTTCTAAATCACAAGTATTCTCAACTGCTGCAGATAACCAACCAGCTGTTGATATCCATGTATTACAAGGTGAACGTCCAATGGCTGCAGATAATAAGACATTAGGTCGTTTCCAATTAGGTGATATTCCTGCTGCACCAAGAGGTGTTCCTCAAATTGAAGTTAAATTCGATATTGATGCAAATGGTATCGTTAATGTATCAGCTAAGAACTTAGGTACAGGTAAAGAACAAAAGATTACAATTCAATCTGGTTCAGGATTATCTGAAGATGAAATCAATAGAATGGTTAAGGAAGCTGAAGAAAATGCTGAAGCTGATAAGGCAAGAAAAGAAGAAGCTGACTTATTAAATGAAGCTAACCAATTAATCTTCCAAACTAGAAAAGCATTAAATGATTTAAAGAATGTAGATCCTAATGAAAAAGCTAACGCAGAAAACTTATGTAATGAATTAGAAAAAGCATTAGAATCTAAAGATATGAATTTAATTAGAACTAAGAAAGAAGAATTACAAAAGGTTGCTCAAGATATCGCTGTTAAGGCATATCAACAAAATCAAGGAAATCCTACTGATGGTGGAAACAACAACGGTGGCCAATCAAATGGTGGACACGGTGATTCAGTAGATGCTGATTTCTCAGACGTACAATAATTAAATTTGAAGGGCATAACTCTGCCCTTCATTAATGCTTTAAAAATGGAGGTTTTTTATGGCAGCTAGTAAAAGAGATTACTATGAAGTACTAGGTATTTCTAAAGGTGCTTCAGATGATGAAATAAAAAAAGCATATCGTCAAATGGCTAAAAAATATCACCCAGATGTCAATAAAGAGCCAGGCGCAGAGGAAAAATTTAAAGAGATTAATGAAGCCTATGAGGTTTTATCAGATCCTAATAAAAAGGCAAGATATGACCAATTTGGCTTTGAAGATCCTTCTCAAGGCTTTGGCGGTGGAGCTGGTGGATTTGAAGGCGGCTTCGGTGGATTTGGTGGATTTGATGATATAATCAATTCCTTCTTTGGTGGAGGAAGAAGACAATCAGCAAATGGACCAAGACAAGGTGCAGATGTTGAAAAGCAAATGAATATTACATTTGAAGAGGCAGTATTTGGATGCAAGAAAAAGGTTAGATTATCTGTTGAAGAAGATTGTATCCAATGTGGTGGTACTGGTGCAGCCTCTAAAAATGATATAAAGCAATGTCCAAAATGTGGTGGACGTGGTAGAGTCTACATGCGTCAACAAACAATTTTTGGTACATCTACAGTAGAAACTGTTTGTCCTGATTGTAAGGGTAAAGGTAAGACTGTAACTAAGAGATGTCCTGAATGCGGTGGTACTGGTAGAGTTAGAAGAACTAAGGATGTTGAAATCAATATTCCTGCAGGTATTCAAACAGGTATGTCACTTCGTATGGAAGGATATGGTCAATCAGGATTCAATGGTGGACAACCTGGTGACTTATATATTCAATTCATTGTTCAAGAACATCCAAACTTTAAGCGTAATGGTCAAGATATTATTCTTGAAATCCCACTTTCTGTATCACAAGCAGCACTTGGTGATACAATACAGGTACCAACAATTGATGGACCAGTAGACCTAAAGATTCCTGCAGGTACTCAACCAGGAACTAAATTACGCCTAAAAGGTAGAGGAACTAAAAATCCTAAGGGTGGAATGGGAAGAGGAGACCAATATGTTATTTGTAATGTATTAGTACCTACATCATTATCATCTAATGAAAAGAAGCTTTATGAACAATTAAAGGATTCTGAAAAGCAAGAAAAGAAATCACCATGGGATAGATTTGTTCAAGGATTTAAAAATATATTTAAGTAGGAAAAAGCCAAACAATTTGGTTTTTTCTTTTTATTCATCTTATTAAAATCATCCAAAAGGTGGATGACTTATATAAAAATAGTGATATAATCAAAATAGACAATGGGAGATGGGAGGATAAATATGAAGACTTTAGGTAATATTTTATGGTTTTTACTAGGTGGTTTTATTATGGCTATCGTATTGTTTATAGAAGGATTAATATTCTGTATAACAATCATTGGTATTCCACTAGGTATTCAATTATTTAAATTATCAGGATTTGTATTATGGCCATTTGGTAAAACTGTTGAAGATGTTAGCTGTAATGGATTTAAGGTATTCTTAAATGTATTATGGTTAGTATTTGGTGGTATTTTTACAGTTGCATCATTCTATGTTATTGGCGCAATTTTACATATTACAATCATTGGTATTCCTTTTGGTAAGCAATTTTTCAAAATTGGTAAATTCTGCTTTATGCCACTTGGACATACATTTGTTAAGCCACAAGCATAAAAAATTAGCATTCCATTTGGGATGCTTTTTTTATGCTTGAATATTATAACAATTATTGTTATAATTTATTTAGATTTTTAAATTTGGAGGCTTATTATGGAACAAAACCAATTTGAAGGACTAGAAGAAGTTGAAGTAGCTGATGTAAAACCTGAAGAAGATGTAGAAAATCTAAAGGAATATGAAAAATTATTATTAGCTGAAAGAGATAGAGAAGATAATGAAAAAGCATTAAATCTAATTAAATTTGGATGCTTTAACCAAAAAGAAGAAACAGTTGTTGATTTTTCTAAATTAGAAAAGATTACAACACCTAAAAAATATAAAGGATTATATACTTTATATAGAAATTTAGAAACAATGCAATTAGAATTCATTGCTGAATTAATTGAAAATAATAAAGGTGCTGAAGATGAAAGAAAAGATCTTAAGCCATATGCTTATGATGTAATTTATTTAGAAGCAATGGATGATGAAACTTATAAGGCAGTATGTCATGCAGGAAAGAATAATGTAAGAACATCAATTAGTGTATTATATAAATCTTCATTCGTTTGTTTCTTTGTATTAGCAGCATTTGCTCTATATTGTTTCATTTATAATTTAATTTCATTACAAGGTGGTTTCTTTGATAGATTAGCTTTAGGTTTATATTATGCTGCACCATTCTTTGTTGGTATTTTCATTTTATTACCATTATTAGTATTAGTTAGCATTAAATATAAGAAATATAAGGATCAATAATTATGCAAAAGTATTTTGTAAATGATAGTGATTTTAATTCAAATAAGATAACATCTGATGATGTATTTCATATATCAAATGTAATGAGATATAAAATTGGAGATAATATTTTAATTGGAAATTATAAAAAATCTTATTTAGCCAAAATCACAGAAATTACAAAAAGCTTTGTTAGTTACGAAATAGTTGAAGAAAAAATCGGCAATACAGAATTGCCGGTTTTTGTATCTATTTATCAAGGTTATCCAAAGGGTGATAAATTAGATGATATTATTAAGCATTCTACAGAGCTTGGAGTATATGAAATAATACCAACAATAATGAAACGTAGTGTATTTAAATTAGATGAAAAGAAAAAAGATTCTAAGATAATAAGATTTAATAAAATAGCTAAAGAAGCAGCTGAACAATCAGAAAGATTAATTGTTCCAAATATACCTGATATTGAGTATTTAAAAAAGATAGATTTTAGTATATATGATTATAAAATATTATGCTATGAAGAAGATGCAAGAAATAATGAATTATTGCAATTTAAAACAATAATTAAAAAATTAAAGCAAAATGATAAATTAGCAATAATTGTAGGACCTGAGGGCGGAATAGATAATGAAGAACTAGATTTTTTAAAATCTATTGGCTTTGTAAGTGCATCTTTAGGACCTAGAATATTAAGAACTGAAACTGCAGCATTTTATGCACTTTCAGCAATAAGCTATGAAATGGAGTTAAAGAATGAGTAAAATAGGCT
>Ga0310694_10005381_pt1 | contig 12263 bp, 10 predicted proteins | sample 174DNAGHGhighgp2_FD_203884 | JGI IMG/M metagenome (GOLD analysis project Ga0310694, IMG submission 203884) | Sheep rumen microbial communities from Palmerston North, Manawatu-Wanganui, New Zealand - 1742 DNA GHGhigh gp2 (v2) (version 2) | ecosystem: Host-associated > Mammals > Digestive system...
CTGGTAAACTTCACCCATTTATTTTTCCTCCGTCCGCCGGCAGCTGCGGCCGCCGGCGCCTATTTGCCGACACAGAACCCGGAGAAAACCGCATCCAGCAGTTTTTCGTCCGCCCTGTCCCCCGTAATCTCACTCAGTGCATTCTGGGCAGCCTGGAGATCCGTTGCCGCCATATCCGGCGTCAGCAGGTCCAGGGTGCGCATGGCGTCCTCCAGGCTGGCAACGGCGCGCCTGACCGCGTCCAGGTGCCTGGGCTGCGTGACGGCGATGCTGTCGGAAACCTCCGCCTTTTCGCGGAAAAACTCGCGGATCTGCTGCAGGGAATCGCTGTCCAGGGCGGAGACAGTCATGCAGCGTATCCCGGGGCGGATCGCCCGGACCGTTTCCTCCGTAATCACCTGCGGCAGATCCGATTTGTTGATGACGACCGCGCCGCTGTCCTGCATGCCCCGGAGCCATTCCGTTTCTTCATCGCTGATCTCCCTGGACCCGTCCAGGACCAGCATCGCGATATCCGCGTTCTTCAAGGCCCGCTCAGACTTCTCCACCCCGATCCGTTCGATCGGGTCTTCGGTTTTCCGGAGCCCGGCCGTATCGGTCAGGAATACACGGATACCGCCGACGCGGATCTCACCCTCCACGGTATCCCGCGTGGTGCCCGGAATCTCTGTCACAATGGCCTTGTCCTGGCCGATCAGCCCGTTCAGCAGGCTGCTTTTCCCCGCGTTCGGGATTCCGAAGAGCGTCACATGCATGCCGTCGTGGATCAGCCTGGAGGAGCGTTCGTCCACCGCGTCCCGGAGCTTCCGGACCAGGCGTTCCAGCCCGGCGCGGAGTTCCCCCGCGCCCTCCTCGTCGGAAATTTCCTCCGGATAATCGATGCAGGCCGCAAGACCTGCCTGCAGTTTGTAAAGATCGTCCGCGGCGGCGCGGACAAAATCGGCCGTGCCTCCCGCCATCTGCCGCACGGCAGCCCGGCGTTCCTGCTCTCCCCGCGCTTCGATCAGGCCCATGACGGCTTCCGCCCGGCTCAGGTCGATCCGCCCGTTCAGGAAAGCGCGGCGCGTAAACTCCCCCGCTTCCGCGAGCCGGGCGCCTTTCCGGAGGCAAAGCGCCAGCACGCGCTGGAGGACCTGCGTCCCCCCGTGGACCTGGATCTCCGCCACGTCTTCCCGCGTGTAGCTGGACGGCGCGCGCATCAGGACCGCCATGCATTCATCCAGCACTTCACCGCCGTCCAGGATCTTCCCGTAAACGAGGCGGTGGCTTTCGAACACCCCGCCTTTCCGGCCTGCCGGCCGGAAGATTTCCGAAAGGATGCCTTCCGCCGCCGGGCCGCTGATCCGTATAATGCCGATGCCGCCCCGCCCCGGCGCCGTTGCAATCGCCGCAATCGTGTCCTGGTTCATACGCCGTCCCGCTTCCGTGATGATCCTGCCTGCAGCCTGTGCAGCCTTGCGACAGTTTCCGGCATGTCCGTGCAGCGGAAAAGCGCCGTGCCCATGACCGCCACCGTCAGCCCGTTCTCCGCCAGCATTCCCAGGTTATCTTCCCGAATGCCGCCGTCAGCCTCGATTTCGCCCTGGTATCCCGTATCCCGAATGGCCCGGATTTTGGCGATCACGCGCTCGTCCAGTTTCTGCCCGCCGAACCCCGGTTCGACGGTCATGGCAAGGATCAGGTCAACTGAATCCATATACGGCCGGACTGCCCCGAGGGGGGTTCCCGGCCGGAGCGCAATGCCCGCCAAAGCGCCGGCGCTGCGGATCCGCTTCACCAGCTGCGCGATATCCGAATCGATTTCCGCATGGATTGTCACGATGTCCGCCCCTGCTTCCAGGAATGCGTCCAGCAGCGTTTCCGGCCTGTCCATCATGAGATGGACATCCAGCGGCACGGATACCGCCTTTTTCAGGCTGCGCACGGTCTCCGGCGTATAGGCCAGGTTCGGAACAAAATGCGCGTCCATCACGTCCACATGGATCCAGTCGCATCCGGCTGCCTCCGCGCGCTGCACGTCCCTGCCGAGGTTCAGCGGATCGGCTGCCAGGATACTCGGTGCAATCTTAATCATACCGTTCCCTCCATGTTTCCCTTGTTTCCGCCAGCAGCTGCCTGTAGCGCAGCAGCCTTTCCGGATGGATCAGCCCGCGCTCCGCCGCCTCGCGGACGGCGCAGCCTGGTTCCCGGTCGTGCAGGCATTCCCTGAAGCGGCATTTCCCTTCATAGGGCTGGAATTCAGGATACCGTTCGCGGAGTTTTTCCGGCTCCATGCGCTTTTCCGGTTCCAGCAGGTTGAAGCCTGCCGTGTCCATGACCCGCAGCCCGCCGGATTCCAGCAGTTCTGTCTGCCGGGTGGTGTTTTTGCCCCGGGCGATCTTCCGGGAGATATCCCCCGTTTCCAGCTGCAGGCCCAGCAAAGCGTTCAGCAGCGTGCTTTTTCCCGTTCCGCTCTGCCCCGTCAGGCAGCACAGGGCGCCCCGCATGGCGTCCCGCAGCGGCTCCAGGCCTGTCTTTTCCTTCGCGCTCACCGGAAATATAGGAATTTTCGCGGCCCTGTATTCTTCAGCCGCGGTCCCGGCCAGGGACGTATCGAGGTCCGCCTTGTTCACCGCGATCAGCACGCCGATTTCCTGCGCCACCGCGCGGGAGATGATCCGGTCGGCCAGGAGGAAATCCGGTTCCGGAACGGGCGCCAGCACCAACACGAGCCGCGTGACGTTCGCGACCGGCGGCCGGAGGCATACCGTTTTCCTCGGCAGGATTTCCTCGATCCAGCCGTCCTCTTCCGCTTCGCCCGGAGTAAAAAGCACCTCGTCCCCCGTCAGCGGGCTGATGCCCTGGCGGCGGAATTTTTTCTTGCAGCGCAGCGTGTAGCACCGGCCGGCCTCGTCCTTCGCCGTATAAAAGCTGCCGATTCCCCGGATCAGCGTTCCGCGGAGCAGCCCTTCCCGGAGTTCACTCATGGTTCGTTTCCCCTTCTTCGGAAGGCTTCAGGTTCAGGCTCTTCTGTTCCAGCTGCGTATCGCCGAGATAGACCGTATAGGTATACGCGCGGCCGTCGGGGATATCGACCGTTTCCTCGATGACGCGCGGGTCTTCCGGCTCGAGGGTATAGGTTCGGCTGTCGATGGCAACGTTCGACTGCTCGGCACGGATGCTGATCCGGACCTTCAGCTGCTGGTCGCTCACCGGCACCGTGACGCTCAGGGACGCCGTGCATTCTGCTTCCGGATACCTGTAGAGCGTCAGCTGGACAGGCGTATCCTCCGCGACGCGGTTCTCCGCTTCAGGCGTCGATACCGCGACCGTGCCGTGCTCGTCCTTGTTCTCCGTGATCACATACTTCAGCGAGGGCTGGAGGGCCAGGTTCTGCTTCGTCAGCATTTCCTCCGCTTCCTGCAGCGTGCATCCCGCCAGGGACGGCACCACCGTGCTGCCCCCGCTGATGGTCAGGGTCACCGGGTCATCCCTGGTCACCATCGTCCCGGCAGCGGGGACCTGGCCCATGACGCTGCCCTTCGGCACGTCGCTGCTGGCCGCCCGGTCCCGGGTGATCGACATCTTCCTGGCCGTCAGCAGGTTTGTCGCTTCCTCCGCGGTCTTGCCGACCACGTCCGGCATTTCGAACGGCACCGGGCCGCTGGAAATGACGAGGATTACGGAATCCCCTTTCCGGACCGTGGTGTCCGCGCCCGGGTTCTGGACGTACACCTGGTTCAGCTCCACCTGGTCATTCGGCATGCCTTTGTGCGTTTCCGTCAGGCCCGCCTGCTTCAGCACCCGCGCGGCCTCGTCGATATCCATACCCATGACATCCGGGACCTTTACGGTAAAGATGGTCTGTTCATAGATTGCCCGGCCGCCGAAGAAGAGCCCGGCCGCCACCGCCAGCGCCAGCAGGACGTCCAGCATGATCCGGACCGAACGCCTGTCCGGCATCCGGAGCGTATGCCGCGGCCCCGTATTGGAAAGCGCGCCTTTCTCCGCGGATACCTGCGGTTTCGGCTGCCGGACCACGAGCTCGTTTTCCGGGAAGGGCACCTGGTCCCCGCGCTCTTCCAGCGCGGCCCGCAGGTCCGCCGCCATATCCCGGGCGGACTGGTACCGCATGGCAGGATTCTTTTCCATGGCCTTCATGCAGACGCGCACCACCGCCGGGGGCACGTCCGGCGCCAGGTTCTGGATCGGCACCGGCGCCGCATGCAGGTGCTGCATGGCGACGGCGACGGGATTGTCCCCGTCATAGGGCACGCGGCCCGTGAGCATTTCATAGAGCACCACGCCGGTGGAATAGATATCGCTGGCCGCTGTCGCGCCTTCCCCGCGGGCCTGTTCCGGCGAGAAATAATGGACGGAGCCCATCACGTTGTCGCCGCGGGTCAGGGTTGCGCTGTCCGCAATCCGGGCGATGCCGAAATCGGCCACCTTGATATGGCCGTCCTCGTGGACAAGGATATTCTGGGGTTTGATATCCCGGTGGACAATGCCGTTCCGGTGGGCATGCTCCAGGGCACTGAGGATCCGGATCGCGATCTGGCACGCCAGCGGCGCGTTCAGCTTGCCGCGCTCCTGGATCACTGCTTTCAGGGTTTTCCCCTGCACGTACTCCATGACCAGGTAGCGGTTTTCCCCGTCCATGCCCACATCCAGCAGGTTGACGATGTTATGGTGCGTCATTTTGCTGGCCGCTTCGGCCTCCCGCTGGAAGCGGCTGATGAACTCCCGGTCCTCGTTGTATTCCGGCCGCAGGACCTTGACGGCAACGTTATGGCCGGTCCGCAGGTCGACCGCCCTGTATACGATGGCCATGCCGCCCATGCCGATCTGTTCCGTGAGGCGGTAGCGGTTGGCAAGGATCTTGTCTGTCATGCTTCCGCCTCCCCGCTCTTTTCTTCGCCCTCTGCAGCAGCTTCCGCGTCAGGGCATGCCTTTCCCGTTTCGTCCGTCAGCAGGACCAGGGAAATATTGTCCTTGCCCCCGTTGTCCAGCGCGGTCTGGAGCAGCCGGTCCGCCGCTTCCTCCTGATTTTCGAGGGACAGCAGTTCCTTCAGCACGTCCCGGGTCATCTGCCCGTACAAACCGTCGGAGCAGACAAGCCACCGGTCGCCTGCCTTGCGTTCCTCCCTGAAAATATCAACTTCAACCGTGTCGTCCGTGCCCACGGCGCGGGTAATATAATTGCGCATCGGATGGCATGCTGCCTGTTCCTCCGTCAGCACGCCCTTGCGGACCATGTCCCCGACCAGGGAATGGTCTTCCGTCACCTGCCTGAGTTCCCCGCCGCGCAGCAGGTATGCCCGGCTGTCGCCCACCTGGGCGACCAGCACCTCGTTCTCCGAAGGCCACAGGAGCGTCAGCGTCGTACCCATGCCGGTCAGGGCGGCATCCCGCTCCTGATGCTCCCAGATTTCCAGGTTGATTTTCCGGACAGCTTCCTGCAGCAGTTCGGGGTCCGGTTTTTTGCCCTTTATCTCCCGGAGCAGGCCGTCGCGCGTATCAGCGGACGCGATCTCGCCTCCGTTGTGCCCGCCCATGCCGTCCGCGACGCCGGCCAGTCCGTTCCCGATAATCAGGGCGTCCTGGTTGGTCCTGCGCACCCTGCCGACGTCCGTCCTGCCGGTGATCGTGAACCCCCGGACCGGGGACGCCGTATTCGCCTCCGCGGGCGCGGCCGGCTCATTCGTGTGCTCCGGGTCCATCATCCGCCTGGCGGCTTTTTCCTTCAGGTTAAACTTTCGCATGTCGCTTCGCTCCTTGAGGTATTGATTGTCTTCCTGCGCAGCTGTCCGCATGCGCCCTCGATGTCGTCGCCCATTTCCCGGCGCCGGGTCGCGGAAATATGCCTTTCCTGCAGGACCTTCAGGAACGCCCTGACAGTATCCTCGCTGACGCCTTTGAGCTGCCTTTCCTTCACTTCGTTCAGGGGAATCAGGTTCACGTGGCACTGCATCCCGCGCAGCAGGCCGGCCAGTTCCCTGGCTTCCGATTCCCCGGCGTTCAGGCCGTCCACCAGCGCGTATTCGAAGATCACCCGCCGTCCGGTGACCCGGATGTAATGCCTGCATGCTTCCAGGATCTCCCGGATGGCATACTTGTTCGCAATCGGCATGGTTTGCCGGCGGATCCTGTCGTTCGGCGCGTGCAGCGAGATGCACAGGGTGACCGGCAGGTTCTCCTTCGCCAGGTCGTAGATCCGCGGCACGATGCCGCAGGTGGACAGGGATACGTTCCGCAGGCTGATCCTGACGCCGTTTTCCTCGCGCAGCAGGCGCAGGAAACGGATCACCTCGTCATAGTTGTCGAGCGGCTCGCCGCTGCCCATCAGGACCACATGGCTGACTTTTTCGCCCTCCGGCCGGAGGTAGCGGTTCGCCGCCAGGATTTCCCCAAGCATTTCCCCCGCCGTGAGATCCCGCACGCGGCCGTCCAGCGTGGAGGCGCAGAACCTGCATCCCATCCGGCATCCGACCTGGGTGGAAATGCACAGGCTGACGCCGTACCTGTAGCGCATCAGCACGCCTTCCACACAGTTGCCGTCCCTGAGCGCAAAGAGGAATTTGACCGTTCCGTCCAGCGCGCTTTTCCGGCTCAGCCGGATCTCCGCGCACTGCGCAACCGCCGTTTCCTTCAGCTTTTCGCGCACTTCCTTCGAAAGGTTTGTCATCCCGTCGAAGTCCTCGCCGCGATGAATCCACTCAAAAACCTGTTTCCCGCGGAAGGCGGGCAGGCCCTGCGCGGCCGCCCATGCCGTAAGCTCCGCCTCCGTCATGCCGGCCAGTTCCGTTTTGGCCGCAGCGCCGGCAGTCTCCGGGCCGCCGCTTACAGTGCGCTGTATTTTTTCTTCATCCTGCATAGATAGAAGCCCTCTGTACCGTCCCTGGAAGGCAGCAGCTGCAGCCCGGCCTTCCTGTTTGTCCTGAAGCGTTCCGGGATCGTATCCGGCAGGCCGCACGCCTCAAAATCCGGATGGCCGGCCAGGAATGCTTCCACCTGCGCTTCGTTCTCCTCCGTGAGGACGGAGCAGGTGGAGTAAACCAGCGTGCCGCCCGGCTTCACATACGTACATACCGTATCCAGCAGCTTTTGCTGCAGCGCCTTCAGTTCGCCAAGGCTTTCCTCCGTCAGCCGGAGCTTGATATCCGGCTTTTCCGAAAGCATACCGAGCCCCGTGCACGGGGCATCCAGGAGGACAGCGTCCATGGATTCCGCCAGGTCCTCCCGCAGCCGGGAAGCGTCGCGCACCATCGGGCGGATGTTCTCCAGCCCGAGGCGTTTCGCCTGTGCTTCGATGAGGGCCGTGCGGTGTTCATGGATGTCCCAGGCCTGCACGCGGCCCGTGCCCGCCATCAGCTCCGCAAGGTAGCACGACTTGCCCCCGGGCGCCGCACAGCAGTCAAGGACCTGTTTGCCCCTTTTGACGTCCATCGCCAGGCACGCCATCATGCTTCCGGGGGTCATGATGGAAAAGGAACCGTTCAAGAAGTCCGCGTCCCGGGCGATATCCATCGCCCCGCGAACCTTCCAAGCATGCGGAAGGTCTGTCTTTTCCTTTTCCCAGACCTTCTTTGCAAGCACCTTTTCGAAGTCGTCGTCCGTCAGTTTCGTCAGGTTCGGCCGGACGGTCCAGCTTTCCGCCGCGGTGCTGTGGGTCACGATGGCGGCTGCCTCCGCAGTGCCGTAATCCGCCTTCAGCTTTTTCCACAGCCACTCGGGTACGCTGTAACGGATTGATTCTGCTTTATCAGGCTCTTTTTCAGGATCCGGGAACACCAGTTCGTCCTTTTTCCGGACAAGGTTCCGCAGGATGCCGTTGCAGACTCCCTTGAGCCCTTCCATGCCGGCTTCCGTACAAAGGCGCACGCTGGTATCCGTCGCCGCGCTTTCGGGGATGCGGTCCTCCAGGAGGATCTGGCAGGCGCCCAGGCGAAGGATATTCCGGAGCTTGATGTCCGTGTCCTCCCTCGCCATGACCTGCGACAGCACATAATCCAGGTAGATCAGGTGGTCCAGGGTGTCGTAGACCAGGCGGGAGACGAGCCGCCTGTCGGCAGAGATGAGGCCGCAGTTTTCAAGGGCCTTGTCCAGGCTCAGGGACGCATAGGCCCCCTGTTCGGTGACCTGGCGGATCACACGCAGGGCCAGGCGCCTCGCAGGCATGCCTTCCTCGTGCAGGACCTTCTGCGGTCCGGCGTCCTTCCCGTTCCTTCCGTTCGCAGGCTTTCCGCGGAACGGGCCGTTCTTCCCGTTCGCCGGATTCCCCCGGAACCGTTCGTTCTTCCCGTTTGCGGCATTTCCCCGGAACGTGCCGCCCTTTCCGGGCGTCCGTTTTTTCCCGGGCTGGCCTGCGCGCTGCACAGGCCGCTTTTTCGTTTCGCTCATCAAGTTTCCCTTTCCGATGTCCGTTGATTCATATCAATGCTTTCACCCGAGCAGATGCCCGCGCAGGTAATCCTCGGCCCGCATGCGTTTTCCCCCGGGTGCCTGCACCTCCAGGATCCTGACCGCGCCCGTTCCGCAGGCGATCACGAGGCCTTCCTTCGGATCCGCCTCCAGGATGGTGCCCGCTTTGCCGCTTCCCTCAGTGCATACGGCCCGCAGCAGCTTCAGCCTGCCGCCGTCCCCGCAGGGAATACTGACGCAGGGCCACGGGTTCAGGCCGTTGATCTTCCCCTTTTCCTCCGCCGCGCTGCCGGTAAAGTCCGTCAGGCCCATTTCCTTGCGCAGCATCGGATCGTAGGTCATTTCCGCATGGTTCTGCGGGATCCGCCGCAGGGTTCCAGCCTGCAGGGCTTCCAGGGTCCTGCGCAGCACTTCTGCCCCGACGAGGCCCAGCCGTTCCGTCAGTTCGCCGCAGGTCTCCGTTTCGCCAATTTCGGTTTCCTGCTGCAGGAGCATATCCCCGGTGTCGATCCCTTCATCCATCATCATGGTGGTGACCCCTGTTTTCGGGTCCCCGCACATGATGGCATGGGCGATGGGCGCCGATCCCCGGTGCTTCGGCAGCAGCGACGCGTGGACGTTGATGTTCCCGAGCGGGGGAATTTCAAGGATTTCATGGCTGAGGATCTGGCCGAAGGCCGCGGTCACGCACAGGTCGGGCCGCAGCCCGCGCAGCGTTTCCGCGCCGTCCCGGCGGATTTTCTCCGGCTGGAAGACCGGGATGCCGGCTTCCGCGGCAGCAACCTTCACCGGGCTCGGCGTCAGCCTGTTGCCGCGGCCCTTCGGGCGGTCCGGCTGCGTGAATACGCCTGCCACTTCAGCGCCCGGAAAGGCGATCAACGTACGCAGCGACGGGACGGCAAATTCGGGCGTCCCCATAAAAACGATCCTCACTGTGCATCATCCTCCGGGATATGCCCCTCGATTTCTTCCTTCGTCAGTTCGCGGTCCATCACGTCGATGTACATCCGGCCGTCCAGGTGGTCCAGCTCATGGCAGACCGCCCGCGCTTCGAAACCCTCGGTTTCCATTTCCATCCAGTTGCCTTTCCGGTCCTGGAAACGCACCCTGACCTTCATCGGCCGCGTCACGACGCCCTGCCGCCCGGGAACACTCAGGCAGCCTTCCCGCCCGGTCTGGGTGCCTTCCCGTTCGACGATCTCGGGATTCACCATTTCCACCAGGCCCGTGTGGTCCTCGGTCACGTCGACCACGGCCACCCGCCGCAGGATGCCAACCTGGGGCGCCGCCAGGCCCACGCCTTCCGCCTTGTACATGGTATCCGCCATATCCCTGAGGAGGACTGCCAGGCGCAGGTCGAACTTTTCCTGTTTCCTGCAGACCTTGCGCAGCGTATCATCCCCGATTGTAACGATTTTCCTGATTCCCATTGCTTTGCTTCGATCCTTTCCGGTTTTGCCGCCCGGGTTTCCCCGGCAGCCTGTTATTACATCATCGACGTCGGATTGACCTCGAACCATATTTCCGCGCCTTCGCGCTTTTTCGCCGCGAGCTCTGTCAGCGCCCCGAAAAAGGCGTCTGTTTCCCTGCCCACGAGGGCTTTGACCAGGATATGCCGCCGGTGCTTCCCTTTCAGGAACTTCACCGAAGGCGTATCCTTCAGCACAGTCAGCACCTTCCGCTTCCAGTCGTCATGCTCCTCCAGCAGGGTCCTGATCCTGCCTTCCAGTTCGTCGGCCGCCGCGGCCGCCTTCTCCTCTGCGGCGCTTTCGGCAAGCAGCCGCGCCAGCACGGTGAAGGGCGGATACAGTCCGTTCCTCCGCCGGCGGAATTCGCTTTCAAAAAACGCCCTGTAATCCTGCCGTGCGGCAAAGCCGATCACCGGGTCGTTCGGCAGGTAGGTCTGGATGATCACGCGGCCGCTCTGCTGCCCCCTCCCGGCGCGCCCGGCAACCTGGGTCAGCAGCTGGAACGCCCTTTCCCGGCTCCTGTAATCCGGCAGGTTCAGTGCCATGTCCGCCGCGACGACGCCGACAAGCGTCACCTGCGGAAAATCGAGCCCTTTCGCGATCATCTGCGTACCGATCAGGATCCGCGCTTCCCCGCTGCGGAAGACTTCCAGCAGCCTGCCGTGCCCGTCCTTGGTTCCGGTCGTGTCGTAATCCATACGGACCGTCCGGACGCCCGGCAGCATCTTGCTGACTTCCTCCTCCACCTTCTGGGTGCCGGCGCCGAAATAGCGGATGTAATGCCCGCCGCAGGCCGGGCAGGTCTGCGGGGGCAGCGTTTCCGCGCCGCAGTAATGGCAGCGGAGCTTTCCTTCCGCCGAACCGATATGGTACGTCATGCTGATGTCGCAGTTCGGGCATTTTACGACGTACCCGCAGCTCCGGCAGGAGACGAAGGAATTGTATCCCCGCCGGTTGATCAGCAAAATGGCCTGTTCGCCCTTTCGGATGCACTCCTTCAGTTCCCGGCGCAGCATGCCGCTCAGCACCGTCCGGTTCCCGTTCTCCAGCTCCGTGCGCATATCGACGATATCGACTTCCGGCAGCGGCCTGTCGTTCACGCGGTTCGGCATCTCCAGCAGGGTATAATCCCCGCGGCGGGCCCGCGCAAAGCTGAGGATGCTCGGTGTCGCGCTCGCCAGGATCATCGTGGCGCCCTCGCGGGTGCACCGGCTGGCAGCCACGTCCCGCGTATCGTAGCGCGGGTGCCGGTCGTTCAGGTAGGTACTTTCATGCTCCTCGTCCACGACGATCAGCCCCAGCCGTTGTACCGGGGAGAAAACGGCGCTCCGCGCCCCGACCACGACCCGTGCGTCGCCGCGCCGGATCCTCCGCCATTCGTCATAGCGCTCGCCGGCGCTCAGCCGGGAATGGATCACGGCGGCCACCGCGCCGAACCGCCCCCTGAACCAGGAAACCATCTGCGGGGTCAGTGCGATCTCCGGCACAAGGATGATCGCGCTCCGGCCCGATTCAAGGGTGTCCCGGACCGCTTTCATGAAAACCTCGGTTTTCCCGCTGCCGGTAACGCCGTGGAGCAGGAACTTTCCGCCTTTCCCGTGCAGGGCGGGCAGGATTTCGTCCAAGGCTTCCCGCTGCCCCGGCGTCAGTTCGTATCCCGGGTCCTTCACCTCGGCAAACGCGCCGGCCGGCGTCCGCAGGGATTCCTCCCCGGTGATCCGGACCAGCCCGTCCGTTTCCAGCTTTTTCAGGGTGTCTCCCGGATCCCTGACCTCGGCCGCAATTCCCGGCACCGTCATCGTGTCCCTGTCCAGCAGCAGTTCCAGGATCCTGGCGCGCTTTCCCCCGTGCCGGCTGCTCTGCATCGCCTCCGCGGCTTCCCCCGCGGGCACGGCCAGGGTTACCGTGCGTACTTTCCTGACGCTGACCCGGCCGCCCCGCATCTGCGCCGGCAGCATCAGTCGCAGCGTTTCAGCCGGCGGGCAGTGGGCCCGAACCGCCATTTCCCCGGCAAGCTCCATCAGCTCGGGCGGGATGGCGGCGTAATCCTCCAGCGGGCGGAGCACGGGCCGGATCTTTTCCGGATCGATATCGCACGATCCGGTCAGTTCGGTCACGATGCCCTCCTTTTCACGCGCGCCGAAGGGAACCGCCACGCGCTGGCCCGGGGAGAGCTGCATGCCTTCCGGAACGAGATAGGTAAAAGGCTTTGCCACATTCTCATGAACGATGTCCACGATCACCCGGCAATACATCCTTTCCCCTCCCTTCCGGGCATATAAAACCATCTTCTATTATATCGGTTTGTTTTCACCATGACAAGAGAAAGCATTGATTTCCCTTTCTTTGTTCGGCTATAATGGTACCCGGATCAAAGCACGCAAAAAACCG
>Ga0310694_10005382_pt1 | contig 12262 bp, 11 predicted proteins | sample 174DNAGHGhighgp2_FD_203884 | JGI IMG/M metagenome (GOLD analysis project Ga0310694, IMG submission 203884) | Sheep rumen microbial communities from Palmerston North, Manawatu-Wanganui, New Zealand - 1742 DNA GHGhigh gp2 (v2) (version 2) | ecosystem: Host-associated > Mammals > Digestive system...
CTGGTACCGGTTTTCTTCAGCCAGATCTCACCGAGTCCGTTACGACCGCCATCCTCGATATAATAGGCATATTTATCGGAGGCATTGTAATAACTTGGCATAAACTGAGCATAACAAGTGACACCGTCATACGTAAAGGTTAGCTTCGGGAAATACCAACTGCTTTCAAAACGAATCACCTGACGTCCCTTGTCAAAAATACCCACTGCGCGGAAATAGGTCTTGTCATTCCATCCATATGCCATCACCGTGTCCAAGTTGTCAATGACTATTTTCACATTCGTCCAAGACACGGTCTTGCTCTCCCACGGGGAGTAAGCACTTGCCGTGAAGGTGCCGGTAAAATCATTGACTGTCAGCGAACCGCCAGGCTCGGATTTGGTGGTAAACGAACGTGTCTCTCCGTAGTAAACCGTTCCCTCTGTATTGATGGCATATGCGCGCACGGAATAGGTCGTAGTGGGTGTTAGATTACGCCATGTACCGGCATAAACGGTGTACTTGCCGGCGCGTTTTTGCAGATAATTATCGAGGGTCGGTACTTTTCCGCCGGCATTCAGAAGCAGACCGCTCTCTTTCAACGTACAAGCCGTAACCGTTACAGAAGCTTTCGTGCGGGCGGTACAGGAAGTGATAGAGCCGGTTTCCTTGGTCACCACCGTAATGCTTGGAGCCTGATTGCTCGTACGGAACGTGCCGGCATCGCTGTATAGCGAACCGGAATAGCGTGAGAACTTGCTCAGGCGCACGCGGTAGTAATAATCCGTTGCGGGTTCCAGATCATGCACCCGATAGGAGATAACATGTCCGGCGTCGGCATTTAAGTCGATCGTATCCGCTTCCGCTTCCTGTTTGTCGCTGAAATTGGCGTCGGTGGACCATTCAAAGAAGAACCGGGCTTTCTCGTTCTGGTTCATATTACTTACCAGTTCACCGCGGAGAAGGGCGGAATTGGACGTGACGGACATCACCTCCGATACCTGTACTACCGGTAATGCGTCGGCTACCTGTTTGTCTTGGGTCTCACACCCGCATAACACCATCGCGCATACGGCGACTATGATATATATGTGCTTTTTCATTTTTGGTTCCTCCTCTTGCAATCAAATATTCCACCTATTCCTATTTTTATTACGTGCGCGCACGATACATCTTCCATCGGATGCCCCAATCCGAGCATAACCTCGTATCCGGCGGAGATGGCGAACCCCTTGATATCCCCCATCAAACCGACCTCCGCACAGAGACTGTGGAACGGCGAGAGGTCATTCTCCGGATGACCGTTGGATTTGGCGAGCCATAGATGGTTGTTCGTCTCGTACGTAACGCTCTTGTATCCGTATCCGGCGCCTATATAGGTGTATAAGGGCACACCTCCGAGGCGCGCCATGAAGCCGGTCGTCGCCGAGAGTAGCTGGTCGCTCCGTTTGCCGGAATAGAACGGGGTCTCCGCATAGGGATACTCCGACAGATGTATCTGCATGTTCTTATCCACGATGCCGGAGGTACGGTAATGAAACCCGAACCCCATCATCGCATTGAGATACCATCCGAAACGCTTGACCACGCCAATAGTGAAACCGACGGCGGGCGAAAACGGGAAAGCGGTCTGACCGTTAGCCAGAATGAACATCTTCCATTCATCGGAAGCACTTCCTTTCTTGTTGCGCAGGACAACCTGCATGCCGGGCTTTGCTTTGGCTTTGGATGAATAGAAACCCAATAAGGCGATTTGGATCTCCGTGCCTTCGGTCACGTTCAGTTGGAACGAACCGTTCATGTCCGTCGTGGCGGTGAGCCCGGAGACAGGATCCTGTACCACCACTCCCATCAGCGGCGTACCGGAATCGTCCACTACCACACCTTTAATCTGTCCCAAGACAGGGATAGTGAGCAGTGTAACTGTAAGTAGAAGGATAAATTTTCTCATAATGTATAGTGTTAAAACCTTTGCGGCTGCAAAGGTAGTAATAATTTTTGATATATGCAAGAAAAAAGCGCCCGAAGACGCTTTTTTCATTAAATTGCCGGCGCTTAGCCTTGCGGATGCGCAGCGTCGTACGTGGCCATCTCGACCTTTAACGGTCTTGAATTATCCGCCATGACTTGCGTCATAAGCGTCTAATTCGAGTCTCCACAGATAAGACTTCATGGTCTTCTTGCCGCCTGCAGAATCTTTCTGGGCTTTGAAGGCAATCTGATCCTGAGTGATCTGGGTGAGATCCTGCATACGGATGGCATATCCGTAGTGTTTACTGAGACTTCCGGTGAAGGAAGAACAAATGGGTGATAGGATGATTTCCATACGAAAAATGGGGTTATGTAAGGTAAATGGACCGATAATGGACCGATAATGGAAGCTTAATGGACCGATAACGGACCGTAAAAGAGTCGATATTTTCCTTACGATTTTACATAAATCACTTTGTTGCCGGTCGGGTTAGCCATCTTAGTTCGGGGTGGGCTAAGTGTTACGCATAATACTCCATCCATAGCAGATAATGGGGTGCTAAACCGAATTCTTGCAGGAGAATGTCATTTTGGGGGATTTTTTCACTTTTATTTGCGTATGTCAAAAAAAAGCAGTACCTTTGCAGCCGTTATGAACAGTCTATCATCCATACGTCAGCCGGTGGAGGCATCGTGGCGGCAGTACGAGCGTCTGATGGAGAGTTCGCTGCGTGCAGAAAACAAGCTGCAACAGGAAGTGCTTCGTTATGTAGGTTCGCGCAGGGGGAAGCAGATCCGTCCGTTGCTGACGCTTCTGTCGGCTCAGATATGCAATCCGGTGACGGACAAGACTTTGCGTTCGGCGGTCGCGCTGGAACTGTTGCACACGGCGAGTCTGATTCATGACGATGTGGTGGACTCATCCGACACCCGTAGGGGCGTGGAGGCCGTACACGTCAGATGGACCAATAAGGTAGCCGTGCTCATTGGCGACTATATGCTGGCCAAGGTGATCGGTTTGGTGGCGGAGGTGCGTAACATCCGGATATTGGAGATAGTGTCGGGTTTAGGGAAGAGTCTGAGTAGCGGCGAGATGGTTCAGTTGCATGCAGGCCAAAGCATGTGGATCGATGAGGCGCAGTATTATCAGGTGATAGAACAAAAGACCGCGCAACTCTTTCAGGCATGTACAGAAGCCGGCGCCGAGAGTGCAGGATGTACAGCCCGTCAGCGAACCGCTCTGCGCGAATACGGACGTATGTTAGGGTTGTGTTTTCAGATCAAAGACGATATCTTCGACTACAGTGACCTGGAGGAATTAGGCAAGCCGACGATGAGCGATCTGCGGGACGGAAAAGTGACGTTGCCGCTTATTGAGGCATTGCGGCGTGCACCGAAGGAAGAAGGGGAAAGGCTAAAGTTGAAAGTAGAAAGTTTAGAGTTGAAAGTAGGAGAAGAGAGTAGAGTGTTGGAGGAAGTGAAGGCGTTTGTGATGCGGTTCAAGGGCGATGAGTATGCGGTAAAGAAGATGCTGGAGTATAAAAAACAAGCCACAGAAGCGTTGAGCGTCTTCCGTGACAGTCCTGAAAAGAAAAGTTTGTTGGCGTTACTCGACTACGCCATCAATCGCGTGCAATAGGGAGCCTGCCCCCGGCAATGTTCTACGGACGGCCACCGGCAGTCCGATCGAGCAGAGCTCTTCACCCATGGAGGGAAGGGAGAAGTTATAAATCAGAATCGAGCGAACCTAATAACTGATCTCTCAATTGGTCATCAGAGATTTTCTCGAGGATCTCTTTCATGAAGGCGTTAACGAGGAGTTGACGCGCTTTTTGTTTGTCGATACCCCGTTGCTGCATGTAGAAGAGTGCTGTTTCGTCGAGTTGTCCGGTAGAAGCGCCGTGTGTGGCTTGGACATCATCGGCGTAGATCTCGAGTTGGGGTTGTGTGCGCATCTCGGCGTTGTCAGAGAGGAGCAGGTTACGGTTGGTCTGATGGGCTTCGGTATGCTGAGCATCGGGCGCAATCTTAAGGTCGCCGATGAAGCGTCCGCGTGCGTTGTCATCAAGGACGAACTTGATGAGCTGGTTGGACGAACCGCCTCCGACGGCATGCGTGACGTGCGTCTCGATGGTGGCAGCGTCAGCGCCGCGAAGGAAAGCGAGGGCGTATATCTCGGTAGAGCAGTTTTCGCCGAGTTGATCGATGAAGATCTTGTGGGTAATGACGTCATGACGTGATGACGTGATGTCGAAATGGATCACCACGATCTTCACGTGAGAATCAGCCTCCTGGTCGATGGAGAGGTTGACTTGTTCGTTGATAAAGACGCGCTCGAATATGTCACCCTTGGAGATTCTCATAGCCTTTTTCCTCTAATTCTAAAGCGAGGGATTTGTCGCCGGTCTTGACGATGCGACCATCGGCGAGGACATGCACGAAATCGGGGATGATATAGTCCAGGAGTCGCTGATAATGGGTGATGACGATCGAGGCGTTATGCGGCGTCTTGAGTCGGTTGACGCCTTCGGCGACGATACGCAGTGCATCGATATCGAGTCCTGAGTCGGTCTCGTCCAGAATAGCGAGACAGGGTTCGAGCATCGCCATCTGGAAGATCTCGTTTTTCTTCTTCTCGCCCCCTGAGAAGCCTTCGTTGACGGAGCGGTTATTGAGTTTATCGGGCAGTTCGAGGAGTTTCTTCTTGTCGCGCATGAGTGCGAGAAAATCCCTGGCGGAGAGGGGTTCGAGTCCCTGGTAGGCGCGTTTCTCGTTGAGGGCGGTGCGCATGAAGTTGGTCATGCTGACACCGGGTATCTCGACGGGATACTGGAAAGAAAGGAACACACCCGCGCGTGCACGCACTTCCGGCGGCATGGCGAGCAGATTCTCTCCGCGGAGGTACACTTCTCCGGAGGTGACTTCGTAGGCAGGATGGCCGGTGAGTACGGCGGAGAGAGTCGATTTGCCGGCACCGTTAGGTCCCATGATGGCATGCACTTCGCCTTCGTTGACGGTGAGGTTGATGCCTTTGAGAATCTCTTTGCCGCCTATTGAAGCGTGGAGATCAATTATTTCTAATAATTTTCCCATTTACCATTTACAATTTACCATTTACTATTTATAACTGGCTCATGATGACTTCGCCGACGGCTTGGAGGGTGGATTTGGAGATATTGTCCATGTTGTCGTTGCGCGTATGCCACCAATGGGGGAAACCGGTCGCGTTGCGGATGTCATAATGGATGATATCGACGCACGGAATGCCGGCAATATAATTGACGTAATAATGGTCGTCGGTGATGGGGTACGACTGTTGGTTGGTGAACATCGCTCCGTATCCCAGTTTCTCGGCCGTCTTCCAGATCTGCTGCTGGTAGTTGGCGGCATATTGCGTGGAGTAGAGTTCGCGGGGGAAGGAAGCGTCGGGTGCGCCGACCATATCCAATACGATGCCGTATTGGTATTGTACATTTGAAGATTTGAAGATTTGAGGATTTGAAGATTTCTCGGCATAATTGGTGGCCCAAAGTTGGGAACCGAGACACCAGGTGTCTTCCCGTTCCATACCGGTGTAGAAACGCGGTGTACCGGAGTCTTCGCAGTCGAAGAAGATGATGTCCACAGGGGTGGACAATTGTTGATTTGTGGTGTCCATTCTCAGACTGAGTTGGCGGGCAACCTCGAGGAGTACGGCGACGCCGGAAGCACCGTCATTGGCTCCGGGTACATTATAATAGCGGTCCTCATAGGTCTCTTCTTCATCGCACCAAGGCCGTGTGTCATAGTGCGCGGCGAGCAGGATACGCGGGGAAGAGGAAGCGGAAGGAAAATGAGCGATGATATTGTATATCTGCTGCATGTTTCCGCGATAGTCGGGCATCTGTCCCCGTTGCAGTTCCACTTTGGCACCCCGTGCGCGCAGTTGCTGAATAAGCCAAACGGCGCAGTCGTTATGTGCTTTGCTGTTGGGCACACGCGGTCCGAAAGCCATCTGAGCTTCGATATAGGTGTAGGCGGAGTCGGAAGAGAAAGAGGGACGAGTAATTGCATTTTGTTTCGGCGTGCATGCCGAAAACAAAAGTGCAATTGTACAAATTGATAATTGGATAATTGATAATTTACTCATCGAATATTGGTTTCGCTGACGGATGTATGGTTCTGGATAGCGCGGATAGTCTGGGCGATAGGAATAGCCAGACTCTCGATATGCAGTTTGGAGCAGCATTCGGGGTTAATAGGCAGGGAGTCGGTACAGATAAGTTCTTCGAGTGCGCTGCTCTCGATACGTTGGCACGCGTCTCCGCTGAGTACGCCATGTGTGACGACGGCGCGTACAGACTTGGCTCCTCCTTCTTTGAGCACCTCCGCAGCTTTGCATAGTGTGCCGGCGGTGTCGGCGATATCATCATAGATAACGACATCCTTGCCGTACACATCACCGAGAACGCGTATCTCGGACACTTTGTTGAAGTCCGGCCGGTTCTTATAGCATATGACCATAGGCACTTCGCGGTCGGTCATGGTATGCAGTTTCTTTGCGAAGTTAGAAGCGCGTTTGGAGCCGCCCACATCAGGCGAAGCGACAATCAGTTTTTTGAGGTTAAGCCCGGCGATATAGGGTGCCAGCACGTTCGAGCCGTAGATATGATCGACGGGGATATCGAAGAACCCTTGTATCTGGTCGGCATGCAGATCGACGGTGATGACGCGGTCGGCGCCCGCTGTCTGGAGCATGTTCGCCACCAGTTTGGCACCGATGGAGACACGGGGTTTATCCTTGCGGTCCTGTCTTGCCCAACCGAAATAGGGGATGACCGCCACCACTTTGTATGCGCTTGCGCGCTTGGCGGCATCGATCATGAGCAGGAGCTCCATGAGATTATCGCTGGACGGACAGGTGGACTGAACGAGATAGACGGACTGTCCTCTGACGGACTCTTCGAAATAGGCGCAGAACTCGCCATCGGAGAAGCGGTCGATGCGCATATTACCCAACTGGCATCCGAGCTCTTCACACACACGTTGCGCCAACGCGAGACCTTTCGAGCCGGCAAAAACCTTGAACTGATAGGTAGCTTCCATTATTTTTTCTTTTTATGTCCGTTGAGGGGTGCATTGGGTTGCGCCATCATCTGTTGGAAGGCAGGCGAGTCGCAACGCAGTTTGCCGTCGGAAAGGCGCTGTATGTCTTCCCGTACACGCAACAGTCCGGCATCCTGGTCCCTATTCCAGACCAGGTTCCGCTGCCTCATGCACTGGGCGATATACAGTTCCATTGAGTCTCTTTCCACGCCGGCCGGCATGCTTGCCGCATAAGCAATCATATCCTGCACAATGCGGCCGTAGTTACGCATCCGAATAGGCGTGGTTTGTCGATGTAATTCCATGATTTATTTTCGCTTAATGAGATAGATCATCGTGGGATAGTGGTCGCCGTAACCATTCTGCCAAACACCCGCTTTGGTGGTACGGAACGGTGTCCCTTTGTCCTTGCCCTCCTGCACAGTGAGGAACGGTTTGTTGAAGATCTGCGGTTTCCAGTAGGTCCATCTGCCGTTTTCAATCTTCTCGTTCATGAGCGGTTCGTTGATGATGATCTGGTCGAAGAGGTTCCAACTGCCGTTGTAGGCCAGTGATCCGGTACCTTTGTCCAGGATCTGCCACATGGTGTTGAAATATCCCAGCGGCTCTACGTCCTCGCGGTATTTGCGTGCTTTGAGCACGTCCTTGCAGGAGTGGTTGTAGGGGTCATCGTTGAGGTCACCCATGATGATTATTTTCGCTTTGGGTTCGGCTTTGTAAATCGAGTCGCAGATCTGCATGCACAGCATGGCGGCCGTGTCACGTCCCGGTCGGCTGGACAACTCGCCTCCATAGCGGCTGGGCCAGTGGTTGACGATGATATGGATTTTCTCCGGGCTGAATTTCTCGCCGCGTGCGCTCTCGTTGTAGAGGTAACCGGAGACGCAGAGTTGGAGACGTGTTTTGATCACTCCTCCGTCGGCATAGTGCGCTTTGAGTTCAAAACCGTTGACGTTGGAGGGCTTGAAGAGCACAGTGTCGTAGAGGAAGCCTACATCCACACCACGACGGTCGGGACCCTCAATGAGAATCGGTTTGAGGCGGCGGTTGTATTTGCTGTTCGCCTCGGCGCAGAGGTCCTCGAGACAGCCGATATTCTCGACCTCGGCTACACCGATACAAGCAGCTCCGCGAGGGTCATAATCGGTACCTAATTGGGAAACGGCATAGGCCATGTTTTTGACTTTGTTCTCATACTTATGGGCTGTCCATTTGTTACCGCCGTCCGGCAGGTACTCATAGTCATTCTTACCCTCGTCATGAATGGTGTCAAAGAGGTTTTCCAGGTTGTAGAACGCGATGCAACGAACATACTGACCCTCTCCGAGTCTGTCGTCCGAAGCCTGTTTTTTCTTAGCGGCATTAGCGTTTGTGCTAAAGACCAGTAGCAATGCAGCTACCCATAAAAATGTGTGTTTCATATGATGTGTATTAATGATTTTTTCAAAATCCGCCGCAAAGGTACATAAAAATTTGCAAATATGCAAATAATTTTGCAAAAATCGCACGTACTCTTGCATATCTGCAAAAAAAGCAGTACTTTTGCAGTCGGAAATGCATCCACTATTACCACAAATATGGAAATCGGCTTCGGTGCGTAACGTAGGCAAACTGCTCTCGGCGAACGTGATAGCGCAAGCGTTGGGCATTCTTGTTTATCCTGTTTTGACGCGTCTGTACGCGCCGGAGGATTTTGCGTTGCTGAGTCTGTTTGCGAGTATCGCGAGTGTGGCAGCGCTGGTGGCGACATCGGAGTATCAGTATGCGATCGTGCTGCCCAAGGAGGACGACAAAGCGCATTCGTTGGTGCAGTTATGCCTGATGCTGCTGTTGGGACTGGTGGCGGTGATGGTGCTCTCGATTCCTTTCTCGGGCCTGATAGCAGACTGTTTCAAGGCGCCTGAGTTGGCACGATGGTGGTGGTTGATGCCGCTGTGCGTGTTGGCGATGGGACTATGGAATATTCTCAATTACTGGTATATACGCCGGAAAGCTTTCACCCGTGTGAGCGGCTATCAAATCACGCAGAGTGTGTTCGCCGTGTCCGGCAAAATCGGTTTCGGTTTATTAGGCTGGCTTCACGGCGGTATGATTCTGGCGGTGGTGTTTGCGCCGTTGTTATCCGTGTTCGTCAGTATCGGTTTGGCTTGGAAGAAACACTTGCGCGAGTTGCTTGATGTCCAGCGGAGCCGGATCAAAGAGGTGGCCGGCGAGTATGCTAATTTCCCGAAGTTCAACCTGCCCCGTTCGCTGGTCAACTCCGTTGCGCAGTCGTTGCCTATCTGGCTGTTGACGCCTAAGTTCGGATTGGAGCAGGTAGGTCAGCTGTCGTTGGCGCTGATGGCGGCTTTCGTGCCGTTGAACATCATTGCCCGCGCGTGCTATCAGGTTCTTTTTCAACGCGTGTCGGAACTGGTTCAGCAACGTCAGTCCATCCGTCCGGTTCTTCGCCGTTTCATGTTGTTTACCATCGGAATGATGGCAGTCGGAATGACCGTGGTGTACCTCATCGTACCGCAGTTAGTGACGGTGTTGTTCGGCGCGGAATGGCTGGAGGCGGCGACGATCATCCGTCGCCTGTTCCCCTATCTGATGCTGGTACCGATATGCGGCTCGCTCTGTTTCCTTTCCGATGTGTTCGGCAAGCAGCAGATGGCGATGTGGCTGGAAACGGGTTACACCGTAGCCATGGGCGTGACGTTGTTCTTGGGAGTAAGGTACGGGACATTCCTGACGACGATCAGTCTGTACGGATGGTTAGGCTGCGCTTATCTGTTCATCCAGTGGATGTGGTTTCTATGGCTTATTCGCCGTTATCAGCAAAAGCTTGAAGTGCGCTGAGGATAGTCAGCACTTTTCCTTTCTCCATCATCGATCCCATGCGCATCTTCTCTTCGCACTGTGCGCGGAAAAGCGAACCGTTCAGCAGGTGCTTGTGTGTCTCATAGTAATGACGGATGGTGTCCGCGATCTGCGGGTTCTGCTTTAACCATGTCTCATACGGATGCATCGACTCGCCTTCTTCACGGTAGGCGTCGTAGATATGCAACCGCTTGAGAAGGGACATGATGATACGTTTCGGCACATCGCGAAGAGGAATATTCCTTCCTCCAACCGTTACCATGGCGGCACGATGCCCGATCTGCGCATGCTTGTGATGCCACTGTGCTGCCTCCGGATAGCAGGAGAGGATCCATCGGTCGTAGAAATAGTAATTACGCCGTTTGACGGTAGGGACATGCAGTACGTAATCCAACACATCCACATCGCAGAAAGGCGAATAACTCTCGGTGTACTGCTGTAAGATAAGCGGGGAACCCAAACTGTTGCCGTTAAATCCTTGCGTGTAGATACGCACCATCTCATGGGCGTTGTCGGTTTCGGTAGCGAAGATATTATCCCCGTTTACACCGGTCAGCACCACTCCTTTTTGTGACCAATCCTGTTGTCGGGCAAAGGTGGCAATTTCGATCGGTCCCATGTAATTGACCAGCCATTGCGACTCGGCGCATACTGCGTCGATATCCGTCAGATACTGTCCGCCGTCCAATGGCATAAAGACCCATTCGTTGCCTAAGGCCTTGCTGATCTCTTTCGGTATCAGGTGGTCGAAATGACCGGTCTGCGAGTAGGTGAAGTTCGTTATCGGCCGGTTCGCTATCTGATGTGCTATCCACTGACACATACGGCTGTCCAATCCACCGCTTAAAGGAAAGAAATGTGCCCGTCCTTCTTCCTCGTTCTTGCGTATCACGCGGGCTACCGCTTGACGGAAAAGACGGTCGGTCTCCGCAATCATCTTCTGCTCATCATACGGCCATGGAGTGTTGTCAAAACGATGATAATCAGCCACTTGCACGTTTTGCTCGTTTTTGCAGAGATACTGACCGGCAGTAAGACGGCGAATGCCGCGAATGAAGGTGCGGTTGTCCTCGGTGCAGCCCTTTTCAAGGATCGCACGAATGAAGGTCTCGTCGGGCGTATGCAAGCCGGTTTTTTGACTTAGTTCGCGTAGGTCACGACCGAAGAAAAATCCCTTCTCTGTCTGTGCGTAGAAGAGCATCTTGCTGCCGATATGATCGTTGAAAAGAATAATTGTGTCTTTCTTCTCATCTTGTAAGACCCCGCAAAAAGACCCGCGCCAAGTATCCCAGAAGACCGTCTCGCCTTGACGGTAACGATGAATAGCCTCTTGAGGACTGTCTGCCTCAAAAAGCACGCCGGACACCTCTAACCGGCATCCGTCCGCTTCGTATTCAACGGGTTTGAACTTGCTCATAAATGGCTTTGAGTTTTTTACCGATGGCAGCAGCTGTGAATCGGCCTGTATCTTGTTTCCTATCGCGCTTTGTCTTCCAAAGGATGGTCTCTATAAACTCGGCGAAGCGGCCGGGTTTGTGCTGCGCAATCTCTTGCGGCACAATCAGGTCGGCTGTCTCTTCGGCTATGCCCACCGGTGTGCTTAGTATGGGTACTCCTGCTGCTGCCGCCTCCGCCAGCACCACGCTGTATGTCTCATACCGGCTGCTGAGTACCAACGCATCGGCTTGGTGCAACCACTCTGCCACTTCTCGCGGAGGCAGTTCGCCGGTCCACAAGAGCAATCCTTCAGGAAGGTCTAACGTGTTTGCGTATGCGCGCACTTCCTCATAATCCACACCCGCACCAACGAGCACCAACCGCCAGTCCTGTCGCTTGATAGCAAGCATTTTGACGGCTAATAAAAGTCCCTTTACATTTTTGTGAGGCTCGTCATAGCACGTGATATTAAGCAATGTTTTCGGATGTTCTCTATTATTCGGATTACTCTGAAAGAAAAAATCATCTACCACATTATCAATCAGTCCCCATTGTTTAGCCATGATTCCACATGCATGCATTGCGCGCTGTAAGGAACTACTTACGGTCAAAATCACAGAGGCTCCCCTTGCGATGCGTTCATACAAGATGCGCTTAACCTTCGCCATCTGCATATACATACCGTTCTCGGGGAGATACCCGGTCCAATGTTCCACGATGAGGTACGGTATTTTATACCGTCTCTTCAGCCAAAGGGCCAGGAGTCCTTGTTTCTGAATGACGTTCAGTTGTATGACATCGGGCATCCATCCTTCGCGTCGGAGAGCCTTCCATTGTTGCCATGTATCCGACCAGCCCTGCGAATGAATGACGCGCACCTCGATACCTTGCGCACGAACGGCCTCTACGTGTTTTTGCACGAAGAGAC
>Ga0310694_10005383_pt1 | contig 12260 bp, 9 predicted proteins | sample 174DNAGHGhighgp2_FD_203884 | JGI IMG/M metagenome (GOLD analysis project Ga0310694, IMG submission 203884) | Sheep rumen microbial communities from Palmerston North, Manawatu-Wanganui, New Zealand - 1742 DNA GHGhigh gp2 (v2) (version 2) | ecosystem: Host-associated > Mammals > Digestive system >...
TAGGGGCATAAGCCTTTCATCTACAAATGCTTATGCCCCTACAGGGCGACTATGAACATCTTGACACCCAAGGCGTTGCCTTGGGCTATGTGCTTGCAGGCCTTTCAGGCCGCCCTTCGGATACAAGAGGATAATCATATAAATAAAAACCGCTTGACTAATGCCAAGCGGTTTATTTCTTAAATGTCCGTAAGGATTATTTCTGCTCAGCCTCGGGAGCAGCAGCTTTGTCAGCCTCGGGGGCGGCAGCAGCTTTGTCAGCCTCGGGGGCGGCAGCAGCTTTGTCAGCCTCGGGAGCAGCAGCTTTGTCAGCCTCGGGGGCGGCAGCAGCTTTGTCAGCCTCGGGAGCTTCAGCCTTAGCAGAATCACCAGCTTCAGGAGCAGCAGCGGGATCAACTTGTTCAGTTTCAGGTGCTGCGGGGGCGTCAGCCTTCTTTTCTTCAGTACAAGCAGCAAAAGTCAGAGCTGCAGCGGCTACGAACATAAAAATAACTTTCTTCATTTTCTTGCTTTTTTAAATCTGTAAAACATATAGTTTATTAAAACGTTGCAAAGGTAGCCATTTTTTTGCAATCACAAATATTTTTTCAGGTTTTTTTTGCCTTGGTTTGTAACTTTTTTGTAACTGATTGATTATTAATGATTTATTATTTGTTAAATTGTATTAAAATATTGGGGCGTTTATGGTGAACTAGGATTTTCTAGTTTTCCTAGTTTTCCTAGTATTCCTAGTAGCCTTGGTGTTGCTTCTCCTTTTCTATTTCCATACTTCTTGGATGGCGTTGCCGATGCAGCAGTCGGGCATTTGGATGTGCAGCATGGCGCAGACGGTGGGTGCGATGTCGGTCATGAAGGTAGGCGTGCTGGTGCTGCCTTTCTTCACGTTCCACCCCATGAAGATGAGCGGGATGTGCGAGTCGTCGGGATTCCACGTGCCGTGGGAGGTGCCTTTGTAGGTGGGGCCGACGGTTCCGTGCATGTGACTGCCTTGCAAAATCACCACTATGTCTCCGCTGCGCATGCGGTTGTAGCCGTTGATGATGCGTTCGCGAAGGAACTGCGGTACTGAGGAGTTTTGTACGTCTTCATAATCCACGACGTAGGCGAATTGCGGGTCTTCACGTAGTGTTTCCACTGCTTTCTTTTTCACTTGCGAGAAGTCAAGATGATGGGAGGCGATGAACTCATGGTCGAGGTAGATGCGGCAATCCATCACATCCTTGACGTATTTGCCTTCCACGCCGAAACATTGGGCAAGGGTCTTGTTCACTTTCTCCTTCATGGGGGTAGACGAAAAACCGCCTCCAGGCAATTTGTGCTCGTTGAGGAAATTGCCGTTGTGCACGGCACCGTGGTCGGCGGTGAGGAAGAGGAGGTAGTTGCCGCTGCCGATTTCACGGTCGAGCACGCGAAGGAAATGGGCAAGGTCCTTGTCGAGTTGCATGTACACCTCGCGGTTTTCCTTGCCACGTGTGCTGTATGTATGGCCGATGGCATCTGTGGAGGAGATGCTCACTGCGAGCATGTCGGTCTCTTCATGCTTGCCAAGATGTTCGTTTTTCAACGCTTCCTCTGCCATCTTGAGGGTCATTGTCACGCCTTTGTTGGAGGTCTTGATGTCGAACCCCGACTCGGTGTGGTTGTTGCGGTTGAAATTCTCCACCCAGCGAGGGAGTTTGTCCATATAGTAGCTGCTGGTGATGAAATGTCCGGCTTTCGTGTCCCACCAATAAGCAGCATCAGCGGCATGGCCTGCCGGCAGGATGGCGGCACGGTCTTTCAAGGCAACGCCGATGACTTTCGACTTGAAATCAGTGGTCAGCTTCAGTTGGTCGCCTATCGTGTTGGCCAGAAGGTTGCGAGGTGAGCAGAGTCCGTCCCTGTTTTCCGGTGAACTGCCCACGGCGTATACCGTGGTGTCGGTGACGCTGGTTACATTGCGGCCGTTGAGAAGGAAATTGTTTCCTGCTATGCCGGAGAATGCAGGCACCGAACCAGTGTATACGCACGAGTGGCCGATGGCAGTCACGGTGGGGACGTAGGGTATCATCGTGTTCTCGCAACTGAAGCCTTCGTTCAACAGTCTTTTCAGTCCACCGGTGTCGAACTGGTCATAATAATAGTACAGATAGTCCCATCTCATTTGGTCCACAACGATGCCGACAATGAGGCGTGGACGATTGACTTCATTTCCACACCATGCAGCCATGCAGACAAGTGTGAGGAGGAGGGTTGTGATTGTTTTTTTCATAATTGTAGTATGGATGTGGCTGCAAATATAGCTAAAGCCGAGTAAAAAGCAAAACAAAACAAGAAGTTTTTGTGTTTTTCGAGGTGTTATCCATATTTGCAAAGCAAATAATGTTGTTTTGCAGTCAAAAATGGATAAAAATGGGGGAAAAAAGAAATTTTTCCTTGACTTTGTTTTGTCGTTCCACAAAAAAGTGTTATTTTTGCGTCAAAATTGATTGGAAAATAAAAAAACACATCTTTTGGCAGTACATTCATGCATGTGGGGGATAATTCCGTCCATATGTTATTGATGAATCACGACAGTCAGAAACCGTAGCCTTTGGCTTCTGGTGAGATGGTGTTATTGTGGTTAGATAATTCTCATAGATATATTCATATTTTACTCGACAGGATAATTTGAGTGTTAGTTTCAGGGTATATTAAGAAAATTTTCAATGCTGATCTTTTAATTCTGTGACACCCAAAAATTCCTCCACCGTGAGGTGCGGGAATTGGCGGGGGTCATTTTCCTTAGAAATGCAGAAGGCGCGCACCATTCAAAGTGCGCGCCTTCTGTATGTTTAGTTTGTATTTATGGTTCTACAATCTCTGCTTTGATCCAAGTGTTCACGAGATCTTCCATATGTTTACGCAGTTCATCTGCACTTGGGGCGTCTTCGTAATTGTCCATAATCAGTTTCACCAGGTCGTCGATGGTGAATTCCTTGCCGCTGACGTTCTCCCAAAGGAATGCGGATGTTTCGTTCATACTGATTACATTGGTGTAATCGATGTTCTCTTTTCCTTCGGCTACCATGATTTTCTCACCGCAGATTTCTCGAAGGACGAATCCTGTCTTTGCTTTCATTTCTTTTGCTATTTTTTTATTGATAATGGTTTCTTGTATCCGTATTCTTTAACTATTTCGTCTATTTCTTTGCTCTTCAACGGTTTGTAGCGTTTGAGCTGGAAAATGTTCAGCCAGATGTATCTGTAGAAGGCAAGCAGCCATCGGCGCATGGGGCGCATGTTGACCCAAAACCAGGAATAGGTTTTCCATTTCCTGCCATCTGTCCTGTCCACCTTGTGGCGTCCTTTCCGGATGAAGCCAATGACACTTGCACGAATATCTGACATGGTGCAGTGCTCGTAATTGTAGTTGCCATCGCCCATGAGGGTGATGTTTTCACCCTCCATCTTCACCACCCGGTGCATCACATAATGTCCGGGTTCGATTTCAGCAAGTACGGGGTCGCCCACTTTCACGTTTTCGGGGGAAGTGAAGATGCCGAGGTCGCGGTTGCTTTCCAGGAAGGGTCGCATGCTGTTGCCTCGAAGTCGCAGGGTGCAAGTCTTTCCTTCCTTGATATCCTCGATGAGAAGTGGGAAGAGGATTTCATTGGGGATGTCCACATTGTTTTCTTTCCTGTCCACCTCCCTGGTGCCTCCATCGTGTCGGTGCAAAAAGTTGAAAAACTTCTCTTTGGGCCAAAGGAGCAGGTGAAGGAATTGTTTCACTAAACGACGCATGCTGTATGTTTTCTTGTCTTGGGAAGAATGTCAGGCCTCACTATTCTTTGACGGAAATGGCGTCATGGCATACCTCTGCAGCTTCCCTGTCGGGCAAGCAGTGGAGGATGTATGTTTTTGTTGTCTCGACGATTTTTGTCACGGTGTCACACAAGCGACGATATGTCTTGTCCCATTTCAGTCCGGAGCAAGAGGGAAGCACCGAGGTGAAGCCCTCGATAGGGGAGAGGGGTTCCACCCAGTTGTGGTCGTCACGGTCGATACGTGTCAAAGCTCCCAACTTGGCCTTGATGTTCCTGTAGCATGGTGTTTTGCCACTCCAGGGGCTGCCGTAGATGTAAGGCGTTCCGTCGATGATGCGGATGATGGGGTTGTCGTCGTTCATCAAGTCGCAGTTGGGGATGTGTCTAAGCCAATTGCTCACTTGGGTGGATTTGCCTGTTCCACTCGCGGCGTGGAAAGCATACCCATAGCCGTTGTTCCTGACCAACGATGCGTGTATGAGCAGAGTGTCCTTGAAGCTTCCGGCAATGGTGTAACCCATCATCATCGCATTGTGTACGCCGTAGCTTCGCATGTCGAAATTGCCTGTGAGGGCGCATTTTATCTCGTTTCCGTATTCGCTGACTTGCAACAGGCAGCATTCCGTGCCTGCCAGGTCTTTGAAGATGAATTGGTGTCCTCCACTTTTCATCTCGTCGATGACGATGTCGCCGTTGCCGGTTTCAAAAGTACGTATCCTCTCCTTGTCATCTTTTGCTATAGGTTTGAGGTCGTCGTCGATGGTGATTTCATACAACAGTTCGTGCCTTTCAGCTTCTTCGCCATCCACGAGAAATGGATAGTAAGAACGCATCAAGTTCATATTGTTGTGAGTGGTGTCAAGGAAATTAACTTTCACATAGTGGTCGCCTATGCAGAAATACCTTGTTTCTGGATTGTTCATTGTATATGTTTGGATGATTTGATTTCAATGGCGTGGAGGCACGGTGGGAGGGAGGTCGTTGTCGTCGGACTTGCCCTTTCGCGTGGATTCCAGTTTGCCTGTCTTTTTCTTCTTTTTCGACTTCTCAGCCCGTTTGGCGGCTTTCTCGTCGATTACGACACCTTCCTCATAAATGTTGTCGGAAGGTTCGGCATGGAATTTGAATTCGTCTTCGTCGATCAATCGGATGTCGAAATGCTTGGGGTGCTTTTTGCTGCCGTTGAGTTTCTTGCGCAACTTTGCCATCTTTTTCAAGATGTCCTTTTCGCTTGTGGCATAGGTCACAAAGCAAGTGCGTGTGGACATTCCTTTACGTGCAAGGTAGTTGTTCAACTGGTTGGTGTAATTGGCACGTTTCACAAGAAAGTCGGTCTTGCTTTCCACCCAGGCGCTGTCTATGATTTGGATTTCTGTGATATACACCACGGAGTCGATGAAGGAGGCAGAGGTGCCGAAGATGTAAATGGGTGTGCATCGGTCCTTCCCTTGCACATGCAAGCTGCATAATGCCAAGGAAAACAGGAAGAATGCAAAAAGTTTTTGTCTCATCAGGGTTGGTTGATTCCTTGTTACCTTAAAATATACCTATATGAATGGGGAAGCCCCGACAGTTCCTCCTTAAGCAATGGCCCCCTCCTTGGTTATTGGCCGAGGTAGGTTTTCAGGAGTTTGTTCTTCGTGTTGTGACGAAGTCGGCGGATGGCTTTTTCCTTGATTTGCCTGACGCGCTCCCTTGTGAGGCCGAATTTCTCTCCTATTTCCTCCAGAGTCATCTCTGGTTGGTTGATACCGAAGAAAGCCTCTATGATGCGTCGCTCGCGCTCGCTAAGTGTCAGCAAGGCACGGTTGATTTCGTTTCGGAGAGACTCCATCACCAGTTCGGTGTCGGCCATTGGGGAGTCGGCGTTGGGCAGGATGTCGAGCAGGCTGTTGCCCTCTTCGCCTTCCACGAAAGGTGCGTCGACGGAGATGTGTCGCGTGTTCACCTTCAGGGCATCCTCTATCTTTTCTTCGGGCAAGTCGACGCTGTCGGCTATTTCGTCGATGCTTGGACGGCGCTCGTGCTCCTGCTCGAATTGGTTGAGTATCTTGTTGATTTTGTTCACCGAGCCAACTTGGTTGAGAGGGAGTCTGACGATGCGGCTTTGCTCGGCGATGGCTTGCAGTATGCTTTGTCTTATCCACCAGACGGCATATGAGATGAACTTGAACCCGCGTGTCTCGTCGAATTTCTCGGCGGCTTTGATGAGTCCCAGGTTGCCCTCGTTGATGAGGTCGGGGAGACTAAGTCCGTGGTTCTGATACTGCTTGGCTACAGAGACAACGAAGCGAAGGTTTGCACGGGTAAGTTTCTCCAGGGCTTGCCGGTCGCCTTTTCTGATGCGTTGGGCAAGTTCTACTTCCTCTTCAACAGATATCAGCTCTTCCCGCCCGATTTCTTGCAAATACTTGTCGAGAGAGGCACTCTCCCGATTCGTAATCGATTGCGTGATTTTCAGTTGTCTCATATAGCATTAATCTAAAGTGGGTGCAAAAATACGGACTTTTTTGGAAAACAGCAAGCAAATGCGCAAATATTTGCGCATTTGCTTGCTGTTAGGGCTTGTCAAAGCCTATGTCGGTGATGTTTTTTCGACTGATGCATCAGTCGTTGAGTGAGAAGCCGATGTATTTCTTCTTGCCAGTGGGATAGAGGCCTTGTATGTAGATGACGGCATCCTTGCTGCTGGAGGCTTCCTTCACAGCATTCTGCAAGTCATCGATGGTTCTCATCGGCTCTTCGTTCACTTTTTGGATGATGAAACCTTTCGTCAGGCCTTCATCAGCGAGCTTGCCCTTGTTCACTTTGGTGATTTCAAGACCATAGCTGATGCCGAGTTGTTTCTTCTGTTCCTCGGTGATTTCGCGGAAGTTGGCTCCCAGCACGTCGAGGTCGGCATTCTTTACAACGTCGGTGTTGCCTTGCATGTTCTTCAGTGTGACTGTCTTTTCCTTCTTCGCCTTCTTGTGCAGGTAGGTCACTTTCACTTTCTCACCCGGACGCTTGTTGGCAAGGATTTCCTGAAGTTCGGCCATCTTGGTCACCTTCTTGCCATCGATGGCAATGATGACATCGCCTTTTTCCAAACCAGCCTCTTCGCCGGCACCGCCTTCTTCCACGTCGTTGATATAAACACCTTCGTTGGTTCCAAGGTCGACTTCCTCACCCTTGGCTTTCTGCTCGTCGATGTAGCGATGTACGTCCTGTCCCCTGATGGCCAAGATGGCGCGTTGCACGGTGCCGTATTTCTTCAAGTCATCCACCACCTTGTTCATAATGGTTGTGGGGATGGCAAAGCCGTAACCGCTGTAACTGCCTGTCTGTGAGTATAGCATGGCATTGATGCCCACAAGCTCGCCCTGGGAGTTGACAAGTGCGCCGCCGGAGTTGCCTTGATTGATGGCGGCATCGGTTTGTATGAATGATTCCACGCCGTTGGCATAAAGTGAGCGTGCCTTTGCGCTCACGATACCTGCTGTCACGGTGGAGTTGAGGTTGAAGGGGTTGCCCACGGCAATCACCCATTCGCCGATTTTAAGTTTTTCGGAGTCGCCCACGACAAGGAACGGCAGGTTCTTTCCATCCACCTTGATGAGTGCGAGGTCGGTGGTTTTGTCGGTTCCGATGATGCGTGCCGGGTACTCTCTGTTGTCGTTCAGTGTGACGGTTAATTCGTCAGCTCCATCGACGACGTGGTTGTTGGTGACAATGTATCCGTCGGCCGAGATGATGACTCCAGAGCCGCTGGCTTCTCTCTTGGGTGTTTGCACTTTACGTTGCTGTTTCTGCCCGTTTCCGGGATTACCGAAGAAGCCGAAGGGGTCGAAATCGAAGAAGTCGCTGAAAGGGTCTTCCATTTCGACAGTTCTCACTTTGGAGTTTTGCACGTACTTGATGTGTACCACTGCCGGTACAGCTTTTTCGGCAGCATAGGTCAGGTCCACCGGGCCATCGTAGTCGGCACTCATGGTCCCTGCAGAGAGAGCGAGGGCGAATGCCAAGGCTGCTGTTTTCATGCTTTGCATATTTGTTTTCATTGTTTGATGTATGTTGATATATAAGCTTGTCTTTTGGTAGGGGTGCCATCCGTCAGGATATGGGGCATCCTCGCTTTTTTCGAATGCAAATATAGACCCAAAATTTGTTAATTGATGATTTCTATGAAAATATTTGTCCTCTTTTAACAATCATTCAAGTAGTGTTAACTATATATTGTTGTTTTAAATACAATTTTACGTTTCTTCACGTCATTACAGGAAAGCGACGATGACATTTTGTCATATGGTCGGAAAAAGACAGGGTGACGCATGCTTTCTGCTTTTTTCTGTCATGTCCAAATATCTATTATTCCTTTTATTCAAAGGCTGAAATAGCATCGCAAGTGTTGCACGAAAATAAATTTTCTTGTTTTTTTTCCATATTTTCATTTTTTTCCGTATTTTTGTCGGTCGAATAGCATTCAAATTAAGAAAAAGGTATTTCAGATGAGGAAAGCAGCACTTGTCATCGTGCTCTGCCTGTGGTGGTCTTCCACCCTTTTGGCAGGGCCCGTCACCCAGCGCCAGGCCTTGGGCCGGGCAATGGAGATGGCTGCTCGTCTGACTCCCCAAGGCGTGTCTCCTCAACTTGATTGCAAATGGGTGGCCACAGAGTCGATGCCGTTTTACGCGTTTGACATCGGTGAGGAGAAAGGCTTTGTCCTCGTGGCAGGCGACGACCGTGGCGGTCCCATTCTGGGCTATTCCGACAAGGGGCATTTTGATTGGGATGAGATGCCGCCCGCTTTGCGTACCTGGCTCGGAGCCTACCAAGACCATCTGACCAGTATGGTAGACAGCACCTATTGCGAGCCAGCCTTTTCTCCAGCCCGGGTGAAGGAGAAGCCTCGCAACGCCATCGCCCCCCTGCTCTCTGCGAATTGGAGCCAACACGAACCATATTATAACAGTTGCCCCGAAGTTTCTGGCGAATTTTGCAACACTGGTTGTGCGGCAACGGCAATGGCACAGCTGGTGTATCATCATCGTGCAAGGTGCGCCCAAGAGCTTTTGGCTGATATCAAGGCATACACTTGTTCCACGAGTTGGCCCAACTATGGAAAGGTTTCCGTTCCCGGTGTGGCCAAAGGGACACCTCTCGACTTCGGTCACATGCTCGACAATTACATGGGTGGTGAATCGGAAGTGGAGAGAAAGGCCGTGGCCGACCTGATGTTCTTTTGCGCTGCATCCCTCTCTACCGAGTTTGTGCCGCCGTCAAAAGGTGCTTCTTCTGCAGCACCTTCTTCCATGCCTTCAGCCTTGAAAAAATATTTCGGTTTTTCCAAGGAGTGTTGTTTCAAGGAGCGTGGGGCATATTCAATCACCCAATGGGAGGATATGGTTTACAACGAAGTGAAGGAGGGCAGGCCGGTAGTCTACGTTGGACGTTCGGAAAACTATTCCCATGCCTTCATCATTGATGGATATGATGGCGACTTGCTCTATCATGTCAATTGGGGATGGAGCGGTCTTTACAATGGCTATTACAACCTTTCCTTGCTCTCTTCTGTAGAAGGCAGCACGAGCAATGGCTACACCATGTCGCAGGGTGCGCTGATAGGTGCTCAACCGGCTTATGAAGAAGAAATGTCGGCAACCCTTTCCACATACAATTTCACCCTCACTGGCTCCAAGATGGGCTACACGGTGACGAATTACACCGATGGCGCAGACTATTTCAAATTTGGCATCTCTGCTGTTTTGCATGATGGCACGTTTCAATTGCTTGATGGAACATCCAACTATGTAGCCTTGGGAGACAGGAGCACCCTGACTGTCACGCTGACTTTGACCAAAAACGACTTGACGGCTTTGCCTCCGGGTGAATATGTGCTCAAGCCTGTTTTCAATCGCAAGAATGAAAACATATGGAGGTTTGCCGACTGTTCCGACGAGTTCGTATTCTGCCTTTCTTGGGATGGTTCCAATTTCTCGCTCTCCTTGAATTCCCCCTCAAACGACAGGACTTTCACCGCAGATGCTTTTTCCTTCCCCGCCAACGTTGTCAAGGGGACGAAAATACCTGTTTCGGCCACCCTTTCATGCCATGGGGGAGAGTATTCCAACGAGGTGTATCTCTTCGCCAGCACCACATCTTCGGCTTCCACCTATGCCAGTCGTACAGGCGTGTATCTGAAAGATGGGGAGCAATGCGAAGTCTCTCTTTCTTTCACACCCTCGACAACTGGCAAATACAACGTGTGGATTGCCACGGATGCAAAGGGGACTACTTCCATTGGCGGATGCACGGTGAACGTGTCCACCGCCTCCAGCAGTGGTGAACTGTCTGTCGTTGACTATCAAGTGGAAAATGCGGAAAAGTCGGGAGAGTGGAATACGGTGTATGGTAAGATACTCAAGGGCACCATCACCTTGAAAAACACCGGGGCTTCACTTTATTCCGACATCGTCACCATATGGTTGATGAAAGGCTCCACAAAGTCTTATTTTGTCGGCTCCACCAGCAACAGGATGCTTGTCACTCTCGCACCAGGTGAAACAATGACGATGGATTATGCCTACGATGAGGGGGAGACGGGGAACTATTACCAGTTGTGGTTGATGAAGAACAACGTACTCATCACCAACGGGAAGGTGAGGTTCTTCCACCTTGTGCCTGGCATCACGACCTATGATGCGTCGGGGAATTCGAAGAGCGTCGCACCCAACAGTGCTTACAAAGTGCCTGACGAGGTGTGTGCCGTCGACCTGGAGGGGGCTGGAGTTACCAAGGTGACTCTCAACACAAATCCCAATACTGTATTCTTCTTGGGAGAAAGCGATGCCGTCCCGTCAGGATTGAATGGCAAAAACGTGGTGAAGGCCGGGGTGGCGGAGACTGTCACGCTGACAGATGGTTATCCGTTCTACATCCCTCGCACATTCCATGCCAACACCATCTCCTACACCCGTACACCTCGGCGTCAGACCTCAGGCAAGGGAGGCTGGGAGACCATTGTCCTACCTTTCGCCGTGCAAGAGGTGACCAATGTCACTGACAACAAGGCCATCGACTGGTTCCATAGCTCAACCGATTCCAACAAAGACTTCTGGCTCAAGGAATATGCGTTGCAGGATACCGAGACAGGCGTGGCCTATTTCGACCATGTCGATATTTTCCTTCCGCACATACCTTATATTATGGCAGTGCCTTCTTCCAGATGGGGGGCAAGTCATGACCTGACGGGCAAGCAGTTGAGATTCTCTGCTGACGATGTGGAGATTACCGCTGATGCCAAACTGCTTTCAAAGACCAGTGTCTATCGTTTCGAAGGTACTTATGTGAAGAAAACAATGGATGACGTGTTTGTGCTCAACGACCTTGGCACTTCGTTTGCCAGAACCGGAAGTGCGGAAGTCATGCCTTTCAGGGCGTGGTTCGCAGAAAGCGGTCCGGGCGCCATACATTCCAATATCTCCATCGGCGACTTCGACTCCGTCACAGAGATAGGGTCTTTGCCAAGCATGGAGGATGAGGAAGTGGACATTCATTCCCTTTCCGGCGTGAAAGTGCGCACGGTGAAGGTTCATGATGGAAATGTCGACACAGAGGGGTTGCCCAAGGGGGTCTATGTGGTGCGTGGCAGGAAAATCATTGTGAGGTGATGACGTGTTTAAAGCCCTTGAAGTCCTTGATGACTGGTGCCTTTGCAATGGAAAGGTTTTTGTTTTTCGGAAATATTTAATCAATAGAATATGAAAAATCGATGGATGAACATGGTGGCTGTCGCATGGATGGCCGGAATGTCGCTGACCGTGTCTGCACAGCAATTGTCGCTGAGTGGTGACAAGGTGTCGTTCGCACCAGGTGAAACCATTGGCATACGCTATGAAGGTGCTGCCAGTGGCGACAAAATCCTGTTGTATCACAACTTGGCCATGCTGCCGCTCAAAGAGAAAGGTGTTGTCAATGGTGATGCCGGACTCTATGAGGTGGCGAAACCCTTGCAGGCAGGCGATTACAATGCCATTCTCGTAGGCAAAGAGGGTGAGGAGAAGGCTCGTGTGGCCTTTGCCGTGGAAGAGGAACCTTTGCCAAAGGAAGGACATCGCATCTTTGTTATGAGCGACATACACGTGATGAGTCCCGACCTTGTGCTTGACCCCTCCAACAGCTTGTATGTCACGGATATGGCCCAGAGCAGGAAGTTGCAGGCAGAGAGTTATGAAATCTTTTGCGCCTGTGTGGACTCCATCAAGGCGTTGCGCCCTGAACTGGTTGTCATCCCGGGTGACTTGAGCAAGGATGGTGAACTGCTAAGCCATCATGCCGTAGCAGCCAAGTTGCAAGAATTGCTCGATATGGGCATTCCCACGCTGGTCATCCCGGGAAACCACGATATGGAGAATGACAACGGCCGCCTCTACACAGCAACGGGAAGGCAAAAGCTGGAGAGATTCACACCGGAACAGTTTGAACAGGTCTATTACA
>Ga0310694_10005384_pt1 | contig 12257 bp, 11 predicted proteins | sample 174DNAGHGhighgp2_FD_203884 | JGI IMG/M metagenome (GOLD analysis project Ga0310694, IMG submission 203884) | Sheep rumen microbial communities from Palmerston North, Manawatu-Wanganui, New Zealand - 1742 DNA GHGhigh gp2 (v2) (version 2) | ecosystem: Host-associated > Mammals > Digestive system...
TACTACTATATCGCCTACCTGCAACTGACTTTCGGATGTGAACTTGGCATTGTTGAAACTCTTGAGCCGGTAGCAGATCATCTGGCGGTTGGAGATCTTGTTGGTAATGATCGGCGATACATTGCCATAGTTGACATCAAGTGTCTGATAGAACCCTTTGACCGATCCGAGAACGTAATAATTCTGAGTTGACTGACCGCCTACGGGTAACTCAAGACCGAGACGTATAGCCTCGGCAACGTCTATCGTGTCGCCGGTAGCCTCACGCAAGTTACGAATAGTGTCGTATGCAACACGACCTTGTGTAATACCGTTAATGCCCATCTTGTCAGACGGAATGGCATTATCATCACAGGCAACGAACAAACCGATTGCTGCAATCAAAAGAATAGTGTGACGAAATAATTTTGTCATATTAGATATTTTATAAGGATTAATGTCAACCTATGTCCGAACCAATCGGAATCGACTACAAAGTTACAAAAAATAATTGATATATGCAAATAAAAATGCATAGATTTATCTATTTTTGCCAAAATACCCCGATTATAGTGCATATTTACCTGTCAAAATGAAGTTTTTTGTAGAAAAAGCAGTGAAACATTTGCTAAAACGGTAAATTTTTCGTACCTTTGTGTCCGAATTCATAGCAAACGCTATAGCCGTTCCGCTACGGAGGTTGCAGATACCTGTTATGTGCAGCCGGTAGGTGAGCGCGGTATAGTGTTGTGCTGTGGAGGAAACCAACCCTTATAGGAGGACAAAACTATAGCAACAAATTTACCCCGTACGCCACGCGACAAGCGCGGACGTGTTGAAAAAGAATTGCCTAACCGCATCAATGATGCAATACGCGGCGTGGCTGAGGTTCGTCTGGTGGGTGACAATGTACAACAAGGTATTTATTCCTTGAGTCAAGCCATGCAGATTGCCGACGAACAAAACCTTGACCTGGTGGAGATCTCGCCTAATGCCGAGCCTCCCGTGTGCAGAATACTGGACTACCAGAAGTTCTTGTACCAGAAGAAACGCAAAGAGAAAGAACAGAAAGCCAATTCGGCCAAGGTCGTTATCAAGGAGATACGCTTCGGACCGCAGACCGATGAGCATGACTACAACTTCAAACTCAAGCATGCGCAGGAGTTCCTGAAGGACGGCAACAAAGTCAAGGCATACGTGTTCTTCCGCGGGCGTTCGATACTGTTCAAGGAGCAGGGAGAATTGCTGTTGGCGCGCTTTGCCAACGACCTGGCTGACTACGGCAAAGTGGAAGCTGTGCCCAAGCTGGAAGGCAAACGAATGATTGTGAACATCTCGCCAAAAAAATAATTGCAAATATATCAGCCAAGATTGGCTGATCCGAGAAATAATCGTAAATATATCAGCCAAGATTGGCTGATCAGAGAAACGGTTTCAGGGCTTTTGTGCTGCCTTGAGCCGATTATTAACAAAATTAAATATTTAACAAAATGCCAAAAGTAAAAACTAATTCCGGTGCCAAAAAGCGCTTTACGCTTACCGGAACAGGTAAACTGAAACGCAAACACGCGTTCAAGAGTCACATTCTGACCAAGAAAACGAAAAAGCAAAAGCGTAACCTGACGCATGTTGCACTTGTCGATCACAGCAATCTCCGCTCGATTCGCGAGCTGTTGTTGCTGCGCTAATGTCTAACCATCAAAATTGAGTATTGAATTATGCCAAGATCAGTAAATCACGTTGCTTCGCGCAACCGTCGTAAGAAGATCATGAGCCTCACACGAGGCAATTTTGGTGGCCGTGCAAACGTATGGACTGTCGCCAAGAACACATGGGAGAAAGGTTTGCAATATGCTTACCGTGACCGTCGAAACAAAAAACGCAACTTCCGTGCACTGTGGATCCAGCGTATCAACGCTGCCGCACGTCTGGAAGGACTCAGCTACAGCCAACTCATGGGTGCGCTGAAGAAAGCAGGTATCGTAATCAACCGCAAGGTGCTTGCCGACCTCGCTGTTAATCAGCCCAAAGCATTCCAGGCTATCGTAGCCAGTGCAAAGAAATCCGTCGGATAAGGATGTGCAGAAATAAGGTGTTTCCTTAGCCGGGAAACACCTTATTTTGTTTTTGTAGAAACGATTATTTCAAAAATTCACGCTTTGATTCCCAAGCATTGTATGACCATGAAAAGAATACTTTCTCTGTTGTGCGGAATATGTCTGTGCACGCTTGCAATGAATGCAGGCACGAACATTCAGGTGTACTACGATTTTGGTTCAGAAGGTACAGCTTGTGCGAATCAGCGCTCACAGCGCGTTACGACTACGCTTGAACTGTTTTACCCCGACAATTGGGGTAATACCTTCGCGTTCGTGGATATGGACTATGCCATTCATCCCAACGACCCGAATAATACGCCGTTCATGGCTTATATGGAGATAGCACGCTGCCTGAACTTCTGGCAGAACACACCTGTCAAAGATCTGAGCGTACAAGTGGAATATAATGGCGGAGTAGGTGTCTGGAAAGACCAAAGCAACGGTGCGTTTCATGGATATGGAATCAACCATGCGGCTTTGGTAGGACTCAACTATTGTTTGCATACAGCTGACTACAAAAATATATTCAACCTTGAACTATTGTACAAGTACATTGTGGATGACTATAACAAACTGAACAATGCCGTACCATTGCAGTTCACGTTCGTGTGGGGCTGTGACGACTTTTGTACCGCGCCCGGTTTGCGCTTCTCCGGATTTCTGGATATATGGGGGCAACGCACAGCTGCCGGACAATCGTGGGTAATGATCACCGAACCGCAACTGTGGTACAACGTGGGAAGGTGGTTCAAGTGCCCGAACCTGAATATTGGTACGGAGATAGAATTCAGCTACAATTTCTCCGGCTCAACCAGCAAAGGATTTATGTGCAACCCGTGTTTGGGTATCAAGTGGTGCTTTGACTAAACAATTAGAATACAACATGATAACGAAACATAATTATGACACCAAGCGTCCGCCGGAGAAAGAAATGATCTTCGGCATACGCGCGGTGATTGAGGCTATAGATGCCGGCAAGACTCTCGACAAAGTGTTGCTTCGCCGCGATATGAGTTCTGCTCTCGGCCGCGAACTGACTGCCAAACTGGCAAATGTGCCCACGCAGGTGCAGCGAGTGCCGGTAGAGAAACTCAACCAATATACCGACAAGAATCACCAGGGCGTGATCGCTTTTCTCTCGCCCGTTGAGTTCACGCCGCTGGAGTCGCTCGTGCCGATGCTGTTTGAGCAAGGCAAAGTGCCTTTCCTGATGGTTTTGGACGGCATAACCGATGTGCGTAACTTCGGTGCTATAGCCCGCACCTGCGAGTGCGCGGGCGTGGACGGCATAGTGATTGCCGCACGTAGCAGCGTGGCTGTTAATGGCGATGCAATCAAGACATCCGCCGGAGCCTTGCACACGCTGCCCGTATGCAAGGTGGCGAACATGCAGGACGCGTTGAAGTACCTGCGCGAAAGCGGTCTGCGTATCGTGGCAGCTACCGAGCATAGTACGCAGAACTACACCGAGGTGGATATGTGTCAGCCGCTGGCTATCATCATGGGCAGCGAGGAGCACGGCATATATGAGGCGAACCTTGACCTGGCTACCGACAAGGTGCGTATCCCCATGTTGGGCAAACTGGAGAGCTTGAATGTTTCTGTGGCTGCCGGTGTTATGATTTACGAGGCAGTTCGTCAGAGGAATATGCAATGATTATCGAACCAATCCTAGACTTTACTCGAATGGATAAGCAAACTAAAACGTATGTGGACGCCTTTATGGCGGACTTGATTAAGAAGAACCCCGGTGAGAATGAGTTTCATCAGGCGGTTCGCGAAGTAGTGGAGAGTGTTGCGCCCGTAGTGATGGCGTATCCGTATATGCGTGAGCAGAAAGTGCTTGAACGTATGGTTGAACCCGAACGCGTGATAATGTTCCGTGTACCCTGGATGGACGATCAGGGCGAGGTGCAGATTAACCGCGGCTTCCGGGTGCAGATGAATAGCGCTATTGGCCCGTATAAGGGCGGTATTCGCTTCCACGCGTCTGTCAATCTGTCAATCATGAAGTTCCTGGCTTTCGAGCAGACCTTCAAGAATGCGCTGACCACCCTGCCTATGGGTGGCGCCAAAGGCGGTTCGGATTTCTCGCCGCGTGGCAAGAGTGATGCTGAGGTAATGCGGTTCTGCCAGTCGTTCATGACTGAACTGCAACGCCATATAGGTGCTGACACCGATGTGCCTGCAGGAGATATAGGTGTAGGCGGACGCGAAATCGGATACATGTTCGGGCAGTACAAACGTCTGCGTGACGAGTTCACCGGTACGCTTACCGGCAAAGGTCAGCAGTGGGGTGGCAGCTTGATGCGCCCTGAGGCTACCGGCTACGGTGCATGTTATTTTGCCGAGGCTATGCTGCGTACGCGTGGCGAGTCATTTGAGGGCAAGCGTGTGTGCATATCCGGTGCGGGTAACGTTGCGCAGTTCGCTGCACAAAAAGCCATGCGGCTCGGAGCAAAAGTCCTTACGCTCAGCGACTCCGACGGGTTCATCTATGATCCCGAGGGACTGAATGAAGAGAAGATGAATTATGTATTCGAACTGAAGAACGTTCGTCGCGGTCGAATCAAAGAGTACGCGCAGAAGTATCCTCAGGCACAATACTTCCCCGGTGAACGTCCGTGGCGTATCCCGTGCGATATAGCAATGCCTTGTGCAACGCAGAACGAGATAGAGAAAGCCGATGCGGAGACGCTTGTCAATAACGGTTGCTTCTGTGTAACCGAGGGCGCTAATATGCCCAGTACGCCGGAAGCCATCGCAATCTTCCAGGGCGCAAAGATCCTGTACAGCCCGGGCAAGGCAAGCAATGCCGGTGGCGTGGCTACCAGTGGCTTGGAAATGACGCAGAACTCCATGCGACTGAAGTGGACAGCGGAAGAAGTTGACCAGCGTCTGCGCACGATTATGGCGGATATCCACGCCGCTTGCCTCAAGTACGGTACAGAGGAAGACGGCTATATCAACTACGTCAAAGGTGCAAACATCGCCGGATTTATGAAGGTGGCGAATGCCATGGTCGAGCAGGGACTTGTATAATAGTTACTTATTGACCGAGCGGACGCGGTAGCCTGCGGCACGAAGTTGCTCAAGCAGTCCTTTCTCACCGCCCAGGTAAATGGCGTCCAGCGTGATGAACGCACCGCCCTCTACCAGATAGTCCCTCAGACGTTTAACCCATTCCTTATTGCGCGCAGCGTATATCTGATAATCGGAATACGACTGCGTGCTTTGGTTATCGGGCGATACAAGCAGGTAGGCTATATCGGTCAGTCTGCCCATGCGGTACATATCGGCAATAGTGCGTTCCTGACGCACCTCGCGCTCGGGATAATCGATGATCTGCAGCAACTCTTTGCACTGCCAGTGAAACGGCTCGCGGTCAAACAGCATGTACATCGTTTCACCAATATCGTCTATGGCGCGCACAGGAATACCTTTGTCGGAGGCTATAGCCTGATAGAATGCTTCCATGGAGCGCTGGTCGTCGTAGTCCAGCCACTTGTGCAACAACTCGTTGCGGTACATGGCGGTCAGATATGAAGGCTTCATGCGGCATAGTTTATCCATACCCATGCCCAAGGTGAGTTGCATCGTTTCGTCGATCTTCTGATACTCCTCGGTTGTGTAGTAGCGATCCAGGCGGATAGAGTCGGGCAGCAGTGCCGCCACTCGCAGTGTGGCAAGCGCTTCGTAGTCCTGCATCGCAAACTCGGTCAGTACGACTTTACATTGTGAAAAGCAGCGGAGCAGATTAGGCACGCTGTCCAGAAACTCGATACCCACAATCTTGTTCGTCGCAAAGATATACGAAGGTGCTTTGGCAGAGTTGCCGGATATCTTGTACAGCACTTGTGCCGGTGCACTGATGCTTATCGTGAGTAATATGAATAGTATGCTGCGCCTCACTGCAATCTCGTGATTATATTGTATGCCTGATAGATGCCGAGTTCGCCGGCACGCGACAAGTCCTGTAATCCCTCTTGTTGCTTGCCGATGTATATGTATGTCAAGCCGCGGTTGAAATACGCTTCGGCAAACTCGCTGTCAGCGTGTATAGCGTCATTATAATGCCGTATAGCGGCTTCATAGTCTTTTTGCTGGCATAGGATGTTCGCTTTGTTGTAATAGGCAAACGCAAAGTCCGGCAGGCGGCGGATAACCTGATCGTAATCCATCAGCATGAGTGTGAACCGTTGCGCCGCGGGAGCGTTGCGTTGCTGAAGTGTGGAGCCGTTTGCGAGTGCATTGCCGGAGCTGATGCCGGAACCTGTTGATTGTTCGTTGTAGAAATTCTGGTATTCGAGCAGCCGGTAACGCCAGTTGGCTTGGCAGAAATACATGATTGCTACCATTGTGTTGTCCAGACCGGAAAGTGTAAGTGCACGCGTACAATCCTCGATTGCCGAAGCATAATCCTGCACGATAGCAAACTCCACGGCGCGCGAGAACAGGAGTGTAGCAACGCGTGTGGCTTCACGCTCGGGTACGGAGCGCAAGTCCTGTGGCAGCGCATCAATAGTGTTCGACAAACTGCTGATCTGGGCAAAATGGTGGGAAACCATTTCAGCAGACAGAGGTACTTCGTGGGTGGTTGCCTTCAACGCATCAGGCAGCAATTGCAGGCGGTTGAAGGCTGCGAGTGAATAGTTGTATTTGCTTTGCGATTGCGAGTAGTATGACAGTACAACACTCGGCTCGTTGATCAGATCTTGGTACTTGTCCTGTACCCGCCCGCGTGAGGCGGAACTGTACTTTTGCTCCTGACTGTCAGCTTCGCCGTTTTGCGCCGCACGTTGCGAGAAGAGCTTGCGGTAATCGCGCCGCCCTTGTTCTGTGCGTGCCATTTGTACGTCCGTATTCAAATTGCTGCCGGATTGCTGCTGCGTATCGGCTTTCTGCCGTTGCTGCTCCTCAAGTTTGTAGGCGCGTTGCAGACAGGCCTGTGCCTGTTTCTTTTCTCCCAACGCCGTGTGTGCGCGCGAAGCAATATAATACGCGGGCATGAACGTAGGGTGGAGCACCGTGAGGGAGTCAAAATCATGAATGGCATCTTTCCATTGCCGCAGTTGCATGGATACCATTCCGCGCTGATACAGGATAGGTCCGAGCAGTTCGGAGGTGGCGGTTGCCGAAGGCGATAGTTCCATCAGCTCCAGCGCGCGGCTCAAGTCATCGTATGCGCGGTTATAGTCTCCTACCTCCTGACGCAATACACCGCGGTTAAAGAAGCATTGCGCCTCGCGGGGCGATAACTCGATAGCCTTGTCGTAGTCGGTCAGTGCAGCGCGGTAATTGTGCTTGCGGTAATAGATTATACCCCGGTTGATATAGTCTCCTGCGTATTTTGAGCCAAGATTGATGGCTTGCGATATGTCGGCAAACGCCGCGTCCTCGTCTCCGGTCATCATGGTTACTACGCCCAGTGCTGACCAGTTCTGCGCATTCTGTGAGTCGTATTTCACAGTCGCTTTAAACTCCTCCAACGCGCAGGCGGTATCATTCTGCTGCATGCAAATCACTCCCCGCTCAAAATGCAATGATGCGGACTCGGGTTCGCGGCGAATGAGGTAATCAATATCGGCTCGAGCCTCGTCGTATCGCCCGAGCTGCGCGCGAGTGTCTGCACGTAATAGAGTATAGGTCTTGTTTTCCGGGGAAAAAATGAGTGCTTCGGTAAAGTCTTGTTCAGCCTTCTCATGTTCGCCTAACTGGCGGTAAACATATCCGCGGGTATAATATGCCCCGGGCTGAAACGGGTTGCGTTCGATGGCAGCATTGCAGTCACGCAACGCACCTTGGTAGTCGCTGAGTTGTATCTTGGCAATGGCTCTGAGTTGGTAAGGTTCAGCCAGATAGGGCTTGAGTTTGATAACCTGATTGAAGTATTGTATACTCAGTACGTAGTCCTCAAAGTAAAGCGCATTTCGTCCGATAGAGGTGATACGGTCCGTATTCAACTGCGCCATTACAACGCTTGACAGCATCAATATGCTGCCAAGAAGCAGACTGCGTATGTGACGAAAATACATCATTATCACATTTTTTGCGGCAAATTCTGTGCCATGTTTTGTTTTCTGAAAAAAAACTTAAAATTAGTTTGTCTATATGACAAAATTTGAATATAAAAATTTTTCTTCACGAAAATTTGCATATTTCATAAAAATGTTGTATTTTTGCAATTGATTTCGTTCGAAAATAACGAAAGTTTCCCGAAAATTTAACGTACAAACTTGATAACGAGGAAGATAACGTTTTTGGAGTAGTGCGAAAGTTGTCCAAAATGGAAAACTTTGTGCCATGGGATAGTGCCGATTGTTGTCAGTTTGTGAAAAGAAATATACTACTAATGGAAACAAAAATTATCAAACGTGATGGAAAAGAAGTGCTCTTCTCCATCGACAAAATCAAGGATGCTATCAGTAAGGCATTCATTGCGTCCGGTACATTTGCTACCGAGGAAACATTAACCGCAATCCTTTCACACCTGCGCGTGCACTCCGGAATGGGTGTTGAGGATATCCAGAACCAGGTGGAGGTAGCTCTGATGACTGAGGGCTATTATCAGGTTGCCAAGAACTATATGGTGTATCGCTATCGCCATTCGGAAGACCGTGAGACATTGGAGAAACTGAACTTCCTGATTGATTACTGCTCGGCATCGAATGCCGCTACGGGTAGCAAGTACGACGCTAATGCCAATGTTGAGAAGAAGAACATTGCCACACTGATCGGTGAGTTACCCAAGAGCAACTATATCCGCTTGAACCGCCGATTGCTGACTAACCGTATTGAGAAGATGTTTGGCAAGGAGGTTGCCGATCAGTACATCAATCTTCTGCACACACATATCCTGTATAAGAACGACGAGACATCGCTCGCCAACTATTGTGCTTCGGTTACAATGTATCCGTGGCTGCTGGAGGGAACAAAGGCTATTGGCGGCAATGCCGTTGCACCTACCAACCTCAAGGCTTTCTGCGGAGGATTTGTGAACATGGTGTTTATGGTCAGCTCCATGCTGTCAGGCGCCTGCGCAACCCCCGAGTTCCTCATGTACATGAACTACTTCTGCGAGAAGGAATATGGTGAAGATTACTACAAGCGTGCAGATGAGGTGGTAGAACTCAGCCTGAAGAACCGCACGATTGACAAGATCCTGACTGACTGCTTCCAGCAAGTGGTATATTCCATCAACCAGCCTGCCGGCGCACGTAACTATCAGTCGGTGTTCTGGAACATCTCATACTACGACCGTTACTACTTTGAGTCAATCTTCGGCGACTTCCGTTTTCCTGATGGTGAGAAACCTCATTGGGACAGCCTGAACTGGCTGCAGAAGCGGTTCATGAAGTGGTTCAACAAGGAGCGCACGCGTGCCGTGCTGACCTTCCCGGTTGAGACCATGGCACTGCTCAGCGAGAATGGTGATGTCAAGGACAAAGAGTACGCCGACTTCACCGCCGAGATGTACGCCGAAGGACACTCGTTCTTCACCTACCTGAGCGATAACGCCGACTCACTCGCTTCATGCTGCCGTCTTCGTAACGAGATTACTGACAATGGATTCAGCTATACGCTGGGTGCAGGCGGTGTAAGTACCGGTTCGAAGAGTGTGCTGACCATCAACCTCAACCGTGCTATCCAGTATGCAGTACGTCAGGGAATGGCGTATCCGGCATACATCGAACAGGTGGTTGACCTTATGCACAAGGTACAGCTCGCTTATGACGCCAACCTTCATGAGTTGCAGAAGCAGGGAATGTTGCCCTTATTCGACTCCGGATTTGTTAACCTCAGCCGTCAGTATCTGACCATCGGTGTGAACGGTCTGGTGGAAGGTGCAGAGTTCCTCGGCATCAAGATTACCGACAACGACGAGTATGCACACTACGTACAGGAAGTGCTCGGAATCATTGAGAAGAAGAACAAAGAATATCGCACAAAAGATGTGATGTTCAACTGCGAAATGATTCCTGCCGAGAATGTCGGTGTTAAGCACGCCAAGTGGGACAAGGAGGACGGTTATGTCGTACCGCGTGACTGCTACAATTCATATTTCTACATCGTAGAGGATTCAACTCTGAATGTGATGGAGAAGTTCAAACTCCACGGTCGCCGTTATGTAGAGCACCTTACCGGCGGTAGTGCACTGCACTGCAACCTGGAGGAGCACTTGTCCAAAGAGCAATACCGCAACCTGCTGCGTGTAGCTGCTGTTGAGGGAACAAACTACTTCACATTCAATATCCCCAACACCGTATGTAACTCCTGCGGTCATATTGACAAACGTTACCTGCACGAGTGCCCCGAGTGCGGCAGCAAGGATCTGGATTATCTGACCCGTATCATTGGTTATTTGAAGCGCATAAGCAACTTCTCCGAGCCGCGTCAGCAGGAGGCTGCACGTCGCTACTACGCTAACCTGAACAAGGAGAAAGAAGCTTGCTAAGTCTTTTGTCTTTGAGCGAAGCGGTCTTTACTCTTTGAGTGAAACGGTCTATCATGCTGGTGGCTGATTACGACATAGTGTTTCAGGAGGTGCCCGATGAAACTACGCTGGCACTGAATATCTCCGATTGTCCGCATCATTGCCCGGGCTGCCATAGTTCTTACCTATGGCAGCCTGTCGGTGAAGTGCTGACACCCGAATGGCTTCAGCCGTTGATTGACAGGTATCCGTATATCACGTGTGTGAGCATACAGGGTGGCGACCGCGACTATCATGAAGTGGAGCGTGTGGCGCAGTGGGTGCACAAGCAGGGGAAGAAAACGTGTTGGTACACCGGATTTGCCAAACTGCCGGAAGACCTGCAAATGCAATGCTTCGACTATATCAAAGTAGGGCCGTACATTGAGGCTTTGGGCGGCTTGAAGTCCAAAACTACCAATCAGCGCTTCTACTGTGTCACGCCTGAAGGGCTGCGCGATATGACGGACGTGTTCTGGAAATAGGGAAGGAACGTGTCAAGTACACAAAGCAGGCGGTACATTCATTTGTACCGCCTGCTTTATGTTTTATGCAGGTGTAAGAGTATTACTCTTTGATGTACCGGATAACCTCCGTGAGGCATTGCCCCAGCGAGGCTACATTGTTCTGCTGGATAGGCGTGAGCAGGTGACCTGTGTAGGTGACAGCTGAACTGCCCATCGTGTTTGCATTGCGTTGAATGCAGAACGGGATTGTGAATGCTTCCGCCTTCGGGCGCTCTTTCATTACAAATCCATAAGTAACATCGTCGGACGTGCCGGCTATGTGTACACTGAGTTTCTCCTTGCTCGGCTCAAGCGTACGTGAGGAGATGCAGTGGTTCACAGCCTTGACAATCGCTTCCTCCAGTGTGCCGGTAGCTGATGGATTGACATGGAACACAGCATGGCGGAGAATACGCAGAATAGGATTGGGTTCGTTGTTCTCCTCGATGGCAATCTCATGTGCCTCTTCAGCAGTAGCACCGGCTTGGCGGTTGCGTAAGTAGGCGAGCATGTCTTCGATACTGACATACTTCGGCGTAATGAAAGCCATTACCTTTTGACCGTTGATAATCCTGACGCTTGACTGGCGTACGCCAATCTTGAAGTGCGCATTGATGTCCGGTAACATTGCTTGTGCCTCATAGCGGCTTGGTAAGCCTTGTGTATGACCGGAAGCGTAAATGTAGTCAAGGGCCTGTTGCGGTGTAAATTTTTCCATAATGTGTCGGTTTAATGAATTATCATTGATTTGATTGATCGGGTCAGTTGAACGGCGAGCGGGTAGAGTACAGAGCTCTCCTTCAGTTCGGGCTTGATAAAATGCAGTATTCCGTCAAGCATGTCAATACATGTAACGATAACTGCAAGAATCAATATCCATTTAACTGCGCCAAACAAACCTCCTATCAGGCGGTTGAGCCACCCGAGTGCTATGAGCTTGAATAACTTTGTGAGCAATAGTGACAACAATCGGCAGGCTATTGCAACCAGAACAAACAGTGCAAATGCCGCTATGGGTTTCAGCAGGTTGACGTCCCATTGGCTGACTTGCTGTAACCACTCGGCTGCATCGCCGGCATATATCCTTGCCACAACAATGCCAAGGATAATGCCAACGATTGCAAAAACCTCCATTACTACTCCTCGCTTGACACCCATAATGATGCCAAACAGAATAGGCAGTAATATGATTATATCCAA
>Ga0310694_10005385_pt1 | contig 12256 bp, 5 predicted proteins | sample 174DNAGHGhighgp2_FD_203884 | JGI IMG/M metagenome (GOLD analysis project Ga0310694, IMG submission 203884) | Sheep rumen microbial communities from Palmerston North, Manawatu-Wanganui, New Zealand - 1742 DNA GHGhigh gp2 (v2) (version 2) | ecosystem: Host-associated > Mammals > Digestive system >...
TTGACACCCATCAATCTAAAGCCAAGCGCGGCATCAATACCCTTCTCATTACCCCATTCTGGCGACGAAAATGCAAAAGGCATCTCATAAATATTTTTGCCAAGCGCGGCAGCAAGCCCGCCAAAAATGCCAGACGAACGCGTATTGTCGATGCACTCGCCTACATGCCACACGGGCGGCAAATCTGGCTTAAGGAACTCCCTAAGGCTCTCCCCCGCCCTACTCCACGCATCTTTTTGGCAATATCCAAGTTTCATAAGCGGAAACGACGCACAGCCGTTGCTAAGGATGAGTACATTGTTTTGGAGGAGGACGTCGGCAACATCCAGCGTCGCCTTTTCATACAGCACCTTAGGATTGTTGCAGCCCACCATATTTACAATGCCATATATGCGTCCGTCCCTGAGAGCCTCCGCCATCGGGGCAAAAGAACCAAACTTTTTGCAAACGTACTCTACCGAAAATCCCACCTCTGCCTCCACCTCGTATGGCGGAATATAGACCGGGATGCCCTTCCTCGCCTCAAAACTCTCGATGGCACGATTCAAAATCCTTTCGGCTATCGCCTGCGTATCTTCGATATTGGAATGGGTATGGTCGTAGCCAATATGCTCCGCCCCCGGCAGCCGCGCCGAATCGGAAGTGGTAACAACGGTGGTCTTGAAACACCTCGCCACATCCATGATAGCAGGAAATACATCCTGCACATCAGCCACCCAAAGATCCAAAGCACCTGTGGCAAGCACGAGTTCGGCGGTAACGGCATTGCTAAGCGGTATCACCCCGGCATATCTGTACATCGCCGAGAGTCCCGAACAGCATATTCCATAAAACTTGATGCCCTTGGCTCCGGCTGCCCTCGCCTTGGCCTCATACTCCGGCGACAGCCCTGTCTTGACAATCTGGCTCACCAACGTAGGCAGATGCCCATGCACGGCAATATTGACATATCCCTTTTGCAACGCGCCTACATTTACCTTGGACGTTACCCGATCGCCCACGCCAAAAAGTGCGTCAGTGGCAATACCCGAACCTACAACTCCCGAAAACGTAAACGCCAAGCCGCACCGCAAAAACTGTTGCAGGACGCTTTTCCAATCGCCATCGGTGGCGCAGCCGGTCTTGTGGTATGCCTCAAATACTTCGTGGTATGCGCTAATGGGCATTATGTCGAGCCTCCGCCAAGTATCCTGACGTTCCTTGGGAGCACACGCCGCGATAGTATTGTGGGGGGCGGGGATTGTCCTCGAAAGGTCGGCAAGAAGAGCGTCGGCAAGGTCTGACGCCACTTTGTTGAAGGGACGACGATCCACCTTGATGCCCATGGCGCGGGCTATCTGTTTTACCTTGTACTTGCCGACGATAGGAATATTGAGCCTGCCTTCCGCCGCCCACTTGAGCGAAAGAATCACTTCACGGGCGTGCATGCCGTGCTGCGCCACGCCCGACGCGCCCGCACGAAGAAGATTGCGCGCCACGATGAGGTCGGCATCGGCACCGCAGACGCCTCTCTGCGCCTTGGGCGTAATCCGGCACGGGCCCATGTTGCAAATCTTGCAACAAACGCCGCTAAGGCCAAAGTTGCATTGCGGCTTTTGCTTGTCGAACCGCTCAAAAGCATCGTCGATGCCTATCTGTTCCATTCGGAGCATCAACTCACGGACGGCTGGGTCGGGCGTCTGGTCATAGACATCCTGCCTCGACGGAAAAGTCTTCTTGTACTCTGCCACCGCCTTCATATAATCGGCGGTAAACTCCGCCTCATGCATGTGTTGATAGACATTGCCATGCTCGTCGATGTGAGTATGCGTGCAGTCAGCCTCTACAAGCACAGTAGGTATGCCATGCTCGTCGAAACCGATAAGATTGCGATGTGTATGCGTATGACCGTGGTCGCTTGTATGATTGTGACCGTGGTCGTGAATATGTTCTTGCTGCTCCATATTGCCGTATGTATAAAATTCGGCACAAAATTATACAACCAGACAATACGAACCATAAAAAAAAATGGTGCAACAACACAATAAGAAATGTAAAATAGTCCACTTTTTGCGTTAAAAACACATAACAAAAAAGCCACCAAGTGCAGAACTTGATGGCTTTTTGGTTATTTTTAATCGTCAACAGACAAATTGACAATGATTATTGCTTTTGTTCTTTGAGCACAACGTCGTGCGCACCGCCTTCGATGATGCCGGTAGATGACACGAGTGTGATTTTGGCGTTTTGCTTGAGGTCTTCGAGGCTCGTAACGCCGCAGGAGCACATCGTAGATTTGATTTTGTCGATTGTAACCTGAAGATTGTCCTTGAGCTTGCCGGCGTATGGAACGTATGAATCCACGCCTTCCTCAAATTTCATCGCCGCATCGCCACCCATGTCGTAACGCTGCCAATTGCGGGCACGGTTGCTGCCTTCGCCCCAATACTCTTTCATATAGGAGCCGTTGATCATCACCTTCTTGGTAGGCGACTCGTCGAAACGTGCAAAATAGCGTCCCATCATCAGGAAGTCGGCACCCATAGCCAAGGCAAGCACCATGTGGTAATCCTGCACGAGGCCGCCGTCAGAACATATCGGAATGTAAACGCCCGTGCGCTCAAAATATTCGTCACGAGCCTTTGCAACGTCGATGATGGCTGTAGCCTGTCCGCGTCCGATGCCCTTCTGCTCACGTGTGATGCAGATGCTGCCGCCACCAATGCCCACTTTCACAAAGTCGGCACCAGCCTCGGCGAGATAATTGAAGCCCTCGGCATCCACCACGTTGCCCGCGCCAATCTTGAGGCTTTCGCCGTAATGGTCGCGCACCCACTTGATGGTCTCCTTCTGCCACTCGGAAAAACCGTCGGACGAGTCCATACATACTACGTCAACGCCAGCCTCCACAAGTTTGGGAATACGGTCCATGTAGTCGCGAGTATTGATGCCGGCACCAACTCGGAGCGACTTGTCGTCGTCCAAAAGCTCCAGAGGATATGTCTTGTGCGAATCGTAATCCTTGCGGAACACGAAGAACTTGAGGTGCTGCTCGTCGTCGATGATAGGCAGCGCATTAATCTTGTTGTTCCAGATGATGTCGTTGGCCTCATTGAGGTCGAGGGGATAATGACCCACGATGAGCTTTTCAAATGGTGTCATAAATTCCTTTACCTTGCGGTCTTGCGGGTCGCGCGTGGGGCGGTAGTCGCGGCTTGTTACGATGCCGAGCAATTTGCCATTGGAAGTGCCGTCGTCGGTGATTCCGATAGTGGAATAGCCTGTCGTGGCCTTCAAAGCAACCACGTCGGCGAGAGTGTTTTCGGGCGTGAGGTTGGCGTCGGATACCACAAAACCCGCCTTGTATTTCTTCACTTTGCGTACCATCTCAGCCTGGTCGTCGATGGACTGCGAGCCGTAGATGAACGAAATGCCGCCGTTTTTGGCAAGTGCAATCGCCATATTGGAATCCGACACCGACTGCATGATGGCCGATGTGAACGGAACGTTGAGCGAGAGCGACGGGGTTTCGCCCTTCTTAAACTTGACAAGCGGCGTCTGAAGGTTGACATTGGCCGGGGTACATTCCTTGGTGGTAAGCCCCGGAATCAACAGGTACTCATTGAAAGTCCTGGAAATTTCGTTGATAATGTGTGCCATGGTCTGGAGTTTGCTAAAAATTTTGCAATATTAATAAAAAAAATCGGATATTGCAAAAAAAAAATTAATTTCTCCTCACGCCGACCTGAATCCTCTCCTTATTATATATCTCGCGCGCAAACGCCCTGATGTCCAGCTCTACCTTTTCAGTAGTGAAGTCGGGGACGTTGTAAGAGTAGAAAAAGTTGTCGTAGAAATCTTTTGGATTCTTCTGCGGCAGGAGAAAAGGCTTGGTGCAGTTGCCAACCTCGTCGATGTGTGATATAAATAGAAGGTTGTTGATTTTGTCGACCCTGCGGCTATTGAATACAAACCACCGAGAATTGGACGAAAAATTATGAAACGTCTCAGCACAGTCGGAGTTTACGTCTTTAATAGGACGTATCGTGCTGTCACTGAGATTCATAATATATAAGTCGGACTCCTTGTGATGAATAGGGAATACACTATAATCCGCCACACAAAACATCAAAAACCTGCCGTCGTATGACGGACGTGGATGAGTGATGCTCTTTTTGATTTGCTCGGCGTTAATAATAGTGTCAAAAGTTGGACCAATTTTGCCCGTGGTTTCGTCAAAACTGGTTTTCAATAGGCTGTAACGCATTTCATTGAGTCTTCCTTCTACAATGTAAGGCTTGGAGGAACAATAAAATATCGTCTTGCCATCGGCAGAAAAAACAGGATAACTCTCAAAATCATTTGTCATAAACTTGTCGCAAAGGATAAGCTGATTCTTCTCAATATCCAGCACCAATGCGTCGGAAGCCTTATCAAACACCTCGATATACTTTACTGTATCCTCAAAAAAAGTCTGGTGAATCAAATTGAGCGAATATGCTATGTATTTGCCATTAGGATGCCAATATGCATACATGCAATTAGCTATGGTTGAGTCGGTTTTGGTCTGCAAAAGCGTTCTCTTGCCATCTTGCTGGATAAGTGTAGCCGAATGTTCGCCGCGAATATGAACCTGAAACTGCTTGGGATTTGCACGGTTTGGCACATGGCAATTCATGCACTCTCCTTGTATCGCCATGCCGTCTATCACCGCATCCTGCTCAAAGGTATGGATGTTGCGCTGATAAATCCCAATATGGGCAAAAGTTTCGTAGCCAGGCGGTATCAGCCTGTAAGTAAGTCCATAATCGTCAAGAGGGTCGCCATGTACATATATATTAAAATTGCTGTATTTTTTCCAGACACCATCTGTCTTTGCAGTAACGGAAACAGCGATTTTCTTACCAACGTTCTTTTGCGTCAATTCATGCCAATTCTCAATGTCGAAGTCAGCATAATCCCCCAATGTTGAAACTTTAGAACCATCCTCGCCTGTCAACTCCACAAAAACGCGTTCTGAATTTTTGACATTGAAGTTGAGGGGAGCAATGCCTGCCGGAATGGTTACATCCACATAATCAGGGAATATCTCTGGTAAGACATCCACAGTCTGCACGTTTTCAGGCTCTTCGGCGCACGAAAACGTCAAAAAAAACAAAGGTAGTATATAAACAAAATACTTCATCTCATCGGATCTATTAAATAATACGTCCAAAATGTATTAGCAAATTTACCAGTACTAAAAGCCTTGTCATTGGGATTCATGAGATACATACGATCAAACTCACGAAAATCGTCTTTGACTTTCTGGCTTATAAACGACGGTAAAGTATAATTATACTGCACACAAGCAGTCAAAAAGGCCTGCTGGTATATTTCAGGAATGTTGGCAACACCAAAATATTTGGTGAAACACGGAAAATGTTTCACAAACGTCATCAAATCCCTCCTAACAAGGCAAGAACACAACGCATAATCCAAGGCCATACGATTGTCGGGGCATTTCTCAAACAGATAGACAAGCATCTGGTCCAAATGCACATGAGAAAAATTGAGCCCGTCCTCAAAACGCAACTTCAACATCCTCGCCCATTCTGAATTGGCCTTGATTTTTTCCTCGTCGTACAAGCAAGACTCAGCCTCCAACGCCCACGACCTATAAAACAGGGTCTGCTTCAACTTAGTCAAGTACCTCTGCGCCACATCGTAACGGCGGTTGAGCAAATAGGATTCGGCGATACGCCTAAAAAACCTTCCACTGGATTTGCAATTCAATATCGCAGACTGCAAATCGAAATTGTAACGCAAAACAGAATTGTTCATACCCAAATAATGGCACGCCTCCGCTGTAGGCGCGCAAGACAACAAATTGTAGCCAAACGTGGAGAGGAAACCTTCGTTGCCCGGCTGATAGAAATCAAAAAGTCGGTCTGGCAACTGCCCTGTCATCGCGAGGGCAAGGTTGACACCCGTTGCAGCCATATCCGACTGCAAATTATTTTTTTTAGCATAATCCAAGAGCCTATCCCATTGCTGAGTACGAGAATAATAGTCTATTTTGTAATAACTGTACCACTCGCTGTCGTATTTGACGATACACCCGGCAACGCCAGCCACAGCCACAGCAGACAACAGGCAATAATCTACAATACGGCTTACTTTTTTTAATTTTATAAGCGGAACTAATACACAACTAATTGCCGCCAAATGCTGCCAAAACGGCACATACATGTGTCCGCGATAATAGTCGATACCGCAAAACAAATCGCTAAACGGATAATTCCTTACAGGGAAATACGCCACCCAAACAATAAAAAACACCAATCCAAGCATCTGCATCACGACAATGGTTGACGCATGGAACCTATTGGCATTATTATTGACTATATAGATACTCGTCAACAAGGCATATATCCATACACAATAGTTTATAAGCCAATATATTACAGGGAGCAACAGAATTTGCAACCATATTTTTTTGTCGTGGCCGATGCCGATGAATCCCAACGTGCATACCTGCGCCACAAGCATGGAAACAGGGAAGGCAAAAAGCATATTGATATCCCCAGCGTATATCCATATCAACACAGGGATCAATATCTGCAAAGCCACAACATTATATCCAGAGGTGATTTTTTGACTTATCTTTACCGACAACAAAAAAATTGCCGTCAAAACCACCGCAACCACAGCCGCGCCCAAATACGTATTGTAAAAAAACTGCACCAGAAACTCACTTAGATATACACCCATTCCACCCGGCAGAGCAAGGTGCTCCATCAGGTAGTCCCACGAAAACAGAAACATCTGGTATTGCTCGTGGAAATTGAGCCATTCGGGATACCCAAACGCCCAAAAACAAAACGCAAGGGCTGCAAAAACAGCAGCAATTATTTTAATATTTTTCATAGCGCAAAATTAAAAAAAAGCCGTCATCAGCAAAAGTAACAACGGCTTTTTTTTAATAAAAATACCTAATCTTAATTTTCTAATCTAATATCCTTGATGACAGCCTTCACATTGCCAACAGTCCAGAAGCCAGCAATATATATATGCGAAGCGTCCATCTTGGTGCCATCGTCCTTGGTTAATTTTGCAAGTTCAACCCTTACCGTACTTGCGCCGTCGAATTTGAACGTAGCGCAGCCGCCCCAATAATTGTTGGCATCAAATAAGCGGAACGAAAACTCGTATGAGGAAAGAGCCTCGCAATCTTCCATTTCCACAACAAGGTACTTGTACGCCGACAAATCTACGGGCGAATCATATTTCCACCCCGCAAAACCATACTTTCCTGTGGTAAACGTCTTAGCTTCAAGGTCAAATGTTCCGGTCTCGTAGATACTCGGATTGAATACTGCCAAATCAAACAATCCAACGACGCTTATTTTGATTTCCTCAGAAAAATCTCCATAAAACACCTTCACAGTAGTCTCGCCGATGGCATCTGCGGACAAACGACCGTTGCCCTTGTCTGACAATACAGCATTGTCGGCAATTTCAAAAGACAAACCTTCTGTAGCAGTGATTTTGTAGCCGTCCTCGTATTTCAACTTAACAGAAACATTGACCGTAGCACCCTGCATCACAGCATTAGGAGCAGAAACTTCTATGCCAGTAACTTTGCCATGGTTCACTTTACCGCCAGCATATTCTATATACCAGTTGTAAGCGGCGGTAGGACAAGCCTCGGGGTCTTCGAGAAACTTTTGAGACCTTTCGTCCAAAGAGGCATGATTCTTATACTTCGCCAAAAGGTGCGGCGAGGTAAAAATCATCCAACTTACATTGCCCCACTCGTCGGCAATCTTCTTGAACGGTGCGCCAAAGGCCGTAGTAGTTGAACTACCCCAGGCAACATGATGATTGTCGTTGTACTCATGCGGCGACCAGTCCATCTCCGTAATAATGATAGGCGCAAAATTTGCCACACAACCTACACTTTCTGCAAAGCCAGCACGGAATTTTTCTTCGTTGCCGTCGAGTGGCGTATTGAACTCCTCCGCGCTCACCTGAGCCGGCGAACCATACCAGCCCGGATAGCAGTGCACGGCATAACCGACATTCTTGCCTTTGATAGGATAGCTGGCAAACGGCCTGTAATTCTGCTGCCATGCAAGACCCGGCACCCACACCACGTTGTCGCAGTTGGTACGGATGAGGTCAACTACATCCTGAAAATACTGGCTGTACTTCTGGTCGCCGCCATTGAAACTAACAGGCTCGTTGGCAAGCTCAAACATTACATAAGGATTGTTTTGGATATACGGATGCGAAGATACAATCTCCCACACCTTCAGCAGATACTTCTGGTAAGCGTCGCCGTAAGACAACGGGCTATCGCCGCATACTCCCGGAGGACGCATCACTACAGCCATCTTGTAATTGTCGATGCAATACTTGGTCATCGGCACAAATACCTCGTCAAGATACTTCTTGAACCTCGTTTCGCTAAAATAAAGGTGCGCATCAGCCTCGCCGCTGTAACCGCCCTTGGTGTTGTCGATAGTCCAGTGAGGATCCATGTGGAGACGCATCCAGGTCATTTTCCAGCCAGAATCCATTATGTCTTTGATAAGCCCCTGATTGTACTTCAGGCATCCCTCTACGTCATCGCCATTCCACTTGGAGCCCTGCTCGTTGAACCAGGGGCTGTACGTCTGTCCAAAGCCGTGGAGGTTGACAGTATTGCCGTTCATATCCTTCAAAAAGCGACCTTCAACGTGGTAGCCTACGTACCCCTCTCCCTTTGGAGTGATGCCCATAAGCCGGAGCATCTGGGAGGCGTACCTCTCGCCAATTATCCTGTAACCCTCTGCGCAAAAATGGAATCCGTCCTTGCCGTTGCCCTTGCAACCCTCCGACGAAATCACATACGAATTTGGAATCAAGTCCGGAATTTTGGCAATCTGTGCATTGTGTCCGTGACAGATGCCACCTTCCTCCTCCCTCAGCATCTCGCCGACAAGCAGCGGACATTTTTGAGAATCAAGGCCAAGGTCGGCGATGATATTGTCGTAAACCTTCTTGACTCTTTCCGGCCAATCAGCTTGACCATTGTTGCTCTCGCCCTGATGAAACAGGATGCCTCGGATAACGCCACTTTTCTGCGCCTCCTTGGCGGCAGTGATAAGGGTCTTGTAGGGGTTGTTGTCGTACTCGGCGAGATAAGCCTTGTACCACGGCTCGTGGTCGCTCTTGTTGCAATATGCCTCGCAAGTCTCCTTCTCGAAGGCATCAATTGGTGCGCCACCGATAGCCACCATCACGATGCCAAGTCTTTCGCCAGAGGGAAGATTAGCTGCCACCTTGCGTCCGAAATAATCTGCCGGAGTAAGCCCCGGTGTGTCGCCCGCAGACCAACGCGCCAAAGGCGGGTCGGCCTTGCGCCACGAATAACGAGACGAGCCGTAATGATCCGCGTCACCCTGGGTAACAATCATATTCTTGAAATTGTCGGGAATGCCTATCCTGTCCTGATCCTCGATGGGAGCATTGCCCTCCATATTCGACTGACCAAAACACAGGAAGATAGACATCTTGTCGTCGGCAGCAGGCACGGGGTCGTCGGGATTGGGCGACGGATTGACATTGCTGGAATCCTTGCCCGTACCAGGATTCCACACCGTGCCTGGCGTGTCGTCCTCCTTGCTGCACGATGCTAACATCAATGCAGCAAGAAACGATACTAAAAAAATTTTTTTCTTCATTGTCTGATTTTATTGTGATGTGTTATTTAACAGAAAGACCTTCAGCAAAACCACGGTAAGCCTCTTTGCGTTGCTTGTAACCTTCAGTCCAGATGCCCACCGGCTCACCGCCGCGCCAGCCCGTACCAAGCTGTCCGCCGGCGTCAGTCAAGCACCACTGGCAGATGCCGTACTGCTGTTCGGGAGGAACGAGTTCGAAGTAAGACTCAATCACGAACTTGTAAAGGTCTGCCATCTTCTTGTGCTCCTCGGGCTTAACGTCGGCAGTGGCGATGCCTTTGTTGGAACCCTTGCGGACATAGCCCATGTCGAGTTCTGAAACCCTCACGAGCTTGCCGGTGGCCGCCATCAACTGGAACATCTGCCTGATGTGCTTCTTCTTGCTCTCTTGGGTGCCCTGGTCCTCGTAACACGAAATGTGCATCTGCGTGCCGATACCGTCGATATATGTAACACCGTCGGCTTCCCATTTCTTAATCCAGTTGATGAGCGACTTCAGCTTCTTGTTGTCGTCCCAGTCGGATTCGAGATTGTAGTCGTTGATGAAGAGCTTTAGCTCGTCGGGCTGTCCCTTGAAATGCTTCCTTGCACAAGCCACAGCTGTGCGCACATACTCGAGGTCGCCCATGTCGTCCTGCCAGAAGAACAGACCGTTCTGCACGGATGTCGGGTCGGTATTGTGGCTGTTGTTGTGCTGGAGGGTGTAATTGCCCTCGCCATCGTTGCCGCCGCCTGCAATGGCCTCATTGACGACGTCCCAGCCTTTTACAAAACCATCGGTGGCCTCCATTATGCCGGCAATCCAGCGATCCATTGCCCCAACGAGAGCATCGCGTTTTTCTTCTGCTGACAATGATACGAGATTCGTCTTAGCTTTGCCATCCACTTTGCAGATTTCAAGATTCTTGATTACAAAAGTTGTTCCTGCCGGTGGCTGGAAAATTATTTCAAAGCCATTGCCAGCAATGCCATTAAAATCAAAAACATAGTCTTTGAAATCATTGGACTTATTGAATGTAATTTGAACATCTTTATAACAACCATCGTCCCAAGACCATCTTGCAACACCGTTGAACGAAATGTCCCCTTCCGACTTAACAGAAACTTTCAGACGATAGTCGTTCATTACATCTGTTTCAACAGCAATTTTGGACATTACGAAGTACTGATACCAACTGTCAGACTTGCTTTCCAAGCCCTCGTCGGTCATTGTAGGAACGTATCCCATGGCGTAATAAGGATAATCAACCTTATCGTCCTTGGAATACTCATTTCCGTAACCATCATGTACAGTTCCCTCTTGTTCAGAGATTACATGACCTTGAGTACCTTTGAATGTAGTGAAATCAACTTTTAACAAGCTGGTTTCGGTTTCAACAACTCCGGGATCTTGCTCTACGGCAACCTCTTTGTACAACAAACTGTTGAGATATTTAGGCTGCTGCTGCGAATGCCACGCGAGGGTATGTCCGTAAATAGTCAGTCCGCAGGCTTTTGCATTGGCACAGAAATCCTTTACTGTGCTGAAATTCATATTGCCATTGCCGTCCACGCATCCAGAGTATTTCATGGAATTGCCAGCAACGATCTCGTCAAAATGCGCTGAAACAGTGTCACGGAGCGACTTGTCGCTGTTGAAATCCCACGCCTCGATTGCACCACTGAATTTGAAAATCGGGTGCTTGGTGCGGTCAATACATTCCTTAAGAAAATTAGGAAGCTTTGTTGTTGTGGATGGGGTAGAAGGATTAGACGGGTTAGTCGGGTTCGGATTATTAATCTCGATATTAATCGGCTCGTCAGAGTCGTCGTTGCAGCCCACCGAGGCAAAGCAAAACGCGGCGATTGCGAGCCATAAGAGTCTTTTTTTCATGCGTTTTTTGTTAATTGGGTTATTAATTATTTTGGTTTTTGCTTATTATTGCGACGGCAAAGATAAACATAATTTACGATAAAAAAAATAAATACGGGGCGTCGGCAGTTTTTCAACCTCCGCCCCGCACTTAATTTATATTTGATAAAACATGTGAATATATAAATACCTATTTATATATTTACTTCAAGCCGTCGGCAAAGCCACCATACTGGGGCTTGCGAGAATACTTGTCAGACCAAAGACCGTTGGGGTTGCCATTGGTGTCGGTTGCATTCCACTGACAAATACCACCCTTCTGTGCATCAGGAATGATTTCCCTGTAAGACTTGACAATAAATTCGTAGAACTTGCCCATAGCCTTAAGGTTTTCGGTGGTGAGCGCAGCGTTGCCAAGCTCGAGTGCACCATCGTTGTATCCCATGTCTATGCCAGAAATACGTACAAGGCGGCCAGTCTCTTTGAGGGCGTTGAGCATCTCTGTGATAGCCTTCTCGTTCTCTTGCTGAGTGGTAGCATCAGTATTGTAGGAAACCTTGATGAATGCGCCGATACCATCAATCTTGGTCTTTCCGTCGGATTCCCAGGACTTGATGGCTTTGATCACATTGTCGCGCTTTGCAGCATTGGTAAGGCCACTCTCGTTAACAAAGAGCTTGAGGGCGCCATCGCCACCGTTTGCAGCATAAGCATC
>Ga0310694_10005386_pt1 | contig 12256 bp, 12 predicted proteins | sample 174DNAGHGhighgp2_FD_203884 | JGI IMG/M metagenome (GOLD analysis project Ga0310694, IMG submission 203884) | Sheep rumen microbial communities from Palmerston North, Manawatu-Wanganui, New Zealand - 1742 DNA GHGhigh gp2 (v2) (version 2) | ecosystem: Host-associated > Mammals > Digestive system...
TTCGATATAGTGGCTTATTGGATTTCTTAAGTTCATATTCCAATAATAAGCAGCATGGTTATACCCAAACTATTGATTTTACTTTGGGGATTAAACTGAAGAAGAAAAATGAAATGTAATGATACATTTTGGGGAAATGGTTTTTTGTAAATCAAGAATATTAGATTATGAGTTATTATAATGTAGTAAAAAAATGAAAAGTAAGTGTTTATTAATCAGTTTATTATTCATCGGTTTATTATCGTGTGAAACTGATGATAAAAGAGAAAATGAAAAGGATTCATCTAAGGAAAATGCGGAAGTAGTTAGTGCTCCTTCAAATGAGCAAGATGATACAGTGAATGGTGAAGAAGGTGCAGCAGACGATGAAGAAGTTACACCTCCGGTTTATATACAGGAAGGCGCTTTATCTGGTGTATTCACAGTATCTGAGACGAAGAAAGTTAGATTTTCTAAAGGAAATTTACAGTATCAAGCAAGTACTAAAACTTGGCGTTTTGCCGAATATCAGTATGATATAGTAGGAATTGGTTATGAAGAAACAAATGATTATTGTTTCATTGGTGGAACTATATTGAGTAGTGATAATAGAAAAATTTCATCAACATATAATGGCTGGATTGATTTGTTTGGATGGGGCACAGGAGCAAATCCTACACTTGCAACTGATGATAGTAACAATTATTTAAATTTTGTAGATTGGGGAGAAAATAAGATAAGTAATGGTGGTAATGTAGCAAATGTATGGAGAACATTAAGTCCGTCAGAATGGTATTATTTATTGAGAGTTAGACCCCAAGCAAAGAATAAAGCTGGAATAGCATGTGTAGGTGGTATCAATGGTTTGGTAATCTTGCCAGATAATTGGAAATTGCCTTCTGGATTTCAGTTTACTCCAGGATTAGATATGGAGCATAATTATGGGGCGTATGATAATTGGGGAGTTGATTATTATAAAGAAATAAATAATTATACAAAATTAGACTGGCAAGTTATGGAGAAGGCAGGGGCAATATTTTTACCTGCAGCTGGCTACCGCGTTAATACAAGTGTATATACTGTGGGTGGATATGGATACTATTGGTCAAGTGAGAATTATAATGCAAAAAGTGCGTATTTTATGGAATTTCAATCGGGAAATCTTAATCCGTCAAATTTTTATGAGCGTTCTTATGGTCGAAGTGTCCGTTTGTGTGTAGATTTATAAGTATCGAAAAACTCGTGTCCGTTTGGCTTTTATTGTCGTGATGAGAGTCAAAAAACTGAGCTAGTATAAATTAATCCCCCTGAAAGTTCTCACTTAATCTTCAGGGGGATTATTCATATTCTAATGCTTATTTTTATTTCTTATTACTATTATCAATAATAGTCTTGAGATCTTCGTGTCTAAGGAGAACAAATTCTATTTTTTTGTCGCTAATGTCCGATTTTATAACGGCTTTGATTTCTTTATTCATTTTGTGTATTAGTTTAAAAATCTTTAAGTCCTTAGCTGGCATATTACCATTTATTAATTCTATTCTCAGCATATTCATAGCATCCTCATTGAATACGCCATTTATTATTATACCATCTCTTTCCATATTTGCGATTATCTCGTCATAATTATAAATCACAATTACGAAATCGACATATTCTTTTTCTATTTCGATATTAACACTTTTAAAAGTAGAATCTTTTTTAGCGAAATCTTGAATTTCACTAGTCCATGTTTCGAACGTAAATTTTTCATCTTCGGAAAGACCTTCTAAACATTCGTTTGTGCTATATAAATTAATGGAAAATAAGCAGATTAAAAGGACTGTAAGTTTTCTCATTTTGTGTTTTATTTTATTGTTATTATTTATTGAATACTTTTTTTAGCGTTACCAATACGTTTGAGTAGATTGTCGTAAGTTTGTGTATAGTCGTAATTATCTGGTAGATTTAGTTCTATCAAACGTTGTTTATAAGCCTTATTGATGTAGGAAGAAGTTTCTTCCACATTGCCTAGTTTATTGTAATAAAATGCCATGTTAAATAGGTGACCAGCTTCATAAGATTGGTCCAACAATTTTTTTGTGTAGGAAATAGCATTTTTGTAATCTCCTGTGCGACTATACGAAAAGGCTAAAAGTTCGTATATATTATGTATGTGTTCTTTATTTTCAGAGTATTTGTTGAGATAAAGTTGTCCGTGATTGATACATTCTGCATACATTTTTAATTCATATTCTACGCGTGACAGATTGTATAATCGTGTGTCGGTAGCCTTTATTTTATAGGCTCTTTGATTAAATTTAAGAGCGTTTGTGTAGTCTTTTATTTGGTAAAAACAATAACTTAAGTCGGTGTAATAAACGGCTTTTATTGTATCGGGTGAAGGAGCATTGATGAGTTGTAAGTAATGATTGATACATTTGCTCCAATCTTCGTTTTCTGTAGCTTCTGCAATTCTTTTAAGGTGAAGCGCTTCGTTGATTAAAACGATATTATTTTGCGTCTTATAAACGGTAAGGTAGTACTCTTCCTTCATATAAGGTTGAAGGTGCTTAAGTACGGAGTTTCCGAGTAGAACCGACGATTTTTCGCCACCAATAATACCACTTACGTTATGCAGATGAATAGAGCCGATTTTAAGGTCTTGGATATTAAAAGCAATTCCATCTACGATGCTGCCATCTGCCAATTTGCATTTGATAGAATCGAGATTATCATCTTCAGGTTTTATGCATCCAATTTTTCTTAAGATATTAGCGATGCTATCGGGAATAAGCAAATCGGAGCACCCAGTATCTAAGGTAAAATCAAGAGGATAGTTATTTAACTGACAAGTAATTTTGTAAATGCCATCTTCATTCCTTAGAGGAATTTTAGTTTGGGCATTTAAGCAGAGTGTTGCCAATAAAAATAATAGTGAGGTTACTAAGTATTTTTTCATAGTAGCTAATAACCAATATCATGTATTATATAGCAAAAATATAAAAAAAAACTATATATGAAACTCAAATCAGAATTATATTAAGTGTTTTTATAATTATTTAGGGATTGGAGAAGTGTTTGTTTTGTGGGATAATCAAAAGTAAGACAATATTAGGAAGTCTATTAGCCCATAAAATCCTGTATAAATAAATGAAAGATGCGTTTCCCTTTTATTTTTTTGTTTGACCAGAATTTTCTGAGCGTAGGCAATGCGGGAGTTTACCGAATTTTCGGTGATGTGCTACACAAGCACAGCATTTACCATGTCGAGAGCATTCTTTTGGACACGTACATTCAAAAAAGTCTTGTGTATCTACTGCTTTTTCTCTGTGGGGACAATTCATGATTTTGTTGAGTTTTGAAATGTTGTAAGATGTTTTGTTTGTTTTGAGAGCCACTAGGGGGACTCGAACCCCCGACCCACGCATTACGAATGCGTTGCTCTACCAACTGAGCCATAGTGGCAATTTCCTGTCACAAATGTAAATAAAAAGTTTTTAATGTGGCAAAAGTTTGCCAAGAAAATGATGTATAAAATCTATAATTATTTATTTACAAATTTACAACAGTGGGAAATGCCGCATTGATGACATTTGGGTTTGATGGCAGTACAAGTGTATCTACCATGTAGAATGAGCCAATGGTGAGCCAGATTGAGCATATCTTTAGGAAAATTTTTAACAAGTGTTTTTTCTGTGGTTAAAACATTTCTTGAATGGTTGGTTAAACCTATGCGATTGGCTACTCTAAATACATGTGTGTCAACAGGCATGGCAGGTTCGTTGAAAATCACAATAAGCATTACGTTGGCCGTTTTGCGTCCTACGCCAGGAAGTTTTTCTAAATCTTCTCGATTATTAGGAACTTTGCTATCAAAATCGTTCACCAGCATTTTAGCCATTTCAACGAGATGTTTTGCTTTGGCGTTTGGGTATGAGATACTTTTAATGTATTGAAATACAATATCTTGTGAAGTTTTTGCTAATGTCTCAGGTGTAGGGAAGTCGCGAAAAAGTTTGGGCGTAACCATGTTTACACGCTTGTCGGTACATTGAGCTGAAAGCATAACAGCAATGAGCAACTGAAAGGCGTTTTCGTAGTTTAATTCCGATTTAGCATCGGGCATATTTTTACTAAACCATTCAATTACGGCATTATAGCGTTCTTTTGTTGTCATTAGATTTCCGTGTCTGGGTCAAATTCTTGTTTGTCCTTATCGATGAATTTATACGATAAGAATGGTAGGTCTTGCATAGGAAGAATGGTGATTTTTCTTCCGTAGTGGCGTTTCCATTTACGTTTGATAGAACTAAAGAATCCTTGGTTGATGTAAGCATACACGTAAGGATGTATGTACAAGGTAAAATCAGTCACCTTAAGGTCGTTTACCACATGAGCGATTTTCTTTTCTAATTGATCAACGAAAAGGATAGAAGGTTGAGCTTTGCCAGTTCCGTTGCAAGTTGGACAAGTTTCGGTAGTGGTCATATGCATTTCTGGTCTTACGCGTTGACGAGTAATTTGCATTAAACCAAATTTTGTAAGCGGAAGAATGTTATGTTTGGCTCTATCGGCTTTCATGATTTGGCGCATGTGGTCGTAGAGTTTTTGACGATTTTCCGCCAAATTCATATCGATGAAGTCAATAACGATAATACCTCCCATATCGCGTAATCGAAGTTGGGTGGCAATTTCGTCTGCAGCGGCCATATTGACTTCAATAGCCGTTGTTTCTTGTCCGTCGTTTGAGATGGAGCGATTACCGCTATTCACATCGATGACATGAAGAGCCTCGGTGTGTTCAATGATGAGGTAAGAGCCACTTTTGAATGGTACAATTCTGCGGAAGGCTGATTTGGCTTGTTTGGTAATATCAAATTTGTCAAAAATAGGGATGCCTTCTTTATGAAAATTGACAATATTTTGTTGGTCGGGTGCAATAAGTCCTACATAATCGCGTATTTCGCCGTATAATTCTTCGTTGTTTACACAAATATTTTGGAAACTTGAATTGAATAAATCACGAAGAATGGCTTCACTACTGCCTATTTCAGTAAGAACAGAGCGAGGAGCTGTAGATTTTTGAATGCGACCAACGGTATCTTCCCAGCGTTTTACGAGGATGCGTAATTCGTTATCGAGTTCAGCAACCATTTTTCCTTCTGCAACAGTACGGATGATTACCCCAAAGTTTTTGGGTGTAATGCTGGTTACTAATTGGCGAAGTCGGTTGCGTTCTTCTTTGGAAGCAATTTTAGTAGAAACCGAAATTTTATTTCCAAAAGGAATAAGGATGAGGTATCTACCAGCAATGGAAATTTCGGTTGTGAGTCTTGGACCTTTGGTAGAAATAGGTTCTTTTAAAATTTGAACAGGAATTTCTTGTCCAGTTGAAAGTACGTTGCTAATCGAACCTTTTTTATCGATTTCAGGAAGAAGTGTTTCTTTTTGAATAGGGAATGTTTTATTGGGTTCTTTTTTAATCTTTTTCGAGTAGGTAGAAAAAGAGGTAAAGAAACTTCCTAAATCTTGATAGTGGAGAAATGCGTCTTTTGAATATCCCACATCAACAAATGCGGCATTAAGTCCAGGCATAATCTTTTTGATTTTGCCTAGATATATGTTTCCCACAGAGAACGAATTTTCTTTCGTTTCTTTATGTATTTCTACGAGTTTTTTATCTTCCAATAAGGCAATACAAATCTCTTGGGAGTTGGCATCTATGATAAGTTCGCTATTCACTTTTTTTGCTGATTAGATTAACAAAAAAGAACAAACAATGGAGTTTGTTCTTTTTGTAATTAATGAAAACACAGATTTACTTTTTCTTCTTATGTCTGTCTTTTCTTAGTCTTTTCTTTCTTTTGTGAGTAGACATTTTATGTCTTTTTCTCTTTTTTCCGCTTGGCATAATAACGAAATTTATTGAATTAATAATTATTTATTATTTCTTTACATCAGATATAAACGTTTTAGCAGGCTTGAAAGCTGGTACTAAATGTTCAGGGATAATGATAGTGGTGTTTTTAGAAATATTACGAGCGGTTTTTGCTGCACGTTTTTTAGTAATAAAACTACCAAAACCTCTTAAGTAAACGTTGTTATTGTTTGCAAGAGAATCTTTTACTTTTTCCATAAATGATTCTACAACAATAGAAACGGATACTTTATCAACACCAGTGCTCTTCGCAATTTCGTTTACGATATCTTGTTTAGTCATCTTTTATATATTTAATTGTTTTTTTATTTCTTCAAATTGGACTACAAATATACGAATTTTAAATAAAGTTATTACAAAAAAAGATGATTTTTTTTGTAAACTTTTGATTTTTAAACTTTTATAAGATTTGTAGACTTATTTTTAGATATTTGCAGCAACCCAGTCACCCACTTCACTTGTAGAATATGCTTTTCCACCAGCAGCCAAGTCTTCTGTTACAATACCATTATCGATAGATTTAGCAACAGCAGCACGAATTGCTGCACCTTCTTCCATTAAGCCAAAAGCGTATTCAAACATCATTGCAGCCGAGAGGATAGTTGCCAATGGGTTGGCGATATTTTTACCTGCAGCTTGAGGGTAACTACCATGAATAGGTTCGTAAACGCCTGTGTGAACACCAATCGATGCCGATGCTAAAAGTCCCATAGAACCTGCAATTACACTTGCTTCGTCGGTTAAGATATCACCAAAGGTATTTTCTGTTACTAGTACATCAAAGAATTTTGGGTCTTGAATCATAACCATAGCTGCTTTGTCAACGAACATATAGTCGGTTGTAACGTCTGGATAATTAGGTGCCATTTCTTGTGCGATTTTTCTCCACAAACGGCTACTTGCCAAAACGTTAGCTTTATCTACAACGGTTAGGTGTTTGCGACGTTTTTGAGCGAATTCAAAAGCCATTTTTAGGATGCGTTCAATTTCTGGACGTGTGTATTTACAAGTATCGAAAGCCATATCATCAGATTCGTGCTTTTCACCGAAATACATACCTCCAGTTAATTCGCGGATACAAAGGAATTCTGCACCATCTACTAATTTGGTTTTTAGTGGAGATTTGCTTACAAGCGATTTCCAAGTCTCAACAGGACGAAGGTTGGCAAAAAGTTCAAGTTGTTTACGCATAGCCAACAAGCCAGTTTCTGGACGTTCTTTGGCAGTTGGATTATTATCGTATTTAGGATCACCAACAGCACCGAAAAGAACAGCATTGCTTCTCATACAAACTTCATGAGTTTCTGCGGGATAAGCTTTTCCTGTAGCATCAATAGCACAAGCTCCTACAAGTGCTTTTTCGTAAGCTACTTCATGTCCAAATTTTTTGCATACAGCATTTACTGCTTTAACGGCTTGGTCAACGACTTCCGGACCAATGCCATCACCTGGTAAAAGTGCGATATTTAGTTTCATTTTTATATAGATATTAAATTATTTCATTATTGATAGTTTCAATCATATTAAGCATTTTAACCGTAGCTTTGATTGCTGCTTCGATTTGGTCATCATCCAAACCTTGAGTTCGCAATTCTTTGCCATTATAATCCCAAGTGATGATGGTGGAAACCAAGGCATCGGTTCTACCTCCAGGAGGAATGGATACTTTATAATCGATTAGTTTAGGGAATGTCCTTCCTAATTTTTTATAAATACCACGTATTACTTTCATAAAAGCATCGTATTGACCGCTACCCGAAGAGGTTTCTTCGTATTCGGTACCATCAATATTAATACGAACGGTAACGGCAGGATTTAATCCTTTGGCCATTGAAAGGTTATAATTAACGATGCGGACTTTGTCTTGTACTACTTCCGATGATTTTATGACATCAGAAACGATGTAAGGTAAGTCTTGCGTAGTAACATTTTCTTTACGGTCGCCTAATTCAATTACACGTTCGGTAACCAATTTGGTTTGCTCAGGAGTAAGTTGGATACCGAGTTCACTTAAGTTGCGGGCAATATTAGCTTTCCCTGAAACTTTACCGAGAGCATAGCGACGTTCTCTACCAAATCGTTCTGGTAAGAGTTGGTTGTAATAAAGTTGGTCTTTGCTATCACCATCAGCATGAATACCCGCACATTGAGTGAATACTGAGTCGCCTATTAGTGGTTTGTTTTCAGGAATGCGAATGCCCGAGATTGATTCTACAATGCGGCAGGTGTGTGTCAAACGTTTTTCGTTAATAGTATTTACTATATGGAAGTGGTCGTTTAACAGTCCGACAACGCTTGCGAGTGGAGCATTACCAGCACGTTCACCTAATCCGTTTACTGTGGTGTGAATACCTCCAATTCCTGCTCGTATAGCCGAATAAACATTGGCAATAGCCATGTCATAATCGTTGTGAGCATGGAAATCGAAACACAAATTAGGGTATTTTTCCACCATCTGCTTACAGAAATCAAAGGTTTGTTCTGGATTGAGGACACCTAAGGTATCTGGTAGCATAAAACGTTTGATTTCAGTATCTTTAAGTCCATCTACAAGTTGGAATACGTATTCGGGAGATTGAATCATTCCATTAGACCAATCTTCCAAGTATATATTAACGCTTAGACCTTGTTTACGAGCCAACTGAACATTGCGTTTAATATCTTCGATATGTTCTTCTGGTGTTTTCTTTAGTTGGCGCGTAACGTGTCTTAATGAACCTTTTGCTAATAGGTTCATCACACGTCCGCCAGCAGAAGCAATCCAATCGATAGAAGTTCCGTTGTCGATAAAACCAAGGGCCTCAACGCGGTCGATGTTACCTGTTTCGGTTGCCCAATCGCATATTTTTTTAAAGCCTTCTAGTTCGCCTGTAGAAACACGTGCTGACGCTACTTCTATGCGGTCGGTATGAACATCATTAAGCAAGAGTTTCGCAATAGAAAGCTTTTCGTGAGCATTAAACGAAACTCCAGCCGTTTGTTCGCCGTCGCGTAATGTAGTATCTAATATTACAATCATATTATAGTTATCGGAAAAGATTATTTATTATTCTTTTCGTAAGCTTCAATTTTTTCTTTATTTTCAAGTAAGAAATCAATGTCATCAAGAGCGTTCATCAAGCAATATTTTTTGTATCGATTGATTTCAAATTTCTCGCTTTTACCTGTTGCCAAGTTGGTAACGGTTTGATTAGGAAGATCAACTTTTACTTCTGCTTTTGGGTTATCGAATACAGTTTTGAACAATTCTTGTTGGAATTCTTTAGAAACGATAACTGGCAATACGAAGCAGTTAAGTAAGTTGTTGCGGTGGATATCAGCGAAAGATGACGAAATAACCACACGAACACCATATCCTGCAATTGCCCATGCTGCATGTTCACGTGAAGAACCTGATCCCCAATTTTGTCCACCAATAATGATTTCGTGGATACCCTTGCTTGGAGCTTCTGAATATTCAGGTTTATTCATTACGAAATCAGCTATTGGCTGATTGTTAGCATCGTAACGTAAGTCGTGCATAAAAGCTTCACCATAGAATTTTGGATCACGAGTAGTGAAAGCAAGATAACGAGCAGGAATGATGTTATCTGTATTGTTGTTGTCAATTGCAATTGGAATACAAGTTGACTGAACTATATCAAATTTTTCTTTTGCCATTGTCTTAAAGATTAAAGTTTACGAGGGTCGGTAATTACTCCAGTGATAGCACTTGCAGCTACTACAAGAGGAGAAGCAAGAACGGTGCGAGCACCAGGACCTTGGCGACCTACGAAGTTACGGTTACTAGTTGAAATAGAGAGTTTTCCTGCTGGAACTTTGTCTGGATTCATAGCCAAACAAGACGAGCAAGAAGGTAAACGAAGTTCAAAACCTGAATCTTCCAAAATTTTATCAATACCTTCGTCGATGATTTGTTTACGAACTAACCACGAACCAGGAACCAACCAAGCTACTACATTAGCCGATTTCTTTTTACCTTTAACGATAGAGGCAAAAGCACGGAAGTCTTCAATACGACCATTAGTACAAGCTCCAAGGAAGCAATAATCAACAGGTGTTCCTTCAAGTTTCTGACCAGGTTGAAATTGCATATAGTCAAGCATTCCAAGGAATTGTTCTTTTTCTGCGTCGGTCATATTATCTGTTGTAGGTATGCATTCGTCGATGGCGATACCTGCACCAGGGTTTGTTCCGTAAGTAATACGAGGCGCAATATCTTCTGCTTTGTAAGTAATTTCCTTATCAAATACAGCATTGTCATCGCTTTTAAGCGTTTTCCAATAAGCAACAGCTTCGTCCCACGCTTTCCCTTTAGGAGCGTATTCGCGACCTTTTAAATATTCGAAAGTGGTTTCGTCTGGTGCGATAATACCGGCACGAGACCCCATTTCAATAGAAAGATTTGATAATGTCAAACGACCTTCCATTGACATATTGCGAATGGTAGAACCTGCGTATTCAACTACATATCCAGTAGCACCAGAAGTCGTCATTTGAGCCATAATGTAAAGGGCTACGTCTTTAGCTGTTACACCTTTTTGAAGTTGACCTTCAATATTGATACGCATACTTTTAGGTTTCGCTTGTAGAATACATTGTGAAGCCAATACTTGTGCAACTTCGCTAGTTCCAATACCCATTGCAAGAGCACCAACGGCTCCGTGAGTAGAAGTGTGAGAGTCTCCACAAACAATGGTCATACCTGGTAATGAGAGACCTTTTTCAGGACCAACTACGTGAATGATTCCATTATCTTTAGAACCCATACCAAAGTGTGTTACACCAAAATCAGCACAATTCTTAGCAAGAGTTTCTACTTGTTTACGTCCAATAGGGTCGTTGATTACTTTTTGTTGGTCTGAAGGTGTATTATGGTCAGGCATAGCAAAAACCTGATTTGGACGAAACACTTTAAGTCCTTTGTCGCGCAAAGTATCAAATGCTTGTGGCGTTGTTACTTCGTGGCAATAAAGGCGGTCAATATATAATTGAGTAGGACCTCCTTCTACTTGTTGTACGACATGTTTGTCCCAAATTTTATCGAATAAAGTATTCATTCTTATATCGTTATTTAATTATTTCTAAGATTATTTGTTTCGAACAAATTTGTTTATGCAATCAATAAAGGCTTCAACACTAGCAACAACAATGTCGGTACTTGTTCCGAAACCATAGTAATTACGATTGTCATGTTCAACTTGCATGTGAACTTTACAAGCGTCGTCAGAACCTTTATTAATGCTTTGAATGGTCATTTCTTTAATTACCATTTTGCGTTTGATAATTTCTTTCAATGCTTTAATAGCCGCATCAACAGGTCCGTTTCCAACAGCTGCAGCTTCAAATTTTTCACCTGCGATATCAATGCCTACGCTTGCTACTGGTCTTACACCTACACCGCTGGTTACTTGAAGGAAGTCAAGCTTGATATGGTTGGTAGATGAACTGGCACCAGCCAAAACAAGAATGTCGTCATCGTTGATTTCTTTTCGGCCAATTTTAAGAATTGTTCGTAGATAGCATCCAATTTTTCGCCTTCTACTTCAACGCCAAGAACTGCTAAGCGATGTTTTAAGGCAGCTCTACCACTACGAGCCGTAAGTACAATTGAGTTTACATCCAAGCCTACATCTTGAGGATTCATAATTTCGTAGGTTTGAACATTTTTCAAAACACCGTCTTGGTGAATACCCGATGAGTGAGCGAAAGCATTACGTCCTACGATTGCTTTATTGGCTTGAACAGGCATATTCATCAAGTTTGAAACCAAACGAGAAGTAGGGTAGATCTTAGTAGTGTTGATATCGGTGTGAATATTAAGGTGACTATGACATTTCAAAATCATAGCAATTTCTTCAAGAGAAGTGTTACCTGCACGTTCACCAATACCATTTATGGTTACTTCACACTGACGAGCACCATTGATGATACCTGCCATAGTGTTGGCGGTAGCCATACCTAAGTCGTTGTGACAGTGCGTAGAGATGATGGCTTTGTCAATGTTTGGAACATTATCCATCAAGTATTTAATCTTAGCGCCATATTCATAAGGTAAGCAATAGCCAGTAGTATCTGGGATATTAACAACTGTAGCACCTGCTTTGATAACGGCTTCTACTACGCGAGCTAAGTATTCGTTTTCAGTACGACCAGCATCTTCGGCGTAAAATTCTACATCATCTACATAACGACGAGCATATTTAACGGCTTTAACAGCACGTTCAATGATTTCTTCTCGGTTAGAGTTAAATTTATATTTTATGTGCGAATCCGATGTTCCAATACCAGTGTGGATTCGTTTATGTCTTGCATATTTAAGAGCATCTGCAGCCACATCAATGTCTTTTTCTACAG
>Ga0310694_10005387_pt1 | contig 12254 bp, 10 predicted proteins | sample 174DNAGHGhighgp2_FD_203884 | JGI IMG/M metagenome (GOLD analysis project Ga0310694, IMG submission 203884) | Sheep rumen microbial communities from Palmerston North, Manawatu-Wanganui, New Zealand - 1742 DNA GHGhigh gp2 (v2) (version 2) | ecosystem: Host-associated > Mammals > Digestive system...
CGCTCTGACGAAATGCTCCGCAAGCTGCAATATATGGGCATCGACGCGGTCATCAGCATCGGCGGCGACGGCTCGCAGCGCATCTCGCAGAAGCTCTACGAGAAGGGCTTGAACATCATCGGTGTGCCAAAGACCATCGACAACGACCTCTCATCAACGGAATGTACCTTCGGCTTCCAAACCGCAGTGCAGATTGCCACTGAGGCCGTCGACAAGCTCGTCACCACAGCGGCTTCGCACAACCGCGTCTTCGTCCTCGAAGTGATGGGCCGCAATGCTGGTTGGATTGCCTTGCATAGCGCCATCGCAGGTGGGGCAGAGGTGTGCCTGTTGCCGGAGTTCCCCTACGACATCAACATCGTCAAAGAGCGTTTGGAGCGTCGTTTCAACCACGACCGTGGCTTTGCCGTGGTGGTGGCTTCGGAAGGCGCACGCCCGAAGGACGGCCAGCAGGTGTATGAAATCAGCACCGAAGTCGGCTATGAGAACAAGAAATTGGGCGGCATCGGTCGTCGTTTCATCGAGGAGATGAAAGCGGCAGGCTTCACCCACGACATGCGCGAGACCACCCTTGGTCACCTGCAACGCGGTGGCGTGCCGATTGCCTACGACCGTGTGCTTTCTGCCGAATTTGGCGTGAAGGCTTTCGAGATGGTATTGAACGGTCAGTTCGGCCAGATGGTGGCTTACCATCATCCCGATTTGGTGGCCGTCTCGCTCGAGGAAGCCGTTTCAAAGCCCAATCTTGTCACGTTCGACAGCGACTTGGTGCGCACGGCACTGGGACTGAATATTTCGTTGGGAATATAAGTCGATAGCCTCTCAATCAAGTTCAAAGCTAATGAAGCCGACCGTTTATAGATTCCTTTGGGAATGACATAAACGGTCGGTTTCTATTCAGTAATTGAGCAAAGAAAAGCCGTCAAGTTTCCATTTTTCGTGGAGGTGGTCAGGGTCAATGGTCATAGTCAAACGGTCCCGTGTCAAATGAGAAGTTAGTTTTTTTCATTTCTATACAGCTGTGATTTCAAAAATAGCTACTTTTGCGCTTGTGCCAAAATAAAGCAAAACAATACCTTTTCAAATGAAAACCAGACGAACATTCCTTGCCATTTCCATTCCTTGCGGAACGGAGTTTCCTGCCCTTGTGGATCGACTGAAGCGTAACCTTCAACATGAAAAATACATCAATTATGTAAAAACCAATCAGATACATCTGACACTGAAATTTGTGGGCGAAACCGCTGAAGAGGATGTGCGGCCTATTATTGAGACCTGCAAGAAAGTTGCAGCCCAGCATCAGCCATTCGTGATGGACTTCGACCGCTTGGGCATTTTCGGTAGCAATGGTACGCCTCGGGTGCTTTGGCTCGGCATGAACAACCAGCCACAAGCCTTGTTTGACCTTGAGGCTGACATCTTGGACGCTTTCGATGGCTTGGGCTATCTGCGAGACCGCCAGAACTTTGTTCCGCATTTGACCATTTGTCGGATTAAATCGTTGGTTGACAAGAAGTTATTTGAACAAATCTATCATGGTATTGAGCAAAAGACCTATCTCCATACCGAGGTGAGGGACTTGGTGTATTTCCAGAGTTTCCTGCAACCGACAGGGCCTTTTTATAAGGTGCTTGCCAAAATGCCCTTGGGCACGAAGAGTTAAATTTCGCCAAAAACACCCATGAGACGGAAAAAAGCCGTACTTTTGCAATTTATTTTCAACATTTGAGTTATATAGAAAAAACCGATAAAAAATGAAAAGTAAAATCACAACCGTAATGATGGTGCTTTTGGCCGCTTTCATCACCATAGGAGGCACCACCAGCTGCAAGAGCAAGAAACGCCTTGCCAAAGAAGCCGCTGAGGCTGAGTACAAATCGAGAGTCGAACAAGCCGTGAAGGACCTGAACGCCATCCTCGACGACGAGACCCTTTGGAGCCTCGAAGAAAAGGAAACCCGCGTGAAGACCATCAAAGACTGGAACCTGCAAAACGCTGAGGTTGACGACCTGCTCTTCCAAGTGGAGAAAAAGCTGGCCCGTGAGCGCGCCCAAAAGGAAGAACAAGAGCGCATCGAGCGTGAGGAACGCGAAAGAGCCAATTCGGCCGATGCCGTGTTGGGGCGCAATTTCAACAGCATCGCCAACGCCGGTAGCGTCAGCCAAGCCAATCGCGTGATCAGCGAAACTATCGATATGTTTGAGTCGCCCAACACCCCTGTGCTCATCATCATCAAGCAGAACGCCGGTTTCAACGACTACGACCGTCCGACCACCATCGAGAACTACCTCAACTATGTGAAGGACCAAAAGAAAGCCACCGAAAAGGTGCACCAAATCAAATACAACACTAACGGAAAGATTAACGAACTTGAACTGATAAAGAAATGAAAAAGATCATTGCCACATTAGTGATAGCCCTGTGCGTTGTGGGTAGCGCCATGGCACAAGACGAATTAAGTTTCGAACGCAAGCAGGCCATCGACAGCCTCGCCTTGGAGAAGGTGCGCGACTTGAGCAAATACATCAAGATCGTCGGCTCGAAGGAAACGCCTTTCAGCGAGGCCAACCGCGTCATCGACCGCGCTGAGGAACTCTTTATGAGCGATGCTGAAATTGGCGTGTCGTCGCTCGGCTCCAACCAAATCACCTACTACCGTGTCCGCAAGTACATGGAGCATCTGATGCGCCTCAACTACGACCGCGTCGAGATTGAATGGTACAACATCGAGTATGTCAGCGACTTGCAGCGTCAACCCGATGGGACGTACGTGGGTGTCATCACTATTTTCCAGACCTTCCGTGGCTACGATAAGGAAGGTAACCTGTCCTATAAAGACACCACCAAGAAAGACATCACCGTCTACGTGAAACGCAAAGAGACCCAAATCGGAGGCCGCACCATCGGCTTCTGGGATGTGTTGCTCGGCGACATGCGTGTCAAGGAAACGACGAATCGATAAAATATTGACTCTGACCGTTGACCCTGACCCTGACTATCCGTTATTATCGGAGGTCAGGGTCAGGGTTCATGGTCAAGGTAAACGATAATGAAAGCTTATATTAGACATATCGCGCTTCTGGCCACGGTTCTTATATGGGCATGCAACGGCATAGCCCAGACGATTGGCGATTTTAAGATGGACGAGACCGAGCTGTATGCCATGACCAAACAAATGGGTCAGTTCATGCGTCGTTTCAATTACGAAGAAGACCAATTCGGCAATCTGCTCAATCCGAAGGACCCCAAGTACCACAACAAAGAGATGCGCCGACAGTCGCTGCCCATCCTTTTCGATCAAGAGAAATACGGCACCCAAACCGAACTGCAACGCTATTTCATCGAAGATGTCACCAAAGACGATTCAACTTTTATGACCTTCCTTGGAGGCCGCTGGTATTCAGAAGTTTCCACCACTTTTAAGTATAACGGCAAGAGCGTCAACGTGATGCTCTTTTTGACCGTCGAGAAAGAAGGTCTAGGCTCGAAATGGGTGTTGACCAACGTCTATTTCTCGGAATTCAACAAGCTGTTTCCAACGGGCGAAATGGCCGAGAGGGAAAAGCACTTTCTGCACCCGATGAGCCACGAGCTTGACTTCATGAACATCTACAAAGCCTTCCAAACCCCTGAAATCATTGAATATTACGCATCAAATGCTTTCCACCCCGACTACTTGACCTTGTTCTTCTACGAAATCAAGCAAGGCCACCTCGTGTTTCAGCATGTCGACGGGGTTAAGTTCCACGTCCTGCAAATCAAAGACTGGTATTTCGAGGTTTCGTGGTTCAACCGCTCGGGCCTCAACTCAGGCTGGCTCATGTCGAACGTCATCTATATGCCTGAAAAGGAAAAAAACAACCTAATCAAATTCTATCAACCATGAAAAAGATAGCCATACTCTCCATATTATTGCTCACCTTCACTTTTGGCGGCCATGCACAAAAGCTTTCGAAAGACGAAATTGCCAAATACGAAAACGAAATCAAGACCATGGTCGCCTATCTTGAGGAAACGATGAATTTCATCGGCGACAGTACTTCATCGGCTAAGGAAAAGGAAATTGTGTTCACCGAAAGCTGGAGCAAGATTTTCGTTGACGACAAGGTGCAGGTGGAAGACGACCTCGACGTGAACCGCAATACGCCCATTAACAAGGACGTGCAGGCTTATCTGAAAGACATTGATTTCTTCTTCAAATGGGCCAACTTCAAATTCGACCTGCAAAGCATTGCTAACAGCACCCGCAATGACGGCAGCATCTTTTTCAAAGCCACATTGACACGCCATTTGACGGGTAAAACCGTTACCGACGAAGCCGTCGACAACGTCAAAAACCGTTTTGTTGAAATCAACCTCGACCGACAGGCCAACAGCCTCAAGATTGCAAGCATCTACACCACCAAAATCAATGAAAAAGAAGCACTTCGCAACTGGTGGAACAGCCTTTCGATGAATTGGAAAAGTCGCCTCGGAAGTGATATCAAGCTTTACGATAGCATCCCGATTGAAAGCGTGGGCATGATTACCTCAGCTGATTTCATGGCTTCGTATCCTGCCATCGACCCTACGACGGGCGAGACTGTATTGCGCGACAAGATTTTCAAGAACGACATGGCTGAACTCGATGCCAAGTTGAAGCTCGTCACCCAAAAACAACGTGTCGACCTTTCGGGTATCCGCGAAATCATCAGCCTTGACCCGCTCAGCGAACTCTCCGACCTGACTTATCTCGACTTGTCGGGAACCTCCGTTGAAGACCTTTCACCTGTGCGTAACCTCAACAAACTGAAGGTGTTGAAAGCCAACTCGACCTTGATTGACGACATTTCAGCTTTGAAATACAACATCACCCTTGAAGAACTCGAAGTGGCCAACACCACCATCGATGACATCAATGTGCTGTCGTCGTTACGTAACCTCGAAAAACTTAATCTAGCCCAAACGCTGGTCAACAGAATCAACAACCTGAAAAGTTGCCCCAACCTCGTTTCGTTGAATTTGGGCGGCACTCGCATCGCCAACATCGGTGCATTGCAAGAACTGACGCTATTGAAGACTTTAGACATCAGCAATACCGCCGTGCGTGACTTGGGTCCCCTCACGGCCTTAAAAGACCTGCAAAGCTTGAATATCGCAGGTTCGGCCGTTGCCAATTTGCAGGCTCTGAATGAGTTGGAAAACCTTCGCGAAGTCAATTGCAGCAACACAGCCGTGCGCGACCTCTCGCCTTTGAAATCGAACCGTCGGCTGAGCAAGATTTATTGTGACAAATCCAACATCGGTGATGAAGAGGCCAGCGCTTTCGTCAAAGACAGCCCCTTCACTTTGGTCATCTACGACACCGAAGCTTTGCGTAACTGGTGGAACTCGCTTCCGATTTATTGGAAAGCCGTGTTTTCCAAGCAGATACAACTTGACTCGCAACCTACTACAGAGCAACTTCATGCCATCCTCAACCTTCAGGAACTCGACCTTTCGGGCAACACTTATATGCAAAACCTGATGCCCGTTAGCCGACTCATCAACCTGAGGTCGCTCAATATCGCGAATACCGAAATCACTTTCCTGCAGCCCATTGCGGGTCTGGCCAATTTGGAAACGCTCAACATTGAGCACACCTTCATCACCGACTTGCAACCTTTGCAAGATATGGGGAGCCTACGTTTCCTCAATATCATGAATACCCCTGTCACCGACCTCATGCCTTTGATCAATGACAACCATCTTGAGTTGGTGGAGGCCGACAGCACCGCGATTACCAGTCCGACCGTACGCAAACTGAAGGAAGCGCAACGCCAGGTGACGGTGGTGTATCAAACCGAGGCATTGCAAAACTGGTGGATCGGTATCGATGAGACGTGGAAGGTCATCTTAAGGAATCACGTCGGTTGCCAAAGCGATATGCCTAATGCCGTTGAACTTCAGAAGATTATGGATTTGAGGGAAGTTGAAGTTACACCCGAAACACCTATCGTTTCGTTGCAACCGCTCGCCTCATTCATTTGGCTTGAGCGGCTCACCATCAACAATCAAGGTGTTCACGACTTGGAACCTCTGAAAAATAAGGAATTCTTGGTTGAACTCAACGTGCAGAACAATCCTGTCTCGAGCCTGTCGCCCATCGAAAGCAGCACGATGCTCCAATTGCTCAACATCGAGAACACCCAAGTCAACGATTTCGGCCCGCTTTCGAAGATGAATGAACTGGTCACCATCAATGCCAGCGGTACGCCCGTAAAGTCGCTGAAACCGCTTTCGAATCTTCAAAAACTGGAGAACTTGTTTGTCAACAATACCAACGTGCGTAGCATCTCGCCCGTCGAGAACATCCCGTCACTCAAGCAGTTGAAGGTTTACAACACTAAGGTACGCTCCCGCGACGTCGAGAAGTTGCAGCAAAAACGACTCGACTTGAACATTATTTACTATTGAAAGAAAATCAGCAATTTCAAATAAAAAGCGTTTTCGGTTTGCGGAAACGCTTTTATTTTGTAATTTTGCAAAATCTTGAAGTATAATGTAAATCTTAAATACCGAATTATGGAAATCAGAAAATTAGAACAAATGTTTGAGGTTTTGCGCAGCAAACCCAAGAAACGTCTTGTGGCCGCTTACGCCAACGACGACCACACCATCTGTGCAGTGAATGCTGCCGTCAAGGAAGGTCTCATCGAAGCCACTCTTATTGGTGATGAGCAAGTGATTGCCGAAGTGTGCAAGGCTGAAAACATCGACATGGCCAACTTCAAGGTCATTCATGAACCTGTCGACACGAAAGCTGCCACCATGGCTTGCGACCTCATCAATGCTGGCGAAGCCGACATCCTGATGAAAGGTCTGCTGCCCACCGACAAGTACATGCGTGCCATCCTCAACAAGGAACGCGGCCTTTGCCCGCCCAACGTGACTTTGGCTCATGTCGCCGTCATCGAGAACCCGAACTACCATAAGCTTATGGTAGCCTCTGACTGCGCCATCATCCCGTTGCCCGACCTCAAGCAGAAGCAACAACTTCTTAAATATGTGACCACTGTTGCCACCAAGTTGGGCATCAGCTGTCCGAAGGTCGCCATGATTACCGCCACCGAGCAGATGAGTGCTGGTATCCCGGCTTGCGTTGATGCCGCCATCATCGCCAAGATGGCTGAGCGTGGCCAAATCAAAGGCTGCATGGTGGAAGGTCCTATCAGCCTCGACCTTGCTTTGGATGCCGAGACCGCTGCCATCAAGGGCATGAAGAGTCCCGTGGCTGGCGATGCCGACTGCCTCGTGTTCCCCAACCTCGAAAGCTCCAATGTGTTCTACAAGTGCTGCTCGAAGTTCGACAAGAGCGAAATCGGAGCCATGCTGATGGGCGCCAAGGTGCCTTGCGTGCTCAGCTCGCGCGGCGACACGTCGAAGACCAAATTGTATTCCATCGCCCTTGCAGCAATGCTGGCGTAATTTTGGACGCGCTTCGCGTCACTGCGAGGTACGAAGCAGTCCAGAAAACAAAGTCTCTGGATTGCTTCGTTGTTCCTCCTTGCAAATCGCGATTCGACGATGCGAAGCGAGTCAATGACGCAAAGCGACAATAGTCATTACATTAACAACATTAATATAACATTATGGCATACAAAATCTTAACGATAAACCCCGGTTCCACCTCGACGAAAATCGCCGTCTTTGAAGGTGAGGAACAAGTCTTCAAGAAAAACCTGAAGCACAGCGCTGAGGAAGTTGCAAAATTCGAACACATCTCCGACCAAAAGCCTTTCCGCACCGAAGCCATCAAGCGTGAGCTGAAGGAAGCCGGCATCGACATGAGTGAAATGGCTTGTGTCGTGGGTCGTGGTGGTTTGCTCCGTCCGCTCGTCTCGGGTGTCTACGAAGTAAACGATCTTATGATTAAGGACCTCGTGGAAGGCTACAACGGTGAACATGCCTCCAACCTTGGCGGCCTGATTGCCAATGACATCGCCAAGGAAATCGGAGTGAAAGCCTACATCGCCGACCCCGTTGTGGTTGACGAGATGGACGAAGTGGCTCGCTACTCGGGTCACCCGCTGTTCCCGCGTATTTCCATCTTCCATGCTTTGAATCAAAAGATTATCGCTCGTCAGCTGGCGAAAGACCTGGGCCGCAAGTATGAGGACATGAATATCATCGCTATCCACCTCGGCGGTGGTATCAGTGTCAGTGCCCATAAAAAAGGTCGCGTGGTCGACACCAACAATGCCTTGAACGGCGACGGTCCCTTCACGCCCGAACGTGCTGGCTCATTGCCTGCTGGCTTCCTCGTTGATGCCTGCTTCAGTGGTAAATATACCAAGAAGGAAATCGGTCAGATGCTGAAAGGCAAAGGCGGCTTTGTCGCTTACCTCGGCACCAACGATGCCCTTGAAGTGGAAAATGCAGTGAAGGCCGGCAACAAGGAGTGGGAAAAGGTCTATAAGGCTATGGCCTATCAAGTGGCCAAGGAAGTCGGCGGTCTCGCAGCCTCGGCTTTCAGCATGGATGTGGATGCCATCTTCCTCACGGGTGGTATGGCCTACGACAAGGGTTTCTGCGCTTTGGTGAAGAGCCATGTGGAGAAAATAGCCCCCGTCTATGTCTATCCTGGCGAGGACGAGATGAAAGCCTTGGCCTTGAACGGTCTCCGTGTCCTCAATGGCGAGGAGGCTCCGAAGGTTTACCTAGCATAAGTCTTAGTTCAGACGCTGAAAACAAAAAGAGACGACCTTCAGGCCGTCTCTTTTTGTTTAATCCAATTTATTGAAAATCAATTGAACAAGTCTTTCACATCGGGAGCCTGTTGTGCAGCCTCCGAAGCCTCGAAGTAAGGTTTCTTCTCGAAACCGAACATGCCTGCAAAGATGTTGTTCGGGAAGCGGCGCAGATAGGTGTTGTATTCGCGGGCCGTTTCGTTGAACTGCTTGCGCGCATTGGCAATGGAATTCTCGCAGCTTTCGAGTTGCGATTGAAGGTCGAGATAGTTTTGATTGGCCTTCAGGTCGGGATATTTTTCAATGGTGACGAGCAGGCGCGACAAGGCTCCAGACATTTGGTCTTGGGCGGCTTGGAAGGCTTTCAAGTTTTCTTCAGTCAAATTGCTGGCATCCAATGTGGTAGCAGTGGCTTTTGCACGAGCTTCGACGACAGCCTCCAAGGTTTTGGCCTCATATTCGGCGTAGTTTTTCACCGTGGCGACGAGGTTAGGAATGAGGTCGGCGCGTTTTTGGTAAGCCGTTTGCACATTTCCGACGGCTGTTTCAACGCTTTCCTGCTTGGAAACCAAATTGTTATAGATTCCAACACCCCAAACAACGAGCACGGCGACAATGGCCAATACGATGATAAGTCCTTTTTTCATGGCAATGATGATTTTTATGAGACAATAATACGGTTTGTTTTGTTGTTTTTATCAGTGTGCAAAGGTATGCAAATTTTTTCGTAATTTTGCATTTTATTTCTTTTATCAAAACCGTAATAAGCAAATGTCTGAAAATCAATATAAAAACGAAGAAAGTATCAAAGACGAAGAGGTGTTCAACCGAGGAGCTAAGCTAGTGGGTGAATATACTCCTGGTCAGAAGGTACTTCGCTGTGGTCGTTGTAAGCTGAGCCAATTCGATTGGCTGAAAGATTACGAAAACGAAGAAGCTACTGCTCCGATTTGTCTTGCCGAGGTGCGTTTCAAGAACGACCGCAAGGACTATTTCACCTATCCCGAAGACCTCGACCTCGAAGTGGGCGAGATGGTGGCTGTGGAAGCGGCCATTGGTCACGACATTGGTATCGTCACCTTGCTGGGCGAGATGGTGGAACGCCAAATGAAACGCAAACGCTTCCGTACCCCTCGCGAAGAAATGAAGAAGATCTATCGTCGCGCCCGTGCCAACGATGTGGAGAAATGGTTGTCGGCCATTAAGCTGGAAAACAGCACGTTGGCTCGTACTCGCACCATTGCCGAAAATCTCGGTTTGGAGATGAAACTCAACGATGTAGAATATCAGGGTGACAAGACGAAAGCCATATTTTACTATACTGCTGACGGTCGCGTCGACTTCCGCGAACTGATCAAGAAGTTGGCGGAGGAGTTCCACGTGCGTGTTGAGATGCGTCAGATTGGCGTGCGACAAGAGTCGGCCAAACTGGGCGGCTTGGGTTCATGTGGCCGCGAGTTGTGCTGCGCCTCGTGGATTAGCACATTCCAGTCGGTGACGACAGGTACGGCGCGTGTGCAACAGCTGTCGCCCAACCCCCAGAAGCTGGCTGGACAATGCGGCAAGCTGAAATGCTGCCTCAATTTTGAGTATGAAGCCTACGTCGATGCTCTCAAGGCCTTTTCCGATCCTAACATCGTTTTGCACTTCAAGGCGGGCGATGCCATTCACCAGAAAAACGATGTCTTCAAAGGCATCATGTGGTATTCCTACACCACCGACAAGGGCAATATCATGGCTATTCCTGTCGACAAAGTGAAGGAAATCATTGCCCTAAACAAGAAAGGGCAGAAACCCGAAAAACTGGAAGACTACGCTATCACGAAGGAAACCCAAACCAACACCAACGAAGGCTACGGCGAGGCCGACATTAATAAAATCAGTGACTGATGAAAAAGCTTGTTTTGTTGTTTTTCGTTTTGGCCCTTGTTTCTTGCAGCAACAGCAACTTCAACAAGCGTGTCGTGATTCCCGAAGCCGAATGGCCTCAAGAGTACCGCGTGGCTTTCGATGTCAATATCGATGACACCATCAGCGGTTATGCCTTTGGCTTGGAATTGCGTCACATGGAGAACTACCGCTATAGTAACCTCTTCGTGTTTCTGCATACGACAATGCCGAACGGCAACCATACTCGCGACACTATCGAGTGTACTTTGGCCACCCCTGAAGGCCGTTGGATAGGCAAGAGCAGTGGATCGATGCGCGACTTGCGTATTCCACTCAACGAGCAGCTGCGTTTTCCCCTTGTGGGCGACTATCATTTCGAAATCGAACAAGCCATGCGCGAACCCGTGCTGAAAGGCATTTCCGATATTGGAATATTTATTGAAAAACAATAAGTTATGAACAATACAAAGAAGAAAAAGAATACAACCCCCGGCAAGTCGAATGCCATCCGCAACCTCTGGATTATCTTCGGGTCGTTGCTGGTGTTGATTATCTTGTTCTTTTTCTGCGTCGCCAAGGGCCTTTTTGGCACCATGCCGACATTCGAGGAACTTGAAAACCCCAAGACCAACCTTGCCACCGAAATTATCTCTGCCGACGGCAAGGTATTGGGTACCTATTACGTCGAGAACCGTTCTAATGTTCGTTATGCTGAGCTTTCGCACTATATGCCGGAAGCCTTGATAAGCATTGAGGATGAGCGTTTTACTGAACATTCAGGCATCGATGAGCGGGCTTTGTTCCGTGTGGCTTTCGGTGTCATCACGGGCAAAGACAAAGGTGGCGGCTCCACCATTACGCAGCAGTTGGCCAAAAACCTGTTTCCGCGTGGTGAGAACCTGAGCAAGCCCAAGCTCGTGTTGCGCAAGTTCCAGGAATGGATTACGGCTACCAAGTTGGAGCACAACTATTCGAAAGAGGAAATCATAGCGATGTATCTCAACACTGTGGCTTTTGGCCACAATGCTTACGGCATCCGTTCGGCGGCGAGCACCTTCTTCGACAAGACACCCAAGGAGATGACCATTGAGGAGTGTGCCTTGATGGCTGGTGTGGTCAATGCGCCCACCCGTTTCAGCCCTGTGCGCAACCCTGAGCGTTCGTTGGGTCGACGTAACCTTGTGCTGAAAAAGATGGCTGAAAATGGCTTTATCACCCAAGCTGAATGTGATTCCATCTCGTTGATTCCCATTGATATGTCGCATTTCAGCATCAAGGACCACAACACAGGCCAAGCCACCTATTTCCGTGAGTTCTTGAGAGGCGAGTTGAACGAATGGGCCAAAAACACCACCCGTGCCGACGGTAAGCCGTACAACATCTATCGCGATGGTTTGCGCATCTACACCACCATTGATTCGAGGATGCAACATTATGCCGAGGAAGCCGTCAAAGAGTTTATGGGTGAGGAATTGCAACCGATGTTCTACAAGCATTGGAAAGGCCAAAAGAATGCGCCATTCTCCAACGTCACGGCTGACGAAATCGACCATATCCTTGAGACTTCGATGAAGCGCACCGACCGTTATCGTATCTTGAAGAACGAGGGTATGCCATTGGACTCCATCAAGGCTGAGTTTGACCGTCCTGTGCCGA
>Ga0310694_10005388_pt1 | contig 12253 bp, 14 predicted proteins | sample 174DNAGHGhighgp2_FD_203884 | JGI IMG/M metagenome (GOLD analysis project Ga0310694, IMG submission 203884) | Sheep rumen microbial communities from Palmerston North, Manawatu-Wanganui, New Zealand - 1742 DNA GHGhigh gp2 (v2) (version 2) | ecosystem: Host-associated > Mammals > Digestive system...
ATTTTGAAAGCGTGACACATGTTGCCGGGTCTCTGAAAAAGTACAGGATTCCCGAAGCGGAGGCGGCGCGGGTTGACGCGATCATAAAAGCAGTGGATAATTATGACTATGAAATGATCCCGGGGATCATCAAAGGAGAAGAATAATGGACACGAAGACGGACAAGATACTTGTGATAAGCAGCGGTTCGGGTTTTACCGCGGATGCACTTGACAATAACCTTAAGAAAGTGGGCTTTACGACTGTGTTTGCGGAACCGGCGGTAAAGGTGATCGAGGCCGGCAAAGAGGACTGCGATATTGTCCTTTTGCTGGCGGGAGATTATGTATATGAATCTTCGGATGCACTTGTCTATATTAAGGATCTTACTGCGGACGATGATATTCCTTTGTGTGTGATCGCTTACGATCAGGAACTCGCAGAGATCGAAAAGTACATTCCGGAGGAACGTTTCAAGCAGATATTCAAACGTCCCTTTGATGCAAAGAACATTGCGGAGAAATTGAAGGAGGTTGCCGAAGCGGCTTCGAAGAACAGGCTCGAAAAGCGTATCCTCCTTGTGGATGATGACCCGACCTTCCTCAAGATGCTCCAGGGGTGGCTTTCGGACCGGTATCGTGTCACGGCGGTGAAGTCGGGGATGCAGGCGATCACATACATCGCCCATCACACGCCCGACCTTATTCTGCTGGATTATGATATGCCGATCACGCCGGGCCCGCAGATCATGGAGATGATCCGGAGCGAGATCAGCGCGACCAGGATCCCGATCATTTTTCTGACGGGCAAATCCGATCGCGAAAGCATTATGAGCGTGATGCGGCTGAAACCGCAGGGATACCTCCTGAAATCGATGAGCAAAGAAGCGATCCTGGCTGCGATCGATAATTACTTTATTGAACACCGGTGGGATTATCTGAACTGAGCGGAATGCGTTTTTCCGAAATACAAAGAGGGGAAGCTGATGGAAGAAAAAGTTGTAGTTGTTGATGATGATGCGCTCATACTCAAGCATGCCGATAAGGTACTTGCGGAAGCCGGATTCAGGGTCACCTGCTTAAAGAGCGGCAGACTTTTGATGGATTATATCACGAAGAATTCGGTTGACCTTCTCTTGCTTGATATAAGAATGCCGGAAATGGACGGGTTTGAGACGATCTGCGCTTTGCGGGAATGGGAAAATGAGCATTCCCGTGAACCGGTTCCGGTCATCTTCCTTACCGCAAATGAAGATTCCGATTCCGAGGCGAAGGGATTATCGCTTGGCGCGATGGACTTTATCAGAAAGCCGTTTTCCTCGGAAGCATTAAAGATCAGGGTGCGAAACCTGCTGGATCTGATCCTGCTGCAGCGGGATCTTCACCGGGAGGTGGCGAACAAGACGGCCGAACTGGAAAGCCTTTCCCTGCATGTGGTGCATACGCTCGCTAAAACGATAGATGCCAAAGATGCGTATACGAACGGTCATTCCGAAAGGGTGGCGGCATATTCTAGGGAAATCGCCCGAAGATACGGATATGACGAAGGCCGGCAGGAAGAGATCTACATGATGGGGCTTTTGCATGACGTCGGGAAGATAGGTGTTCCGGATACGGTCATCAATAAGCCCGGAAAACTGACCGATGATGAATATATGCTGATCAAGAACCATCCCGTGAAGGGGGCGGAGATTTTATCGACTATCAGCGAAATGCCGAAGCTGGTGACCGGCGCGAGATGGCATCATGAACGCTACGACGGCAGAGGCTATCCGGATGGCTTAAAGGGAGAGGAGATCCCGGAGGAGGCAAGGATCATTGCCGTGGCGGATGCATATGATGCAATGACCAGTCACCGGAGCTACCGTGACATCATCCCGCAGGAGCAGGTAAAGAGCGAGATCGAAAAGGGAATGGGTTCCCAGTTTGATGAGAAATTTGCGCGTATCATGCTGGAGATGATTGCAGAGGATACGGAGTATACCATGCATGAACGGAGACGGAAATGATCAGGTACAGAGAAATGACGGAAGCGGACAACGCGGCGGTGGCAGCTCTGATCAGAGATAATCTGAAACAGTTTGGGCTCGATATCCCGGGGACTGTGTATTTTGATGAAGGACTGGACCGTTTGAGCGACTATTATGCCGGGAAAGGCCGCTGCTATTTTGTGGCGGAGGATGCGGACAAAACGGTGATCGGAGGGATCGGGTTTGCGGAATTTGAGCCGATGGAGGGTACGGCGGAACTTCAAAAACTGTATCTGGCCGATTCGGCCAAAGGATCCGGAATGGGATATGAGATGATCGGATTCATAGAGCAGAAAATGCGGGAGGCGGGATATCGGCAGTCGTATCTGGAAACGCATGATAACCTGCGGGCGGCGATTCACATCTACGGGAAGTGCGGATATACGGAGATCGGAAGGCCGGAGGCGGTGGGACATTCCGCGATGAACCGGTTCTTTCTGAAAGAATTGTGAGGCAGTACTGAAATGACGGACACACAAAAAGACTGGATGCGGGCGCGGGACGCGTTGGTTGCTGCGGTCACGAAACTGGGTTTCCCGGAGGAACTGGGAAATGAGATCGCAAAGATGCTCGGAAGTCCGAAAGCGATGGAACGGATGCAGGGGTACCTGTACCACGTGAAGCCGGATCGTGCAGAATTGATCGTGGATGAGGCCCTGGCGATCTCTTCCGATATTTCGCGGTGGCATGAAAAGAAGGACGCGGAAGAAGCCAATGCGCGATACAATGAGATCCTGTGGCACGGATTCGGGGCTGAGGAAGAGTAATTATTTTTCTCTTGACAAAATATATTTTATAAAATATAATATGGTCAAATACAAACCGCAAAGCCAAAAGGAGGGCGTGATCATGAAGATTTATGAACTGAGTGTTACTGCATCGACGGGCGAAGAGATATCCATGAAAGAGTATGAAGGAAAGGTGATGCTGATCGTAAATACCGCTACCGGCTGCGGCTTTACTCCGCATTACAAGGACATCGAAGAAATGTATGAGAAGTATCATGACAAGGGGCTTGAGGTGATCGATATTCCCTGTAACCAGTTTGCGGGGCAGACCCCGGGAACGGATGAAGAGATCCACGAGTTCTGCCAGCTGAAGTATAATACGCAGTTTCCGCAGATGAAGAAGTCGGATGTGAACGGAGAGAATGCGATCCCTCTGTATAAATACCTGAAGACACAGAAGGGATTTGAAGGGTTCGGGAAAAGTCCGACTGCCGTGATGATGAATGCGATGCTGAAAACGATCGACAAAGATTACAAAAATAATCCGGAGATCAAGTGGAACTTTACCAAGTTCGTAGTGGACCGCAGCGGCAATGTGGTTGCAAGATTTGAGCCTACCGCGAAAATGAGCGAGGTAGAAAAATGTATTGAAGGGCTTCTCTGAGGAGGGACGATCATGGCGCAGGAATATGAGCAGCTTTTACTGAAAAATCAATTATGCTTCCCGCTGTATGCCTGCGGGCGAAAGATCGTGGCAGCTTATACCCCGTATCTTAAGCCGCTCGGACTTACCTATACACAGTATGTCGTATTCATGGTACTATGGGAAAAAGAAAGTGTGAACGTGGGACAGTTGGGCGCGACACTTCATCTGGATGCGGGGACGCTCACTCCTCTGCTGAAGCATCTTGAAAAAGAGGGGTACATCACCAGAGCCCGCTCCAAGGAGGACGAGCGCGTAACGATCGTGAGTATCACGAAGAAGGGGAATGCACTAAAAGAAAAGTGCAGGGATATCCCGTACAGGGTCGCGGAGAGCGGATCGGTACTTTCCGAAAAAGAGGCAAAGGAACTGTACCGGCTGCTGTATAAGTATCTGGACGGAAACTGCGACAAGATCTGATATGCGGGATGTCAAAGAATAAGGTGCCTTATACCCTGTAAGCCGGTATATCATGAGCTCTACCGGATGTGTCGGAGTCGGAGATATTGATGATTCCGTGCTGTATAAAATGAATTGATTTAGGGAAAGGCAAAATCGGGAGGGAGAATATGAGAAGAAAGGCAGCCGTGGTATTAATGGCGGGGACGTGTGTTGTGTTTGCAGTCGCTTGCGGCGGTGATGAGCAGGGCCGGGAGGCGGCTTCCGGGAGAGAGAGGGAGAACGGGGAACGGGAGGAAACGGAGGCGCCGGACCGTGATCGGGATGCCGGTGAAAAAAATGAAGTCGGAGCGGTTGAAGTGGCACCGCCGGAGTATGGGAACGAGGTGTTCGATAATGCGGATGCGTACGAGATCTGCCTTCCGGGGGATGGCAGCGCGGAGTTTATCTTTCACGGCGGACTCGCGGAAGGGCCTGATGTTAAGGAAGTGGTTTATACCATAGATCGCTATGAAGTGGCATTTTTTGACTATAACGACACCCCGCAGTGTCAGGTCATGGAAAAAGGCGAGGGTGTTTCCGATCTGGTCGCCGTCGCGGAATATGAGTTCAGGGGCAGCGACCTTGTGATGAGGGTAAATACAAGTGATATACCGAAGGTGGATCTCGGATCGCTTGAGATCTGTTCCGTCTATTATACTTACGGATCCGACCAATATGTGTTCAGTGACCTGCGGATGGGGGATGTATTGAGCGCGGGAAGCGGCCCGGCAAAACCGGAAGAGGCGGACGGAAAACCCGAAGGCGGCGGAGAGCAGGCGAAGAACTACTGGTTTATGGATCAGGTGCTGGATTCGCATGGCGGAAACTGGGGAGCATCCCATGTGGAACTGTCCGGTCCGGATGAAAACGGACTCCCTACGATCGTAACCGTGACCGACAGCGGATATGATGCGATGGGGAATCCTTTGGACGGTGTATACCATATTGTTGTCGATCAATATGAACCGGATGAAGGGATGGACTATATCATCGGCCGTTATGCCGAAACTCCCGGTCCCGGGATCAAGGGAGAGTTTTTTTCTGCGGAAGGGAAAGTGCTGACGCTGCAGATCGACTGATCGCGTTCAGAGGAAAAACACGCGGAAAGGATGGTGCCGCACGGATCTTAGCGGACCGAAGGCTCCGAACGCGCCGGAAAGCACGATCCCCGGGATCGTGGTCGGGGCATTTCTGGAGGATAAGAAGTCGGGAAGACTGTTCGATGCGCAGAGCTTTCAGGGAATGTCGCTGGAAGAAGCCGTGAAAAAGGCGGAAAGGGAATACGACAGTCCGTACTGACGCGGCCGGCATCGGTCCGACCCGAAAAAGATACAGCGATCGACGCGTCTTCGCCGAAAAAAATGTCACTGCCGGGGAGGAGATCCGACGGCAGTGACTTCTTAAAGGGGTCATCTTTCTGTTTCTCCGAAAACAATGAGATTTTTTTCTTTGGGCTGAATTATTTTTTGACTTATAGGAACGTGGCGCAAAATATGATAGAATACGCAAAGAAGAAAACGCGGCAAAAGCGGATGAAATTACGAAAAGGACGGAGCGGGAACCATGTATTATGTGCCTGACGGAACGGAACGATGCGGGTTTTACGAGTGCGGGGATTGCGGCACCCGCTTTTTAGATCTGCGGATCGCACCCTGTCTGGTCTGCCCGTATTGCGGGGAAGAGCCGGATATGGAACTGGGACCGGATGACGAGATGCCGGAGTCGGTTGAGCGTGCAAGGCTGATCCGGATGCTCGAGGGGGAGGACGTGGAGAAATACGATACCCTCCTGAGTCTTGCGATCACCGGCGGCGATTACAGCTGGATTTGAAATGATGAGTGATGCGGATAAAAAAACTGCGATCCTGTTCTTCTTGTTTTTCGGGATCCTCGCGGCATTCGTGTTCAGCGTGCAGCTGATCGCACTTCATAAGCAAAAAACGGTACTCGCATACAACGAAGCTTTCGAGGCGGATTTCTATGATCGTCTTGACCGTGAGGGGATAGAGATCCTGTCGGAACGGCGATATGTTGTTGAAAGTGAAAACGGATCATATCTTTGCGGCAAGCAGAAAGAAACGGAAGTGTTTCAGGATGTGTACGGATCCTATTTTAAAAGTGGAGCATGTTAGCAAGGCATTCGGAAAAGGGGAAGCCTATTTAAAAGTACTCGATGATGTATCCCTGGAGGTCGGCAAGGGGGAGTTTGCCTCTCTGATGGGACCGTCCGGAAGCGGAAAATCCACGCTTTTGTATATCATCGGAGGCCTGGATATCGAATATGAGGGAAACATCTACATCGGCGGGCAGAAGATGACCGGGATGAAAGATGAAGCGCAGTCGGCGCTGCGTCTTTCCAAGATCGGTTTTATCTTCCAGTTTTACAATCTGGTACAGAATCTCTCGGTGGAGGACAATATCCTCCTTCCGGTCAAGATGGCAGGGAAAAAGGTGGACGGCTGTCGGGAAAAACTCGAGGAGATCCTTGAGATCACGGGACTGGCCGAAAAGAAAAAAATAAGCCGGCGGAACTGTCCGGCTGGACAGCGGGAAACTGATCGGATAAGCAAAGGGATTTCCCTTTGTAATACGGGGGAAAAAGTGCTAAAATATAATTTGGTACGGATCCTGCAATGGGGGCGAGGGGGATATGAGTATGAAACCGGAGGCTGGCGGCGAAAGCCGGATACTCGAAAAGACACTGGACCGTCTGGGAAAGCGTAAAACCGCTCCGATCGGAGTGTTTATCCTGCTTTTACTTTTGTATTTGGCGTCGGCGGTATTGATCAGCCTGACCGCCGGGTCGCAGAAGGTCATGATGTTCGGGGATAATCCGGTAAAAGTATACACGATCGCCGGGATCTTCTCGTCGGTTTCCAACCTCTGTATCGTCCTTATGGTGATCTTTTGCGGGAAACCGGGCTTCATCTCATCGGTCATTGTTCTTGTCCTGCAGATCCCGATGATGCTCATGGGGATCGTCCTGCAGGGAAATCTGACCAGCCTGCCGGGGATCTTCGGAAACGTCCTGACCGTGATCGTTGTCTTTGTCATATTTTTCAGCAACCGGAAGGTGGAAGAGTATCAGCTGAGAATGCTCGAACAGGCGACGACGGACCTCCTGACCGGACTTCCTAACGGATTTGCAAGTACCGCGCTGATCAATGAACTGATCCGGCGGAATGAGCCCTTTGCAGCGGTTACGATCGACATCAACCAGTTTAAGAGCATCAATGATACCATGGGATTTGATGTCGGAAACAAGGTGCTGGTCGAGCTCGCATCCCGCTGGCGGAAATTGGCGGAGGAGGGCCTCTCCGGAACGACCGATTTTATCACGCGCCTCAACGGAGATGAGTTTTCCCTGGTCATACGCAATTACGGATCCAAAGAAGCAGTGGAAAGATCCGTAAAGCAGTACGAACGTGTCTTGAGCGACAAGATCCGGATTGACGGATATGAGATCTTTGCGAGCGCAAGTTTCGGCTATGCTTTATACCCGGACGATTCTGCAGAACGGGATATCCTGCTCTCCTATTCCGTTACGGCAATGAAGGAGATCAAACGGATCAACAGCAGCGAGCATATCCTCCGCTTCCGGCAGGATCTTCTGAAAGAACGGGAACTGATGGTGATCGATAATAAAGTCCGGCAGGCGCTGGAAAGCGATCTGGTGGAGTTCCGCCTGCAGCCGCAGTACGGCATGTCACATCAGCTTCGCGGCTTTGAGGCACTCGCTCGCATGAAGGACGGGGAAGGGAATGTCATCTCTCCGGCGGAGTTTATCCCCGCCGCCGAGCGCATCGGCATGATCGACAGTCTGGACCTGATGGTATACAGAAAATCTGCGGCGTTTATCGGCCGTCTCATCCGGGAAACCGGAGCAGACATCACGCTGAGTCTGAATGCTTCCGTAAAGCATCTGATGAAGAGCGGATTTGCGGAGGAGGTCCGCAGTCTTCTGCGGAGCAGCGGGATTCCCGCAAAGCAGCTGGAGATCGAGATCACGGAGTCTATCTGGATCGAATCTGCGGAAAAAGCGGCAGAGTGCTTAAGAGAACTGAAGGATATGGGGATACGGATCGCGATCGATGATTTCGGGACCGGATATTCCTCATTGAGTTATCTGAACAGTTTTCCGTCGGATCTTTTGAAGATCGACAAGTCCTTTATCGATAAGATGAATGCGGGGGAATCTTCCCAAAGGTATGTACAGGCAATCATTTCGCTGGCCCATGTCCTGGATCTGGAAGTGATCGCGGAAGGCGTGGAAGAGCAGGAGCAGCTGGAGACACTGAAGGGGATCGGCTGTGATTACATCCAGGGTTACCTCTGGGGAAAACCGCTGCTGCAGGGGGATGCGGAAATACTTGTAAAGGATCTTTTTGAAGGGCATGAATAACAGCAATCAGTCGAAAACAATGAGTGTGGTCCTGATCGTGGGGCTTTTGATCACGGTGACCCTGATCGTTTTTCTTGCGGTCATGAATGCGCAAAAAGACGTGGAAGAAGTGCGGAAGATCAAAGAGACCGAGGTGATCGCCGGGCAGAATGCGGAGGATCTCGGCAATGCCATGCAGGGTGTAAAAGAAGATATTGAGGCAGGTTATGAAGACCTGGACCACGCGATCGAAGAGTAAAGACGGGATGGCGACGGACATGAGGATGACGGTAGAACTCTTTGACAGCATCATCAACACTTCACAGGACTGTGTTTTCTGGAAGGACAGTGAACGCAGATTCCTGGGGGTGAATCAGGCCTTTTTGGACTATTACGGTTTTCCTTCGGCGGATGTTCTCATCGGGAAAACGGATGAGGATATGGGATGGCATTCGGATCCGGAACCGTTCCGGCAGGATGAACTGCGCGTACTTTCCGGGCGAAGCACCCACAAAGTGCAGGGGAAATGTGTGATCCGCGGTGAGGAGCGGGATATCATCGCATCGAAACGACCGCTGTATGACGGGGACGAGATCGTCGGTCTGGTCGGCAGTTTTGTGGATGTCACGGATGTGATCCGGCGCCAGAGCGGGATGGACAGCTCGCAGATCGTATATACTGTCGACAGATTGAGAAAGTATGATTACTTTGACCGGATCATGGATGAGATCGGACTGGATGAGATCCTGGATCCGCTGACCGGAGTCCTCTCCCGGAAGTATGCCATGAAGTTTGTCCATCATCTCATCGGTGAGCATATTCCGTTTACGTTTACGATGATCGATCTGGACAATTTCAAGTACATCAATGACAGCTTCGGGCATGAAGCGGGGGATAAGGTGCTGAAGCAGGTGACGGAAAAGATCGCGGCAGCGGCACAGGACACCGGCCTGGTCGGGCGTTTCGGCGGGGATGAACTCCTGCTGGTGGATCTGCGGAATACGGAAACGGAGCAGAAGGATTTGTTCTTCGAAAAACTGTATACGGAATCGAAGGCACTTCGCTTTACGATGGATTTCGGCGGAGGATCGGTACTGGTTACGGCAACGTCCGGCTGTGCGAGTTATCCGGCGGATGCCGATAACTTTAAAGATCTGTTCGGTCTGATCGATAAGATGCTGTATCTCGGGAAGGGAAGAGGCCGGGACTGTTATACGGTATACCGGAAGGCGGAACACAAGGATGTGGAGATCCCGAAACTTGCCAGGAAGAGCATCTTCAGTGTGATGCAGAGTATCCGGAATCATTGGGAAAAAGCGGAAACGCCCGTGGAAAAAATAAGAGACGTGATGCCTCAGGTCGGAGAGATGCTGCAGGTGCCGGACCTGTACTATGTCATGGCGGACGGCCATATGCGGTCGGCCATGGATCCGGCGTTTGATGCGGATGCCTCGGATTTGCCGCAGCTGATGAAAGAACCGGTGTTTTCGGAGCGGGGCCTGGAACGCGTGCAGCGGGAAGCACCCGTTTTTTACCGGACGATGACGGAGAACGGATGGGGATCCGCACTCATCATGCGGTTCGGAAACGGGCAGACGGGATATGGGTATCTGATCTGTGCCGTGGAACGGAGCTACCGGATCTGGCAGGAAAACGAATGCGCCGTCCTGTACTATCTGGCGGGACTGCTGGAACAGACGATATAGATCAGGGGAAATAAGGAGGATACATCCATGCCGCCCAGCAGGCACAGCAGCAGTCATCACAGCAGCAGTCACCATAGTTCGCGAAGTTCATCCCATCATTCGAGTTACCGGAGTCACTCGTCACATTCCTCGAGTCACTCCTCGAGCTACTCCTCGGGGAGTTCTTCCTTTTTTTCGGGGACAAACCGATCCTCATACTCCGGTTATCGCGCGACGACGCCGCTCGTGCGGACGAGAACGTCGCAGCCTTACGGCTGGAACAGCGAAAGCCACGGAAATACCACACGCTACCGCTTTGCGCGGCATGAATATGATTATTATCCCCAAAGCTGGACGGCATCGGACGGCCGCACTTTTGAGGAAGGGTATTACGACGAGGACGGGAAGTATTATTCCAATGTGATCGCGATCGGCGGAACGACCATGTTGAAGTGCGCTTATTGCGGAAATCATATGCTATATACCTGGAAAGAGGGCGCACTGCCGAACTGCGAAAAGTGCGGAGCGCAGTTTCAGATCGATGTCACGGATCATGTGGAACCATCTGTGGGAGGATCTGCGGCAAGCCCGGCCGAAACTGCCGTGGGGCAGAGAAGAAGGCACGGGGCGGCCGGACTTGCGGCGCTCTTTGTTGTACTGATCGCTATGATAGGCGGAGGACGCAGCTGCGGACGCAGGGAGGCGGATATGCGCAGCTCTGCCGTCAGCACGAAGAACTCCGCATTTATCCGGGAGATCGGCAGAACCTGTTATCTGGACGGGGAGGACTGGTATGACAGTAAGACGAAGTGCTGGTTCTGGTTCAACGACGAGGAGGCTCCGGCACAGTGGCAGTACTGGTATGAGGGGATCTCTTCGGATTACGGGGACTACGGATGGATGGAATATGACGCGGACGAAGACGCCTGGTACATCGAAGCGACCGACGGGAACTGGGTGCATCTGCCTACGACATATGACACTTCGGGACTCTGGCACATGGAAAACGAGCATGAAAACCCCTATTGATCTAAGGGACGAGAAGAAGGAGAGTATGGAATGAAAAGAGTTCACAGGAAGATCGCGGCACTGCTTCTGGCTGCGGTTATGGGACAGACGGCGGCTGCAATGCCGGTCATGGCGGCGGTTCATACCGAGAGCAGCGTCACACAGGAAATGTGTACGGCGGCATACTGGATCGCGCGTTCGGGGGATACGGCTGCGGTGCGGCTGATGTCTGCGGAGCAGATCGACCGGTATAATGTGGCGGCATTTGCTTCGGCAGACTGCCATATGAACGATCTGATCCACATGAATGCTGCATATGATGCAACGGCTTTGAAAAACAGTCTGGCGAAGAGCACGGTGGATGAGATGCCGTCAAAACCGGTCTGGGTAAACGGGACCGAGGCAGATACCAAGGCCTGCTACGAGTATCTGGCGGAGTGCATCGCAGGATCCGGTTGGGACGGGAGCAGGACTCCGGCCTATGCGCTGGCGGTCAGCCAGACACAGATCCGGACGATCCCGAGCAATGCCTATATCGGATACAGTGCGACGGATACAGATGATGAAGCGGTGAGTTCGTCGCTTCGCGTAAATGAGCCGTTTGTGATCAAACAGTATGCGCTCGTGAACGGAGAGCTTTTTTTCTGGGGATATTCGAGTAATGTTTCCGGCTGGGTGGATGCGGCGGATCTGGCGGTCTGCGGCAGTCGGGCGGAATGGCTTTCCATGTGGGAGAATGAAGTGAACGGGACGGATTTCGTCGTCGTTACGACCGATGAGTTTCATCTGTCCCAGTCCCATTATTCGCCGGCAACGTCGGAACTGAAGCTCACGATGGGAACGACGCTGAAACTGGTCCCGGAAAATGAACTGCCGGGGAACATCGCGGGACGCGGGACCTGGAATAATTACGCAGTCTATGTTCCGACGAGGGATGCGAACGGAAACATGGTAAAGCAGATCGCACTGATCGCTCAGAACAGGGAAGTCAGCGTCGGTTATCTGCCGATGACTTCCGCGAATATCGTGACGCTTGCGTTTGAGTATCTGGGAGATACCTACGGCTGGGGCGGGATGCTGGACTCCGTAGACTGTTCCGCTTTTGTACGTAACGTGTATAAATGCTTCGGGCTGGAGATGCCCCGCAATACGAACTGGCAGAAGTGCGTCCCGGGAACCTGTGCGGATGTCAGCACGATGGATGATGCACAGAAAACGGCAGCATTTGCGGGCTGTGTTCCGGGAATGCCGCTCTATATGTCCGGACATACAATGCTCTACCTCGGTACCGTGGATGGTG
>Ga0310694_10005390_pt1 | contig 12246 bp, 33 predicted proteins | sample 174DNAGHGhighgp2_FD_203884 | JGI IMG/M metagenome (GOLD analysis project Ga0310694, IMG submission 203884) | Sheep rumen microbial communities from Palmerston North, Manawatu-Wanganui, New Zealand - 1742 DNA GHGhigh gp2 (v2) (version 2) | ecosystem: Host-associated > Mammals > Digestive system...
ATACTGCTAATATTATCTTCTATGATTTAGAAGTACAAGAAGTAGAAGTAGAAGGAAATAGCACTTTACAAAGTGAATTACAAAGTGTTTTAGGGGGTGTTGAGTAATGACTGGCGACTATAAAAAGATTTTACTAGATTATATTACTGGAGATTTAGAGATAGGAACACCTACTACTGAAGAGTTGTATCATAGTGTCGAAGAAATAGAAAGAAGTAAATATGCTGACTTTATTCCAAGTCATTGGGCATCTTTTAAGATAAATGGAATTATAAAATCAAAAACAAGTGATAAAGTCATCTTTTATGGTGGGTATGTAGAACAAGGTGGAACTTATACTGCTAATTCTAAAGGTATGATAATAATTGCAGACCAAGATTTAAACCCTGTTCAAACAATATATAATTTTTCAAGTGGAACTGAATTAAGACCTATTGACTGCATGATACAAGAAGAAGATGGTCAATTTATTGCAGTTGATAATACAATTTTATATGTTCCAGGAAGTACAACTCAAAGTGTATATCAAGCATTAATATCAAACCCTAAAAGAATAATAATGTTAAATGACTTTTCAGTTGCAAGTGATGGAGAACACCAAGTCAATTTAAGAAAGTCTTTTATTCCAGGTGGAGAATATCAAAATATTATTTGTAAAGATATATTCAAAAATCCTAATTCATCACATTATATGTTTTTTGGTTTACGTATTGTATATAGTAGTGGCGAATATTCAGCAGATGGTTGTAGAATTATTGAATTAAAAATAAATGTAGGTAGTGCTAATGAGTGGGGAATTGCAGGGTCAGGAAATAACTATTTATATGGTGGTACTCATTGTTATTTCGACTCAAGCGACATAGCTCATTGGAAAACATTAATAACAAGTACTCAAAGTGGAGATTCGAACTCGGGTATATTTGTATGGAGTGGAACTGGAGTAAGTCCAGCAGGAGCAACTGCAATACATGGTTATACAACTTATAGACCTTATATAGATAGTGAAGCTTTTCCTAACCAAGTAGCTTTTATAAATGAGAATAGAGCATATTACGTTATGAATAATCAAAGATGGGGAAGATCAGGAGTAGCAAGACCAAAATATATAGGTTTATTCGAAGTAGATTTAACAACAAATCTTATTTATCAAAGATATCTTAAATATATTGGTAGTTATGACCACACAAATCAAGACGCAATGCAATTACAAATTGTAAATGGAGAATTATATATCTTTTATATTGATAATGTTGATATTACTAATCAAACTGCTAATTATTATGAACAACGTTATACTGGAAATTGGAATCCTATTTTAATAGGAGAAACTAAAAGTTATATGAGAAATCAAAGAACTGTTTATGTATCACAAACATTTAATATGCTTAATCTTTATATAGTTCCAAATAATTTTAGATCAGCCACTTGGTATATGAGTGCAATAACTGAAGTATATAATCTTGCTAACTACAATGGAGAAGAATATACTGACTACAATTCATTAATAGCAAAATATGGAAATATATATAGTGATGGAAAACTAGTGTTCTCTAGAAACTTACATAATTTATCAATAACAAATAACTATACAATAGCAAGTGTAGAAGTACCAAACACATACTTGAATAATATAAACTTAAACCCAAAAGATTTAGTAGGAGAAACTAACGTTGTTTTAGTTGAAGATGGTAAGACAGTTTCTAAAAACATATATGAAGTTTTGTATCTTAATTACATAAATACAATTTCAGTAAAAGATAATGAAAATGAAGTTGTAAGTGCAACTGGTAGATATATAAATACAAATATAAATGAAGGAACTGAAGAGAATCAGGAAGATACAAAATGTAATAAAATACGTATAAACTATGCAGATGATACAACTAAAATAATTCCAATAACATGGGTTGAAGTAGATGATACACATAAACAATGTGAATTTACAATTTATGTAGATAAAGCAATTTCAAATATAGAATTTATTTCTAATGATGAAACAACTACATACATAACAATAGAAAGAGAATTAGAAGTAGATAAATACTACACATTTAAACAATATCTAAAAGTAGAGTAAAGGAGTGATTAAATGGCAAGTACAATAACTTATGTAGATAAAATTGACTTAAATACTACTGCTGTTGCTGATGCTAACAAAGTTAAAGCAAGTGATCTAAATGAGATTAAATCAGTAGTAAATGCAAATGCAGGAGAACTAACAAATATAGGTACATATTCAACAACTGAAGTAAACACAGGTAAAAAGTGGATAAATAACAAACCAATATATAGAAAGGTCTTATCATTTACTACAAGTTCTACATTAAATAGTTTTATTAGTGTTGCTCATAGCATATCAAGTGTAGACGTATTTTTACCTAATATAGACATGGCAGTTTTTTATAATAACAACTGGTATAAATGTCCTAATGATTTAGTTATTGAAGTGTATGCTAATGCAACAAATTTTACTTATTATAACAATTCAAGTGCTTTAGCAAGTAAACCTGCTTTTGCAATACTTGAATATACAAAAACAACTGATTAAGAGAGGGGGATATTATGAAGTTTATAGCTGACTATTGGACACAAATAATCTTTTTAATAACAACCATAACAGGTTTTGGAACTTTTCTACTAATAACAATAGAAGGAGTAAAATGTTCTCTTCGCAATGATATATTGCAAATGTATGAAAGTTGCAAACAAAGTAAGAAGATTAATACTTATCAATATGAGGCAATATTAAAAAGTGCAGAACTTTATTTCAAATTAAGAGGTAATAGTTTTGTAAAAGAAATAGTAAACAAAATAAAAAGTTGGGAAGTGATAGATTGAAACTAAATGATAAAATTTATAAAGTATTCAAGTGGGGATTAATTATATTTATCCCTGCATTGATTACATTAATAGGAACTCTAGGACAAATATACAACTTTGATACTGAAAAAATAGTATTAACAATAAGTGCAGTTTCTACATTTTTAGGTGTAATAACTGGAATTTCAAATTATAACTACACAAAGGGGGTAAAATAACATGCAAGTATCATATAACAATACTGAAATAATAATTGAAGAAGAAGTAGAAGATGGAAAAGGAGATGCAGACCAATGGGATATTCAAGTCTAACTAATAATTGGATACCTGCTCACTATTCTAACTATACTCCAGGTAGACAAAGACCTATAAGAGCAATAACAATACACCACATGGCAGGAAACTTATCAATAGAACAATGTGGAGCATTATGGCAAAATCCAAGTAGAAATGGTAGTAGTCATTATGGAATAGGAACTGATGGTAGAATTGCATGTTATGTTATGGAAGAGAATACAGCATGGACTAACTCAAACTGGAACTCTAATTGTGAATCAATAACTATTGAAACTGCTAATGACCAAATAGGTGGCGACTGGCATGTAAGCGACACTGCTCTAAACTCTTTAATAAGATTAGTAGCAGACATAGCTAAACGTAATGGTTTAGGTAAACTAGTAAGAGGTCAAAATTTAACATGGCACTCAATGTTTGTTGCGACTACATGTCCTGGTCCTTACTTATCTTCTAAAATAGATTATATAATTCAAGAAGCTAATAAGATAAATGGTCAAGGTGGAGAGCCAGTAGACCAAGTATTACACGTAGGGTCTAAAGTAGTATTCAATGGAGTATTTAAAGTAGATGAGATTATCTTACCTAATTCAGTTTACCCAAATGGTTCAGTAGGTTGTTATTCAACTTGTTATGGATCTCCAGTAGGAGTAAATGATTATATTCCTTCAGGACCATTATCAACTTGCAATCAAGATGGTAGTAATGCTAATCCTAATGGAGTATTAAAAAAAGGTGGTTTTTGGAGATGCGACAAAGTATTTACTGTCTTAGCAGTAGAACTTCCTACAAGATATACACCTAATGGAGTTGCTATACTAAATGCAGATGGTAAAAACTTTAGAGTTGATTGTGGACCACTAAAAGAAGTATAAAAAAAGAAGAGGTATTAATCCTCTTTTTTTATTTGTAATAATCTATTAATTTGTCTTTCGCTATAACCCATTATTTGACCTATCTCTCTTGCTTTTCTTTTTCTATGGTGTAGTTTGATAAATTCTTCATCATAAAGTAGTAGATAAGCTCTTTCTCTAGGGTCTATTCCTTCTAATCTATCTTCTTCGCTTTTAATAAAACTTTGTAATGCTTTTTTCTTTTTCATAAGTAAAGTCAAATTGTTATTTACTTTAATTAATTCTTGCATTGCCTGTTCTTTAGTCTTTATATTATCACTCCCCTTTAAATGCCTTTTAAGACACTTTTCTATCTATTCGACCAATTACACTATTTTCTTCTAAATCAACGTATATGACACGTTTCTTGACGTCTAGTAGTCTATTTGTAGTATTCTTTATATAACAAATCAATAATTATGTCTTTTTCTTCTATTTTTTTGTTTAATTCCTGGATGCTTTTCTCTAAACGTTCAATAGCTCGATCTCTTTTTAAAATTTCATTGTATCTATTGCGATTTTTTCTAGATAACTCTTTATACCTTCTTAGTAAATATTGATATGAAGGGTTTTTCATTTCCTTTTACCAAACTCTTGAGGTTGTATTTCTATGTTGATAGGTTGTTGGTAGTTTTTAAGTATTTCTCTTAAATCTTCCAGAGTTCTTATTTCTTGGTGTATCTCATTTATTGTTAAATTGTATGGGTGTGTCATATTAACAAGTTTATTATTTACCATACTTAATAGAAACCTCAAATATCTTATTTCTTCATCTTTAGTCATTTTTATTCTCCAACCTTTCTATTTCATATTCTAAACTTGCTATTCTTTTTAACAGTTCAGTTATTACTTTATCCTTACTTAGTTCTTCTAAATTAAATACTTGTTCAGGTCTACTAATTCTTATTTCTTCTATTTCTCCATTATTTAAGGCGTCATATAATTTTAACATAGCATTAATGTTTTCAATATCTTTCTCCATCTTTATTCTCCTTTTGATACATATAAACAACACATAATAAATATTCCTATTACTGCTCCTACTAATAAACTAATCATTTTTATTCTCCTTATCTAATATTTCTAAAAGTTCTTTTTTTCTAAGATAATCAATTTCTCCAATAAAAGTTCCGTCATCTTCTACTAATTCTTTAAGTTTTTCTCTTACTTCTTTTATGATAAAGTGTAGTCTTTCTATTTCTTGTTCATAACTTGGTATTAAAAAATTGTCATAATAATCTATTGTTTCTAAATCAAAATTAGTATAATCTAAATCTTCTTTTGTAGTTATACAAGCAACAATATTTCCTTTATTATCAGTTTTTATCACTCTTTATCACTTCCTAAAATAAGTAAAGCATCTTTATAATCTTCTTCATCTCCTAGCAATATATCCAATAACATACCTTTTAATAGTTCAACTCCAAAATCATAATCTACATAATCACTATTTATACACAATGATTTTTTAATAAGTTGTACTGCTTTATTTATTCTTTCTTTATCACTCACTTCTTACCACCTCTACTCAAAATAGTTTTTACCATTGTAATATATTCCTGATTTACCATTTACTTTTATTTCTACTGGTCTTGTTTGCCATGCTTTTACCATTTCATTTGTAGCACTTGTTATGTCTATTACATTTCCTTCTTTATCTTGTAAATATTTAATACCTTTCTTTTGTAAATAATTAATGTATTTTATTGTTTTGTTTGCTCTTATTTTTAGTATTATGTTCATTTCTTACCACCTCTACTAACTAAAATCACTATTAATAAATGAATAACCATTTATATTATTTCCATCTGCTAAATCTTTTTTATGATATTCAATCAATTCATAAAATTCTTCTAGTAATATTTCATTACCATATTCATCTTTTATATTCCATTCCCCACTTTCAAGTATTTTTTTAACATCTTCAAATGAATGTATATTATCTTGTTCTTGAAATAAAAATTGCCACCCTGCACTTGCTTTTCCTAAATGAAATTCATCATAAACCTTAACAATTCTAGGTTTCTTTTTAACTGCATAATAATTTGTTCCCATTACTTTTCACTCCTTTTACTTACTAAATATAATATTGTTATTTGTTGTAATATAAATATTACATACATACCTATAAACCATATTGTTAGCATTGTTTATCAACTCTTTCTAAAAATAATTTTATTCCAAAACAATGTGCTATTTTTTCTGCTAACCAATCATAAAAACTATCTATATTATCATAATCAATAAATAATCTTTTTTCTATTCTTTCTCTATAATGATAACCTTCATAATCTGCTTGAATATATACTATTGGTTCTATTGATAAATCTTCAGGAAAATAATCTCCATAAACTCTAACTTTAATTCTTTTTAATCTCTTTTGTAAATCCATTTCTATTTCACTAAAAGTTATGAAATTACCATTAGAATATACCCAACATTTTCTATCACACTCTAAAGATGTTGTTTTTAAATCTGATGCTTTCATTATTCTTTCTCCTCTAAATAGTCTATTATTTCATTAATTTTATTTCCTAATATTTTTGCTCTTTTCCATTTTTTTATTTGTTGTAAATGATTTACATCTATTTTTTCTATCTTCTTATCTTCTTCTATTATTTCTATTTCATCATTTAAGTCATTTTGATTTAGTTCAATTATATCCATTAAATAATTATTATCTTCATTAATATAATCTATATAAGGTGCATAAGTATAAATATATCTATTTACCTTAATTTTTTCAGGTACTTCTTCTCCATTTGCTATTTTATTTAATAAATCTATTACTTTCATTTATCTCACTCCTTTATTAATTCTTCTATAAAATATATCTTTTCTGCTTCTACTAATATATGTTTATTTGTTAAACTATAATAATCTCTATGACTTTCTTCTAATGTATGTAAATGACCATGTATATTAATATTTAATGGTTGAACCATTGGTTCATGTGTCAACCATATATGTTTATTTTTATATTTAATCATCATAATATCACAAGCAATTATTCCATGTTGTAAATATCTATTTGCTTTGCCATCGTGATTTCCTAATATTAAAACTATATTTTTACAATGTTCGTTTGCTCTAAACTTTTTAAATATTTCTTCTAAATATTTGTGGTTATGTATAAATGATAAATCACCTAAATGATAAAGTATAAAATCAGTATTTATTGAATTATATTTTTTCCAAAACTTATATTCCCAATTATCACTATGAAACTTATCATGTCCAAAATGTGTATCTGCTATAAAAACTTGTTTCATATTTACCTCCTATACTTTTTAAATCCTACTGATATATGACTACAATTTTCACATTTTAATATTTGTATGTCTTTATTATCATATATTTCTTGATAATCATGTCCTGATACTATTTTAAAAGTCATTAAACTTCTATATATTCCTTTTATCAAACATATTATTTTTAACATATTTACCTCCTATTTATAATCACAATTCCTTACCCAAAAATCAGTATTCTTATCTATTGTCTTACACTTATAATCTACATATTGAATAGATACTCCTATTATTATTAAACATATTCCTAATAACAGTATTATTATTGCTATTGCATTATTATAAAATTTATCTATCACTTCATCATCTCCCAAAATTTCCATTTTATATAGTTATATATTGCTCTTATAAAATGTCTTGTTCCTTTATATGTTAAATATCGCCTTTCTGCATAATAACATTTCTCTATTACTTTTCTACTCATCTTCATCATCTTCCATGCCTACTTTTATAAAAGCATAAACAAATAATAATGTTATTGGAGTCATAACTCCTGATAAATAAGCTATTAATTGTTCCATGTTATCTCCTTTCCATACTAGGTGGATTTACTCTACCTTCTATTACTTTCTTTAATTGCTTTATTCTCATCATCCAATACTTTCTCATCGGATCTTTAGAAAAAAAGTATTGACCTAAAGCATAATCTAACACTTCTAAAATGTCCTTTTGTTCATAAGGTGTCATTTCAATTTTAATCATTTTCCCACTCCTCTAGGTACTTTCTTAATTTATATTCTTCTATTGTTTCTATACCTATTTCCTTACAATCATTATTAGTTCCTTCTAATAATATCGACATTTCTCTGGTGTTATATTCACTCGACCCCTTGTATACTGTGTACCAATCGCACTCTTTACCATTTACTCGACCTTTTTCTCTAAACTCAAAGTATTTAAAGTACCCATCAGGTTTAGTTCCAGGTAGAACAGGAATTAGTAAAGACTGACCATATTTCTTAAGTTGCTCTAGATATATCTCTTCTTTACTAGTTCCTAACTTATCAGCAATTAATGTACATAATTTCCATAATGCAGAATTTGCATTTAACCCTCTTTTTTGTGTTATTTCTTCTATTGTGATATTTATCTTGTCTAACTCTTTTAATTTAGTAAACTCATCAGTTGTAAGTATGTCTTGCCTATTAAGTTGAATTGTTAGTTTTGGTTTATGATTAAGAAAGTCTAAATCTAAACCTACTATTTTACCTGTGGACTCCATTTAATCACTTCCTTTTTAATTCTTCATTATTTAAAAGAAAATCGCAGAAAATTATTAAACCTTTTAATTCATAGTATCTTGGTGGCAATTCAGTTTTTAAGATGTTAGTCCATATACCTTCTATTCTTTTATTATGTTCTTCAGCTTGTTTTTTGGTCCTTAATAATAATTGATATAACTCTCTAGTCATTTAATCACTTCCTAATTTTTCAAAATCAGTAAATATACTTGTTTGACCATTAGCATTTATTCCATTTAATCTATCTACTGCTATTTTGTGATATTCTTTATCTATTTCCATACCTATAAATCTTCTACCTGTTTCTTTACAAGCTACACATGTAGTACCACTACCACAAAAGCAGTCTAATACTATGTCATTTGGTTGTGTGCTATGTAATATATGCCTTTTTACAAGTTTTAAAGGTTTTATTGTTGGATGATTATATTTATCTTTGTCATTTTTGTTTATTGGACTTATATACCATTTACTTTTCAATTCATAACCATCATTATATTTTGAAGTTCCTTTTTCTTTAAACATTAAACAATATTCAATATCAGGTAACCAAGTTCCATTTGTTTGTGGTGTTGGATTTGTTTTATTCCATGTCAATATTTCAAACATACATTTTTTCTTTTTTACAAAATATTCCATTATATCTAATATTTGTTCTTTACTACACCAAATATATATATATATATTCTTCATAGTCCTGCAAAGTTCATCAAAGATAGAATAATCTATTCCTTTTCTAATTTCTTTTAAAGTTTCATTCATTTGTTTTTTTATTCTTTTTGATAATGGTGTATCACTAACTCCACCACTTTCAAATAAATAAGGTATATCAATATAAACTAGATCAATACTTTTATCAGGAATATCTTTTATAAGTTCATAACAATTACCTAATTGTATGGTGTTTATCATATCTTCAAACTTACTCAATTCTTATCAGTTCCCTTCTATTTTTACCTTTTTTAACTCTTCTTTTATAGGTAGGTGTGGTATAGAAACGTATTGTATCTTCTTTAACATTTAACTCTTTAGCAAGCTCTTTTATAGTTCCTATACCTAAACACTCTTCACCTTTATACATTGCATATACTTTCATAATCAAAATGGAAGATCTTGGTCAGTAATCTCAATAGATTGACCAATATCACTTTCTACTTTAGTATTCATTTCCTTAAAAGGATTCTCTTCTTTTTTAGTAGAACTTTGTAAGTACTCTATTTCACTACATAAAACCACGTATGACGTTCTTTTATTTCCTTTGGTATCATTGTAGGTTTCTTGTCTTAATTGTCCTATAACACCGATTAAACTACCTTTAACTTGGTATTTACATAAGTTCTCTGCTTGCTTATCCCATACTACACAATTTATAAAATCACACTCTTCATTGTTTATTCGATTAGTTGCTATTGTAAAACTACATACTTGTTTACCTGTTTGAGTTGCTCTTAATTCAGGTGTCTTTGTAAGTCTACCTATTAACATGCACTTATTCATTTACTATCATCTCCAATTCTTCCATTTCTTCTAATGTGATACTAGATTTCATTAAGTAATCTAATATTTCCTGGATTTTATCTTCTAATTCATATCTTATTCCTTCTAGTTTTATACATCTTTCGAATAGTTCTTCTTCACTATTTGTCATTTTTATTCTCCTTTATTTTTATATTTGTTTTTATATCACTTTTTGTTGTATATTCTATTATTCCTTTTTCTTCTAATCTCTTTAAGTGATACCCTACTGACATATTACTTTCTAAACCAGTAAATGCTTTTATTTCTTCATAACTAGGACTTTTATTAAACACTTCCATATATGCCTTTAATAAGTGATAAAAAGACCTATTTGTTAAATCGTGATTTCTCACTTTTTAACCTTCTTTAAATTATTAATACAATCTACTAATTGGATGTCAGTTAATTGATTTAGTGATTCCACATTTAATCTTTTTAATACTTCTTCGTGTGGTATATCTAAATCACGTTCTAGTTCATTTATCTCTTGGATCATTTTGATACGTTCATCTTGTTGTTCTTCAGTTGGTAGTTTTTCTCCAGTTAATAACTCATAGCATTTTTTAAAGTAGTCATTTGATTTATTGTTTAACATCCATTGAACATAGTTCATATCTTCTTTAATTAAATCTTTTAGTAATTTACCTTTATATTTACCAAAAGAAATAGTATATTCTTCAGCTTCTTCTTGAGTTGGTTCTTTATCTTCATTTGTAGAGTATTTACTATCTCCCCAGTAAACATCTGCTCCCATACCTAAACTTTTACAAGCAACACTTAAAGCATCAGTATATGCCATTTTAAAACACTCATCACTTGTATATAATCCTTGCTTTTCTTTTGCTATAAAACTACTACCACCAGTTCCTGTTATACCTTCGCTCCATTTGTCGCCTACTTTTACAAATAGTTCTATATCTACTATTGCGATTTTTTCTCCATTTGCTCCTTCAATTATTTCTTTATTTGTTATTGGTGCTTTCCAACCAATACCACACATACCAAATATTTCAGTTAGTTTTTCTATTCTCCACATTGGTTTTATATCAGTCATACCTGATAATCTTCCACCTGTTATTGTCTTTTTTGCTTCTTTTGGTACTGATTTAATTTTGTTATATATTTCTAAATTTTCCATATTAGTTCTCCAATCTATACTCTTTATATTTCTTTTTTGTATTAGGATTAGTTATCCATTTATCAGTTATTGGATAACCTTCTTTTCTTAATAACATAATTGCATGTTGTAAATCAGTTATATCTAGTTTTAAAAAACACTCTCTACTTGTTATTGTCTTGTTCTTTTCTAGATACTGTAATACTCTTTGACTTTGGTTTAGATACACTCTTACCACCCCTTTTTAATTTATTTATCTCTTCATGCAGTCTTACTATTTCAAGTTCTTTTTCATTATTAGCATCCATCCATATCTTTCTTACTGATGCTATTGATTCTTTTAATTCATCTATTATTATGTCTTTTCTATCATTTTCTGCTATTGCTACACGTAAGTCTAAACATGTAGTATTGTATTTTTCTTTTAATTTTTTGTTATCTCTAAAATTATCTATAAATTTCATACTTCTTCCAATCCTTCCTTTAGGTTTTCTATCTCATATTTCAAGTCTTTTATTATGTTTTCTAGTTCTTCTTTTGTTGGCTTTATATGTTTGTATTCTTCAGGATTATATGTTTGTATAATCTCTTCTATCCTATCTACAAACTTTTCATATAATCTAACTTCATCTTCTAGTTTTAATTTGTTATAATCTGGACTTTCTACCCAGTCCTTATGCCATGTATCTATACTCATAATTAATCTCCTATCAATAATTTTATTTTTAATAAATCTAATTTATTTCTATAAGGAACACCCTTATATGTTTGTAATAAACTCCTATATAAGTCTATTAATATCTCTCTTGGTGCTAACTCTTTGATGATTACTATTCCATTTTCAACGTAATATCTTAATTCAAAATCTCCATATACCTTTTTAAAAGTTTCTTCAGTATATAGCTTTATTGTGTAATCTCCATCAGGTCTTGGTTTCTTTAATTCAAATGATACGTTAAACACTAGGTCTTTATAACTTCGCATGTAGTATGTTCTTAACCCTCTTACTTGTTTTGTAAAATCATTTGGATCTACGTATTTAATAATTACTC
>Ga0310694_10005392_pt1 | contig 12245 bp, 11 predicted proteins | sample 174DNAGHGhighgp2_FD_203884 | JGI IMG/M metagenome (GOLD analysis project Ga0310694, IMG submission 203884) | Sheep rumen microbial communities from Palmerston North, Manawatu-Wanganui, New Zealand - 1742 DNA GHGhigh gp2 (v2) (version 2) | ecosystem: Host-associated > Mammals > Digestive system...
CATTCACAAAACTGGCACCGTCTGATTTTACAATATGCACGGGGGTTTGTAAAGCATCCTGCACCTCCCCGACCGTGAGATCGTCCAGAAAGACCCGTTCTCCCGAGCGGAGCATATTCTGCGGGATCAGCAGCGCATCCACGGGAGCGCGTTCCCTGCACTGTGCCACCAGATCCTGCCCGGTAACCAGTCCCGATACCGTGATCCGTTCCCCGAAAAAATCATTCCGGATCCAGAGTACGTCCGCGCTGATCTCAGGATACTGCTCACATACCTCCCCGGTGAGCATTTCCACCGTAGCAAACGCACTCCTCCCGCTGGCAATGCGGACGCGTCTTGGTCCTTTTCCCGACGGCCGGATCCCCCGTTCCCGGTACTCCTGCAGGGTCTCGCGGACTTCGGTGATCAGAAGACGGAGCATTCCCACGCCGTTTTCCAGCTGCAGATAATTGTCATAGCGCTCTTCTTCCGGGAGTTCCCGCTCTGCCGTTAAGTACCACTCGTCGGAGGCATGGATGAAATGCAGGCCGAACTCTTCATACGCCTTATCCTGGTAGGATTCGATGAGATCGATCACGGCCTGTGCATCCTCTTTTTCAAAGGGCTCCAGCGGATACAGCTTTTCCCGGAATTTCGTCAGTCCCACCGGGACCACGGAAACGCTCTGCAGCACCGGCGCGTATTCCAGCATCCGCTCAATGCTGTAACGCAGTTCCTCCCCGTCGTTGACACCCTTGCAGAGAACGATCTGCCCGTTCATCTGTATTCCCGCCTCGTACAGGCGTTTTACAAAACGCAGCGCCTCTCCTGCATGCGGGTTTTTCAGCATGAAGACACGAAGTTCCGGGTTCATCGTCTGGATCGAGATATTGATCGGCTCCATCCGGTACCGGATGATCCGCTCCACATCCTCATCCGTCAGATTCGTCAGCGTCACATAGTTCCCCTGCAGAAAAGACAGCCTCGTATCGTCATCCTTGAAATACAGGGTCTTACGCATTCCGGGCGGCATCTGGTCGATAAAACAGAAGATGCACTTGTTCCGGCAGGAGCGGCACTGATCCATCAGACTCTCATCAAAAATGAGCCCCAGATCTTCATCCTCCTCCTTGTCCACTTCCAGCAGCCATTCTTCCCCGTCCGCCTTCCGGATCAGGACCTCCAGGTAGGAATCCTCACAAAGATACTGATAATCAAAAATATCCGTAACCGTCTGACCGTTTACGGATATCAGTTCGTCCCCCGCAGCGATCTCGAGCTCCTCGGCGATGCTGCCCGGGACGACCTTGATGATTCTGTGATGATTCTCTTTCGCCATATTCAGTTCGCGGTAAACTTCATGAAACTCTTCTTCCCCTTCTTCAGGATGAAGTCACCGTCAAAGTCCGCCTTCGCAAAGGAAGTCTTGATGTCCGTGATCTTTTCCCCGTTCACGGTCACGCCGCCCTGCTCGACATTCCGTCTCGCATCTCCGCGGGATCCGCAAAGACCTGCCTTTACCAGCAGTGTCAGGATATCGGCCTGTCCGTCGGTAAAGTCCTCTGCATTCAGGATCGTCATCGGCATATTCTCGGAATTCCCGTCTCCGGAGAAAAGCGCATGTGCGGCGTCCTTCGCCTTATCCGCCTCCTCTTTGCCGTGCACGAGGCTGGTCAGTTCCCATGCGAGGATCTCTTTTGCTTCATTGAGTTTGCTTCCCTCCCAGGCATCCATTTCACGGATCTGCTCCATGGGCAGGAAGGTCAGCATACGGATGCATTTCAAAACATCCGCATCCGCGATATTCCTCCAGTACTGGTAGAATTCAAACGGCGTCGTCTTTTCGGCATCCAGCCAGACCGCACCCTTTTCGGTCTTGCCCATCTTCTTGCCTTCCGAGTTCAGCAGCAGCACCTGCGTCATCGCATATGCGTCCTTACCGAGCTTGCGGCGGATCAGTTCCGTACCGGCCAGCATGTTCGACCACTGGTCGTCTCCGCCGAACTGCATATTACAGCCGTACTTCTGGTACAGGGTATAGAAATCGTACGCCTGCATGATCATATAGTTGAACTCAAAGAAGGTCAGTCCCTTCTCCATCCGCTGCTTGTAGCACTCGGCACGAAGCATATTGTTGACCGAGAAATGCGGTCCGACCTCGCGCAGAAGGTCGATATAATTTAAGGACAGCAGCCAGTCCGCGTTGTTTACGAGCATCGCCTTGCCCTCGCCGAATTCGATGAAGCGGCTCATCTGCTTCTTAAAGCAGTCGATATTGTGATCGATCATCTCCGGCGTCAGCATTTTACGCATGTCCGTTTTCCCGGTAGGATCCCCGATGAGGCCCGTGCCGCCGCCGAGCAGAGCGATCGGCTTATTGCCCGCCTGCTGCATGCGGCGCATCAGACACAGCGCCATAAAATGACCGACATGCAGACTGTCCGCCGTCGGATCAAAGCCGATATAAAATGTCGCCTTCCCGTTATCCACAAGCTCCCGGATCTCTTTCTCATCCGTCAGCTGTGCCAGAAGCCCGCGTTCCTTCAGTTCGTCAAAGATCTTCATCATTTTTCTCCTTCTTAATCAATATAATCATCCAGATTTTCTTTCCAGATCCGGTATCCTTCCCCGGTCAGATGGACGCCGTCGATCGTCAGCTCCTCGCGGAGTCCGCCGGATCCGTCCTTCATCCCGCCGCGGACATCAATGTAATGCGCATCATAATCCTCGCAAAGCCCCCGGATCATGTCATTTGCTTCCCCGATCCAGGAATTGATATCTCCGCCGACCGATTCCTGCATATAGTTTGCCACCGGCAAAATGCTCATGACATAGATCTCGGCATCGGTTGCCCGGATCTCATCGAGCAGCAGCTTATAGTCATGTTCCATCCGCCCGGTCGCCAGTTTCCCGTACAGGATATCATTGATCCCGACCATCAGGAAGATCCGGTCGGGCTGTGTTGCGACGATGGAATCCATGCGTGCCCGGATCCCGTCGATCGTATCCCCGCTGATCCCCCGGTTTTTCACGATATATTCCGGATAGAACTCTTCCCACGCGCCTTTGGCGATCAGGCTGTCCCCGAGAAACACGATATCCGTCGGATAGGAGATCATACTCTCGTAGCGGTACTGCGTTTCGTCGTAAGGATTTCCTTCAATGGCATAATCCTTGAATCTGCCGTCATCCCGGATCGGACCGATCGTCGTAAAGTCGATGCCGAAGCCGTCCGGCTCCTCGCGCCCGCTGTCTTCATCGTCATCATCGTCCTCGTCGTCTTCGTCTTCATCCGGAGTTTCCGTATCCTCAATGTCGTCATCCGCATCCCCGGGATCCGTCTCCGGTGCGGTATCCGGATCTTCGCCCGGCTTTTCCCCGGCCGGTTCGGCATCCTGCTGTTCTTTCCCCGAGGAAACGTCCGCGGAAAGCCGTTCCACCTTTTCTTCCAGTTCTTCGTTCTTTTCCGTCAGCACGGTGACCTGCTCGCCGCTCTTTTTTAAAGCCAGATACTCGATCACGGCCACGCCGAGGAGCGTAACGCACAGGAATACGACAATCCCTATGGCAATATCCGATCGTTTCATAGTTTCATTCCCCTTTCACAAAACCCAATCATTATATCAGATCTTCGGTTTTCTGACAAATCGTTTTACGGTGCCCCTAACTCACAAGCCGCCGGAGCAGCGGGACCTTCAAAAGGATACTGCTGACCAGCAGCGATATCCCGTAAAGGATGAAAAGCAGGCAGGGAATCCCGAGCCCGGGGCCCGTTACGGATGCGGCCGGATGCTTGTCCGTCAGCAGATACAGGACCGCCGGATGAAGAAGATACACTCCGAACGAAGCATCGGCCAATGCTGCGAGAAGCCGTAACCTCCGGCGCTGTGTCCCGACGGGACTTGCATCCCCGATCCCGACGATCGCCGAAAAGATCGCCGCGCTTGTCACGAGGTTAAACAGATTCAGCGGAGAATCCAGACCGTAATACACCTCTCCCGCCGCCGTACCGCGCTGCGTTGCGATCATGCAGGCAAGCAGGAATGCCACCAGTCCCCCCGTATGGAGCAGCGCCATCGGGATCCCCTTCAGCCGCTCCCTCCAGCGGTACATCACATGCCCCAGAAGAAAGTAGCCCAGATATCCGGAAAAGTAAGCTGCCGGAAACGGCTCTGCCAGGGATCCGATCTGCTCACTCCCGGGAAGATGCAGCTCCGTAAATGTCGGCACTGCAAAGCCGAGGATGACTGCCGCCGTCAGATACATCAGACAGACCGGAAGTTTTTCCGCTCCCTCCCGGATCAGCGGGACCAGGAGAAAGAGCACCGCGATCATCGGCAGAAACCAGAGGTGGTAATGGCCCTGGATCTTAAAGAATCCGTCCAGGACATAGGTCTTCCATGCAGCCGGATCCTTTGCCTGTCCGGTACTGACCACATGAAAGACAAAATAAAACTCCCTCCAGATCTCGTAAAGGAGCACGAAGTGCAGAAACTTTTTAACGACCGCTTCCTTTACCGTCATCTCCCTGCGAAGTGCGAGCGCTCCCGAAAGCATCGCAAAGAGGGAAACCCCGGAAAACGCGAGGATATTGCACGCCTGCGCAAAGAGCACGGCACGCGAACCCGGTACCGCACCGTTCAGCCACTGTGCGGATACATGCACAAGAAGCACCAGAAGACACGCCGCGATACGCAGCAGGTCAAACTGCCAGATCCTGTTTTTGCTCTTCTTTTCCGTGTCCATTTCGCAGAAATTATAGCAGATGCGGTTGTGTTTCGCAATCGTGGTGTGCTATACTGACTGCTATGTTTAGGAAACTGCAGCAAGAGATACCCGGATGGTCCGCACGCCTGCGATGGAGTTTTGCATCTCTGTCGATTTTTTATGTACTGTGCAACGGCTACCGTTTTTTCCGGCAGTCCTTTGCCGGCGATGCCCTTCTTATGATCCATCAGAACGACGCCGCATGGCAGATCGCCCTCGGCCGCTTCTTCCAGCCTTTTCTGATCATGTGCCGCGGCGGGATCGAGACTCCGTTTCTGATCTCGATGCTCGCCATCCTGTGGCTGTCCTTGTCCGTTTATTTTTTCTGTGATCTGTTCGCCCTCCGGCGGCCGCTTCATTTCCTGTATATCGGTGCGCTGTTTGGCTGTAACCTTTCCCTGATCGTAGCGAATGCTTCGTTTCTTCCCTGGGTGGATTTTTACGCACTGGCCCTCTTCTTTGCGGTACTGGCCGTATGGCTCTTTGACAGGGGCGGTCTGCTCCGCATCGTCTGTGGCATCGTACTTCTGGCCTTATCCCTCGGGATCTATCAGGCCTATGTCTGCGTCGCGGTCGGAATGCTGATGCTAAGATTCCTTCTGGCGTTTGCCGGACGGAGCGATACCAAAAAAGTCTTCGGAGAGGCGCTTCGTTGCCTGTTATCCCTGGCTGCGGCATTTCTCCTGTATTTCCTGCTCTGGAAACTGTTCCAGCGGATCTTCCACATCTGGACCTCCGACAGTTACAACGGTCTTTCCTCCGTCGGGGATTACACCGGCCTGTCGCTCCCTGCGCTCTTTGCGGCAACCTACCGCCATGTCTTTGATTTCCTCTGGAACCCGGAAGTCTATCTGACAATGAGTTTCCGTGAAATCTCCTTAAGCATCGTGATCCGCATGGGACTCCGGATCTGCAACCTGGCGGTGCTGGCCGTTCTGCTCCTTGTATTTATCAAACGGATCAAAAAATCCGCCCTCCCCGGACGGATCTTCTGCATCCTCTTATTCCTGCTCTTTCCTTTCGGGATCAACGTCGTCTGTTTTCTGTCCAAGGATATGGAACACAGCCTGATGATCTTCGCTTTCTGTCTGATCTATGCGGCAGTTCCGATCCTGCAAAACGGCATCGAAGATTCCGGGCGAAGCGGCGCACCGCAGGAGACTGTTTCGGACGGGAAAGACATCGGAACGCTGATCTGTTCCCTGCTGGTCCTCGCAGTCGCATGGACCGATATCGTGTTCGCCAATCAGCTGTACTTAAAAAGAGAACTGCAGGAGGAAGCGACGCTTTCCCTGATGACCCGGATTGTCTACGAGATCGAGCACACCGACGGCTATGAGCCCGGGGTAACGCCGATCGCATTTTCCGGATCCTTTGAAACGACACCGTATACGGATAATCCGAATATCTTCTCGGATCTGCATCCCTGGGGCGTCGGCCGTACTTCCATGACCTATGTCGGCACGGACTATGCCTATCTGCAGTACGTAATGAACGTACACATGAACCTCACCCGGATCGATGCGGCGGAAGCTGCCTCCCTTCCGGTCTATCCCGCTCCCGGCTCTGTTGCTTTTGTCGGGGATACACTCGTCGTCAGGATCTCCGAACTCTAAGCCATTCCGGAACTGATGTGCTCAAATGCATTCCGGATCCATTCCGTCCGGTCCCGGTCGATGGCGATCACATCATAGCGTACCGGCGTATCCGTTCCGTATCCGTTTTTCAGAAGATAATACTCCGCCACGGCCGAGATCGTCCGCTGCTTTGTGCGCGTGACCGCCTCTGCGGCGTACCCGGAGCCCGGTCCCAGGCGTTCTTTGACTTCAAAAAAGACGAGGTACTCCCCGTCTCTTCCGATCAGGTCGATCTCCCCTCTGCGGCTGCGGTAATTCCGGCAGAGGATCGTAACACCCTGCCGCTTAAGATATTCCGCCGCAAGGCGCTCATATTCGCTTCCCACGCTCCGTTTGTTCACGCCCGTTCTTTTGTACCCCCGCTTTTTTTTCCCGCATCCGCCATCTTCTGACGGATCTTATCCATCGCATCCACAAAGACCAGGATCTCTGCCACGACCTCGTAGAGCTCCGGCGGGATCATCTCTCCGATTTCCAGGCGCGATAAGGTATCGGCCAGTTTGGAGTCCTGATGCACCGGCACCTTGGCTTCCTTTGCTTTTTCGATGATCTTGTCCGCGACGCGTCCCGTACCAGAGGCGATAACCTTCGGTGCGTTATCGTTCGGATCATATTCCAGCGCAACCGCTGTTCTTTTTTTCGGTTTCGTATCCGCCATTTATGCCCTCACATCAAAGCTCTGTCTGGACAGCAGGCTCTTCCCCGCGGTCTCTTTCAGTCTCCGTACCCCGGGCGGCTCGTCGCTTAAGTCTTCGTCATGCGCGCTGACCTTCGCACTCACACTGTATCCTCTGGCTTCCAGGTGCTCGTTCAGGATGTGGATGTGTTCCGCGATAAAATCGATCATCTCATCACTGTCGACCAGAAAGCGCGTGGAGACTTTATTCCCCTGCGAGATTGCCGCGTACACATCCAGCGGCCCCAGGTATTTCATATCGAGGTGGAGCAGTGCGCTGACATTCCCGTCATTCGCCGCCAAGCTCTTTTTATCGGAATAAACGAACAGATCTCCCGTTGCCTCACTCCCGTTCATCCTAAGCGGAAGCTGCACGTACTGGTACATCTGGTTCATCTGGTTCATGAAGTCCAGATTGTTGCTCATATTCCCGAGATTCTGGGCCATCGCGGACTCCGGCTTTGCGATCTGCGTCAGCATCTGCGTCAATTCCTTCGTCTGCGCATTCAGCCGCTGGTACAGGTTCTCTACATTCGCCTTCTCCCCTGCCTGCTCCGGCTTCAGCGTCCAGTTTTCTTTCATCGCATTCTTAACGACGGTCTTAAAATCCTCCCCGTCCAGAATCTCGCGAAGCCGGTCCGCCAGCAGCGTATTCTTTGCCGCGGAGAGGTCATTTTCCTTCAGCACGGCGTTTGCGATCTTCAGGAGGTTCCGGTCGGTCGGCTCAAGCTCTGCGATCTTTCCCGCAAGAGCCGGATCTCCGCCGCGGAATACCGCACTGACGAAAGCACTCTGCATACGCGATGCCGCACTGTCCTCCTTCGGCAGCGTGTCCAAAAGGCTGTGGAGACTTTCCTCCGCCGACGGGGTATCGGATCGCTCCGCCGTTTGATTCCCCTTGGTCGAGGTTTCCGCATCCTGCCGCACCGTCTCTTTTCCGGCCGCAGCGGTAAGCGCATCTGCCTCTTCCGGATGTTCCGAAAAAACGGCCGCATCCGGATCCGCCAGAAGCGCGGAGATCTCCTTCCCGAGTTCCGGGAGCAGTGCTTCCTGCCCGGCGGGCTCGGCAGGGATCGCCGTCATTCCCTCGGAACCGCCGGAAGCAGTCTTTACCGCGCCTGCAGTTTCCGCAGTCGCCGTTTCCGCTCCGGGAGCCGGCATACGCGCTGCTTCCTCCGAAGCCATCTCCTCTCCGGATAAGGCAGCATCCCCCTTTACAATGATCTCCGTCAGCTCCCGCAAAAAGCGCATCGCCTGCGCATCGTTTCCGTCCGCTTTCAGTTCCTCATAAAGTGCCACCGCACTGTCTGCGATCTCCCGCATTCCGTCCGAGATCTGGTTTTCATAGTTTTTAAACGCGGAATACTGCTCGATCGAGCTGTCATTGATCTCCATGCCCATACGGGTCATCTCCACAAGGCTTCGGATATCCGCATCCCCGTGTGCCATGATCCGGTTGTACATATCCCCGAGGGAAGAGCGGTCGATCCCCAATCCCTCATCCATCATGGATACCGCCATCCGGAGCGTATCGGCATTTACACTCATCCCGGCCGCCTGAAGGGCCTTCTGCGCGGTCGCGCTCAAATTCATATTGGTATACAGCGGCGTCAGAGCCACCTGGTTCCCTGCGGTATTCCGGACCTCAAAGGTCACGCTCTGCCCCTTGGACAGGGCCATGGCATTGTCCAGTTTCGCCGAGACGGTGCCGCCGCCCGGCAGTTCGATCGTGACATCGTTTCCACGGATATCGGCGATCTTTCCGTCCACGGTGTCCCCGCCGGAAAGCTTGGACAGGTATTCCTGCCCCTTTGCATCCGCGCTCGTCTGCGGCGCGTTTTTTTCCGCACCGGCCGGCGCCGTTTGTGATATTCCGAAGATCTGCGAGATCATACTCATAAAGACGGTCTCCCGATGAATCAACAGCCTGCCGCAAAAGGCGGCGGCTCATCCTTCAGATAAAGTTTCCGATAAACGACCTTCTGTGGATCGGAGTAGGGCCGTATTTCTTCAGAGCATCGATGTGCACCTGCGCCCCGTATCCTTTATTCGACGCAAATCCGTAGCCCGGATAGACCGCATCCATTTCCACCATGAGACGGTCCCGGGTCACTTTTGCGACGATACTGGCCGCCGCTATGGAAGCGGACTTCGCGTCGCCCTTGATGATCGGCACCTGCTTCTGTGTCAGCTTCGGTATCGTCACCGCATCGTTGAGAAGAAGATCCGGTGTGGGATCCAGCTGCGCGACCGCATCCTGCATCGCTTCATAGGTCGCCTGCAGGATATTGATCTCATCGATACGCTCCGGAGGTCTCGATCCGATGCCGACGGCCACCGCATTCTCCAGAATACGGTCATAAAGCTCCTCTCTCTTTTTTTCGGTCAGTTTCTTGGAATCATTTAGATATAAAAGATCACAATCTTTCGGAAGGATCACGGCCGCAGCTACGACCGGGCCGGCAAGCGGTCCCCGTCCCACCTCATCGATGCCGCAGATATGCGTAAAAGCGGCATATTGCCGCTCATAGGAAAACATCTGCTCCATACGCGCGAGTTCCTTCCGGTAGGCTTCCTCTTTCGCACGCGCTTTTTTACAGAGCGCCGTTACGGCACTTCGTCCGTCCCGTTCATATTCTTCCGCAAAAGCCTCGTACTCTTTTTCCGTCAGGCTGCGGTACTTTTTTTCGATCGCCGATACGCTTTCCATATGGCACCTCCGATGATCAAGGTGTTAATCCTACGATCTTATTGAGCGGCCAGATCCGTACAAGTGCACGCCCGATGATCCTTTCCTTGGGGATCAGACCGACCGCTGCGGAGCGCGAATCGGAAGAATGATTCCGGTTATCGCCCAGCACAAAATATTCACCGGGCCCCAGCAGGATCTCATTGACCGCGATCCCGGGATCCGTCATCACTTCCGCGCCGTAGCTTTCCGTCAGCACCTCACCGTTGATATAGATCGTTCCGTTCTCATCGATACGGACCGTCTCTCCCGGAAGTCCGATGATCCGTTTGATATAGTAAGTCTCATCCTTATAGATAAAGGGAAAAACGATGATCTCAAACCGCTCCGGCTCCCGGAAACGGTAGCTGATCTTGTCCACGATCAGGCTGTCCCCGTTCTGCAGGGTATGTTCCATGCTCTCGCCGATGACCACCGTTCGCTGCCCGACATAGCGAACCAGAAGCAGTGTCACGATCAGCACCACCAGCAGGAAAACGGAATTGTTCAGGATCTCCTTCAGGATCCCGTTCGCATTCCCGGACGATTCCCGTTCCTCTTCCGCTTCTTTCTCCCCGGGATCGGTCTTTTTTTCTTCTTCGTCAACATCCAGTCTCATGATCTTCGCTCCTTTATGCCCTACAGCCGCTTCTCCAGTGTGATCCTTCCGAGTGTTCCGCTCCGGAACTCATCGATCACGATCCTGGCACTTTTTGCGGTATCCGTGGCACCGCCTTTTTGCAGTGCTCCGCGGCGTTCTCCGATCCGGTCAAGGATCACCGGATCCTCTTCGTCTTCCGTGATCCCGTAGCGCTCCGACAGCCGCCCCGGATATTCTTTCTTCAAAAAGGCGATCATCTCGATTGCCAGTTCCTCCGTCGGGACGATCTCATCGTTGATCGAACCGATCATCGCCAGATGCAGCCCCACGGCATCGTCGTCAAACTTCGGCCAGAGGATTCCCGGGGTATCCAAAAGTTCCAGACCTTCTCCCATGCGGATCCACTGTTTTCCCTTGGTCACGCCCGGCTTGTTCCCGGTCCTGGCCACATTTTTCTTCGCATAACTGTTGATAAAGGTCGATTTCCCGACGTTCGGGATCCCGACTACCATCGCACGCACGGGCCGGTTTTTGATCCCGCGCCGCCGGTCGCGCTCCCGTTTTTCCCTGCAGGCAAGCTCCACGGCATTTTTGATCACGGAAAGCCCCGTATTCTTTCTGGTATCCAGAAAAACGGAGGTCAGGCCCTGCTCGCGGAAATACTCCTCCCAGCGGCGGTTTTCCCGTTCGTCGGCAAGGTCACTTTTACTGAACAGAAGCAGTCTCGCTTTTCCGTTCCCGAGACGGTCGATATCCGGATTTCTCCCGGCGACCGGTACCCTCGCATCCACAAGCTCTATGATCAGATCGATCAGCGCGATATCTTCCCGCATCTGCCGGATCGCTTTGGTCATATGTCCGGGATACCACTGGATCTTCAGACTCATTGTATGAACCCCATATGCGCATCTGCGCTCTTTAAATGAAACCAGGCCTTGCCTATGATATAACTGCGCCGGACCACCCCGATATTACTGGATCTGGAGTCCTCACTGTCATTCCGGTTATCGCCGAGGACGAAATACTCATCATCCCCCAGCGTTACACCGCTCTCCGCGATCCCACCGTCCGCGATGCGGTCAAAGATGCCGGTGTCATCGCAGATACTCCCGTTGACATACAGAAGTCCGTCACTGATCAGAACCGTATCCCCCGGTGTCCCGACGATACGCTTGACATAGTAATGGGCGTTTTCATTTCCGTTCGGCAGAAAAACGATCACGTCATTCTGTTTCGGTGAGGTCAGAAGATAACTGAAACGATCGATCAGGATCTCCTGTCCTCCGGTCAGTGTCGGCTGCATCGACATTCCGATCACGCTGGTGCGGATCCCGAAAAGATATACAAAGGCAAACGCCAGCAGGACCATGATCGCCCCCTGCGCCGGCCAGATGAGAAACTTCTTAACTTTGTCGATATGAAAGTGGCTCTCTTTCCTCCGAAAGGAAAGCCCCTGTCTTTTCCTCGGTGCCATCCTTACTTCCTCGGTCCCGATACGGCTGCGGTGATACAAAACAGGGCGGATCTGATCCGCCCCGCTTTCCTTCTTTTTCGAGAAACGATCAGCGAAGGACTTCCTTCACCTTTGCGTTCTTTCCGATCCTGCCCTTCAGGTAGTTCAGCTTTGCACGTCTGACCTTACCGCGGCGAACCACTTCGATCTTCTCCACATTCGGAGAATACAGCGGCCAGGTCTTGTCGACACCGACACCGCCGGACGTCTTTCTTACCGTGAAGGTCGTACGGTTACCGCCGTTCTGAACCTTCGTAACGACGCCCTCGTACACCTGAATACGCTCTTTCTCGCCTTCCTTGATCTTGCCGTATACCTTTACGGTATCACCGACATTGAAGTTA